>JAEEGG010001257.1_pt1 | contig 69268 bp, 48 predicted proteins | sample 9134161 | NCBI WGS metagenome assembly JAEEGG01 (sample SAMN16246543, study PRJNA631951) | gut metagenome | biome: gut microbiome; feature: rumen; material: CR-attached | host: Bos | place: Iran: Karaj | collected 2018-10
GTGATTCAACCGAATTTTGGCGGAAAAGTCAATTTTGTAAGTTTCTTATAACTATCTGATATTTAACGTTATAGTATTTTTGGCGTTGGTTCGATTAAGAAAATTGTGTCGCAAGTGTCGACACAAAGAAAAGCAAGCCAATCGGCTTGCTTTTCTTTTGTTTACTGTCCTTTTTCTGCTTTTCGACAAGGCAAAGCGCCTTCGCCTGCCTACTTCTGCGTTGTCGACGTAGAGTAGCGGACGGCGAGCGTAGGTGAATAGGTGTTCAGCAACGTCAGCACAATGGTTCCCTTATCATTCTCGAAGGTAGCCTCCTTGTGCAGATCGCCGTGCTTTCCCATATTGGGCCATCCCATTTCCTGCTGCAGCTCGTCGTGGATAGCCTGCCAGAGATTGCTCGTCGAATCGTTGTAAGATGCGGCATAATTCTCCAGAATGTCGGTAATGGTGTCATTCTGTGCGTAGATGGTAACGGAGAAGTTCCGTGTCAAGGTATCCACGAGCACGATGTTCGTCTCCCCGCTCTTGGCAGTATCAATGACCAGATTCTGCAGTTTCTGCTGCAGCGAGTCGGCCATGAGCGAAGCCTTCATACCCATCGACATACCACGATAGTTCAAGTACTCACGCTCACCTGAGCATGCGCACATCAGTAACACGGCCATAGCGGCCAAAAGGAGTTTTTTCATTTTTATCAGTATTTTATGGTTCGTAATTTCTACGCTTACTGTTTCACGGTGGCAAAGATACGAAAAAAAAGAGTGAAAAACAAAAGAAACTCAGGAAAAAAAGCTACCTTTGCACCGTCTTTTATGAGTACACTACGTTTTAACCTATTATTGGCACTAATTGCCTTATCATTTTTACGAGCATCTGCCCAACATTTCGTCCTAGCCGGCACGGTCGTTGACGGTGCCACTAAACAGCCCATTGAGTTTGCTTCGGTGCTGCTTAGCGAAAGTGGCCTATGGGCTATTACCGACAAACGAGGTTCCTTTACCATCAAGAATGTCCCGCAAGGACAGACTACGCTCACTGTTCAGTGTCTGGGGTACCAGAAGAGGGTACTGCCGATGAACGTGACCCGCGATGTAACAAACCTCAAGTTACGTATGGATCCAGAGAACCTGAAGCTCGACGAGGTGACTGTGGTGGCCAAGCGCAAACAGGACGAGAGTACCACTTCGTACTCCATCGGCCGCACGACGCTCGACAACCAGCAGATCATCAACCTGAGCGACATCGCCACTCTCCTTCCTGGCGGTAAGACCGTCAACCCCACCCTGATGAGCGACAACCGCATCAGCCTGCGCAGCGGTGACAGCGAGAAGGGTAACGCTTCGTTCGGCACAGCCATCGAAGTAGACGGCATGCGAATGGACAACAATGCCTCGCCAGGTGAGACCGCAGGTGCCTCTACCCGTACCATCAGTGCCTCGAACATTGAGTCAGTAGAGGTGGTTACTGGCATTGCCTCCGTGGAATATGGTGACCTGTCGAACGGTGTTGTCAAGGTAAACACCCGCAAGGGCAAGTCTCCTTTTATTGTGGAGGGCAGCATCAATCAGCACACCCGTCAGATAGCGCTGAACAAAGGCTTCGACTTAGGCGGCAACAAAGGTATACTGAACACCTCCATCGAGCATGCACGCTCCTTCAGCAATGCTGCTTCACCCTATACCGCCTACCAGCGCAACATCTTGTCGCTGCACTACATGAACATCTTCTTCCGCGATTCGGCACCGCTTACCCTGAACGCGGGACTGACGGGTAATATTGGCGGCTATAACTCAGAGGCAGACCCCGACGAAGAACTGGATGACTATAGCAAGTCACGCGACAATGCTTTTCGCGGCAATATCGAACTGAACTGGCTTCCCGGTAAGTCATGGCTGACGAACCTCCTGCTACAAGGCACATTTTCCTATAGCGACCGCCGCACCGAGAGCTACAGCCATGCCAGCAGCGCCTCGACACAACCTTACATCCACACCATGGAGGAAGGCTATTTCATGGGAGCCGACTACGACAAGCAGCCCGACGCCCCCATCATCCTCGGTCCTACTGGCTATTGGCACGTCACACGGTTCAGCGACTCCAAGCCCTTAAGCTGGTCATTAAAGCTGAAGGCGCAGGACAACACCCAGTTCTCCATCGGCAATGCAAAGGTTCGCAGCCGCTCCATGCTCGGCATCGAATACACGGGCAGCCGCAACAACGGACAGGGCACCTACTATGGTGACATGCGATACGCCCCCACGTGGCGCGAGTATCGCTACGACGAACTGCCCACACTCCATAACCTGGCGTTCTATGCTGAGGAGAAGCTGAGCATACCCACCACCACCCGCTCCACTTTGGAGCTGACGGCTGGACTGCGCGATGATGTCACAATGATTGGCGGCTCTGAATACGGAACGGTCAACAGCCTGTCGCCACGTTTCAACGGACGCTATATCTTCTGGAGGAACCGCCGCAAGCAGTTCATCAGCGACCTGCAGCTACACGCCGGATGGGGAAAGTCGGTGAAGTTGCCTTCGTTCCAGGTGCTCTACCCGGCACCTGCCTATAGCGACCGACTGGCTTTCTCTACGCCCAGTGGCAATGCAGGTACTGCGGTATATGCCTATCACGCCTACCCTTCAAAGGCAATATACAATCCCGAACTACGGTGGCAGTATACCCAGCAAACCGATATAGGCGTGGAATTCTCCATCTTCGGGGGTACACACATTGCCCTGTCAGCCTTCCATCACCGTACATGCCGCCCCTATATGTCTTCCAACAGCTATACGCCGCTGGCCTACTTGTACACACCGCCATCGGCACTCGACGGATGCACCATTCCCGTGGCTGAGCGCACTTATACCATTGACCGACAGACAGGACAAGTAAGCGTCGGCACCGCCAACAGCCCTGCCCAGCAGGTACTCGAAGGCAACACCCGCCGCGTCTATCTGAGCAACGTACAGTATGTCAATGCCTCGCCCCTCAACCGTTACGGATTGGAGTGGACGGTTGACTTCGAACAAATCAAAGCCCTGCGCAGTAACCTGAGGTTAGACGGAAACTACTATTATTATAAAGGTACGGATGACCTGCTCTTTGCTGACATTCCCCTGGCCGATGCCATGATGAGCGACGGGCAGCCCTATCAGTATGTGGGCTACTACCGGGGCAGCAGTGCCACTTCTGCAAGCTATACAGCCAACGCTGCCGTGGCCAACGGTACGCTGTCGAAGCAGTTGAACCTCAACGCTACCGTGACGACCCACATTCCGGAGATACGTCTCATCGTCGCCCTCCGCATAGAGAGTTCGCTCTATAACTATCGCCGTCAGCTGAGCGAGCTCGACGGTAGCAGCCGCGGTATTATGCTCAACAGCAAGGACGACTACACAGGTGTGCCCTATGACGGCAGCACAGAGAACCGCTACATCGCCGTCTATCCGGACTATTACTCCACCTGGGATGCTCCTAACGACCTGCAGCCGTTTGCCGAGCGGTTCCTCTGGGCTAAGGACAACGACCCTGTACTCTACAGCGACCTGTCGAAACTGGTGGTGCGCTCCAACTATCCCTATGTAATGAACCCCAACCGCCTGTCGGCCTATTACTCAGCCAACCTGAGCGTTACCAAGGAGATTGGCGACCATGTGTCGGTATCGTTCTATGCCAACAACTTCTTCAATAACATGAAGACCGTTCACAGCAGCCAGACCGACCTTGAGACATCGCTCTTCGCCAGCAGCTACATCCCCAGCTTCTACTACGGACTCTCTTTAAGACTGAAACTATGAGTACCATCCGCAATACCACAGCTATGACGAAAAAGGCCCTCCTCCTGTTCTTGTATGTTGCCATGTCATGGCAACTTTCTTCCTGCAGCGACAGCGAACCCACCACCCTTACCGACCTCTCCATCGGCCAGACCGCCATCCAGCTGACAGGACTTTCCGATATCCCCGCAGGTTTCGAGGTACTGCTTCGTAACATTTCAACAGGCAGCGTCTTCACTCAGCAGACCGACAGCCGCGGGACGGCTACCTTCCAGGTCACACCGGGCATCTACGAGGCCACCGTTACCGAGTCGCGCAGCAGCGAGGGCTATGCCTATACCTTTAACGGTGTCTCAGGACAGATTATCGTTCGCAAGGACCAGGTCACGCCTGTCAGCATCCAGCTGAAGAGCGCCCGCACCAGTCAGGTCATCATCAAGGAGCTTTACTGCGGTGGCTGTATGATGGACAACGGTGTCAGCCGCTTCCAGTACGACAAGTGCGTCATCCTCTATAACAACAGTTCTCAGCCCGCCGTACTCGCCAACCTCTGCTTTGGCATGGGCACCCCGTCGAATGCCCATTCTCTCAACGGCAACTACAGTGACGACGGACGCCTCAACTACGAAGCCGAAGGATTTATCCCTGTGGCAAACGGTATCTGGTACTTCCCCGATACCCTGCGCATCGCTCCCTTCAAGCAGGTGGTTGTCAACATTCAGGGAGCCATCGACAATACGCAGACCGTCAGCCAGTCGATCAACTACGCCAATGCTGACTACTACTGTATGTACGACCCGGAGAGTGGCTACACCCACACGGGCTACTACCCTACCCCGGCAGCCGTCATTCCCACCAGCCACTACCTGAAGGCCGTCCGATACGGACTGGGCAATGGCTGGGCCTTGAGCGTCAGTGCTCCAGCACTGGTTATCTTCCAGACACACGACATCCTGCCGGCTGACTATGCCTCGAATACTGCCAACCTCTGGTACGACAGCGGCGACATCAGCCAGATATCTGCCTGTCTGAAAGTGCCTAACACCTGGATTGTCGATGCCATCGAGGTCTTCTCTTCCGGTTTTGCAGACAATAGCCTCAAGCGACTGACCGCCGATGTGGATGCTGGCTACGTATGGCTCACCAACTACCAGGGCCACTCGCTCTACCGTTATGTCAACAGCGAGGCTACTGAGGCCTTGCCGGAAAATGCCGGACGACTGGTCTACGGCTACAGTCTGGGCATTAACGCCAACCCCAGCAACACCATCGATGCTGAAGCCAGCATACGCAATGGCGCACACATCATTTTCCAAGATACCAACAACGCCTCCAACGACTTCCATGAACGACAGCAATGCTCACTGAAGGAGTAAGAAGGACAATAATAAAAGAAGCAAGCAAGATGATGATCATAAACAAACGAAGGAAAGGGAAGGTGACGAGTTTCCTGCTCTTCTACCTTTTTACCTTTTTACCTTTACAGGCCCAGGACTCACTACTGCTCCGCGACTACCAGTTTGTGAAGCAGGCCGACCCTTGGCTTACCCACCGCAATGCGGCTGCTCTGACACGCTTTGCCAACAAGAATATCGCCGAGGCCGAGGTCTCGCTGACGAAGGGCAACGGGGGACTCGTCAACTTCAACGAGTCTGACGACCTGCTGCAGGCAGATGTCCGTGTAGAATCCTTCTATCGCATATCGCCGCGTACCGTGGCTTTCGGCAGCATCAGCTACAACAACTGGTCGGGCGACAACATGACGGGCTCTGCCTTTATCCCCACCACCGCCCTGAGGCCCTTCGACATTGTGGAGGACTCCCTCACCAATGCAGGACGCAAACATCGCGATACCTACCAGCTGACGGGTGGGGTCGGTGTTGATATCTGCCAAGGCCTGGCCTTTGGTGCCCGTGTCGACTACACGGCAGCCAACTACGCCAAGTACAAGGACCTGCGCCATCAGAACAAGCTCATGGATCTGACGGCCTCCGCCAGTATCTATGCGCCAGTTACTTCATGGCTCCGTTTGGGTGCTGGCTACAGTTACCACCGCCAGACGGAGAGCCTCACCTTCGGCACCTATGGCAAGAGCGAGAAAGTGTATAAGTCGCTCATCGACTACGGAGGTATGATGGGATTGGTGGAACAGTTCGGAAATTCCGGATTTACGGATAAGTCGCACGAGATGCCTCTCTTCGAGGATGGCCACGGCGGCTCCTTCCAACTGGAATGGTTACCGCTACCTCAGTTCAGCGCCTATGCTACCATCGGCTTCTGCCATGCTACTGGCTACTATGGTCGCGTTTCTCCCTATACCATCACGCCCACTAACCACGACCGCGACTGCTTGGAGGCCGCTGCCCGACTCACCTACACCCCGTCCTGTACGTCGACCTCGTCCTGTATGTCGAGATTCTATCTCGACCTTTCCTACACCAAGGAGAAGCTCCAGAACAGCGCCGAAACCTACCGCGAGCTGACCAACGATGCTGGAGCCATCTATTACGAATACTACGACCCTGCCGAAACTGCCGACAAACAGCAACAGCGCTTTACCGTAGCTGCCACTGCCCACCTCGGTATTCAGGGCGAACTGCCCACATGGACCATCACGGCTGCTGGTCAATGGTGGGAACGTCAGCAGACGGCCTACCTCTTCCCTTATTACCGTTATCAGCAACTCCGCAACCACCAGTTCTCGCTTAGTGGAACCCGACACATTGTCTGTCGCAAGGGGGTATGGTCGGCATCACTCCATGCTGCCTGGCAGGAAGGTTCTGGCGACCTCTTCCGCGATGGCACCTTTGTAACACCCAGCGATAAGCAGCCACTTCCGGCTACAATGGAAGCTTTCCTCCACAGGGAATACCGTTACCTGACTGTTCCCCAATATACCTTTGGTGGCAGCGTGAAATACGCTTTCCTGCTGCCCTCCATTGCCGTGAAGCCTCATGTCAGCCTCAGCGTCAACCACCGTCAGGCTGGCAGTGCCTCTACAGAACAGGAACGCTTCAGCATGGGCGACAGCCATACGCAGGTGACACTGGCCATTGGGTGTGGGTTTTAAGGAGTTAAGACAATACTTAAAGATATAAGCAACTATGAAAATGAAAACAATTGCAGTCATGGCTCTGGCCGCCATGACGTTTGCCCCGATGCGGGCACAGAGCCAGCTCATTGAGCAGCTCACTGGCCAGTGGAAGTTCGTTGCAAGTCCCTTCGACGGAGGCAGCGACGAAGTAACGTTTACGGCAAAGGCATCTGCCGACGGCAAAAGCCTGCTGTGCCATGCCGACCAGTTCATTACCCGCACCAGCCAGCCTTACGCTATGGACTGGCAGATGACGATTGAGCAGAACAACAACCAGGTACGCGTGGGATGGGTGCTCAACGCCGACACGCCCGCTTCTGAGCAGGAGTTCCAGGAGGCAGCCAACAAATACGTTCTGTTCGGAAAGGATGCCGACGGTTCCCACCGTTACATCTATCTGTTGTCGGAGAACATCGAGACCCACAAACTGGAGGGTATGACGCTCTGGAGTGATTGGCAGTCGGCAGATGCCACCACCTTCGCCCTGCCCAGAACACAGCAGATTTACTGCGTTGTCAGCCAGAACATTCCCTACAATGGTACTGTGGGCTATGCGGAAGTCTGGGCCAGTGCCAAGGTTCAGAAACTTTCTGCCGATGCCATCACTGAGGTCAAGGACAACAGTTCTTTCGAAGGAAAGCTCTTCAACCTGCAGGGACGTGCTCTTCAGCAGAAGCCTCAGCGCGGCCTTTATATTCAGGACGGAAAGGTCATCAATGCTAACTAAGCCACTTAGCATGACTAACTAGGCTATTTAGCACAACTAACTAGGCCACTTAGCACCGCTAAATAAGGCACATAAAAAATGAGAGCCGATTGGGCTCTCATTCTTTTATGCGTGTTTCCGTTTCTTACTTCACGATAACCACCTTGCCATCAACAATGTTCGGACCCTTCTTCAACTGCTGCAGACGGATACCCTGCAAGTTGTAGATAGCCTTATCGGCAGCCTCAGCCTTCAGGTCGATAATGCCATCGGCAGTGTCAGCTACGATAGCTTCGGCAGAGACAGGAGCCAGGAACCAGCCAGTCACATTGAAAACGAGTACACCCGTCAGCTTACTGGCCTTTGCGGGCCATGCGAAGTCTGCAGGCAGTACGGCAAAGAAGTCACGAGCCTTGATGGTCTTACCATCAGCATCAGTCAGCGTCTTGTTCTGACCACTACCGGTAATCTCGACATTCTCCACGGTAATCAGCTTACCATAGTTAGCCTGCGTTCCGATAGCATCAATAGCCATAGCCGTACCCTCCAGCGTGGTCTCCGTAGCCGTGAAGGTAGAGGCATCAGTAGCATTGATGCAGATTTCCATCACATTCTCGTCCATGTCAATGGTCTTGTCACTGGCCTTCTTACCAGAAATTGTGCCATTGAGCACAGTACCCGGAGTGAGTGTCAAACCTTTGATGGCAAAAGCACCCGTAGCATCCTCCACATAGTAGGCACCACGCAAATCCCAGTAGCCGTTAACGCGGGCATTGGTGAGCGTCAGCTTAGCATCGACGCCATCCTCCAGAGCATTGAAGGCAGCAATATTCTCTACCTCTACGGCACTTACTGGCTTCACGGTCTCTGCGTTCTCATCGGCAATAGTAACCACGAACTTCCATACATAGCGTGTTCCCTTGGTGTTCTCGAAGGTCACCTCTGTAGCATTACCCGTCCATACGTTCTCCTCAACGGCACCAGTTGAAGGAGTCATATCAAACGAACCGCTCTGCATCGTCACCTCAACCTTGGTGATGGCCTTGCCCTCGGGAGCGTTAAACTTCAGGGCAATGTTCTTGAAGCACTGCAGGAAGATGCCCCTTGAATCGTTCTTCATGATGCGGGCAGGATTCATGCTGCTTCCCTGGATATTGGTCAGCACCACACCATCCATCGTTAGCGTGCTGAAGTTACCCTTCTCAAAGTCGGCACCTTCGCCAACGCCCCAGTTGCCGTTATTGTTCTGGATATCAAAGACAGCACCGGTAGCAACAGGAGCAGGGGCGGCTGCTGTTGCATTGACAGCCTTAGTGCCCTCGTCAAAAGTGAAGGTTACGTCATAAGTTCCAGCTTCAGCAATAGTCAACACAGCGTCAGAAGAGGGATAGCTAACGCCCCAGTCGTGGTTCACCGTTACCTTATACTTATAGTCCTTTGCTGCCAAGGTCACGCCCGTCAGCGTCAGACGATAGATACCGTCGTCGCCCTTCACCATGTCGTGGTCGGCATCATCCTGCTTCCAGTCAGTACCCATCAGCTCTCCAGTACCGGCTACCGTATAGGTCTTGTCGGTAGAACCCTCAAAGGCGCCAACCTTGGTGGGAGTAACCGTAATTTCCTTGCTGGTGGCGTTGAAAGTGTAGACAATGTCATACTTGGCGGTCTCGGTAATGTCGAACTTGTAGTTGGAAGATGGCCAGCAGTTCGTCCAAGCGTGGTCTTCCACCACCTTAAACTCATAACTACCTGCCTCCACGCTGATACCACTGATGGTCAGCGTGTAGTTCTCGTTGTCGGTCGACGTCATGTCGTTATCGGCATTTGCTTCCTTCCACGACTCACCGTTCAACACGGCACCAGAACCTGCCACCGTATAGGTAGCAGCTTGTGCTGCAACAAATGCTGCAAGCACAAGGAATAGCGTAAAAATTCTTTTCATAGTGATTGGTTTTTGAATTATTAATATTGCGATTTCTATTTCTTCAACCCGTTAACCTTAATCAGGTATTCGCCTATCTGCACGGCGTTCAGCGCTGCACCCTTGCGAATCTGATCGCCAGAGAGCCAGAACGTCAGACCGTTCTCTTCGCTGATATCCTTGCGGACGCGGCCTACATAGACATCATCCTTGCCAGCAGTTTCCAGCGGCATGGGGTAAGTCAGCGTCGACGGATCGTCAACCAACGTACAACCGGGAGCCTTGGCAATGGCCTGCTGGGCCTCCTCTACACTGAGGGGACGCTCGGTCTCAATCCATACGCTCTCACTGTGGCTGCGCAGCGAGCTGACACGGACACACATGGCCGAACACTTGGCATCGGTATGCATAATCTTACGCGTCTCGTTATACATCTTCATCTCCTCCTTCGTGTAGCCGTTGGGCTGGAACACGTCAATCTGGGGAATCACGTTGTAGGCCAGCTGGTGGGGGAACTTCTTCACAGTCTTCACCTCGCCATCCTCAACGATTTCCTTGTATTGCTGCTGCAGTTCTGCCATAGCAGCGGCTCCGGCACCCGAGGCGCTCTGGTAAGAGGCAACGTGGATGCGCTTGATATGGCTCAGCTGCTCCAGCGGCTGCAGCACCACCACCATCATAATGGTAGTACAGTTAGGATTGGCGATGATGCCACGGGGACGGTTCAGGGCATCCTCGGCGTTGCACTCAGGCACCACCAAGGGCACGTCGTCGTCCATACGGAAAGCACTCGAGTTGTCGATCATCACGCAACCGTACTTCGTAATGGTCTCGGCAAACTCCTTCGACGTGCCGGCACCGGCACTCGTAAAAGCGATGTCGATATCCTTGAAATCGTCGTTGTGCTGCAACAGCTTTACCGTCAGCTCCTTGCCACGGAACGTGTACTTTGTACCTGCCGAGCGCTCAGAACCAAACAACACCAATTCATCCATCGGGAAATTTCTCTCGTCAAGCAATCTCAGAAATTCTTGACCTACAGCGCCGCTGGCGCCTACAATTGCTACTTTCATTTAAGCTCTTCTTTAATAATTTCTACAATTTGGGTGCAAAGGTACAAAAAAACCGCGTAATCCATATCATCCGTGCCAAAAAATTCGTACCTTTGCACACAGAATGACGTCATTGGCACAGTATTTCCCCATCACCGACCCCACGCTCATCTTCTTCGTGGTGTTGCTGATTATCCTCTCGGCACCTATCATTATGGGTAAGTTGAGGATTCCCCATATCATCGGTATGGTATTGGCGGGTGTGCTCATTGGCCAGTACGGGCTGAACATCCTGGAGCGTGACAACTCCTTCGAGCTCTTCGGGCGAGTCGGACTCTACTACATCATGTTCCTCGCAGGACTGGAAATGGACATGGAGGGTGTCAAGAAAAACACGCGGCAGTTCCTCATCTTCGGCTGTCTGACCTGCTTCATTCCCCTCGGTCTTACTTATATCATGGCCACCACCCTGCTCCATTACTCGCCAACGGCCTCTTTCCTCTTAGGCTGCATCATGGCATCGAACACACTCATTGCCTACCCCATTATCGGCCGTTACGGACTGCAGCGTCACCATAGCGTCAGCCTCTCCGTAGGCTCCTCCATGATCAGCCTCTTCATGGCTCTCGTCATGATTGCCGCCCTCGCCGCCACCGTCCCCGCAGCCACCGTCCCCGCAGCCACCGTCCCCGCAGCCACCGTTCCCGCAGCCACCGTTCCCGACGGTTCTCCGTCGGGCCTCCCCTCAAGCTCCTGGTACTACTGGCCCCTCTTCATCGCCAAGCTCGCCGCATACATCTGCTCCATGCTATGGCTCATTCCCCATCTTACGCGCTATTTCCTCCGTCGGTACAGCGACTCCGTCATGCAGTTCATCTTCGTACTGGCTGTCATGTTCCTCAATGCCGCCCTTACCGACGTCATCGGCCTTGAAGGCATCTTCGGTGCCTTCTTCTCTGGCCTTATATTAAATAGGTATATCCCCCATGTGTCGGCCCTAATGAACCGCATCGAGTTCATTGGCAACGCACTCTTCATTCCCTATTTCCTCATCGGTGTGGGTATGCTCATCAACGTCCGCACGCTGACCCAGGGGCCTCACGTCATCTGGATTGTCCTGCTCATCGCCTTCTTCGGCACCTTCGGCAAGGCTGTTGCGGCCTATCTCTCCAGCCTTCTGTTCCGACTGCCGAAGGTCGACGGACACATGATGTTCGGCCTTACCTCCGCCCATGCTGCCGGCGCCATTGCTATGGTCATGGTCGGCATGCGACTGGAAGTGGCTCCCGGACAGTTCCTAGTCAGCGACGATATGCTCAACGGCGTGGTCATGATGATTCTCGTTACCTGTATCATCTCCACCTTCATGACCGAGCATGCCGCCAAACAGCTCATCCTCTCCCAGACCTCCTATGAGACCTATAAGTCCCATGAGGCTAATAAGTCCCATGAGACCCATAAGTCCTACGGAACCCTCCCCCGCGATGATGAAAAAATCCTGCTCTGCGTGAAATATCCGGAGATTGCTCCCCAGCTGCTCTCACAGGCGCTGCTCACCCGTAACCAGAAGCTCAAGCGCGACATCGTCGCCCTCAACGTGGTCTACGACGACGAGCATTCCAACGACAACCGTCAGCAGGGGCTCCGCCTTTTGGAACAGCTGGAACAGCAGGCTGCAGCCGCCGAAGTGCATCTCCAGACACAGGTGCGACTGGCCTCCAACATTGCCAACGGCATCAAGCATGCTTTCCGTGAGACAGGATGCTCCGAGATTATCCTCGGCATGCACGTTCACACCAACCAGAACGCCAAGTTCTGGGGCGACTTCATACAGAGTCTCTACAACGGTCTGAACCGACAGATTATGCTCTCACGCTTTGTACAGCCCCTCAACACCCTGCGCCGCATACAGGTGGCCGTGCCCAGCCGGGCTGAGTTCGAACCGGGTTTCCACCGCTGGCTGGAACGGCTCTGCCGCCTTGCTGGCGAGCTCGACTGCCGCATACAGTTCCACGGAAGGAGTGAGTCGCTGGACCTCATCTCCGGCTTTATCAACACCGACCATCCCTCCGTACGCGCTGAATTCACACCCATGGGCCATTGGAACGAACTCCCGCAGCTCGCAGCCCACATCTCCGAAGACCATCTCTTCGTCGTCGTTACCGCACGTAAAGGCACCATCTCCTACAAGAACGCCCTCGAGCGGCTGCCCGACGAGCTGCAAAAGTACTTCTCAGGCAAAAACCTCATGATTATCTTCCCCGACCAGTACGGCGACCAAAAGGAAGACCGCATGAGCTTCACCGAGGCCCAGCACCATGAGGAAAGCAGTATCTACGACTGGCTCCTGAAACTCCTCCATAAATCCCAGTCCTCCCAGAGGTCCCATTACTCCCAGCCCTCCCAGAGGTCCCATTACTCCCAGCCCTCCCAGAGGTCCCATTAGCCCCATAAGCCCCATAAGTCCAAAAATTATGATTACCACAGAAAATATCACCAAGAGCTTCGGCTCACTACAAGTCCTCAAAGGCATCTCCCTCCACATCGACCGAGGCGAGGTCGTGAGCATTGTCGGCCCCTCCGGTGCCGGTAAGACCACCCTGTTACAAATCATCGGCACCCCCGACCGCCCCGACGCAGGTTCTGTATACGTCGACTCTGTCGACGTAACCTCCCTCTCCCAGAAAGCCCTCGCCGACTTCCGCAACCGCCACATCGGCTTCGTCTTCCAGTTCCACCAGCTCCTCCCCGAGTTCACAGCACTGGAGAACATCATGATACCGGCCTACATTGCCGGCACCTCACAGAAGAAAGCCAAGGAACGCGCCAACGAACTGCTCCAGTTCATGGGACTTGCCGACCGCGCCACCCACAAGCCCGCAGAGCTCTCGGGCGGTGAAAAGCAGCGCATTGCCGTGGCTCGCGCCCTCGTCAACAACCCCGCCGTCATCCTGGCCGACGAGCCTTCCGGTTCACTCGACACCCATAATAAGCAGGAGCTCCACCGTCTCTTCTTCGACCTCCGCGACCGCTTCGGCCAAACCTTCGTCATCGTCACCCACGACGAAGAGCTCGCCGCCATCACCGACCGCACCATCCACCTCCGCGACGGCCAGCTGGAGCCCTCCCCCAAAGCCCCATTGGTCCCAGAAGCCCCATTACTCCCAGAAGCCCCATTACTCCCAGAAGCCCCATTAGCCCCATCAGCCCCAGAGGCCCCAGTGGCCCCATTAGCCCCATCCCTCCCAGAATCCCCAGAATCCCCCCAATGATTACTCTCGGCAACTACAACACCCTCCGCATCGTCAAACGCGTCGACTTCGGCCTCTACCTAAGTCCCATCGCCCCTGTCGCTCCCGTATCCCCCGTCGCCGCCACTACCGTGCCCCCAGCCACCGTGCCCCCAGCCACCGTGCCCGACGGTTCTCCGTCGGGTTCCTCTCCCTCGGCTTCCCTGTCGTCGGCTTCCTCTCCCTCGGCTTCCCTGTCGTCAGCCTCCTCTCCGTCAGCCTCCTCTCCGTCGTCCTCGCCTTCCCCCGCCTCCCCTTCGCCTTACGACGAAATCCTCCTTCCCCAGCGCTACGTCACCCCCGACATGCACATCGGCGACGAGATAGAAGTTTTCCTCTACCTCGACCACGACGAGCGCATCGTTGCCACCACCGAGCATCCCCTCGCCAAGGTAGGCGAATTCGCCTACCTCGAGTGCGCCTGGACTAACGAGTACGGTGCCTTCCTCCATTGGGGACTGCAAAAAGACCTCTTCTGCCCCTTCAGGGAGCAGAAGCAGCGCATGGAGCGCGGACGCACCTACTATGTCTACGTGATGGAAGACCCCAAGACCCACCGCCTTATGGCTACCGCCAAGGTAGAGCGCTACCAGAAGACCACCGGTCGCCAGCGCGCCCTCGACTTCGCCGAGCAGCTGCTGCGCTACCTCTATGAGAACGACGGCTACTGCAACCTTGGCGACCACTCTCCTGCCGACGATATTTCCGCCCGCTTCGGGGTGTCAAAGAAAGCCTACAAACAGGCTGTCGGCGACCTCTACCGTCGCCACCTCATTACCATCGGCGACGACGGCATCCGCCTATCCAAAAACAGCTCGGAAACTACCGATTGAGTTTAGTCCGGGTAAACTAGACGTTTAGTCCGGGTAAACTAGACGTTTACCCGGACTAAACTTTTACTTTGCTCAGAGCATCATTCCTGCTCCTCTTTCTCTTTCGCTTTCTCTTTCTCTTTCGGTTCCTTTGTCTTCTCTCCAACAACTCCCGTGACTTTCAACCGTACAAAGCGTGTCTTAGCGTTGCTGTACACCCGGATGGACTTGCTGAAGTGTCCGGGCCGACGGTTGTGAGTATTATACTTTGCGGTAATACTGCCCTTCTCACCAGGCTCTATCGAGCCCTTGGGATAGTCAACAAGCACGCAACCACAGGAAGGAACAACATCCTCCAAATGCAATGGTGTACCGCCAATGTTGTAGAACACGTATTCATAGACTGAAACGGTGTCTTGAGGCATAAAACCAAAGTCATGGCTGAGTGAATCGAATTGTATCTCGGCCTCATCCTCGGTGATGCGCACCTTACCATTATTACCATTACAGGCATAAAACATGATGGCCACCAAAGGCAGCAGCATCATGAACAACGTTTTCTTAGCTTTTCTATTCATAACCAATTATATCCTAATAAAAGGTGGAAAGCATGCGCTTTCCACCTCTATATCAGTTTTATCAGTCACCAATTACTCAGCGATACAGATGCTGACACGGTTCATGTCGTTCTCAGAGAACGGCTGAACGCGGGCACCCTTAGAGTCGTAGCTGATGCGAGCGGCATCGATGCCATACTGCTCCTTCAGGGCCTTCACAACGGCGTCGGCACGCTGGGCGGCCAGACGGTCGTTGATCTTGTCGTTACCAGTGCCGGCGTCGGCATAACCAGTGACAACCACCTTCGACTCAGGATACTTGATGAGGTAGTAGGCGATATCCTTCACCTTCTGGGCCTCAGACTCCTGGATGTCGAACTTGTTGATCTTGAAGAACACGTCGCGGCGGATGGGCTCGATCTTCTCCACAACAGGTGCGGGAGCGGGAGCGGGCTCAACCACGGGAGCGGGCTCAACTACGACGGGAACGGGCTCGGGCTCCGGAGCGGGGGGAACGACCTTGGTGTAGGTCTTACCCAGGTTGATGCGGAAACCAGCCAGTGCGTTGAAGTACCAGTCGAGGTTGTCGTCGTTGTCCTTCTTTGAGTTGTACTTGTCTGACAGACCGTTGGCGTTACCCTCAATGATCAGGCTCACAGCGTCGGTCAGCTTGAAGGCTGCCTCGATACCACCACGAGCGAAGGGGAGCACCTTCGTGCCGTCCCACAGGTTCTGCAGCAGGTAAGCATCTACGTCCTTCACGTCCTTGGCAATCACGTTCACCTCGTCGTTGTCGAAGGCGATGTTAGCACCACCACCGATGAAGGCGGTCAGGTTGAACACACGGTTGGGGTTGTAACCACCAATGAGGTTGCACAGATTAACCATCAGGTCAAGTCCGGGAGCAACATACTTGTACTTGTAAGACCTGGTGAAAGCCAGGCTACCGTTGCTGGGCATGTAGCCGTTCCAGCCACCCTTCGACTGCCAGCCGTTGGCCTGCAGGCGCAGAGCCAGTACGGGATTGAACTGGTAACCGATACCCAACTGAACGTTCGGAGAGATTAGACGACGGAACTTCGTCTCACCCAGCGTATACTGGGCACCGCCCTCCAAGTTCAGGAACCAGTGCTTCTGGAATGTGTACTCACAGCCATCCTTGGCCGTGTACGTGGCCTGGGCAGAGGCGCCCATTGACAGCATCAGGAATGCTGCAGCCAGTATTGTCTTCATTCGTTTCATAATCTAAAGCGTTGTTTATTGGTTTTACTTCTTTTTGGTGAAAGCTCTCACTACCTTGAGACCTTCCTTGGTAGCCTCGCTTCTACGAGTTTCTGCCGGACGGGTCTCTACAGGAGCATTAGGATCAATGACTGCGTTCTTGTCGATTACGATAATCTGACTCGGACGCTCAATAAGCCATACAGACTCGGCGAAGGCACGCTTCATCGACAGGTCGCCGATGTAGTTCACGATGACAGAGTCTCCGTACATCACGGCACCATTAGTAAACCTTGCCTCGCTGATGTCGAACTTCACCACCTTACCGTCAATCTTCGTCACCATCACGGAGTCGTTGATCTCGTCAACAAGGGCGCGAACGTCGGCACGCACTACCTTGTGGCAGCTGGTCAGCAACATTACTGCGACGGCAGCACAGACGGTCAGTATTCCTAAAAATCTTTTCATCTTAACTAATCCTTTTGATACTTTCTTTCTGAAATAATGGGGGCGTCCGCAGTGGGCGCCCCCATTCCTATAGGATTGTGACCACTAAGTCACTTCGATATCACACGCTTTTAGCGGGTTGCACGAGCGGTCGTGTTCTCAGGTTTCTTGATGGTGAAGCCAACCTTAACAGTGGTCTTGTGGAACCAGATGTCATAGATGTCGAAGCTGAACTCACCAGCAACATCAGTCTTGAAGTCGGGCAGACCGGTGTCACGAGCCATACGCTTCATGGCAACACCGTCCACCTTATTAATGAAGTTGGTGCTGTACTTGTAGCTATCAAGCTCCATGTCAGACTCCTTCAGCTCATTACCCTGTGCATCAACCCAGATGGGCTTGTAATAGTAGTCAAGGTAATTATAACCAGCGGTAGTGGTCGTGAACTTCAGAGAAGTACGATCAATCCACATCACATTGTTGGCGAGAACATCCTTCAGAGCGGCAGAGTCTTTCTTCTCGAGCTTCATAGCAGCACCGAATGCACCCTCGAACTGAGTGTCGAAGTAAGCCTGCTCTTTCTCCTTTTCAGCCATCTTGAACCACTTCGTGCTCGTGTAGTAGAACTTACCGAAGAACGGCTTAACCAATACATCCTGGTTGTACTCGAACTCGTAAGCCTTGCCATTCACAACAGCATTCAGAGCACACTGTGTGAACTTAACACCAGCGCCCATAGCGCAAGCGTAAGTTGCCATCAGAGGCTTGTCACCAACCATAATTGCAACAGGTTCAATTACCCAGTCGCGATTAAGGATAGAAGTCTTGAGGCTCTCGTAACTCTCCTGCTCATCATAAGGAGCAAGGAACGTGCCATCCTCACCAATCTTAGCGGAAATGTTGCGATAAATGTATCCAGCCTCCACAGCCTTGCTTTCGCCAATATGGCTCCAGTGGATAGCAGGTACACGGTAAGCACCCTCAACATGAGTCAGAGCAGTGTTGTCATTACCAGGATTGACGGCATCAGGATCGTAAGCATAGTTGTAAGTAGCGATAGCATCAGCATCCTTGTTAAGGAAGTCTTGCTCGTTGGTGTAGCTGGTAGCGAGGTTACCAGAACCAGTGAATACGAAGAAGTAGTTCCGACTGATTGAAGGAGTACCATCGTTGTCATCGTCTACGTACAGACCATTGAACATTCCCTCGAGGTTGTAAGGACGAACGTCCATACCCCAACGATATTCATGCTCATCTTCTTGTCCATTCATGTTAATCACCTTACCGTCCTTACCAATGTTATTGAAGCCCTTAGCAAAGGCAGCCTTCTTGGCAACATCGTCAGTAGCGCCAGCAAGCCACTTGTCAGCCTTGTCATACCACGTGTTAATCCATGGGTTAGGTTCAATCACAGGCATGGTAGTTGCACCTGATGGAACAACTGCATCCTCAACCCATGGGCGCAGGTAGATAGTCCATGCACCACCAGCGAGCTGGTTGCTCTTCACGCTGAAGTCCTTAGGCAGACCAGTAGGCATTACCTTCGTAACATCGATATCATAGGTATTGATTACACGATAGCTGCTGGTCATACCGTCACGACGACGAATCTCCATGGTGAAGTGATAAGTCTTGTTATCCTCCAGACGGTTAGCGAAACCTTCCCTGATAGCAGCCTTTACGCTGAGAGTCTGCTTATTGGGCTGGCCGTTATAATCGAAAGCGAACCAACGCTTGCTATACTCGTCCTTATCATCATTCGGATTAGTCGATACATTATCAGGATCGATAGCAGCACCGCCATCGAAGCTGTACATCAGATCGAAGACATCTTCAGGTGACAGACCATTCATGTGTGCACCGTGGATAGTTGTTGAACCATTACGAGTGTAAAGAGCTCTTCCATAACCTTCTTCATATTCATTACCTTCACCTGGATAGTAATCAGCATACTCAGGATTGTAATAACCCCTACCAGTATTGGCAATAGGATACTGAGCTTCAGTAGCATTGGTACCAGCAGCACGAATAGCAGGATTCTCACCACGCCAGTAGTAAACAGCATAGTAGCTCTGATCATCATACTGGTCGGCATAATACGGATCGCGGTTGAAGAAGCGGTCATCGCTCTTATTGTCAGCCTGCTCCTTGTTGAAGTCAGCAATAATCTGGTTGTTGGCAGCAGCCTTAGCATCCTGGAGAGCCCAAGAAGCCTCATTGTTCTTGTAAGTGGTTACGTGGAACGACATCTTGCGGTTCTTCTCCTCCTTACCGATGCGTACATAGAATGCACGACCGTCCGGGTCAGTGAACGTACCGTCGAGGTTGACAGCGTGTACACGGAAACCGATGACGTCACCGTTGCGGAGGTTCTTAGCATCCTTGATCCAGATCTTACCCTGGTTACCGGGCTGCAGAACGATAGCCTCGTCGACGAGCTCCTCGGGATCAGTCTCCTTCACACCGTGGTTGTAGCTGTACTTAGCAACATTCTTGAACTTATAAGTAGCCCAAGCATTGATCTCAGAGTTGTCAGACTCAATAGCGAAGTGGTTATCCAACGTTACGAAGAAACCACGGATACGGGTCTGTTCACCGCAAATAGAAACGGGGAACTTAATCTCAATCTCGGCCCATTCTCCGCTCTCACCCTCAGGTGCCTGATCTGCAGAGAACTCGATACCGAGAGGCTCCTTCATGTGACGGTTATCAACACCGTCACGGGCACGAGCCTCGTAACCATCACGAGTATGACGCAGACGGTCAACAGTGTTAATGCCCTTGCAATCCTCATCAGTAGAAACATCGGTATTGGTGTTGTCAAACTCTTCCTTGAACAGGATAGTGTTGAAGCCACCATAGATATTCTCAGACATCAAATCTTCGTTCTCACAATCGAATTCAGCCTGTCCATCATTGTTGAATGCGCAGCTCCAGCAGTACTCATACCAAGAAGCCTTAATAACCTCCTGCTCAGAGCTACCTTCCTCCTCAGAGCCACCTTCCTGCTCGCCGCCTTCCTGCTCGTCACAGCAAGGAGCAGCACCATTCCAAGTCAGCTCATAACGGAATGAAGCTGTGAAGTTCTTGGGATCGTCAGTCCAAGCAGTGTAACCATTTGCACTCTGCTCAGGCATGATGTAACGGTTGTGGATGTCATTAACGTCGATTCCGTTAACGGTGAAGTTCCAAGCATTCCAAGACTTCTCCAGAGCGAGAGACAGGTCATACTCAGAAACAACGTAACGCTGAGCATCGGTATCAACCTCACCCTCTTCGTCGAGCGTTACACCAGCATTCTTAACAGCAACAGCGTAAACGATGTCACCACCCTTATAGGTAGCATACTGATCCCAAAGATCACCTACCTTATCGTCAACGAGCTTAAACTTGATGACCCACAGACCAGTCTCGTTGCCTTCAGCATTACGAGTATCATAAGGTTTACGAGTAATCATCTCATTATACCTCTGAACGTCCTCAATCTCAACGAGACCAGCGTCAACAATGTTCTGACCCTTAGAGTTCAGCAGGGCAATCTCAGCCATGTCGAGTTTAGCGTTGGTCGGGCTAACGCGAACGAGGATAGAGTCACTGAAGGTGCGGAAACGACCATCGACGAAGTCGTAGTCTGATTCAGAACCAGAGAAACCACCCTTGTCATAAGAGAAGTCATAGTCAGCAGGCATCTTGTCGTCCTTCTTGGCGGTGATACCCTTCAGCTGACGGATCAGACCCTCAGGATAGTTCCAGTTAGGAGTCTTAGCCTCGAGATCACAGTAGTCGTAGTCGATACCCTGCTCAACAGTGTATACGAAGGTCAGATAGTGATCGAAGTTGTCGTAACCATAGGGGTACTCATAAGTCTCACCATTGTACTTGCGAACCTTACCATACTCGTCGCACTCAGCCTGGTGCTGGTTAGCGAAGAGGTGGATAGCGGTAATCATGCCCAGAACCTCGCCATTGGCATCAGAAGCAGCCTTGGCAACAGCAGTAGTGAAGCTCTCGGTCTCGGCAATCTTAGCAGCCAGGTTGGCAACAGAGATGTCAGCAGCCTCAGTCTCATCAGCAGCAGGAGCGAAGAAGTCCTCGATGGTCTTGAAGCGACCAGCCAGAGAAGCAGGATTGGTCTCGTCAACAGCAGCATTGAAGCCATTGGTCAGAGCCTTCAGCTTACCAGCGATAGAGGTCTCGTCAGCATCGTTCTTGATCTGAGCGATCAGAGCAGCGAGAGAACCAGCAACATCGGGGTTCTTCTCAGCATCCAGAGCATCAGCAACATCGTCGATGTTGTCCTGCAGGATAGCATCAGCATCAGCAATAGCGTCAGCCAGAGCCTTAGCGGAGAGAGCATCAGCAGAAGCCTCGTCATCCAGCTCATACTTACCTGCCAGCAGACCAGCGGTCAGCAGGAACTGAGCGTCGGTGAAAGCAGCCAGATCAGTGCTGTCCTGCTTTACCTTAGCGGCCAGAGCGTCGATGAGGCTCTTGTTCTTACCAGTCTCGGTAGCAACGATATCCTCAACATAAGGCATAACCTCGTCGTTCATGAATACCTCGAGAGCGGCGGGAAGCTGCTTAGCAACCTCTTTCTCCACGTACTCAGGAACAAGGTGCTCTCTCAGGTTCTTGATGAGATTAGGAAGGGTCTCCTCCTGGATGTTCTTGATAGCAACTTCGTTGGCAGTAACGCGGTTAGAAAGAGCGTTAATAGCCTCTACGCGAGCAGTAGCCTCTTCACCAATCTTAGAAATCAGTTCGCTCTTGTTGTTATTAATCAAGGTCTTCAGCTCTTCAACAGAAGTGCCCAGACTTGCAGCCAGCTTAGTCAGGCCTTCGCTAACAGCATTGCTAATCTCGGTGTCCTTAGCAGCCAGCTCAGCGAGCTTGGTGTTGATGGTAGTGAGGTTAGCCTCAGCCTTAGTAGCAGCCTCCTGCAGCTTAGTAATGTTACCTTCGTTGATAACGATACGAGCGTCAAGCTTAGCAATCTCACTGCTAATTCTGTTGTTAACGCTTGTCAGGTTATCAGAAACCGTCTTCTGCAGAGCAGCGAGAGTGGCGTCGGTAGTTGCCAGGTTGGTAGCGTTGGTAGCAGCAGCAGTCTGAGCCTTCTGAGCCTCAGACAGAGCGTTGGCAGCCTGTGCCTTAGCCTCGTTGATACCAGTCTCCAAACGCTGATCAGTAGCAGCCAGACCAATCAGAGTCTCACCCTGAGACTTCAGCGTAGCGTTAGCCTCCTTCAGGGCAGCATCCAACTTGTCAATGGCAGCCTGCAGGTTAGCGTCAGTGGTCTTCAAGTTGACCACCTCACCCTGCAGCTTCAGAATGTCGCTGGCATTAGCCGTAGCCTTCGAATCAGCAGCGTTAGCCTTGTCGGCAGCAGCGCTGATAGAAGTCTGAAGAGCGGTCTTCAGAGCCTCATCGGCCTTAGCGTAATCAGCCTTCACCTCAGCCAACTGCTTTGACAGTTGATCGATGCTGCTCTCAACAGTAGCGATCTTGTTCGTCACAGTCGTATTCAGTGAAGTGTTCAGTCCATCAATTCTACTACGAATGTCGTTGATGTCGTCATCGTAGTCCTTACAGGACGTGAAAGAACTTACAGAAGCAACCAGAAGTGCTCCCATAAGCAGTTTACTAAAAACTTTTTTCTTCATACGATTTAAATAATTAAGTTAATAAAAAAAATTAAGTTGTTTGTACTTTCTTCTTATTCTTCGCTTCTCTCAAATCCACCCGGAATTAGGCCACAAAAGCCGACATTCGGGCACTATAACTCCTGCATGGAGCCAAATTTTTGGTGCAAATATAGACATATTTCTTAAATCTCGCAAGAATTTTCGATTATTTTTTCGAAAAAACACGAAAAAGTTGCCTTTTTTAGGGCGTTTCAGCGTTTTTTTTATGAAAACTATGCAAAAATCTCTTTATACATCATTACTACACCTTATTATATATATATTAGAACTCGGCAGACTTTGGAGTTCTCGGGAAGGGTATGACATCACGGATGTTTTGCATGCCAGTGACGAAAAGGATGAGGCGCTCGAAGCCGAGTCCGAAGCCTGCATGAGGGCAGGACCCCCAACGGCGAGTGTCGAGATACCACCAGAGCTTGTCGGTCTCCATCTGTCGACGGTTGATCTCAGCCATGAGCTTGTCGTAAGACTCCTCACGGACAGAGCCGCCAATGATTTCTCCGATCTGGGGGAAGAGGACGTCGGTGCCCTGCATGGTTGGACCGGGGGCCACGGAGCCACGGTAGCCTACGGAGGAGGCTGAGGCTGATGGGGCCTCTGGGTTCTGTTTCATGTAGAAGGCTTTGATGGCGGTGGGGTAGTCGGTCATGATGACGGGCTTCTTGAAATGCTCCTCAACGAGGTAGCGCTCATGCTCAGAAGCAAGGTCGTCGCCCCAGTTGCAGGGGAACTCAAACTTCTTACCGTCCTTGATGGCCTGCTGGAGGATATTGATACCCTCGGTATAGGGCAGGCGGACGAAGGTCTCCTTGAGCACACCTTCGAGGCGTTGGATAAGGGTCTTGTCTATCATCTGGTTAAGGAAGGCAAGATCGTCGGCACAGTTGTCGAGTGCCCAGCGCACGCAATATTTGATAAAGTCCTCTTCGAGATCCATCAATCCTTCCTGGTCGAGGAAGGCCACCTCGGGTTCCACCATCCAGAACTCGGCAAGGTGACGCGGGGTATTTGAATTCTCAGCGCGGAAGGTGGGGCCGAAGGTATAGATAGCACCGAGGGCAGTAGCACCCAGCTCGCCTTCGAGCTGTCCGGAAACGGTGAGCGAAGTCTGCTCACCAAAGAAATCATCGTCGTAGATGATCTTACCCTGCTCGTCCTTCTTCAGGTCGTAGAGGTTCTTGGTGGTTACCTGGAACATATTGCCTGCGCCCTCGCAGTCGGAGGCGGTGATGAGCGGAGTATGGAAATAATAGAAGCCGTGCTCGTGGAAATAGGTGTGAATAGCCATTGCCATGTTGTGGCGGATACGCATGACGGCTCCGAAAGTATTAGTGCGGAGACGCATGTGGGCATTCTTACGCATGACCTCGAAGGACTGCCCCTTCTTCTGCATGGGATATTCGTTGTCGCAGAGACCATAGATTTCTATGCTCTTGGCCTGGATCTCACAAGCCTGGCCAGCACCCTGGCTCTCAACGAGGGTACCGACGGCACAGATGCAGGAACCGGTGGTGACATCCTTTAGGCTAGAGGTACTAGTCTCACTAGTCGTACTAGTTGAACTAGTCGTACTAGTTGAACTAGTCGTACTAGTTGAACTAGTCGTACTAGTCAGACTAGACGAACTAGTAACAACGATCTTCTCAGGGTCAACGACAATCTGTACGTTCTTGATGGTCGAACCGTCGTTGAGGGCGATGAAGTCGACGGCCTTGGAAGAGCGGTGGGTACGTACCCAGCCCTTGACGCAGACCTCTTTGCCGTAGTCCGTGCTTTTCAGCACGTCAATTATCTTTATGCGTTTCATTTTTTCTTGCGTAATTTCGTGATAACGGTATAACGTTATAGCGACCCGGGGGCTTAGCGCTTACTCGTAAGCTCCCATGCGAAGTCGGTCCACCTCCTCTTCCGTGAGGTAACGCCAGTCACCACGACGGAGGTTCTTCTTAGTCAGTCCGGCAAACTGTACGCGGTCGAGCTTGAGCACCTTGTAACCCAGGGACTCAAAGATGCGGCGCACGATACGGTTCTTACCAGAGTGAATCTCGATGCCCACCTGCTTCTTGTCGACAGCATCGGCATACTGCACGTCATCGGCCTTGATCTCACCGTCTTCCAGCTGGATACCCTCGGCAATGGCCTGCAGGTCGTGAGCGGTGACATTCTTGTCGAGATAGACGTGATAGATCTTCTTCTTGAGATATTTCGGATGGGTGAGCTTCGATGCGAGGTCACCATCGTTGGTGAGCAGAAGCACACCCGTGGTGTTACGGTCAAGGCGTCCCACGGGATAGATGCGCTCAGGGCAGGCATTCTTGACGAGGTCCATCACCGTCTTGCGCTGCTGGGGATCGTCACTGGTGGTGACATAGTCCTTGGGCTTGTTGAGCAGCACATAGACCTTCTTCTCCAGTGTAACGGGCTCGTCGTGGAACTTCACCTCGTCGGTGCGCAGGATCTTCGTGCCGAGCTCGGTAACCACCTGTCCGTTGACGGTGACCACACCAGCCTGGATGAACTCATCGGCCTCGCGACGGCTGCAGACACCAGCATTAGCCAGATACTTGTTCAGACGAACGGGCTCGTTGGGATCGTAATTGACCTCCTTATACTCGATGCGCTTCTTCAAGCTATACTTTGCATTGGGATCGTAGTCAGCGGTATGGGGACGCTTGCCATACGATTTCTTGGAACCATAAGGGGCATTGCCATAGCCACCCTTGCCATAAGGACGGTTGCCGGGACGGCCTCCCTGCTGACGGGACTGATAGCCACCGCCGCGGTTGCTGTTGTAGCCATAGCCACCGCGTGACTGCTGACCGTATTCGCCTTGGCCCTGACGGGGCTGATAGCCACCACGGCTATTGTAGCCATAGCCACCCTGCTGCTGACGAGACTGGTAGCCACCCTCTTCACCCTCCTGATAGCGGGGACGGTAGCCTTGCTGTCCATATCCCTGCTGACGGGGCTGGTAGCCACCGCCATTATAATTAGTACGGGGACGGTATCCCTGCTGACGGGACTGACCGAATTCACCGCGTGACTGTTGACCATATTCGGTTTGTGGCTGACGGGGCTGACTACTCTGCAGTCCTGCTCCGAAACCTTCAGGACGGAATCCTGCCTCGTCATTGTCGCGACGGTTGTATGCAGGACGCTCGCTATTGAAAGCGGGACGCTGTCCGGTGTGTATACGTGGACGTGGTGAACGTCCGCGGTATTCTCTCTGAAAACCACTGCCTGTCTCCTGGTGGCCCTCTCGGCTACCTGTGCTCTGATTCTCTGCTGCAGGCTTCTCTTCGTAATTCTTTTCGTTCTCGAAATCCATAATGTTATGTTTTGCGTGTTGTTGTTTTCTATCATTACATGCCGGTATAGGTGCTGGGGGTGATGGCCCGCAACTCCTCTTTCACGGCATCGCTGACATCGAGGGTGTCGATGAAGCGAGCGATGGTAGTAGCATTGATACCCTCATTGGTACGTGTGAGTGCCTTAAGGGTTTCATAGGGATTGGGATATGCCTCGCGACGGAGGATGGTCTGGATGCCTTCGGCAACGACAGCCCAGGTATTGTCCAAGTCTTGCTGCAGCTTCTGCTCATTGAGGATGAGCTTGCGCAGCCCCTTGAGGGTTGACTGGAATGCGATGAGGGCATGTCCCATCGGCACACCGACATTGCGAAGCACCGTAGAGTCGGTGAGGTCGCGCTGCAGACGGCTGACGGGCAGCTTGGCAGCGAGGAACTGGAGAATGGCGTTGGCTATTCCCAGATTACCCTCAGAGTTCTCGTAGTCGATGGGGTTAACCTTATGCGGCATGGCACTACTACCCACCTCACCGGCTTTGATCTTCTGCTTGAAATACTCCATGGAGATGTACATCCAGAAATCGCGGTCAAGGTCAATGACGATAGTGTTGATACGGCGCATGGCATCAAAGATAGCACCGAGCCAGTCGTAGTTACTGATCTGCGTTGTATACTGCTCGCGCTCAAGACCCAGCTTCTCGCTGACGAACTTATTACCGAAGTCCTGCCAGTCATACTGCGGGTATGCCACATGGTGGGCATTGAAATTACCTGTGGCACCCCCGAACTTAGCGGTCAGCGGTGTCTCTTTCAACGAACGGAGCTGTTCCTCCAGACGATACACATAGACCATAATCTCCTTTCCCAGCCGTGTGGGTGAAGCAGGCTGGCCGTGCGTCTTAGCGAGCATGGGTACATTCTTCCACTCCTCAGCATAGTCGTGAAGCTGCTCGATCAGCTCTTCGACAAGCGGGTAGTAGACCTGCTCCAGGGCCTCCTTGATAGAGAGGGGTACACTGGTATTGTTGATGTCCTGTGAAGTAAGGCCGAAGTGAATGAACTCCTTCGAAGAAGCTATCACCTCGCCGGTAGAGGCAGAAGATATTGCTTCCAACTTTTCCTTGATGAAATATTCAACGGCCTTGACGTCATGGTTAGTAATCTTCTCTATATCCTTTACGCGCTGGGCGTCATCAACAGAGAAGTTGCGGTAGATGTCGCGTAGCGACTCGAAAAGGCTATGGTCGAAGTTTTCCAGTTGGGGGAGCGGTAATTCACAGAGCGTAATAAAATACTCAATCTCTACTCGTACACGGTAGCGTATCAAAGCATACTCAGAGAAGTATCCTGCCAAAGCTTCTGTCTTACCACGATAGCGGCCATCAATAGGCGAGATGGCTGTTAATACATTGAAATCCATTGTCGATAATTAACTATCCTTAATCTTGCGCAAATTAAAAACCGCAGTACTGAACTGCGGAACTTTTTCTATGTTTTCGTGGGCGTTGACGGATTCGAACCGCCGACCCTCTGCTTGTAAGGCAGATGCTCTAAACCAGCTGAGCTAAACGCCCTTGTTTTCTGTTTGCGGGTGCAAAGGTAAGGCTTTTTTTTGGAACCACCAAATTTTTTGAGGATTTTTTTAGCTATTACCCCAAGAGATGGTCGATGTCCTGCTGGGGGAGGATGGCAAGGATGGCGCGGCCATCGGGAGTATAGTTGACGTTTTCACAGGCGAAGAGCTGATTGGTGAGACTGTCCATCTCTTCATTGGAAAGGAGCTGACCGTATGGGACAGCCGTGGCCTTAGCCAGAGAGAAGGCCAAACGCTCGCGGTGGGTGGCGAGAGGCGAAGCACCAGCCTCACCCGCCTCAGCGACAATGGAACGGACAAGAGCTACGGGATCACCGTCAACACCACTGGGGATGGCGTTGACCACATAGCTGCCGCCGCCGAGGTCGGACAGTTCAAAGCCCATCTGCGTCAGCAACACCATGTTTTCTTCGAGCAGGGCAGCCTCAGCAGGTGAGAACTGCACCACCTCGGGAAAGAGGACGCTTTGGGGAATCATAGCGTGGTCGGCTGTCTGCACCAGATATTTCTCAAAGAGGATGCGCATAGAAGCACGATTCTGGTCAATGATCATCAGGCCGGACTTGACGGCAATCATGATATAGCGCCCCTTATACTGGTAATGGACGGGAGACTTTTCCTGTGCTTCGCTGGTGAAGAGGGAAGAGGGGCCATTGGAAGGACCCTCGGGGGAAACCGAGGAAACGGGGGGAAGGATACCCTCGGGAAAAGCCGAGGGAACGGCCGAGGGGACGGAGGGGAAGGCGCCCTCAGGAAAAGCCGAGGAAACGGAGGCAGGAGAAGGACGGGAGGAACGAGGAGAGTTAAAGGGGTTATAGGACGGATTGGAGGTGACATGGGGGGCGTTGACCGCCACTGCAGGATCGAAAATAGGGATGTCTGGACGTCCTTCGGTGTCGAAGTCGATGGTGGGCACCTCGCAGAAGCGACCGATGGCGTCCTTGACAGCAGCGGTAAGAATCTGCCAGATGGTCTGCTCGTTCTCAAACTTGATTTCCGTCTTTGTCGGGTGGATATTGACGTCAATATCGGCAGGAGCCACCTCGAAATAGAGGAAATACTGCGGTTGAGTTCCCTCAGCAATCATACGGTCGTAGGCCGAGAGTACCGCTTTGTGGAAATAGGGGTGCCTCATATAGCGCCCGTTGACGAAGAAATACTGAAGCGCGCCCTTTTTCTTGGCACTCTCAGGCTTTCCCACAAAACCGCTGATGCGCCCCATGGAAGTGCTGACCTCCACGGGCATCAGTTCCTGAGCGAAACGCTTACCGCAGACATCGGTGATGCGCTGCAGGAGAGAGCCGGCCCGGAGATTGAACAATTCCGAACTGTTGTCGGCACGCAATGTTCCTCCCTGCGTTGAACAGCTATGGAGGGAAAAGGCAATATCGGGATATACCAGCACGATACGCTCAAAGGCTGCCATGATATTGTTCAACTCCGTGGCATTCGATTTCAGGAACTTACGACGGACAGGAACATTATAGAACAGGTTCTCCACCTTGAAGTTGCAGCCAACGGGACAGGAAGCCGGTTCCTGGGACACAACCTTCGAGGCGGCCATACAGAGACGGGTGCCTATTTCGTCGGCAGCCGTGCGGGTGGTCAGTTCAACCTGCGCCACGGCGGCAATAGAGGGCAGGGCCTCCCCACGAAAGCCCATCGTATGCAGGGCAAAAAGGTCGTCGGCCTTTTCTATCTTCGAAGTGGCATGACGCTCAAAGGCCATACGAGCATCGGTCTCCGACATTCCGTGGCCGTCGTCAATGACCTGAATGGAGGTGCGTCCAGCATCGACCACGATGACGCTGACATGGGTGGCACCGGCATCCACGGCATTCTCCACCAGCTCTTTGATGACAGAAGCCGGGCGCTGGATCACCTCACCAGCAGCAATCTGGTTGGCAACGGTATCGGGGAGAAGGTGAATGAGGTCCATGTTTTTGAGGAGTTAAGGAGTTAAGGAGTTAAAGGAGTTAAAGGAGTTAAGGAGTTAAAGGAGTTAAGGAGTTAAGGAGTTTAAGGAGTTAAGGAGTTAAGACATTACTTGGGAGACTTCTTACTATTTTTCTTACCCTTCCTTTCGCTCGGCTGGGTGGGTTTCAGTTCCGTACCCTCCTTCTTGGGGCGCCAGACGAAGATGTCTTTTTTGGAGACAGGACGGATATAGTCGAACCAAGCGTAGCCCGGCAAGAACTTCTTCTCGGGCGGAATCTGCGACATCGGGTAAAGCGTACCCTCGGCCTTCGGCATCCATATCTTCTTCATCTTGCGGTTCTCCATGAACATCCGCAATTCGGTGGTCTCGGTGTAGTTCAGACCTATCAGCGAGCTGTCGGACTCATCCACCGGATAATAGACAATAAGCACATTGTCCTTGGCCTGCGCCTCATGGATGTCACCGCCCTTGAAGTAGGCAAACATCTCCGACGACGATATCTGGTTGTAGTTCTCCCTATCGGGCAGCTGTTCAATGGAAAATGCCTGATTGATGACATGGGCATGGTCGACGACGGAATCCTTCATAAACACCTGTATCTCCTCGCCCACCAACTGCTGGTTGTTGTTCCAAACAATCGGATCGCGGTACATGGTCATGCAGGAGTCCTTCGAGTTATACACCAGCGAGTCGCAGACGGCCTGCACATCAATACGGTACGCGCGTACCTTATTATACGCGTGTATCTTCCGGTAAACGGAGTCCGTTCCTTGATGGAAGGTAAATATCTTAAACGTATCAGCGTGCATGAAGAGTGTGTCACGCTGTGAGAAGTCCATCACCACCGCCTTGTCCGTACACATGGCGTAACCCGTCGCATCGTCATACTCACTATAGTCCCCCGTCAGTTTGTTCTTATTGACGGTATCGGTGAAGACGATATTGTAGTAAGCCTTGCTGATGCCCGTCTTGTCATCGTGCCAGATGCTGTCAGCAATGAGTTTCTTGCCTTGATTAGTCAGCACAGAACGGTCCAGCAGCCGTGAGCGGTCGTTCTTGGTGTCATAATAGCCACGCTCGGAATAGATGTGGCTGCCACCAGTGGTAATATCCGTCGGACCGACAATCTCCGCCATTGACGTGCGGGTATCATAATAGAGCGTGTCCGTCGTCAGGTACATATCCTTGCTACGCATCCTCACGTCGTAGTTGAAGACCGCCTTCTTGGTCTTGGTGTTATACTCTCCCCAGTCGGAGACGAGCGTTGTCTTACCGTCCACCATCTTTCCGCCCTCGAAGAAATAGGCGTTGTCGTAGAGGCGGTCGAAGTTCAGACTGTCGGTATAGAGGGTCGTCTGACGGTTCTTCAGCTCCACGTTATTGCGCGCTATAGCCATAGCGTCGTTTCCGTCATAGAAGGCATAGTCACTGAACAGCGAGAGGGTATCGCCCTGATACATCTTTACATGGCCAAAGGCCTCAAAGGAATTGCTGGCCTCGTAGAAGTAGGCGCTGTCGCAAAAGAGAGTCGCCCCTTTGTGGCGGAACTGCACTTTGCCGTTGAGAATCTGAGCATCACGGTTGCGCCATTGGTCATAGTGAAGCACATTGGCGTGAACCAGGTAAATACGCTTGTCCTCAACCCTCGGACTGGCGGCACGGCGCGTTTTTTTCTTTGCCGCAAAGAGGAAAGGGCTGGCATAACATGCCAGCAAACAGAACAACAGCAGATAGACCAGACGCCTCACTTCCTTCTATTTACTTTTATCCCTTCACTTCTATCTCACCCAGCCGTGGTATTCGAAGTCACAGTCACGATAGCCCTCACCCAAGTGGACGTAGGTACCCTTGATCTTATCAGACACCCACTCGTGGATTTTCTTCTCGCGGAGACGGCCCAGCACTACGTTCTTCAGGATCTGGAAGTCTTCAGTAACGGTAGCCTTATGCCCGTCAATGCGGTTCTTCAGCTTGACGATGGCACAGACAGTCTTTCCACGTTCGTTGACCATCTGGAAGGCATTGGAAATCTGACCTACCTGCATGGTATCGACCACACGGGCCACGTCCTGCGGGAGGTCCTGCATACGGAACTTTGAGGTACGTCCTTCTTCCGACATATTGGCCATCAGACCGTTATTGCTACGGGTATCCTTGTCATCGGAGAAAACCACCACAGCATCCTCAAACGTAAACTTATCCATATTCACCACGCCCTTCAGCATATCCGGCAGTACGCCCTCACGGATGCAGGTGGCAACCGAGTCGAGACGCAGCGTCGCTTTGTCGAGGGCATCCTGGCTGACAACAGGCTTTCGGAGGATGTGACGGACATTCACCTTGTCACCGCGCTTGTCGATGAGCTGGATAATGTGGAAGCCGAACTCAGATTCCACCACCTTGGATATTTTCTTGGGGTCAGTCAAGTTGAAGGCCACAGAGGCAAAAGCCGGGTCGAGGACACCACGTCCTGTATAGCCTAACTCTCCGCCATTACGGGCTGTTCCCGGATCTTCAGAATAAAGGCGTGCCAACGTGGCGAACGAGGTCTCTCCCTTGTTCACACGATCGGTATACTCGCGCAACTCTTCCTTTACCCGGTTGATTTCCTCTAACTCGATACGTGGTGTCACGGTAATAATCTGCACCTCGACCTCTGTCGGTACGAAAGGCAGACTGTCCTGCGGCATATCCTTGAAAAAACGGCGCACCTCAGCCGGCGTTACCTTGATATTATCCACCAGTTTCTGCTGCATCTTCTGCACCAGCATACGGTCACGGTAGTCGTCATGCAACTGTTCCTTCATCTGACTGACAGTCTGGCGCTTATATTCCTCCAGCTTCTCACGGGAACCAGCCATCTGTATCCAGGCGTCGATCTGTTGATTGATGCCCGAAGCAATCTCCGACTCCGTGACCTCGATACTGTCGAGGGCTGCCTGGTGGAGGAACAGCTTCTGTACAGCTATCTGCTCGGGGATGGCACAGTCAGGATTTCCCTTGAAACGGATACCCTCCTGGGCAGCCTGCAGACGCATCTGCTCCACATCGCTCTTGAGAATGGCCTCATCACCAACCACCCAGACGACTTCGTCGATGATACTCTGTGTCTGCGCAGAGCTAGTGAAAAGTAAAGAGTGAAGAGTGAAAAGTACCGCAAGGGCAAAAAATCTAAACACTACACAAAAGTTGCTATTTCTATTAATGATCATTCTTTTTGTTGTTTATTAAGAGGCAATAAGCATCCTTCTGATTTCTCTATTCACTATTTACTAGAAGTTTGCTTCGCATCGCTTCGCAAGGCTTCGTAGTTCACCTTAAACGGATATTTCTTGCGGAGCTCAGCCACCCATTCCCGCTCTAACTGGTCCTGATAGTCGGCAACGACCTGTCCACGAACATCAGTATAGTCCTCGGGGCCTTTCTTCAGCATCTTTCCGTAGACGGCGTCAATGGGAAAATCCTTCAGTTTCGTAACGGTTGTATCTTTCTGGAAAACAGCACTGTCGACAAGGGCGTTATCCCCCCGTTTGAAGAGTCCTTTCTCCACGCGAATACGGATGATGGAGTCGCCATTAAAGGTCTTGCGGAGCGCATCAGCCCATTCGCCAAACGGCAGTTTCTTGACACACTCTTTTACTGCCTCCACATCAGCAGCGTCCTTCACATGATAGGCCATACCCTTGAAACGGGGCTGATCCCACGTATACTTCTTCTTGTTCTTCTTGAAATACTGATCCAGCCCGGCCTCGTCATTGGAAGCTTTTTCCCAAACAAGGCGGTTGCTAATCTCAAAGAGCAACAGTCCCTCGTAATACTCACGGATAAGGTTCTTCAGCTCATCATCCTTCGCCGACAGTTCTTCTGCCTCGCGGTTCATTACGTCGGCAGCAGTCAGCTTTCCTCCCGACTGTGCCACAAGGGTGTCGACCTTCGCCTTTGCCAGCCGGTCGCGGATACCGCGCTGCTCCATGAACTGCATGATGCTTGCCTTATGGAATTCAAAGGGCTCAAGCATCTTATGTCCCTTTCGCAGAATGATATGAAAGCCGTAGGGAGTATGCACAATTCCCGACATCTCGCCGTCCTTCAGGCTGAAAGCCACATCCTCGAAATCCTTCACCAGCTGACCGCGCTGCACAAAGGGCAGTAGACCGCCCTGGGCGGCACTTCCAGGATCCTGACTCACTTTCTTGGCCATTTCGGCAAAGTCGGCGCCCTGTTTCAGAGCGTTGTAAATGGAGTCGATGCGCACTTTGGCGGCATCCACCTCTGCCATATCTCCTTTCTGGTCGAGGCGCAGCAGGATATGAGCCACCTGCACCAGCCCGTCAGGACCTATCTGCTTGACGGTGGTGTCGTAGATGTTATGGGCCTCCTTGAGCATATCGTCATCGGTCACCATTGCGGGATACAGCTGCTGGTCGCGATACTGTGCAAACTCCTGCTTGAAGCTTGTCAGCGTATCGTAGCGGGCATCAAGGGCTGCAGCCACCTTCAACTTATAGTTGAGGAAGAGGTCAACATACTCATCGACGGTTTTCTTATCGATGACGCCCTCGGAGTTGTTCTTGTTATAGCTATAGTCGAACTCAGACTTCAGGACATCCTTTCCGTTGACGGTCATCACCACGGGGTCGGATTGCGCCGCTATGCGGCTAGTGAATAGAGAAAAGAGAACAGTGAACAGTGCCGGCAGCACCATCCATTGGCTCTTCAACAAGCTCTCATTCATCTGTTTCATCATTATTTTAGTTTCAATTTGTTCATTTTTTGGAGTTAAGGAGTTAAAGGAGTTAAGGAGTTAAAGGAGTTAAGGAGTTAAAGGAGTTAAGACATTAGTCTTTTTTCTCCCATTCTCCATGGAGTTTTCAGCGTAATGAGTATTGTCTTAACTCCTTTAACTCCTTAACTCCTTTCAACTTGCGAAAGTTGAGACATTAGTCTTTTTTCTCCTCTTAATCATTGGGCCGCGAGTAATTGGGAGCCTCACTGGTAATGGTGATATCGTGGGGATGCGACTCGTTGACACCGGCATTGGTGATGCGGGTGAACTTGGCATTATGCAGCTCCTCGATGGTAGCAGCGCCACAGTAGCCCATACCTGAACGCAGGCCACCCACCATCTGGTAGATCACCTCCTGCACGGTTCCCTTGTAGGGGACGCGACCGGCAATACCCTCGGGCACCAGCTTCTTGACGTCCTTCGTATCCGCCTGGAAGTAACGGTCCTTGGAGCCATGCTCCATAGCCTCCAAAGAGCCCATACCACGATAGGACTTGAACTTACGACCGTTGTAGATGATGGTATCGCCGGGAGACTCCTCGGTACCAGCCACCAGCGATCCCATCATGACGCTGGAGCCACCGGCAGCCAGGGCTTTGACGATATCGCCCGAATAGCGCAGACCACCGTCGGCAATGAGAGGCACGTCGGTATCCTTCAAGGCGCTGTAGACATCATAGATAGCCGACAGTTGGGGCATACCCACACCAGCCACGACACGGGTAGTGCAGATAGAGCCCGGACCAATGCCCACCTTCACGGCGTCGGCACCGTTCTCAACCAGCATCTTGGCAGCAGCGCCTGTGGCAATGTTACCTACAACGATGTCGATGGTCGGGAACGAGATTTTTGCCTCACGCAGCTTCTCAATGACGCCCTTGGAGTGTCCGTGGGCAGTGTCAATGACAATAGCGTCGGCACCCGCATTGACCAGTGCCTGCATACGGTCGAGGGTATCGGTAGTGACACCAACGCCGGCAGCCACACGCAGGCGGCCTTTCTCATCCTTGCAGGCCATGGGTTTGTCCTTGGCCTTGGTAATGTCCTTATAGGTGATCAGTCCGACGAGACGGTTGTCCTTGTCGACGACGGGCAATTTCTCAATCTTGTTCTTCTGCAGGATGTCAGCAGCAGCGGTAAGGTCTGTCTGCTGGTGGGTGGTGACGAGGTTGTCCTTCGACATAATCTCGTCGACGGGACGATCCAGACGGCGCTCGAAGCGCAGGTCACGGTTGGTGACGATACCCACGAGGTGCTTATCATCATCGACAACAGGAATACCGCCGATATGGTACTCGGCCATGATGTCAAGGGCCTGTGCCACCGTCGACCCCAGGGGAATGGTAATGGGATCGTAGATCATGCCGTTCTCAGCACGCTTCACGATGGCCACCTCACGGGCCTGGTTCTCAATAGACATATTCTTGTGGATAACGCCGATGCCGCCTTCGCGGGCAATGGCAATAGCCATCTGACTCTCGGTAACCGTGTCCATGGCAGCCGTCACAAACGGCACATTCAGGGCAATGTTACGCGAGAAGCGGGTTCTCAACTCTACCGTCTTGGGTAGTACTTCCGAATAAGCGGGAATCAGGAGGACGTCATCGAACGTCAGGCCGTCCATCACAATCTTGTCTGCAATAAATGAAGCCATATAATGATACTTTCTTAAATATTGCGTGCAAAGGTACGAAAAAGATTTGAGATTTGAGGTTTGAGATTTGAGATTTCTACTTTGCTTGGTAATTTTTAACACAAACACCCAATCTCAAACCTCAAACCTCAAATCTCAAACCTCAAAATCAGTTCGCCATCTCCGAGATGAACTTGATACGCACGAGACGTATCTCGTCCTCGTCGCCGCCCAACTCCTGAATGGCGGTCTCCAGGTCATCGGTGTCGGATTCGGCAAAATAGTCGTAGATCTCGTCCACACGGTCCTCGTCCATCACCTCCTCGAGGAAGTAGTCGATATTCAGCTTCGTACCGCTGTAGACGATGGCCTCCACCTCGTCGAGTAACTCGTCAAAATCAATATTCTGAGAGGTGGCAATGTCATCGAGGGCTATCTGGCGGTCGATGTTCTGGATAATCTTTACTTTGAGGATCGATTTCTTGGCCACGGTACGCACCCGGAGGTCGGCCTGCCGCGTGATGTTGTTCTCCTCGCAGTAGCGCTTGATGAGGTCGACAAACTCCTTGGCGTAAGGCTGCTTGACCTTGCCCTCACCTACTCCCTGAATGCTCTTCAGTTCCTCGAGGGTGACGGGATACTCAGTCGCCATCTGCTCCAACGACACATCCTGGAAGATGACATAGGGCGGACGCTCGAGCCGCTTCGACACCTTTTTGCGCAGGTCGGTGAGCATACTGCTCAGCACAGGATCCAACGCGCTGGTTCCACCGTCGTGGTCATCGCCCACGTCAGGGTCTTCGCTATACTCGTGGTCCTTGACAATCATAAACGACTGGGGCGACTTCAGGTATTTCTTTCCTGCCGACGTCAGCTTCAGCAGGCCGTAGTTCTCAACGTCCTTCTTCAGGAAACCCGCAATCAGCGCCTGACGGATGACAGGGCTCCATAACTTCTCGTCGGTTCCCTCACCGGCACCGAACAGCTCGTGATCCTGATGTTTGTGGGCAATAATTTCCTCAGTCTCACGGCCGATAATGAAGTCCTCGACATAGTCGGAACGGAAATTCTCCTTGATGGCCTGGATGACCTTCAGCGTCAGCACGAGCTGGTCCTTGGCCTCTATCTTCGTCTTCGGATGGAGGCAGTTGTCGCAGTTATGACAGTTGTCCTGATCATAGGTCTCACCGAAATAGTGGAGCAGCATCTTACGGCGGCAGACGCTGGTCTCGGCATAGGCCGCCGTCTCCTGCAGCAGCTGGCGGCCAATGTCCTGCTCAGCCACGGGCTTACCCTCCATGAACTTGTCGAGCTTCCGCAAGTCTTTATACGAATAGAAGGCCAGACAGATGCCCTCGCGACCGTCGCGACCGGCACGTCCCGTTTCCTGGTAGTAGCCTTCCAGCGACTTCGGTATGTCATAGTGGATGACGAAGCGCACATCGGGCTTGTCGATACCCATACCGAAGGCGATGGTGGCCACGATGACATCGATGTCCTGCATCAGGAACTTGTCCTGCGTCTCGGCACGGGTACCAGAGTCAAGACCGGCATGATAGGCCAGCGCCTTGATGTCGTTGGCACGCAGGATTTCGGCCAGTTCCTCCACTTTCTTTCGTGACAGACAGTAGATGATGCCGCTCTTACCGGGATGCTGCTTGATGAACTTGATGATATCCTTGTCGATATCGGTCGTCTTCGGCCGCACTTCATAATAGAGGTTCGGACGGTTGAACGACGACTTGAACTCGGTAGCATCGACGATGCCGAGGTTTTTCTTGATGTCCGTGCGCACCTTGTCGGTGGCCGTTGCCGTCAGCGCGATGATGGGAGCCACGCCTATCTCATTGACGATAGGGCGGATACGGCGATACTCGGGGCGGAAGTCGTGTCCCCACTCCGAGATGCAATGGGCCTCGTCGATGGCATAGAAGGAGATCTTCACCGTCTTGAGGAACTCCACATTGTCTTCCTTTGTCAGCGACTCGGGAGCCACATAGAGCAGTTTGGTGATGCCGGCCTTCACGTCGGCCCTCACCTGATCGACGGCCGCCTTGTTCAGCGACGAGTTCAGATAGTGGGCAGTTCCCTCGTGCTCACTCATCTGGGTGATGACGTCCACCTGGTTTTTCATTAGCGCAATCAAGGGCGAGATGACGATAGCCACACCATCCATCAGCAGCGACGGCAGCTGATAGCACAGCGACTTTCCGCCGCCGGTGGGCATCAACACAAATGTGTCCTTGCCATCGAGCACGTTCTGCACGATGGCTTTCTGGTCACCCTTGAAGGTGTCGAAGCCGAAATACTTCTTCAGGGCTTCTGTTAGATTGGGTTGTTTGGTCATATAGGCTTTCCTCCTTTGTTATTTCTTCTGGGGCTTCTGGGGCTGCTGGGGCTGCTGGGGCTTATAGGGCTTATAGGGCTTATAGGGCTTATAGGGCCTATGGGCCTGTGGGACTTAGGCGGCCAAATGCGACTTATCCAGCTGCTTCTCAGCATACTCTCTGGTTACCGCAAATTTCTTTACTTTCTTTGACGGCACCTCAAACATGGCATCCATCATGATATTCTCCACGATAGAGCGCAGTCCACGGGCACCCAACTTGTACTCCACGGCCTTGTCAACCATCAGGTCGAGGGCCTCCTGGTCGAATGTCAGCTCAATGCCGTCCATCTCGAACAGCTTGATATACTGCTTGATAATACTATTCTTCGGTTCCACTAAGATACGTTCCAGGGCCTTGCGGTCCAACGGGTTCAGATAGGTGAGCACAGGCAGACGACCGATAATCTCAGGAATCAACCCGAATGACTTCAGGTCCTGCGGCGACACATACCTCATCAAATCGTTCTTGTCAATTTTACGGACATTCTGAACAGAGTTGTAGCCCACCACGTGGGTATTCATCCGCTGGGCAATCTTGCGCTCGATGCCGTCGAAAGCACCGCCGCAGATAAACAGGATGTTTCGCGTGTCAACATGGATATACTCCTGATCAGGATGCTTGCGTCCACCCTTCGGCGGCACGTTCACCGTAGTACCCTCCAAGAGCTTCAGCAGTCCCTGCTGCACACCCTCGCCACTAACGTCGCGGGTAATGGAGGGATTGTCCGACTTACGGGCAATCTTGTCGATTTCGTCAATGAACACGATGCCGCGCTGAGCTGCCTCCACGTCATAGTCAGCCACTTGCAGCAGTCGGGTCAGGATGCTCTCCACATCCTCGCCCACATAGCCGGCCTCGGTAAACACCGTCGCGTCGACAATGGTGAACGGCACATCCAGCAGTCTGGCGATGGTACGTGCCAACAGGGTCTTGCCTGTACCCGTGGAACCCACCATGATGATGTTCGACTTCTCAATCTCCACCCCATCATTGTCCACCGGCTGCTGCAGGCGCTTGTAGTGGTTATAGACCGCCACCGACAGGTAGCGCTTGGCCTCGTCCTGACCAATGACATACTCGTCGAGATAGTCCTTGATCTCACGCGGCTTGGGTATCTTCTTCTCGTCCTGGCCCTTTGTCTTCTTCTTTTTCGAGCCCGGCGCATTCAGGTTTTCCTGCACAATACGGTAAGCCTGCTCTGCACAATCTTCGCAGATATAGCCGTTCAGTCCTGTTATCAGCAGTCTTACATCACGGTCTGTCCTTCCACAGAAACTACATTCTTTCTTCATCTTCACTTTTTCACTTCTTCACCCTTCACTCTTCACTAGCGAAGCGCTTACTTCCTCTTCAGCACCTGGTCTATCATTCCGTATTCCTTGGCTTCCTCAGCCGTCATCCAGTAGTTGCGGTCGGAATCCTGGTACACCTTATCATAGGGCGTATGCGAGTGCTCAGAGATAATGGTATACAATTCCTTCTTGAACTTCAGGATCTCCTTGGCCTCAATCTCAATATCCGATGCCTGACCCTGCACACCGCCCAGCGGCTGGTGGATCATCACACGGCTGTGGGGCAGCGCCGAGCGCTTGCCTTCCTGACCGGCCACCAGCAGCACGGCTCCCATCGAGGCAGCCATACCGGTACAGATAGTGGCTACGTCGCTGGAGATGAACTGCATGGTATCGTAGATGCCCAGGCCAGCTGTCACGCTACCGCCGGGGGAGTTGATATACAGCGAGATATCCTTGCCCGAGTCTACCGAGTCAAGATACAGCAACTGAGCCTGCAGCGTGTTTGCCGTATAGTCGTCTATCTGCGTACCGAGGAAGATGATACGATCCATCATCAGGCGCGAGTAGACGTCCATCTGCGTCACGTTCAACTGGCGCTCCTCCAGGATATAAGGGTTCAAATACTGGGACTGCACCCGCATCACGTCGTCAAGGGCGAGGCCGTCCATTCCTAAATGCTTTACTGCGTATTTTCTAAAGTCGTTCATAGTCTGTTTTCTTAGCGAGTTACAAAGTTAATAAAAAAAAGTGGAAAACCAACAAGTTTCCCACTTTTTTTTGTTTTTTTCTGTTTTTTAATATCACTCGCCGCGCATCATCTTGTTGAATTCCTCCAGCGTGACGCTCTTTTCGTTGAGTTTCACTACGGCCTTGAGCTTCTCTATCAGCTTCTGGTCAACGGCGCGATCCACGAAGTTGTCGATGTTCTCACGCTTCTTCATCTGCTCGGCAGCATAGTTCTCCAGCACGTCGTCGGGAACGTTGGACATACCATACTGGGCAAACTGCTGGCGGACGGCCTCCTTGGCAACGGCCTTCAGGTCATCCTCCTCGACCTTGATCTCCTGGGCGGCAACGAGCTGCTCCTTGATGAGATGCCACTTCAGTTCCTTGATGCTGCCCTCGAAGTTCTTCTCCACGTAGTCGGCACCCTTATCCTTATTATTATTAAGCATCACCTTCTTCAGCAATGCCTCGGGGAACTCGAGCTTGCCCACCTTCTTCTCCATGTGCTCACGGACGTCGAGCAGGAACTTATAGTCGCTGTTGGAAACGAGCTGAGCCTGCAGCATGTCGACAATCTTCTGACGGAACTCCTTCTCGTCCTTGCAGGTTCCCTCGCCGAAGACGCGGTCGAAGAGTGCCTGGTTCACCTCTGCGGGCTGGAAGTGACGGATCTCGGTCACCTGATAGCTGAAGTCGGAGGTCAGGTCCTTCACCTGCTCCTTGTCAACCTTCAGCAGGGCAGCCACCTCGGCATCGTTGTCGGGATAGGCCTTCTTGGGGTTGAAGGTAATGATGTCGCCAGCCTTGCAGCCGTCGAAGAGTTTCTTCTGGGCCTCGTCCTTGATATAGGCGGGCATGATCATACCGCTGTCGGCGGTGATACCGCCCTCGAGGGTGTTACCCTTCTCGTCGAGCTGACGCAGGTCACCGGTCAGCGTATCGTTGCCCTCGAACACCTCGCCCTTGACGAACTCGCCGGCCTGAGAGGCATACATCTGCACCTGCTGGTCGATGAGCTTGTCGTCGACGGTAATGGTGTAGAAGTCAATCTTGTCCTTACCGGTCAGCTCTGCCTTGAACTCGGGAGCCACGGCAATGTCGAACACGAAGGTGAACGGTCCGTCCTGCTCCAGGTCCTGGGGCTCCTGCTTCTCGCTGGGCAGGGGCTCGCCAAGCATCTGGATGTTGTTTTCACGTATATATCCCATCAGCTTGTCGCCCAGCAGACGGTTGATCTCGTCTACCTTGACGGCTGTGCCATACTGCTTCTTGATCATGCCCATGGGCACCATTCCGGGACGGAAACCGGGAACCTGGGCGCGCTTACGATAATTCTTCAGGGCCTTGTCGACGGCCTCCTGATAATCTTCCTTCTCAATAGTGATGGTCAGCAGGCCATTCACCTTGTCGGGGTTCTCAAACGTAATGTTCATTGTCTTATACCTTATTTATATATATATGATTCAAAAACGGGGTGCAAAGGTACGAAGATTTATGCGAATCGCCAAATAAATTATTATTTATTTTCATTTCACCAACTTCTTACCCCTTTAACTCCTTAACACCTAGTATTGTCTTAGCTCCTTCGCTCTTAAACTCCTTAACTTCTAAAATCGTTTTTTCAAAAAAGTGTCACTTTTTCTCTTAACTGTTTGACCTGCTTAAAGTTAGGTAAGGTGACACTTCTACAAAAAGTGTCACTAAGTGTCACTCAACCAAAACAAGTTGTTTTACTTCGGTATAGTACGTCCAAACCCGTCGTTTACCCGGCAGTTAGCACAGCAAAACAACTTGTTTTACCTTTCTTCCGTCCCATAAACATTACGTAACTATCTGAATATCAGCACACTTTACTCTGCCCAAAACAACGGTGACGGCAAGTGACACTTTCAAAATAAGTGTCACCTATGTAACCATCTGTGTATTTGAGACTTACAGAGAAAGTGACACTTTGATACTTTTTTCGAAAAAACTATCGTAGATTAGAGGAGTTAAGGAGTTCCTCCTCCGCCTCTTTCTGACGTTTCTTCTCGTCGAGCAGCTGGAAGTCCTTTTTCTGCAGGACGAAGTTAGAGCCGAGGTATTTTTCTTTTACAATCGGGTTCTCTGCCAGTTCCTCGGGCTTGCCCTTGAACAGGATGCGGCCCTCGAACAACAGGTAGGCACGGTCGGTAATGTTCAGCGTCTCATGGACGTTATGGTCGGTAATGAGGATGCCGATGTTGCGGTACTTCAGGCGCCAGACGATGTGCTGGATATCCTCGACGGCAATGGGGTCGACACCGGCAAAAGGCTCGTCGAGCATGATGAACTTGGGCTCGATGGCCAGACAGCGGGCTATCTCCGTACGACGGCGCTCACCACCCGACAGCTGGTCGCCCAGGTTCTTGCGCACCTTCTGCAGGCGGAACTCCTTGATCAGCTCCTCCAGCTTGTCGTGCTGGTAGTCGCGAGGCTTGCCCGTCATCTCCAACACGCTGCGGATATTGTCCTCGACGCTCATCTTGCGGAACACCGAGGCCTCCTGTGCCAGATAGCCGATACCGGCACGGGCACGCTTATAAACGGGGAAGTCCGTCACCTCCTGGTCTCCTAAATAGATGTGGCCGCCGTTGGGCACGATCAGGCCCGTGGTCATATAGAAAGAGGTGGTCTTTCCCGCTCCGTTGGGGCCCAGCAAACCGACAATCTCGCCCTGACGCACGTCGAAGTTGACGTCGTTCACCACCGTTCGCTTGCCATAGCGCTTGACGAGCCCTTCGGCCCTGAGTACAATGCTCTCTTCTTCCATAATCTCGCTATTTGGGTGCAAAGGTACAACAATTAGGGGAGTTTAGAGGGTTAAAGGGTGTTAAAGGGAGTTAAAGGACAGTTGTTTCGGCCTAAAAGTAGTATCTTTGCACGCAAATTTAAGGAAAAAGATGCTATTACAGAAGTGGCTGACCACCTTAGGTCGCTATGTCATGCTGATGGGACGGACATTCTCCGTGCCTGAGCGCATGAGGATGTTCTGGAAGCAGTATGTCAAGGAAATGGCGCAGCTGGGCGTCAATTCCATCGGCATCGTCCTGCTCATCTCGTTCTTCATCGGCGCCGTCATCTGCATCCAGATGAAGGTCAACATCGAGTCGCCGTGGATGCCGAGATGGGTGGCGGGCTACACCACGCGTGAGATCATGCTCCTGGAGTTCTCGTCGAGCATCATGTGTCTCATCCTGGCGGGAAAGGTGGGCTCGAACATCGCATCGGAATTAGGTACCATGCGCGTGACGCAACAGATCGACGCCCTCGACATCATGGGTGTCAACTCTGCCTGCTACCTCATCCTGCCCAAGATTCTCGGTATGATCACGCTCATGCCCTTCCTGGTCATCTTCTCCAGCGCCATGGGCGTCGTAGGCGCCTACTTCACGGCCTACGGCATGCATATCATCACGCCCGACGACCTGACCCTGGGACTGCAGCACTCCTTCATTCCCTGGTTCATGTGGATGTCCATCATCAAGAGCCTCTTCTTCGCCTTCATCATCACCTCCGTCTCGGCCTTCTTCGGCTACACCGTCGAGGGCGGCTCTGTCGAGGTGGGCAAGGCATCGACCGATGCCGTGGTGTCGTCCTCGGTGCTCATCCTCTTTAGTGACGTATTTCTGACGCAGCTGCTGAGCTGAGGAGTTAAGGAGTTAAGGAGTTAAGGAGTTAAGGAGTTAAGACATTACTAGGAGTTAAGACATTACTAAGAGTTAAGACATTATTAATATGGCTACATTTAGTTTTGAAAATATCATTGCTTGGCAGAAAGCACATGAGTTTGTACTATCTGTATACAATATAACGAAAAGCTACCCTAAAGAGGAAATATTCGGACTAACGTCACAATTCCGAAGAGCAGCGATATCCATTGAGGCAAACATTGCGGAAGGATACAAAAAACTTAGCAAAGCTGACAAACTCCGATTTCTAAACATCGCCCAGGGCAGTTTGGAGGAATGTAGAGATTATATCATTCTCTCGAGAGACCTTCACTACACCAGTATGCCCCAGTTTGAAATACTAAGGGACAATATCGAAGAAACAAGCAAGCTCCTAAACGGCTATTGCAACGGAATAATTAACAATAACGGAATAAAAGAGTAAAGGAACTCAACTTTATAAGTTGTAGGAGTTAAGGAGTGATGGAGTCAAGACATTACCATTACGCTGAAAACTCCTTAGAGAATGAGGAGAAAAGATTACAAAAAACTCCCACTCCCAAGTATTGTCTTAACTCCTTAACTCCTTTAACTCCTTAACTCCTGAAAATATGATCGAAATCAAGAATCTATACAAATCGTTCGACGACAGGGAAGTGCTCAAGGACATTTCCACCGTCTTCGAGGACGGCAAGACCAACCTCATCATCGGACAGTCGGGCTCAGGCAAGACCGTGCTGATGAAAAACCTCGTAGGACTGCTTGAGCCCACCAAGGGACAGGTACTCTACGACGGACGCGACTTCGTGGCCATGGACAAGAAAGAGAAGATCATGATGCGCCGCGAGATGGGCATGATCTTCCAGTCGGCAGCTCTCTTCGACTCGCTCAACGTGCTGGAGAACGTCATGTTCCCCCTCGACATGTTCTCGTCGATGAACCTCCGCGAGAGGGAGAAACGGGCCATGGAGTGCCTCGACCGCGTCAACCTCGTGGGGGCCGAGAAGAAGTTCCCTGGCGAGATCAGCGGAGGTATGCAGAAACGCGTCGCCATCGCCCGCGCCATCGTCATGAACCCCAAATACCTCTTCTGCGACGAGCCCAACTCGGGCCTCGACCCCAAGACGAGCCTCGTCATCGACGACCTGCTGCATGGCATCACTCAGGAGTTCGGCATGACCACCATTATTAATACGCACGACATGAATTCCGTCATGGGCATAGGCGAGAACATTATCTTTATCTGTGAGGGCCGGAAAGAGTGGCAAGGAGTGAGCCACGACATCATGGAGTCCTCCAACCAACTGCTCACCGACTTCATCTTCGCCAGCAACCTGCAGAAGAAGATGAGACAGGCGGTGATTGCCAACGGAATCAAGATTTAAGAATGGAGTTAAGGAGTTAAAGGAGTTAAGGAGTTAACTCCAAAACAAAAGAACTCCATAGCCCCCGTCAACTGTTAAATATCTCTAACAAACAGCATTTTCCTTGCCTTTTTTATCCAACAAAAGGAAAAATTAACTAATTTTGCGGAGAATTAGTCAACCTTTCGTACCCATTACGGGGGGTACTATTGGTAGGCAAGCACTGGTTTTGACAATAAAAAACAAGAAATAGAATAATACAATGAAGATTAAACAACTGAGACAATCCAGATGTACGACAGCGGTAAGGAAACTGCTGGCCGTTCTTCTTTTCCTGGCCACGGCCACTGCCATGCAGGCGGCCGATGTCGTGGGAGACACTTTGGAAGTGCGATTCCGTGTCGGACAGAGTAATCTTGACATGAACTATGCCAACAATGCCAAGCGCATTGACGAGTTCGTGGAAAAGGTCAAGGCGCACTACGCGCACCTACCCGCCAAGAGCCTCAAACTCGAGGTCTATGGCGGTGCATCCCCCGAAGGCCCGGCTGAGCTTAACCGCCGCCTCGGTGAGGAGCGCGGTCTGGCGCTGAAGAACATCCTGCTCGAGCGCCTCGAGTATTACCTCGACAAGGTGACAGTCATCAACCAGGGAGCTCGCTGGGGATCCTTCTACAGAATGGTCGAAGAGAGCAATGAGCCTTGGAAAAACGAGGTTCTCGCCAGTCTGGCAAAAGAGCCCGGACAGGACGAGTGGCAGACGGATCCACGTGAGGAGAAGCTGCGTAAGATGAGAAGCGGAAAAATCTGGAAGGCGCTGTCGGACAAGTACTTAGTTCCCCTGCGTACTTCTGGTTCGGCTGTTATCGTTCCCCTGGAAGAACAGGAGAAGCGCTACTGTGACACGCTCGTTATCCGCGACACCATCGTCTATCTGCCCGACCCGTGCCCGAAGTATGAGGAGCCCGTCAACCACGACCGTGTATGGGCCCTGAAGACCAACTTCCTGCTCTGGGGTCTCGCAGCACCTAACGTGCAAATCGAACTGCCGCTGGGTAGCAAGAATAAATGGAGTATCGAGGGTGAAGTGTTCTGGCCCTGGTGGATCTGGAGCCACAGCAGCCACGCCCACCAGTGTGGTAACGTAGGTCTCGAACTGAAGCGCTGGCTCGGCAACCGCGAGAAGCACCATCTGCTCGACGGATGGCACCTCGGACTGGGCGTCGCTGCAGGATACTACGACTTTGAATGGGAAGCCCACAAGGGCTATCAGGGTGAATACCTGAATGTATATGGTAACATCGGTTACCAGCACCGCTTCGGTAAGCGTAAGCAATGGGCTATCGACGGTGGTATCGCTATTGGCTGGATTCCTACCAAGTACCGTGAGTACTTAGGCAGCAGCGTCTTCCCCGTAGGTCACGAGGAGGAATACGACGACCACCTGATGTGGCAGAAGTCGTCATCGAAGAACATCTTCGGTGCTACCCATGCCAATATCTCGCTCGCGTACCTATTCTATTGTAAGAAGAAGAACAAGGATGCTGAGGAAACGACCGAGATCGTTGAACCCACACCTGTTGCTCCCACCAATTACCTAACTGGCAAGGATGCCGCTGAGGAAGGTCGCAACATCGATGCCAAGGCTAAGGCCAAGGCTGAGAAGAAGGCCGCCAAGGAGGCTGCCAAGGCTGAAGAGCAGAGAGCTAAGGACGCAGCAAAAGCCGATGAACAGAGGGCTAAGGAAGCTGCTAAGGCTAACGAGCTGAAGGCTAAGTCAGACGCTGAGGCTGCTAAGGAGGCTGAGAAGGCTGCTAAGGCTAAGGCTAAGGCTGATGAAGAAGCTGCTAAGGCAAAGGCTAAGGCTGATGAAGAAGCTGCTAAGGAAGCTGAAAAGGCCGCTAAAGCTAAGGCAAAGGCTGACGAAGAAGCCGCTAAGGCTAAGGCTAAGGCCGATGAAGAGGCTGCCAAGCAGGCTGCCAAGGCTAACGAGCTGAAGGCTAAGGCTGACGCTGAGGCTGCTAAGGAGGCTGAGAAGGCCGCAAAGGCTAAGGCTAAGGCTGACGAGGAAGCCGCTAAGGCTAAGGCTAAGGCTGATGCAGAGGCTGCCAAGGAAGCTGAAAAGGCTGCCAAGGCAAAGGCTAAAGCTGACGAGGAAGCTGCTAAGGCAAAGGCTAAAGCTGATGAGGAAGCTGCCAAGCAGGCTGCCAAGGCCAACGAGCTGAAGGCTAAGGCCGACGCTGAGGCTGCTAAGGAGGCTGAGAAGGCCGCCAAGGCTAAGGCAAAGGCTGAGGAAGAGGCTGCCAAGGCAAGGGCAAAGGCTGAAGAGGAAGCCGCTAAGGTAAAGGCCCAGGCTGACAAGGAAGCTGAGAAGGCCGCCAAGGAGGCTGCAAAGGCTAAGGAGCTGAACGCTAAGGCTGAGGCTAAGGCTAAGGAAGGTGCCGCCAAGGAAGCTGCTAAGGCTGCCAAGCAGGCTGAGAAAGAAGCAGAAGCTAAGGCTAAGGCTGAGGCCAAGGCCCAGATAGAGGCTGAGAAGGCTGCCGCCAAGGCTGCTAAGGAGGCTGCTAAGGCTGCCAAGAAGAATAATTAAGAACGCTTAATCCGAAGGAAAGATGAAAACGTACAATAAATATATGAAGCGCATAGCGAAAATGGTGCCGGCCATCGGGGCCGCAGCACTCATGCTGACAACTAACAGTTGTGAGCGCCGCGAACTGTATGTCTACCAGGATTACTTCAAGCAGGTGGAGCTCCAGATTGACTGGAGACACTACGACCGCGATAAGGTCAAGTATCCGCATACTCCCGACCCCAGTGGTATGACCGTATGGTTCTACCCCACCGACGGCAGGAAGGCAGACCACTACACCACCTCTGAGGTGACACGTTACGAGACCTATCTCTCACAGGGTACCTACGAGGCTCTGGTCATCGACTACTCACCCGAGGAGTACTTCAAGCAGGAGTTCATCGGCATGGATTATGCCAACACCGCCAAGGTGCAGTCAACTCCCGCTGCCTACCAGTCTCTGGAGGATGAGCCTCTCTACGGTGCCGATGCCTTCAGCAAGGCTCTGATGAAGAAAGAGGCCAACGGCTTCTGGACGGTGTACAACCAGCCCGAGAAGATGGCCAGCGACACCACGATGCTGAACGTGCTCACGGGTAAGTACGACCATTATATCCCCTACGAGGAGCGTGACACCTATCAGGCAACGCTCACCAAGCAGGTGTTCATGATGGATCCGCTCATCATCCCCTGGCAGATGCGTATCCGTATCCCCATCAAGGGTATCTACTACCTCTATGAGACCAAGGCTACCGTTGCCGGACTGGCCGACGGCTACTTCCTCGCCGAGGACCACACGTCGGACGATCCCTGTCTGATAGAAGCTGACGACTGGGAGGTGTATGTCACCGACACCCTTGACGTAGATGCCGACCGCATCATCGGTGGAACGGGCTACATTGCCAAGACCTTCGACACATGGGGACTGCGCAATTCTCTCTGGGCCAACTATGACCAGCTGAAGAACCGCCAGAAGTGGGCGCTCGAGATGGCACCCCCTCCCTTCTTCATCGAAGCTGCCCAGAACGAACTCCGCGTGAACATCGCCATCAAGCTGCGCGACCGCAAGACCGTGAAGTACTTCCACATCGATTGCGGTAACCTGGTACAGGTATTCGGCAACGAATATGCGCTGAGTGTTGACCTGCGCGACGTGCTCAAAGGCGACGACATCCCCACCCTGCCCTACGTAGAGGCTGTCAACGGTATGGACTTCGGTGGCGTAGTCATTCCTTGGAAGGATGGTAAGAAGGTTGACGTAGGCTTCTAAGAAAGAACAATCAACACCTCAATATATAGAACAAAGAAAACAAATATTAACAAACAATTATTATTCACTAATTTTTTTACAGTATGAAAAAGTTATTTCTTTTCGCAGCAGCTGCAGCCATGATTACTGCATGCTCTGAGACCGAAGTGCTGGAGAACTCTGCTACTCTTGCTGAGAGCAACGAGGCTCCTGTGACCTTTGATGTCTACGCTCAGCGTAACATCACGCGTGCCGGTACTCCCGGAACCCTGGACAACAACAACATCGGCAAGGTCGGTTTTGGTGTGTTCGGTTACTGGACAAAGGGTTCTGAGTACAACACCAACGCTACTCCTAACTTCATGTACAACCAGAAGGTCATCACCAGCGAATCTCCCGCTACTGGTACCTCAAAGTGGAGCTACGAGCCCGTGAAGTACTGGCCCAATGAGTTCGGTTCTGCCGCTATCTCTGACGAGGTTGACATGGTTACATTCTTCGCTTACGCTCCTTGGACAGAGATCGAGCCCACTACCGGTGAGATTATTGCCACTGAAGACAAGGCAGTGAAGAACGCCAATGGTGAGGATGAGGGTATCACTGAGACCATTGACCACCAGAAGAAGTTCAACATCATCTCTGTGAACAAGAACACGGCTACTGGTGACCCCATCATCAAGTACTATGTTGACACAGATCCCGCTACCTCTGTAGACCTCCTTTGGGGTGTTGCAGCTGAGAAGGCCGTTGACGAATACACACCGATCGACGGACAGGCTGACGGTCAGAACACTCTGGTGAAGGTGACCCCGGGTCTTCCCTTCAAGAACCTCGTAAAGCCCAACGATCCCACCAAGGACAAGCTGCTCTTCAACCTGAAGCACGCCCTTGCTAAGATCAAGATCACCATCAACTACATTAAGGACGACTTCACTCCCAATGCACCGAAAACGCTGGAAGAACCTGACGAGATCAACGCTGACGAGACTCGTATCTTCGTACGTAGCTTCACCATGTCTGGTTTCACCACCAAGGGTGCCCTCAACCTGAACAACACTACTCCTGGCGAGCCCCTCTGGAAGGACGAGGACGGTGTGAAGGAGCTGACCTTCAGCAAGCCCGTTACGTTCCTCGATGGCCGCAGAGACGACCACGAAGGTGCTAAGACCGGTGAGGTGAAGAGTGAGGATCCTCAGGGCCTGAACCCCGCCCTGCTCCAAACCTATGCTGTTATGGGTAATAAGGATGGTAAAACCGTATGGCCTGAAGACCAGAATCCTGGTGTAACGGCTGACAGTGTACTGCTCTTCGGCGGTAGCATGGATGTGAACGACGGTTACTTCTATGTTATCCCCCGTAACTCTGAAGATGGTGTTGACGTAACTATCTCTTACGACGTGGAGACTATCGACTCTGCACTGGCTGCTAAGCTGTCTGACGACGAGACTCACGGTCTCTCTATCCCCAACGTGATCACCAAGCGTGACATCTTCGACGGTCTGGACATCAAGGCTGGCTACATGTACGAGGTGAACATCCACATCGGTATGACCAGCGTTAAGATTGACGCTACTGTTCAGCCTTGGATTGACAACAATAAGACTGATGTTGAGCTGCCTGACAACCAGGAGCCTTACATCGCTGAGCAGGATCCTAAGTTCGTGCCCGCAGCAAATACGGAATACGAATATGAAGTGATTGACCCGCAGAATGCTGATGAGGCCTTCGCTAAGGGTACATTCAAGTCTACTGGCAATTTCAAGGGTAGCAACTTCGAAATTAAAATCGCTGAATGGAATATACAACACGATGGTATTGATCCCTTGCAGATTGACGCTCTTTACTATATTCCGACAAATGCTAAGGTCGACGGTTCTGAAGGGGTAACGCTGTTGAAGTACAACGAAGAATCTGAGAATGCAGATAAACTGGATATTACTCAGTACGTTGTTAAAATCACCAAGAAGGCCAGCAACTAATCTCATGACAGCTTAAAAGCTATCAACGCTAAATAAGGCGGAGCCGCCGGAAACGCCGGCGGCCCCACCTTTACAAAACAAAAGAAAAAGACGAAACGGGCATGTCCCCCACCCGGCCACAACGCAAAAGGGAGAGATGAAGGCCCCGCCAGCCAGACAGCCACAAGGCAGTCGAATAAGGCTATTTAAATAGGAATATCCGATACAACGATATATATAGAACGAAAATAATAAAAACAATAATAATATGAAGAAATACCTTACATTCATCGCTGCAGCCATGATGGCAACAGCCTGTCAGAATGATGATTCGGTGACAGGGCAGCTACAAACGGGCGACCCGATTAAGTTCAGTGTCGCTGAGCGAGGGATTACAAGAGCACCTGGTGAAGTAAACACCAAACAGGATCTGGCGCTGACCAAGAAGCCGTTCGGTGTGTTCGCAAGCTTCACCAGCGAACTCAAGTATGAGAACACCACCGTCAAGGCCGACTACATGTACAACCAGAAGGTAATGGCAGTTGGCCCCGAAGGAGCAGCTATTACAGAAGAAACAGAGCCCACCGACTACGTTTGGGAATACGCTCCGGTAAAGTACTGGCCCAACAGTACTGACTTGGAGACAGGTAAGCTCATCCACTACACCTCGTTCTTCGCCTATTGGCCCTATGAGGCTAACCCGAGAGAAGGTAGCGAGACTGGTATTATCGACATGTCGAAAAACACCGACTACGGAGACCCTTGGATCAACTTCCGACTCCCGCAGTACCCCTGGGGATGGGGCAAGGCAAACGAGGCCAACTATATTGAGCCTCAGCAGGTCGACTTGATGTACGGCGTCAAGAAGATGTCGGAAACGGAAGCAGAGGACGGTATCGTCAACGACGAGCTCTTCTTCGACCAGCAGAAGCCCAACGACCCGATCAACGACAAGGTGAACTTCATCTTCCGTCACGCATTGGCCTGCTTCGCCGATTCTATTCTCATCAAGTACGAATCTAATGATGACGAAGAAGGTGCATTAGACATCGAGGATATCATTAAGGACTATGCTTCTATCGAGATTACGAAGCTGACCATCACCTATAAGAACCTCTGTACCAAGGGTCGCCTCGTGCTCAACAGCCCCAGCGGTCCTAACTGGAAGGAGATTATCTCGGGTGAGCTGACCACAGAGCGCGTATATGTAAAGGATGAATGGGCTGACTATCCCGATGGATTCAAGCTGAAGCTTTCAAGCGAGCTAACCCCCGAGGAAAAGGCTCAGGGAGGACAGGTGCTGTCGGTGAACGACGGTCTCTTCTACATCCCCATGGTAGTCAAAGGTTGTGAGAAGCCCTACGCTGAAATCACCATCAACTACACCTTGACGCTTCCTGGAGAAGACGCAGATCATCCCGTTAAGAAGGAGGGTACAGCCACGACTATGGTTCCCATGCAGACCTTAACGGCTGGTCACAAGGAGCCCATCCACATTACGATCACGAAGAATCTCGACCTGCTCCACATCATTTATCAGCTGCCTGAAAGTTCTGATCCTGAAGAGCAATCTAAGGCCGACGGACCGTCTTGGAGCCGCGAAATTAAGTAATTAAGAAGAAAGGAGAAACAAGATATGAAAAAGCATATTTCAATCATACTCATTGCACTGCTCGCTGGCGTCTCTACAGCGTGGGGACAAACGAGAGCTTTTACTGCAACATACAATATTGTCAATGGTCTGATTTACAACGGTCAGGAACAAACTGGTGTCAATAGTATCACACCGAACTGTAGCAGCTACAATATGACCGGAGATAAAGCAACAGCGGCAGGTACACATACTTGTACCATAGTATCGAACTGCTCAACAACTCACACAGAAACGGATGACAGGGGTGGAACAGTATTTTATTCACACACAGGCTCTGTTGCAGTAAGTTGGACCATCGCCCCCCGCGACATCTCAAAGACTACGGGTTATAATGACAACTTATATGTTGCCATTACGGTAAAGGATCAGAAATGGACAGGAGCTCCTATTGAGTTAACATCTGGTGTGGATGGAATCTATACGATTAAGTTCAATGACACCGATTTGACCGCTGATGACGTCGATGTTTACATCACCAAGGAAAATTCAGCGAATCCAATAACCATTTTGGAGGAAGGCCGCTACACCATCGTATTCACCGGTAAGGGTAACTTCACGGGAACAGTCACCAAGACCTTCGACGTGAAGAAGGAAATGGCAGATCCCGCAGAGGACAACGGAGACGTAATCGGTACGGGTATCTACTTCCATATCCCCACCCAGATTCTGATTGACGGTAAGTTCACGGGCCTGAAGATGGAAGCAAAAGACCAGAAGAGTCATGCCACGCTCTACGAAGAAAATGATGAAAATAGTGAAGAAGGCGACTATTTACTGGTTTACTTTGAGAAGAAAGCTGATGCCGAAGCTTATGCAACAGCTTATAATGACTTAATGAAAACTGAAAGTACTGATCCAGAATTTAGCGGAAAAGCAACTGCTTATAACTCAGCCAGAAATAAACGCATTACTAATGTTACTGAGACCATCAACAAAGAAAGCCGTTATTGGTTCGTTGCCGTAGGTATTGCCCCGAAGTATCAGGGTACAGCTATCCATGAATTCTATACCGCCAACGAATACCAAACCTACCAAGGTTCTAATGTGGACGGAAGAGCTGACGTGAATCTCCGTATCGTAGAGCCCGGCTATCCCGTGGCAGAAACTTCTCCCACCGGCGAGATAATAAAAGGTAAGATGGAAGTGTCTCCAAAGGCCCCAAAAACCATTACCATTGGCTCTGGAGCCAATGCTGTTACCCTTAACGTCTCAGGATGCACCAATTGGCAACAAGTTATCGATAAATATCCAAATGTATTAGTATATGATGACGATAACCAATTCATCTGTAAGAAAGGGCCAAGCATAACCATATTATGTGTAACTGGAGGTGGGAAAGTACTGCCAAATGATGAAATTAACACAACCTCTGGCTACTATTGCTGGGAAACTTTACAGTAAACCCAAACGCTCATTTGAAAATTTAACTCATGTGGAATCATTTTTAAGATAGAATATATGGAAAAAAAGATATTATCACTAGCCATACTGCTGACAACAGCAATGACGGGCGCTTGGGCTCAGACTCCAGCAGAAGATCAGGGAGATGCTGCAGTGGCTTCGAATGCCAAGCAAGTGTATATTCCTGGAACCCAGGATGTCAGCGTTCCCAATAGCGACGGAGAGGAAAACACGAAGATTACCTTCGACGTGACGGGCATTGCCGACGGTTCCTTCAAGGGATGCAACGAGATTCGCTATATCGATGGAACAGAGATACAGAACTATGTGCCGTCGAGCCTCGACCGCGCTGTGCAGAACACCCCGTTCGAGGGACTGCCCAAGCAGACGCTGGTTTACCTGAGCGGATCGACCGTAGAGGGTGAGAACTACATCTGGAAGACCACCGAAGAAGGTGACTTCCGTTGCGAAACCTATAAGATTTATGACGACGTGAAGGGCAACCAGTTAGGCTTCAACGACGAGATAGCTGCCAAGTGGGACATCATGATTCCCATCGGCTTCAATGCCAGCACGGTAACTAACACCCGCCGACTGAATGTCATTGCTACCGACAATAGCAACGGTACCTATACCAACAACAAGACACAGGCCTACACCGCCTGTCTGCCTTACGACCTTCCTATCCCCGCTTCGTTCAAGGCTTATATACTGAAGTTCTCAAAATCTTATCAGTTGGGCTTCGATGAGGTAACCGGTACGATGAAGGCATTTACCCCCTACCTGTTGGTTCCCAATAACAGCGCCCAGCCTCTTGGTACGACTGATGCTGATATCAAGCAAACCTATGACGTCACAAAAGATGAAGCCGGTTTTAAGAGCAATGGCTTTATAAAGTGTCCTCAAGAGGACCTCATTTCAGATGCTAAATCAGAACCAGAACAGATGCGCTATAATATGGTGGGGTACATGGAATACGATAATGGAAATGAGGTATCGGGATACATCCTGCAGCAGAACAATAAATGGAAACTGCTCAAAGGTAATGAGAATGGTTATGATAAAGCGTGCATCCTTGCCATGCGTGCCGCCATCTTCACGACTGCAACAACCGTAGTCCCAAGTGGTGCCCGTGAACTTACCTCAGTCTTCTACGATGCTGAAGGCAACGCCACCGTCATGGAAGGTCTTGAGATTGATTCCGACAGCAAGGCTCCTGTAGAGATTTACGACTTCTTAGGTAACAAGATTACCGAACCGAAGGCTGGCACGCTGTATATCGTAGGCGGTAAGAAGCAGGTGTGGAAGTAATACAATAGGGTGTCATCATTGACCACAACGGATTAATTAACCACAACGGATTTCACGGATTAAACGGATTTAAGCCTGAATGATAATCAGCAACTGAGATAATCCGTTTAATCCGTGAAATCCGTTGTTATATAAATAAATCTTGTATTTTGATAAAACCTCCTGTTTCCTGAACAGAATGCTTATCGAAGCAACTCATTTTCACTTCATCCGCCAACTCCCATTCTGAGAAACCATCGGCACAACAATCTCTTCCTCCGTAGAATCTCCATAGCAAAGGAGCAGCATGACGCTGGTATAGTGAGCAAGGCTGTCGGTGGTAACCGAAGAGGTGCGAACCTCATGAATTCCCTGATGCAGCTGTTGCTGCTGCGCCATAAACTGCTGGTAGGCGGTAAGCAATTGCTCTCGATAGTCGGCAGGCAAGGAGTCGGCACCGGCCTTCCCCTCCAGGAACTGCTCATACTCTCCCTTGACAAGGTGGGTGTAGTAGCCCTTAGCAGCCAAAGCCGCCATTTCCTCTGCCGACGGCTTCGAGCACCCCAGAAGCACCAAACCCAGAAGCCCTATAAGCCCAAGAGGCCTAATAAGGCCCAAAAGTCTCATAGGCCTAATACGCCCCATTCTCCTCATTTCTGACGCACAAAAACGTTAATGGGCGAGCCGGTAAGCGTCCAGTTCTCGCGGATTTTGTTCTCCAGGAAGCGCTTGTAAGGCTCCTTGACATACTGTGGCAGATTGGCATAGAACACGAAGGTAGGAATCTGCGTGTCGGGCACCTGTGCCACGTATTTGATCTTGATATACTTTCCCTTAACCGAAGGCGGCGGGGTAGCCTCTATCAACGGCAGCATCACCTCGTTGAGCTTCGTTGTACCGATACGCGCCTTGCGATGTAGATACACCTCCTTGGCGGTTTCCAGCACCTTGAAGATGCGCTGCTTGGTCAATGCCGAGGCAAAGATGATAGGGAAGTCAACAAACGGCGCCATACGCTCACGAATGGCGTTCTCGAAGGTCTTGATGACTTCCTGCGACTTGTCCTCGACAAGGTCCCACTTGTTGACCACCACCACCAACGACTTGTTGTTCTTCTGAATGAGCTGGAAGATGTTCATATCCTGCGCCTCAATACCGCGGGTGGCATCGATCATGAGGATACAGACATCGCTGTTCTCGATAGAGCGGATAGAGCGCATCACGCTGTAGAACTCCAAGTCCTCGCTCACCTTGTTCTTTCGGCGTATGCCTGCGGTGTCTACTAGGTAGAAGTCGAAGCCAAACTTATCGTAGCGTGTATAGATAGAGTCGCGGGTGGTGCCTGCAATGTCGGTAACGATATGGCGCTCCTCGCCAATGAAGGCGTTGATAAGACTCGACTTACCGGCATTAGGCCGTCCGACGACTGCAAAGCGGGGAATACCGTCCTCCACATCGTCCTTCGACTTCTCCGGAAGCAGTTCCAACACCTTGTCTAACAGGTCGCCGGTACCGCTGCCCGTAGCAGCGCTGATGCAGTAGGGATCGCCCAGTCCGAGCTTGTAGAAGTCATACTGTCCGTAGAGATCCTTGCCATCGTCGGCCTTGTTGGCAACGAGCAGCACGGGCAGCTTTGCCCTACGCAGGATCTGTGCCACGTCCATGTCCCAGTCGGTGACACCATTCTTGATGTCGCAGAGGAACAGCACCAGGTCGGCCTCCTCGGTAGCGATGAGCACCTGCTTGCGGATCTCCTCCTCAAAAATATCGTCGCTATTGACCACCCAGCCGCCGGTATCGACGACGGAAAACTCCCTGCCGCACCATTCGCACTTGCCATACTGGCGGTCACGGGTAGTGCCTGCCTCGTCGCTGACGATGGCCTGACGAGAGTTGGTCAGACGGTTAAACAATGTAGACTTGCCGACATTCGGGCGGCCTACAATGGCTACTAAATTTCCCATATTTCTTTCCTCCTTGTTTCTTTTGATTAGTTTCCGAAAACAAACTTATAGCCCAACGAGAGCATAAAGACGCGGTTATAGAAAGCGTCGCCCTGGTTGAGCACCTTCGTCAGGCCCCAGTTATAGCGGGCATCGACCACAACGTTCCTGTATTCGTAGGAAACACCAACAGGAATAGAGAACGTAAACGAGTTGACTTTCATATCCGCGTCGAGCAAAGGGTTCAACAGCCGGAAATACTCATCCAGGTCGACGGTGGCGCCGTCACCTTTCACCTTGGCCTTCATCTTGAAGCCCGGCTGCACACCGACCTTTACCGCCAGTCCCGGCAACAGGTAATAACTGCCTAAGATGGGGATATGCACATAGTCGAGGTCAACTGTGGCATCTGCGCCATCACTCGTGTACTTGGCACCTTGGTTCGACACAATGGCGCCAAGGCCGAGACTGAAGTTGTCGGTCACCATGTACTCGGCCTCCAAGCCGAAGTGCAGGTCGGCGATGGCCTTGTCGGCATCGCTCAGCGTGGCAATGTTAAGACCTACTTTGGGCATTACGGTAAACTCGCCCTCTTCGTGCTGGGCCATGACTGCGACGGTCGTCAGCAACATGGCCATCATCATCATTAGTTTCTTCATACGGTTCTCCTTTCTTTAGTCTTGTTATATTATGACGGTATTACGGTATACCGTTATGACGTTATTACGTTATTCCGGCATGTCGGGATGCCGTTATTCCGGGTTATAGCCGAAGTTGTTCAGTTCCCGCTGCGACGAGCGCCAGTCCTTGTCGACCTTTACAAAAACCTCCAGGAAGATGTGCTTATCGAAGAACTTCTCCAGCGCCTTGCGGGCCTCTGTAGACACCTTCTTGAGGGCAATGCCCTGATGGCCGATAATAATGCCCTTCTGGCTGTCGCGCTCCACGTAGATAACGGCATTGATATGTATCTGGCGGTCGTCCTCCTTGAAGCGCTCAACGACCACCTCTACGGAGTAAGGTATCTCCTTGTCGTAGTAGAGCAGGATTTTTTCGCGGATAATCTCCGACACGAAGAATCGCGCAGGCTTGTCGGTCAACTGGTCCTTGTCAAAGAAGGCCGGACTCTCGGGCAACAGCTCCTGAATACGCTTCAAGAGAATATCCACGCCAAACTTGTTCTTGGCCGAGATGGGCAGGATTTCAGCATTGGGGAGGAGGGAGTGCCAGTGGTCGACAATACTAGTTAGCCGAGATTGACTAGAGGCACTAGACTCACTAGCAGCACTAGTTTTACTAGTATTACTAGTATCTTTTGCCAGCTCATCAATCTTATTGATCAGCAGAATCACGGGAATCTGCATCTTCTGCACCTTCTCCAAGAACTCCATGTTCTTCTCGGGATTCTCCACCACGTCGGTGACGTAGAGCAGCACATCGGCATCGGTAAGTGCCGACTCCGAGAAGGCGAGCATCGACTCCTGCAGCTTGTAGTTGGGCTTCAGCACCCCCGGGGTGTCGGAGAACACAATCTGCATATCGGGCGTGTTGACGATGCCCATGATACGGTGGCGCGTGGTCTGCGCCTTGAAGGTAGCAATTGAAATACGCTCACCAACCAACTGGTTCATGAGCGTACTTTTACCTACATTGGGATTTCCAACGATATTGACGAATCCTGCTTTATGCTTCATAGAGCGATAGCAAATTATTCACTTTATCACGCTTCACTTTTCATTTCCGTCATACGCCCACTTCAAATAGCTTGCTCCATGGACGAAACCGGCACCAAAGGCGGTGAGAATCATATTGTCACCCTTGCGCAACCGGTGCTCGTTCTCCCAGATAGCTAAAGGAATTGTGGCGGCAGAGGTATTACCAAGATGCTCGATATTCACCATCACCTGCTCCATCGGCAGTTCCAGACGCTTAGCCACAGCCTCAATGATGCGCATATTGGCTTGATGAGGAACAACCCATTGTATGTTGTCCTTATCCAGTCCGTTACGCTCGGCTATCAGCGCGCAGTCGTCACTCATATTTGTCACCGCATAGCGGAACACCGTGCGCCCTTCCTGATAAAGGTAGTGCAGACGATGGTCGACGGTAAAGTGACTGGGCGGACAGACAGAGCCTCCGGCCTTCATGTGAAGGAAGGGCAGTCCCTTGCCGTCGCAACGGAAATGGGAGTCCATCACACCGATGTTCTCTTCCTCGGTAGCTTCCACCAGTACGGCGGCAGCACCATCACCGAAGAGAGGGCATGTCTGACGATCCTTATAGTCGGTCACCGATGACATCTTATCGGCACCAATGACGATGATTTTCTTCATGCGGCCGCTCTGGATCATCATCGCCGCCTGGTCAAGCGAATACAGGAAACCGCAACAAGCTGCCCAGAAGTCAAATGCATAGGCATTCTTCAGTCCCAGCTTTCCCAGCACAATACTTGCCGTGGAAGGGAACTTGTAGTCGGCAGTCGAGGTGGCCACGATGAGTGCATCAATCGTATCAGGGTCTACGCCCGTCTTCTGGATAAGCTGCTTAGCAGCCTTACGCGCCATATAGCTGGTGCCGAGGCCTTCCTCTACCAGTATACGGCGCTCCTTGATGCCTACACGCGTCGTAATCCACTCATCGTTGGTGTCTACCATGTGCGACAGCTCCTCGTTGGTGAGGATATAGTCAGGCACATAGCCGCCAACGCCTGTGATAATCGCGTTGATTCTGCTCATTATTCAGCGACTTCGTCCTCTTTCTTGATAGCCACCTTACCACGGTAGTATCCGCAGGTGGGGCATACTGTGTGATACACATAGTAAGCACCGCAGTTGGGGCATACTGCCAGCGTAGGAGCTACTGCCTTGTCGTGAGTACGACGCTTCAAGGTACGAGTCTTCGATTGTCTTCTTTTAGGATGTGCCATAATTCAATAACTATTAATCTTTAAACTTTAAACTTTTCAACTTCTCCCATCGGGGGTCTACAGGCTGGTTGGACTCCTCATCACCGCTTCGGTCGGCTGACAGCTCTTCCAGAGCTTTCGTCATAGCAGGATTGCACTTACCAGTTGCGTGCACATGCTGGATGGGTATAGCCAGTGCTATAAACTCGTAGATGAGCCACGAGGTGTCGAGTATTCCTTCATTCTCGTCCACCATCACGGTATCATCGTCCTCTGAGTTTGTGCTTCCGAGTTTCACCACCAGATGGTTATCAGTCTCTATGGGCTGCTCCATCAGGTCGAGACAGCGGTCGCACGTGATGTTCACAGTGCCGACGGTATGGAATTGGAGTTCGAAAAAGCCGGATGCCTTGCGTATAGACAGCGACACATGCAATGTTCCGCTTTCCACCTCCGTCTCGTCGAGCGCCTCGAAGAAGCTATCGTCAAGGTCGAAATCGTAGGTTGTCACCTCCTCTGTCAGACCTTTCAGGTCAATCTTAAAACGCTCTAAACTGCACATAAACACACTTTTGGGCTGCAAAGGTACGAATTTTTTCTGAGATTCAACACGTTAAGGGCAACTTTTTACACTATTTTTGATTTGCCGATACGCAAATTGCACACCAACAGGGTGTTGTGCGCAATTTACGGCTATTTCTTCAATTCCACGCGGAAAGTGGTGCCTTTACCCATTTCCGACTGCTTGACAAATATCTTGCCGCGGTGGTACTCCTCGACTATGCGTTTGGCGAGCGACAGGCCGAGTCCCCAGCCGCGCTTCTTGGTGGTGAAGCCCGGCGTAAACACATTCTTGATGTCCTTCTTGCGAATACCCTTGCCATTGTCGGCCACCTCTATCGCCACGCGGTCCGGTTCCTCAATGAGCGTCAAAACGATACGTCCGGAACCTTCCATGGCGTCGACGGCGTTCTTGCACAGATTCTCGATGACCCACTCGAAGAGCGAGGCATTCATCTTGACCACCACTTCCTGCTCGGGCAGTTGGCACACCATCTCTACCTTCTTCGACGTGCGGCGGTCCATATAGTCAACCACATGCTCCAGCACCTGGTTCATGGAAGAGTCAACCGGCTCGGGCAATGAGCCGATCTTCGAGAACCGCTCGGCAATGCGTTCCAGGCGCTGCACGTCCTTGTCCATTTCGGGAATGAGCGCGTCGTCGGGATACTGCTCCTTGAGGATCTCCACCCACGCCATCATGCTAGAGATGGGGGTGCCCAACTGATGGGCAGTCTCCTTAGAGAGTCCCACCCACACCTTATTCTGCTCCGCCTTCTTCGACGACAGCAGGGCAAAGATGGCCACGACGACAAAAATCATGACAATGCCCAACTGCACGTAGGGCCACTGGGTGAGCCGTTTCAGCATCACCGACTCGTCGTAGCACACCAGCTGGTAGTCGGCGGAATCACCATATTCTATCTTGATGTAGTTGCCGGCACGATACAACTGTTGGCCGTAGCGGGCCACATAGTCTGCCGAGTCCTTGTCGCGGATGTCGATATTGCGGCAGTCGGTAGCCGTTCCGTCGGCGCTGAGCACAATGACCGGAATGGTATTGTTACTCCGTATCACATTAAGCACCAGCGACAGGTCCGTGTTCTCGTCGGCATTGTTCAAGGCCTGAAGGGCCTCGGCCCAGGTCTTCATCTTGGCACGTTCCTCGCGCTGAAGGTCCTGCACCAAGTAATGGGATACCAGCAACGACACCACGGCAATAACGATGGCGGCGATGACTAATAGGATTTTCACCTGTCGGATTCTATCTGTCCACTGCATACTCATAAATAACGCTGCAGCCACCTATTTTATTATATGAGAGGCCTTTATTGTGTTAATGTTCCCAAATCCTTGCTGTTTTTCAGACTATTTTCGTACTTTTGCACCTCAAAAAGTAACAACTTAACAGATATATGTCAAATAGTCAAACTTTTATTGGAGCCAAAATCAAAGGGATTAGGGAATCCAAGAACCTCTCCATCGAGGAGATTTCTGAGAGTAGCGGTCTGTCAGTAGACCAGATTACCTCCATCGAGAACGACCAGAACCTGCCGTCGTTAGGCCCGCTAATCAAAATAGCCCGCGCCCTGGGCGTACGCCTGGGCACGTTTATGGACGACAGCGATGCCCTGGGCCCTGTGGTCACACGTGCCGCAGACCGCGAGAAGGACAGCAGCATCAGTTTCTCCAACGGTGCTACCGATGCCCGCAAGCACATGGAGTATCACCCGCTGGCCCAGCAGAAGGCCGGCCGCCACATGGAACCGTTCGTCATCGACATCAACCCTGAGGAGAGTCCCAACTTCCAGCTCTCAGCCCACGAGGGTGAGGAGTTTATCTATGTGATGCAGGGCGAGGTGGAGATTGTCTATGGCAAGGATACCTACCAACTGAAGGAGGGCGACAGCATCTTCTACGACAGCATCGTGAAGCACCATGTCCACGGTGCCCCCGGAAAGAGCGCAAAGATCTTGGCGGTGGTGTATATTCCGTTCTAAGAAGTCGTTATAACGGCAACCGGTATAACGTTATAACGAAATAATGAAAAAAAGAAGAAAAATGGCGAAACTTGATATGGCGGGCCGTCCATTGCCCGATAGGACCTATCCGGCTGAGACAGGATCAGAGGGATATCAATTGTGGGACAGGACTCTGGGCCAGTGGCTGGAATACTGGGCAGAGACTACGCCCGACAAGGAGTATATTGTGTACAGCGACCGCGACCTGCGCTTTACCTGGTCGAAGTTCAACGAACGTGTCGACAACCTGGCCAAGGGCCTGATTGCCATTGGCGTGGAGCGAGGCTCCAACGTAGGCATCTGGGCGACCAACGTGCCCGACTGGCTGACGTTCCTCTATGCTACGGCAAAGATTGGCGCCGTGCTGGTGACGGTGAATACCAACTATAAGCAGAACGAGCTGGAGTACCTGTGCAAGGACTCCGACATGCACACGCTCTGCATTACCGACGGTACCTGGGACTGTAACTACGTGGACATGACCTACACCATGCTGCCGGAGCTGAAGAACTGCGAGCGCGGTCACCTGAACAGCGAGAAGTTCCCGTTCATGAAGAACGTGGTCTACATCGGCATGGAGAAATACCGCGGTATGTACAACACCGCCGAACTGCTGCTCCTCGGCCAGAACGTCGAGGACGAGACGCTGCAGGAGATGAAGAGCAAGGTAAGCTGTCACGATGTCTGCAACATGCAGTACACCAGCGGCACCACGGGATTCCCCAAGGGTGTGATGCTGACCCACTACGGCATTGCCAACGACGGTTACTTCACAGGCGAGAACATGGGCTTCACCCAGGACGACAAGCTCTGCGTATGCGTACCCCTGTTCCATTGTTTCGGCGTGGTGCTGGCTACGATGAACTGTCTTACCCACGGCTGTACGGAGGTAATGGTCGAGAAGTTCGACCCCTTGGTGGTACTGGCCTCTATACATAAAGAAAGGTGTACAGCCGTCTACGGCGTGCCCACCATGTTCATTGCCGAACTGAACCACCCGATGTTCGACATGTTCGACCTCACCTGTCTGCGCACAGGCATCATGGCAGGCTCGCTCTGTCCTGTAGAGCTGATGAAGCAGGTATCGGAGAAGATGTACATGACCATCACGTCAGTCTACGGACTGACAGAGTCGTCGCCCGGTATGACACAGACTTGTCTGAATGACACCTTCGAGCAGCGCTGCACCACCGTAGGCCGCGACTTCCCATTTGTGGAAGTCAAGGTAATCGATCCCGAGACTGGCGAGGAGTGTCCCGTTGGTGTGCAGGGAGAGATGTGCTGCAAAGGCTTCAACGTGATGAAGGGTTACTATAAGAACCCCACTGCCACCGAAGAGGTGATCGACAAGAACGGTTTCCTGCATTCCGGCGACCTCGGCATCAAGGACGAGCAGGGATTCTACAAGATTACCGGTCGTATCAAGGACATGATTATCCGTGGAGGAGAAAACATCTATCCGCGTGAGATAGAGGAGTTCCTCTACCACATGCCCGGCATCCGCGACGTACAGGTAGCTGCCGTACCGTCAAAGAAGTATGGCGAAGCCGTCGGCGCCTTCATCATCCTGGAGGAGGGTGTTAAGATGACGCCCGAGGACGTACAGTTGTTCTGCCGCGGAAAGATTGCCCGCTACAAGATTCCAAAGTACGTCTTCTTCATCGACCAGTTCCCCTTAACGGGTTCTGGAAAGATCCAGAAGTTCAAGCTCAAGGAAATGAGCCTTCAGCTCTGCGAGAAACTCGGCATCGAGGTTATCTGACAACCTCGTCATCATTCGGCAAAGGTTTCTTCCGCAACAAGTTACAACGTGTAACGATATTCTGATAGCCATTGACGAACAGCCCCTTATCTTTCAGACGGGCAACGTCATTGGCTGTCAGAGGAATGCGGAAGTCGGTAGAGCCCTTGCTCACCATAGCACATCCCCATTGATTCAACTCATCGCTATTGCCTTCAAGGGGGTTATCAGTAGCATTGACGACGGTCTTGAACAGCCAGTAGCTGACCTCCGGGTTACTGGTATCCGTAGTAAAAATAAACTCCAGCTTGTCACCCGCCTGCGCATCGTCAAACTGATCGGCAGGAATCACAAAGCCACCAGCCCAGTCACCAAACACGCACTCACCCTCCCAAATGGGTTCCGGCTCCCAGATAGCCGTTGCAGGGGTGAGATACACATTCTTTACAGTAATGACGCAGGTGTCGGAGGCCTGCAAACCTACTTCATCGACAGAAGTGACATCATGTCCGTCGAAGAAACAGGTCAGCGAAGTAATACCCACCTTACCCCATGTTTTCAGCTTGTCGGAAACCATAATCTGCGTAGGCACTTTCGTCGGCTCGGTGAACTCAAAGGTTACCGACTCATACCGAGACCAGTCGACTGGCAGATTATGATCTTTCATCGAGCCCACAAGACCGCCCCAGGGCAACGCATGATAGGTGATAGTACCATCATCATTCTCCTCCATACTCTCATACACATTCCAGGTGCTCTTAAACTTCGAGGTCAAGTTCAAGCCATCATCCTCATTCTCGGAAGCCGGCTTAGCACTACAGGCTACCAACAGTACGGTAGCTGTGAGTAATATCAGTTTTTGCATATCGTTTTAGGCTTTTATCAATTTCGTGGGCAAAGATATAAATAAAAAATGAGAAAAACAAATGTTTGGGTAATTTCTATGCTTAACAGAAAGAAGCCCCAAGCCATTGCTGGCTCAGGGCTCCTGATAAAGACGGCGGCCTCCTACTCTCCCGCATTGCATTGCAGTACCATCGGCGCAGGCGGGCTTAACTTCTCTGTTCGGAATGGGAAGAGGTGGGACCCCGCTGCAATAACCACCTGATATGGGTATTGACATCTTGAACACAAGACCGAAGGCATGACCCTCCGTCAGAAATCACTCATCTCACATTACATCTGAAAGTATCGCATGGTGCGAAAGCTATCGGGCAATTAGTAGTGCTCGGCTTTGACGTCGCCGTCTTTACACCTGCACCCTATCGACGTGGTAGTCTACCACGACCCTCAATGGAGCCCTCATCTTGCGGCAGGCTTCGCGCTTAGATGCTTTCAGCGCTTATCCCGACCAGACGCGGATACCCGGCGGTGCACCTGGCGGCACAACCGGTAAACCGGAGGTCTGTCAACCACGGTCCTCTCGTACTAGTGGCCGGCCCACTCAAGACTCCTGCGCCCACGATAGATAGAGACCGAACTGTCTCACGACGTTCTGAACCCAGCTCGCGTGCCACTTTAATGGGCGAACAGCCCAACCCTTGGGACCTTCTCCAGCCCCAGGATGTGACGAGCCGACATCGAGGTGCCAAACCACCCCGTCGATATGAGCTCTTGGGGGGGATCAGCCTGTTATCCCCGGAGTACCTTTTATCCTTTGAGCGATGCAGTTTCCATACACTTGCACCGGATCACTATGCCCCAGTTTCCTGCCTGCTCGGGGTGTCCCCCTCCCAGTCAAGCGCCCTTATGCCATTGCACTCTGAAAGGCCGGTTACCAATCGGCCCGAGGGCACCTTTGGAAGCCTCCGTTACGCTTTTGGAGGCGACCACCCCAGTCAAACTACCCACCAAGCAGTGTCCGCGCCTCAGGCGCGTTAGGCTCCGGACAGCAGAAGGGCCGTATTTCAAGGACGGCTCCGCGACAATTGGCATCGCCGCTTCACAGCCTCCGGCCTATCCTACACATCCGATGACCAGAACCAGTGCTAAGCTGTAGTAAAGGTTCACGGGGTCTTTTCGTCCCATCGCGGGTAATCGGCATCTTCACCGATACTACAATTTCACTGACATCATGGTTGAGACAGCGCCCGGATCATTACACCATTCGTGCAGGTCGGAACTTACCCGACAAGGAATTTCGCTACCTTAGGACCGTTATAGTTACGGCCGCCGTTTACCGGGGCTTCAATTCACACCTTCACCCAAAGGGCTGAGCGCTCCTCTTAACCTTCCGGCACCGGGCAGGTGTCAGGCTGTATACATCATCTTTCGAGTTTGCACAGCCCTGTGTTTTTGTTAAACAGTTGCCTGGGCCTATTCTCTGCGCCTCCCCCGGAGGGGAGGACCCCTTATCCCGAAGTTACGGGGTCAGTTTGCCTAATTCCTTAACCATGAATCTCTCAACGCCTAAGTATGCTCTACCCGACTACCTGTGTCGGTTTGCGGTACGGGTGCCCCACAGATTAAGCTTAGCGGATTTTCTCGGGAGTATGCTTACCCGCGCTATCGGACCGCCCCGGGGGGCTATCCGTACTGTCGGGCTTCAGCTCATGTGCCGGATTTGCCTGGCACAGTCAGCGCCTTTGCCCTTCAACGCGCTATTCCGTCAGCGCGCGGCGGTGTCACGCCTCCGTCTCCACGTCGCTCCATGGGGCAGTAACGGAATGTTGACCGTTTCTGCCATCGCCATCGCCCTTCGGCTGAGGCTTAGGACCCGACTGACCCCGGGATGACAAGCATTGCCCGGGAAACCTTGGTCTTGCGGCGGGGGGGATTCTCGCCCCCCTAGTCGTTACTTATACCTACATTTGCCTTTCCATGCGCTCCAGCGCAAGTCGCCAAGCGCATTCAGCGCACATGGAATGCTCCCCTACCGATACTTTCTTAAATGCTATCCCGCGCCTTCGGTATCTGCCTTATACCCGATTATTATCCACGCGCGGACCCTCGACCAGTGAGCTGTTACGCACTCTTTGAATGAATGGCTGCTTCCAAGCCAACATCCTGGCTGTCACGGGGACCACACTTCGTTAGACTAACTCAGGCAGAATTCCGGGACCTTAGACGGCGGTCTGGATTCTTCTCCTCTCGGGCACGGACCTTAGCACCCGCGCCCTTACTGCACCGCTGCGGCGCACGAGCATTCGGAGTTCGTCAGGACTTGATAGGCGGTGAAGCCCTCGCATCCTATCGGTCGCTCTACCTCTCGCGCGGATCGCGGCACGCGGCACCTAAATGCCTTTCGGGGAGTACGAGCTATCTCCGAGTTTGATTGGCCTTTCACTCCTACGCACACCTCATCCAGAAGCTTTTCAACGCTTATTGGTTGGGGCCTCCATCCCGTGTTACCGGGACTTCACCCTGGACATGCGTAGATCACTCGGTTTCGCGTCTGCCACCACGGACTATGCGCCCTATTCAGGCTCGCTTTCACTGCGGGTACCTGCCTCGTGGCAGTTAGCCTCGCCCGTGACGGCAACTCGTAGGTTCATTATGCAAAAGGCACGCCGTCACCGGAAAAACCGGCTCCGACCGCTTGTAGGCGCATGGTTTCAGGGACTATTTCACTCTCCTCGTCGGAGTGCTTTTCACCTTTCCCTCACGGTACTCGTTCACTATCGGTCTCACGGGAGTATTTAGCCTTGCCGGATGGTCCCGGCGGATTCGCGCAGGATTCCACGTGTCCCGCGTTACTCAGGATACCAATAGGCCTCCTCACGATTCGCGTACGGAACTGTCATCCTCTATGGTTGAACTTTCCAGATCATTCCGCTCTCGATCAAAGTGCCACGTCTCGGTCCTACTACCCCGCAAGTGCATCGCTACACCTGCGGTTTGGGCTCTTCCCCGTTCGCTCGCCACTACTGGGGGAATCACTGTTGTTTTCTCTTCCTGCAGGTACTAAGATGTTTCAGTTCCCTGCGTTAGCCTCATTACACATAAGTAATGATGACCGCCCTTCAGGCGGCCGGGTTGTCCCATTCGGAAACCGCGGGGTCAAAGGTCATTTGCACCTCGCCCGCGATTATCGCAGCTTATCGCGTCCTTCATCGCCTCCGTGAGCCAAGGCATCCGCCATGCGCCCTTTCCTACTTCCTGTCTCGCAATACCCTCCAAAGGAGGGCAGCTCATACTTTCAGCTGTCTTGTGTGAAATCGTCTGCCCGCATCCCCCTGAAACAGGGGGAGGTCAGACCAGCCACGCCTCAAAAGGCGGGCTGTCACAGTCTTGCCTGTGCCAAAATGTCAAAGATCTCTGTCCAATGCGTAATGCGTAATGCATAATGCGTAATCGCACGCACCGGAAAAGTGGAGAATAACGGATTCGAACCGTTGACCCCCTGCTTGCAAAGCAGGTGCTCTAGCCAGCTGAGCTAATCCCCCAGAGACAACGAGAGAGACGGGAGACAAGCACCGCCGGGGTGCAGTCCCAGGCAGACCTGCGTCAGCCTTGGGTCACATTGCCTTCCGGCGAAGTGTAGTCCCAGGCAGACTTGAACTGCCGACCTCCACATTATCAGTGTGGCGCTCTAACCAACTGAGCTATAGGACTCTGTCCATGGCAGATGGCCGCCCCGAAAAAAGGCGGGCGCCGCACAGATCCTCCCACGTTATATCTAAAAGACAAAGAAGAGACAGCACAGAAACGGGATTAATGCCCCCGATAA
>JAEEGG010001258.1_pt1 | contig 69265 bp, 42 predicted proteins | sample 9134161 | NCBI WGS metagenome assembly JAEEGG01 (sample SAMN16246543, study PRJNA631951) | gut metagenome | biome: gut microbiome; feature: rumen; material: CR-attached | host: Bos | place: Iran: Karaj | collected 2018-10
GAAGAGTGGGCTGCAAAGAAGTGGCAGCGAAGGAGTGGCAGCAAAGAACATTACTGACATTACAGACCCCACCCCTGCCCCTCCCCTTGAAGGGAGGGGATGGCTGCGCATGAATCCTTTCTGCATCCAAAGGAGTGAACCGCATACAATTGACTGTATATTTTGGTATAGGAAAGTACATTTCACAGCATACACGAAAGGGAGTATGGGGTACTGGTGCTCTTGAAACCATCAGTGACCAATTGCGAAGAGAACTGCCAGGACTGAGAGGCTATTCGGCAACCGCACTTAGAAACATGCGTAAGTTTTACGAAAACTGGAGTGCGCTGGACTGTAATTCGGCAAGTGCACTTGCTGAAATACAAGTTAAAGATAATCAGGGAGATACGAATTCAGCAAGTGCGCTTGCTGATATTTCGTCGGTCGCAACTGACGATTTTTGCAAGATAGATATCTATCACACTTTGCAGGTACCATTGACAAAAGATTTTCCCATAGAAGATTTTTTTAGAGTACCATTTACACATCATGTTAGAATCATTGAAGGTACAAAGAATCTTGATGCGCGATACTATTATATTCATCGCACAGCTGAAGAGCATCTGTCAGAAAAGGAATTGATAAAACTGACAAAGGATGATGCTTACGGTCATCGTGAGCAGATGCCAAGCAACTTTACAAAGACCATAGCTAATGCAGAGCAGATGCGCAAGGCTGTGACGATGTTTAAGGACTCCTATATGCTGGATTTCATTAATGTGGAGGAGATAGGCGTGCGCGACGGCATTGATGTAGATGAGCGCGTGGTGGAGAAAGAGATTATAAACAAGGTGAAGAACTTCATCATGACCATTGGGCGCGACTTTACCTTTATGGGTAATCAGCAACTACTTGAGGTTTATGGAGTGGAGCATTTCCCCGATTTGCTGTTTTTTAACCGCGAACTCAATGCTATGGTGGTGATAGAGTTGAAAACAGGCGAGTTCAAGACCAGCTATCTCGGTCAGTTAATGGGCTATCTCACCATCCTCGACGAGAAGGTACGCAAGCCCCACGAGAACCCCAGTATCGGCATTGTGCTCTGCAAGAGCGCCAACCGTGAGTATGTGGAATTCATGATACGCGACTATTCAAAGCCAATGGGTGTGGCTACTTATATAACAGCAGACGAGATGCCAGAACACCTAAGAAAGGCACTGCCCAGCAAGGAAGAATTTGCTAAATTAATGGGAAAGGAGGACAATGACCATGAGTGAGATAAAGGAACTGGTTGAAAGACTTTGCCCGGATGGGGTGGAGTATCGCCGAATTGGGGATATTACAGAGATTTTACGAGGAAGACGACTAACAAAAAGAGAACTTTCTGAAGATGGTCTATACCCAGTGTATCATGGAGGTATTGAGCCGATAGGTTTTTATGGTCACAATAATAGACCTGCAAATACAGTTATGATAATAAACGTTGGTGCTTCTGCTGGTACAGTAGGCTTTTGCTCTCAACCTTTTTGGTCATCTGATGGATGTTTCTGTATAGGTAAATCAGATATTTTAATTGACAGATTCTTATATTTCCTTTTATCTAAGAATCAGGGAAGTTTTGTTAGTAAAGTAAGACATGCAGGAATTCCAACTTTGGATTCGAAAGCTATCGCAAATTACGAAATTCCTGTACCTCCTATCGAGGTACAGCGTAAAATTGTCGAGATTCTCGACAATTTTGCGGAGCTAGAAGCGGAGCTAGAAGCAAGGCGAAAGCAATACGAATATTATAGAAATCAACTCCTGACATTTGACAAAGTGGGGGGGAGCAAGATTTGATGTAAAGTGGATGACGTTGGGAGAAATAGGAGGAGTTTGCATGTGAAAGCGAATTATGAAACACCAAACAAGTGACAGCGGCGAAATACCATTCTTTAAGATTGGTACATTTGGCGGTGCTACCTGAACTTGGCACGTTTTGATTTTTGGAATGACGTGTCGTTCACTCAGACATGGTACAGCGCCAAGCCAATGGATACGGAAGGATACTTTGAGAATCTGCTGAAGAGCCGCCGCGCGGAGATAGGCATCGAGCGCGCTATCATCTTGGATGGAATGCCCTATCAGCAGCAAGGCACGACGGTGACGAAGCAGCAATGGGAGGAGTGGATAGCCGAGCACTCTGTACCAGAAGACATGGAACGCGTTCCCGATTACTACATGCCTGAGGACAGCGTGGTGAGTGCCCGCGTCAACAGGCTGAAGGCCACCTTTCAGCGATGGATAGCCGCTCGCCATGCCATTGTCGCCGCGCTGCCCAAAGAGCAGGGCATCAGCTACGACAACTTCACGGCCGACATCCATTGGAACTTTGTGAAAAGGAAAGAAAAAGAGGAGTAGGGATGTGAGACACATCGGTGAGCAGGCTTACGGTTGTAAGACTGTTGTGCGTGCGAGCTGTCCCCTATGATTGTTTGGCCGATGTCTGCCTGATGACGAGCTGCTGCGGCACTATTTCCCGGTAGATATGCTGGTCGCCGCCGATGTGTCGCAGCAGTAGCTGGCATGCGCGCTGTCCCATGAGTGCTGACTGGTCGACGATGGCGGAGAGCTGCGGTGTGACGTAGCAGGCGTGCTCGTCGTCGGTGAAGCCGATGAGTGCGACGTCTTGTGGTATGGAGAGCCCGAGCTGCTTGATGGCTGTGAAGGCCGCAAAGGTGATGATGTCGTTGAATGCGAGTATGGCATCGGGTGGGTTGTTGCGCTGCAGGAGCTGTAGTGTGTTTGCGAGTGCTACGTCGTAGTCGATGCGGTCGCATACCACTATCTCCCTGTCAATAGGTATTCTGTTTTCGCGCAGTGCCTCGAGATAGCCGTGCTTGCGTCGCCGCACCATGTCGAGGTGCTGTGGCCCGCCGATGAAGGCGATGCGCCGTGAGCCTGTGTCGATGAGGTGCTGCGTGGCCTGCTGCGCTGCCTCGTCGCCGTTGGCTGTGACGGTGCTGAAGGTGTCGGTGAGGCAGGTGCGCCCGAAGAAGACGAGCGGTATGCCCATGCGCCGTATCTCCTCGAAGTGCTCGTAGGTGGTGGTGTCCTGTGCGATGCAGGCAATGATGCCCTCGACGTGGAGCGAGTTGAAGTTGTCGACGATGCGTGCCTCGGCCTCACGGCTCTCGTGGCTGTTGGCACTGATGACGCTGTAGCCGGCACGGGTGGCCTCGGCCTCTATGCCGTCGAGCACGGAGGCATAATAATGTGTGACGAGGTTGGGCACTACGACGCCTATCACCTTCGGCGCCTCTTTGCGCAGGCTCTGTGCAAAGGGGTTGGGACGGTAGTTCAGCGCCTTGGCCAGGGCCTGCGCCCGCTGCTGCATCTGCTGCCCTATCTCCGGGCTGCCGTGCAGTGCCCGGCTGACGGTGGCTATGCTCACGCCCAGCTGCTGGGCCAGATCCTTTAATGACGTTCTGCGTTGCTGCTTCATGTTGCGGTTCTTCAGCTATTTGGCGGCAAAAGTACACAAATAATCTGAATGACGCAAACGTTTACGTAAGTTTTTTCAGAACTTCATGCGTATCATGAAGCGTATGCCGTGCTTGTGTGCTGTGGGCAGATGGTTGTAGTTGAGGCGGCGTATGTATTCTACATGCACCAGCTTGAAGATGTTGTGTATGCCTGCTGACAGTTCCCAGTAGGGTTCCTTCTTGTTGAGCAGGTAGGAGCCTTCGGGGAAATACATCAGCGTGGGGTCGCCGGCGTTCTGTGCGAGGAAGGGGTTGTTCTTGTCGGTGAGGTCGCCCCAGAGGCATTTCACGCTGAAGCACTCTCTCCACTTCAGCTTTCGCAGCAGGGGGATGCGGTTGAGAATCTTTCCGTTCATGTCCCACACCATCATGGCGGAGGCGTAGCGGTCGCTGAGAAACTCCATGTTGTTGATGAGCGTGAAGGTGTAGTCCTGCATGATGTAGGAGAGGTTGGTCTCGGGCATGATGAGCAGCGGGAACGGCACCTTCGACCACTGTATGCCTGCCTTGGCCCTGAAGTCAATCTTTCCCCACGACTTCATCCAGAAGCGCTTGTAGAGGCCCAGCTCGGTGTAGTTGTAGCTGTAGTCGCCGCCCAGGAAGTCTTTCAGTCCCATGGTGTGGCTGAGTGTGAAGACCGGTGCATTGAGGTTGACGGGCAGGCGGCGCTGCTTGGTGTTGATGAAGGTCTCGCCCGGGGCGAAGCGCAGCTCTGCGCGCAGCTCTGTGGTGCGGATGGGCTGCGACCATGCGGCGGAATAGGGGACAGTGGGTGAGCCGTCGGCAGCGGTGGGGGCGGGGTTGCTCCAGTTGTGCCAGGTGGAGCGGTCGTCGCTCTGGCTCAGGGGGACGAAGAACAGCTGGGCGGCGCCTTCGTTCTCCTCGGTCTTCAGCGAGAGGGTGGTGCGGAAACCCCAGTCCTCCTCGCGCTCGAAGGTGAGCGACTGTCGGTTGTAGAACATCATCTTGTCGACCTTCGCCCACTTGAATGCCGTGAAGACATTGTCCTTGTCGGTGTGCATGAACTTGTCGGACGGCGACATGACGTCGTAGGTGGACTCCAGCGTCAGCGTGCGCTTGGGAAACTCGCGCGGCAGGTATTCCTTCTTGTTGAACGACCAGATGAGGTTGCCCTTGTAATAGGTTTTCTTCGAGTCTATGCCCCGTGCGATGTAGCCTGAGGCGAAGAAATTGCTGTCGAGGTTGGCAGTGGTCTGGGCCGATAGGCGGAAGCGGTAGCCGTCGACGAAGTTTTTGGTTATCATGGTGTTGATGGGCCCGATGTCCACCTTCGAGGGTGTCTTCGGCGTTCCCGTCTCTACGAAGTTCTCGATGAAGGCCTTGGCCACGAAGACGATGTAGTTGAAGCCTTTGATCTGCTCCAGCCCGTGCACGAAGGCATCCATGGAGCTCTCGCTCTTCGTCAGCTCCACCTGCCGGTATTGCGCCCAGAAGTCGTCGTTCTGCATCATCGCGTTGACGTCCTTCACCTCTTTCTTCTTGCCCTTGAACAGCTGTTTGGGCAATTCGTCGAAGGCATAGTCGGTGAGCCTCGTGTTGCGTATGACGGCCAGCTGCATGAGGAACGACGCCGCCTTCACCTCGGTGAACATGTCGTCGACGCTGAGCACCCACTCGCCGTTTGACAGCTGTGTGAACTCCTGCGTCACCTTCATGTTCTCGATGAAGTTCACGTCCGAGCGCTTGGGTATGGTCATCTCGCATCGCTTCACCTGATAGCTCGAGTCGGCGAGGATGTAGAGGTCGCCGCGGAATCCGAAGTCCTGCTGGTTGTTGGGCAGAAACTGCAGGTGGAAGCAGAGGTTGCGCCCCACGTAGACGGTGTCCTCGATGTAGTAGCGGTAGAAGGCGATGGCATCGTCGCCAATGGGCGAGGTGAAGGGATGCTGCAGCAGGCGTATCTGGTTGTCGTAGATGTTGATGTCGGTGAAGATGTCCTTCAGCATCGAGGTGAGGATGTCGCCCGTCTGTATCAGATTGTTGATGCCCTGGTTGTTCATGCCCTTGATGATGGTCTTCTCATCATGCGGGTTTTTGCGGTAAATCTTCTGCGACACGGTCTCGTCGACCGAGATGGGCAGCACCAGCTTGTTGTTGTAGGGGCACACCTCTATCTGGTTCAGCAGCCACTGCTTCTTCGCCATCTTCGTGGAGTCGAGGAAGCTGGAGGTGACGTCGTTGATGGCCAGCGTCAACTTCTGGTACTTGTTGTACTGATAGTAGTCGTGGTTGCTGAGGTCGGTGAGTTTTCTGGCGGCCACCACCTTCTTCATCAGCTCCACGGCGGGGTTGTTCTTTCGGCTGTAGCGCTTGCGCTTGGTCTTCACCGTGACGGTGCCTATGACCTGTGTGTCGGGTTTCAGCTTGATGCGCAGGTAGGCCGGTGTGCGCCTGTCGACGACGATGGTCTGTGGCTGATAGCCCACCGCGCTGAAGGTGAGCGGCCAGCTGTCGTGCCGCTCAATGGTGAAGAATCCGTCGAGCGATGAGGCCACTGCCACGCCATGCCCCTGATAGATGCAGCTGGCGCAGGGGATGGTGTCGCCGCTTTCGGCATCGAACACATGGCCGGTCAGCTTCTGCGCACCTGAGGGAAGACAGATGGCCAAAAGGAGCAAAAGACTGCCTAAGCCCCTCCATAGGAAGGGGTGTCTGCCTATATGATATAATAGGGTCTTCTTCATCAATCTGTCTCAGCATCCCTCCCTGACGGAGGGCTTGGGTGGGGCTTTATACTTTCATTTCCCTGCACATCGTCTCGTGGCGGTACTTCATGTAGTAATAGAGGGCTGCGAGGATGGTGATTTCAAAGAGCGGATAGATCCAGGGCTCGTTCACCAGACAGGCAATGAACATCACCGTGGCGCGGGTGTTGTGCGTCAGCGTGTTGGTCATCCACATCAGTGGCAGGCTCTTCGAGCGGAACTGCTGTCGGAAGTCATCGGGCATGTCGGCGGCGCTGGGCCACTGTGCCTTCACCTGGCGGAAGAACTTCTGAAACTCGGGCGTGTTCTTCTCCTGCTTGCGGCACCAGCCGATGTAGAAATAGTGGAAGGCGTAGTCCCAGAAATATCCCTTGTCGCCTACGGTGAAAGGTCCCCACTGGCGCTTCGGCATCTCGTCGAGGAAGCGCTGCTCCTGCTCGGTGCTGTTCAGCTCGCTGCCCTCTTCACCCTTGATGAAGTAGAGGTGAATCTGTCGGTAATAGTCGGCCAGCTGACACTGGCGTGCGTGCCAGTAGAATCCGGCAAAGCCGCAGAGCACGAAGCCCCAGAACGTCCAGTTCACGCTGCCGTCGGTGAAGGGCAGCGGCTGGTTCCACAGTCGGAGGGCGATGCCTAAGTAGCAGAAGAAGAACCACACGTCGCTGGCCAGACCGTCGAGCATGCGCCCTATCATCGTCTTCTGATTGGTGAGCCGGGCCATCTGTCCGTCGGTCGAGTCGCAGAAGTTGGCCAGCATCAGCAGGATGACGCCGCACACGTTCCACCACAGCTCAGTGTGATAGAAGCAGAAGCCGGCGCCGGCACCGAGAAACATGGAGAGGATAGTGACAAAATTGGGCGTGACGCCTATCTTGATCCACATCAGCGCGAAAGCCAGACCGATGGGACGCGTAAAATAGACATCGAGCGTCTCTTCGGTGTCATTGCTCTTGAAGGATTCGCGCAAAAGCTGTTTAAATGACTTATCCATTGATAATAGTGCAATTTGGGTGCAAAGGTAAGCATTTTATGTGACATTTCCTTGCTTGACGCAAAAAAAATCGTAACTTTGCGGTCGGATTGCTAAAAAAAACAGATATGAAACAGTCGGACAGGAACATCATTATGGTTACTGCTGGCGGCGTTGGCGCACGTTTTGGCGCCAGCGTCCCCAAGCAATATGTGGAAATCGGCGGGCGTCAGGTCATCTCCTACGTCATTGAGGCGTGCAGGCAAAGCCGTCAGGCTGACGCCATCGTTGTGGTGGCCCATCCCCATTATCACGAGGAGCTGGCAAACAACTATGGCGTGGACGTGGCGGCAAGCGGACCGGAGCTGAACGTCACGAAGCGCAACGGCCTGGACTACATCCGCCAGCACAGCGCCTGCGAGAAGCTGGTCGTTGTCGATGCCGTCAGGCCGGCCGTGGAGACGCATGTCATAGACAAGTTCTTCACGCTGCTCGATGAGTACGATGCTGTGGGCAGTGCGCGTAAGATTACCGACAGTCTCGGACATTATGGCGAGTGGGTGGTCAACCGTGAGGAGTATTACACCCTGTCCACGCCGGAGGCGTTCCGCTTCGCTCTGATGGACAGGCATTTCAAGGCCGACTCGCCCATCACCGAGTCTATTCAGCAGTTGCCCGACACTTCCAAGGTGTTCTTGGATTTCGATGTGCCTTACTACGACAAGCTCACTTATCCTGAAGATTTGGTCAGACTGCAGTTTGTGCTTGCCCAGCGTAGAAAAGGGTGATGCTACCGTACGGGAATGTCGAGCGTGAACGTTGAGCCCTCGCCCAGCTTCGACCTAACGGTCACCGTGCCGCCCATGCTGGCGGCCATGGCGTGGCAGATGCTCAAGCCCAGACCTGCACCGGGAACAAATTCATTGACTTTGTAGAATCGCTCAAAGACGTGGGGCAGGCTCTCCTTGTCAATGCCCACACCCGTGTCGCGCACCCAAATGCGGATGCGGCCGTCGGCAGGTTTCGCATAGCCGATGGTGATGTTTCCCTGTTGCGTAAATTTCATGGCGTTTGACAGCAGGTGCCGCATGATATCGCAGAAACGGTGGTAGTCGGTGGTCAGCACCTGTTGCTCAGACGCAAACTCTGTGATCAGCTCCACGCCAGGCTTCAGTTCCTGATGGTAGCGGTCGGCAAGCTCTGTCAGCGCCGTCTTCAGCTCGAAACTCGTCAGCACCATCTGCTCTTGTCCCGACTCGATGCGCGAGATGTTGACCACGTCGTCAATGATGTGCAGCAGTTTCTGCGTGTTGTCATTGATCAGGTCGACCAATGAGCGGCGCTCGGCTTCGTCGCTGATGTCGGGCAATATGCTGGTGAATCCCACGATGGCGTTGAGCGGCGTGCGTATCTCGTGACTGATGTTGGCAATGAATGCCGACTTCAGGCGGTCGCTCTCCTCAGCGCGGTTGCGGGCGTCGATGAGCGCTTCCTCCATCTGCTTGCGGTCGTCTATGCGCATGGTGGTGCCCACAATGCTGGTGGGCTTTCCCTCCACGTCGCGGTCAACGATGGTGGCGTAGCACTCCTCCCAGTAGCACTTGTCGGTGTCGGGAATAGGCACGCGGTATTCCATGTGGTAGTTCTCCGTCCGCCCCTCGCACAGGGCCTGCATCCCCTTGCCTACAACCTCTGCATCGTCGGGATGCATCATGCTCAACTGGTCGTCAAGGCAGAAGTTGTCCGTCTGTGGAGCCACTCGCCCGGTGCGCTCGCGGAAGTCGTTGTCGAAAGTAATGGCCATCGTCTTCGGGTTCAGATGCCAGGTGGAGAGGTGCATGGCACGCAACACGAACTCTGACTCGATGTTGTTTTCCTTCAGCTTGTCTAATTGTTCCAGCTCGTAGCGCAGGTCGCGGCCCTGCCGATGCTGCAGCACAATGACCCCGATAAAGACCAGGCATGCTGCAATCATCAGTCCCAGGAGGACCATGCTGCTGAGGGATGACATCAAGAGTATATGGCTCATAGAGTGCAAAATTACAAAAGAGTTGGGAGTTAAGAGTCAGGATTGGGGAGTTAATTCTTCGCGTTTAACTTTTTTTATGTATTTTTACGCTGAAAAAACTCCTCACTCCTCACTCCTAACTCCCAACTCTTTTGTACCTTTGCACCCGTAATAGCTATTTTTTTAATGGAACAAGAATTTGAGCTCATTGCCAAAACATTTATGGGACTGGAGCCCGTCCTGGCAAAAGAGCTGACTCAACTGGGCGCCAACGACGTACAGATAGGTAGACGCATGGTGTCGTTTACGGGTAATAAAGAAATGATGTACCGGGCTAACTTCCAGTTGCATACGGCCATCAAAATCCTCAAGCCCATCCACCGCTTCAAAGCCGGCAGTGCCGACGATGTCTACGAGGAAATCAAGAAATTGGACTGGACCGAATATCTGAGCAACGACAAGACGTTTGCCGTCGACAGCGTCGTGTTCAGCGAGGAGTTCCGCCACTCCAAGTTCGTCAGTTACAAGGTGAAGGACGCCATTGTCGACCAGCTGCGCGAGCGCACCGGCAAGCGGCCTAATATCTCGGTGACCAACCCCGACCTGCGCCTGCACATCCATGTGGCCGAAGACCAGTGCACGCTGTGCCTCGACAGCAGCGGCGAGAGCCTGCACCGTCGCGGCTACCGGCAGGATAGTGTCGAGGCTCCCATCAACGAGGTGCTTGCCGCAGGCATCATCCTCATGACAGGCTGGCAGGGCGAGACCGACTTCATCGACCCGATGTGCGGCTCGGGCACCTTCCTCATCGAGGCAGCCCTCATAGCACGCAACATGGCGCCAGGGCTCTTCCGCAAGGAGTATGCCTTTGAGAAATGGGCCGACTTCGACGCCGACCTCTTCGACAGTATCTACAACGACGAGTCACAGGAGCGGGAGTTCACACATCACATCTATGGCTACGACATCGACTTCAAGGCCGTCAACACCGCACGCCTCAACGTCAAGGCCGCAGGACTCTCTGACTGCATCACCGTGGAGCAGCAGGACTTCAAGGACTTCCAGCAGCCCAAGGACAAAGCCATCATCGTCACCAACCCGCCCTACGGCGAGCGCATCTCTACGCCTAACCTCTTAGAGACCTACCGCATGATTGGCGAGCGCCTCAAGCACCAGTTCATGGGCGGCGACGCCTGGATACTCAGCTATCGCGAGGAGTGCTTCGAGCAGATAGGACTGAAGCCCAGCATCAAGATTCCACTCTACAACGGCAGCCTGGAGTGCGAGTTGCGCAAATACCAGATGTTCGACGGCAAGATGAAGCAGTTCCGCAGTGAGGGCGGCACCGTGAAGACCGACGAGGAGAAGCGCCAGATGGCACAGACGCACCGCTTCAAGAAAGAGCGCGAGTTCAAGCAGCGCCTCACCGCGCAGGAAGAAAACGAGGAGGGCGACATCCGTTCCTTCACCTTCCATCGCCACGATTTTGAAAACGAGGAGAGAGGCGAGCGCTTCGACCGGAAAGGCGACAGGCGCGAAGGCCGTTTCGACCGGAAAGGCGACAGGCGCGAAGGCCGCTTTGACCGAAAAGACGACAAGCGCGAGGGACGCTTCGACCGGAAGGGTGGACGCTTCGACAAGCATGGCGACCGCTTTGACAAGCGCGGTGACAAGCCGAAATACAACAGTTCGGAAAACCGAGGCGGACATGAACGCTTCGACCGCAGTGGCGGCAAACGCAAAAAATAGAACGAGAGACATGACACGCAAGTATTTTTTCATCCTATCATTTCTTTATTCTTTCATGCTTCCCATGTCCGCCCAGCACAAGCTCTTTACTCTTGAGGACCTGAACTTCGGCGGACACAACTACCACAACCTGCGCCCGCAGAACATGTTCCTCACATGGTGGGGCGACCAGCTGGTGGAGACCGACGTGGAAGAATGTCACCTCATTGACGCGAAGACAGGGAAGAAGAAGCTGCTCTTCACCCTTGACCAAATCAACGAGTGGGCGGGCTGCGACGGCGAGCAGACGCAGGTGCGGCATCTCACCAACGCCACCTTCCCTTATCCCGACCAGCCCGTCGTGGCAGTGGGCAACCGCCGTGCCTTCGTGCTCGTCGACTTCAAGGCGAAGCAGCTCGTCTGGCAAGACAGCATCAGCGGGCAGGAGGCCAATGACTGGAACGCGAAGTCGCGCGCCACGGCCTTCGTCGAGGACAACCAGCTCTTCGTCGTCGATGCCGCCGGCAACAAGCATCAGCTCACCACCGACGGCTCACGCAACATCGTCTATGGCAAGAGCGTGCACCGCGACGAGTTCGGCATCAACAAGGGAACGTTCTGGAGCCCCGACGGCCAGCGTCTGGCCTTCTATCGCATGGATCAGAGCATGGTGACCGACTATCCGCAGGTGGACATCTTCACGCGCATTGCCGAGCTGCAGCCCGACAAGTACCCCATGGCCGGCACCAACACCCACGTCGTGACCATCGGCGTCTACGACCTGAAGACCCAGAAGACCGTCTACCTGAAAACACCAGTCCCGGCCCCCCAGTCGTCCCCCGAAGGGGACACAAATGCCCTAAAGAGTAATGAAGCCCCCTCGGGGGCAGTAGGGGGGGCTTCTGAGTCTGTCCCCGTCTACTTCACCAACATCTCCTGGAGCCCCGACGCCACCACCATCTACCTGCAGGAGCTGAACCGCGACCAGAACGACTGCCGCCTCGTCAGCTACGACGCCGTGACAGGCCAGCGCTTGGCAGAGCTTTGCCGCGAGACCAGCGACAAGTACGTGGAGCCGCTGCACCCCATCGAGTTCCTGCCCTGGGACAAGAATCTCTTCATCATGCAGAGCCGCAAGGACGGCTACAACCACCTATATATATATAATGTAAAGGGCGAACAGGTGAAACAGCTCACCAACGGCCCTTGGGAGGTGATGGAGGTGGTTGGCTTCAACGAGAAGGCGAAGAGCATTGTCATCGCTGCCAACAAGGCACACCCCCTGCACCGCCGCCTCTACAGCGTCAGCACGGTCAACGGACAGATGACAGAGCTGGAGACCGTCGACGGCGTGCACCGTGCCCGGCTGTCGGCATCGGGCAACTTCCTCATCGACAGCTACTCAACGCCGACCAGGGCCCGCGTCATCGACCTGGTTGACATCACGAAGAAGACACCGCGCCGCACCAACCTCTTAGAGGCTGCCGACCCGTGGCAGGACTATGAGCAGCCCATCTTCGAGTGCGGCAGCATCAAGGCTGCCGACGGCGTGACCGACCTCTACTACCGCATGGTGAAGCCCCACGACTTCAACCCTGAGAAGAAATATCCCACCGTGGTCTATGTCTATGGCGGGCCTCACGCGCACAATGTGGAAGTGTCCTGGCACTATGGCAGCCGCTCGTGGGAGACCTACATGGCGCAGAAGGGCTACATTGTCTTCATCCTCGACAACCGCGGCTCAGAGAACCGTGGCCGCGACTTCGAACAGGCCACCTTCCGCCAGCTGGGCCAGGTGGAGATGCAAGACCAGATGAAGGGCGTGGACTATCTGCGCACCCTGCCCTACGTCGACATGAACCGCCTTGGCGTGCACGGCTGGAGCTATGGCGGCTTTATGACCATCTCGCTGATGACCAACTATCCCGACGTGTTCAAGGTGGGCGTGGCCGGCGGTCCCGTCATCGACTGGCAGTGGTATGAGGTGATGTACGGCGAGCGCTACATGGACACACCGCAGCAGAACCCCGAGGGCTACGAGAAGACAAGCCTCATCAGCAAAGCCAAAAACCTGAAAGGCAAGCTGCAGATCATCATCGGCTACAACGACCCCACCGTCGTGCCGCAGCACGCCCTGTCGTTTATCAAGGCCTGCGTAGAGGCCGGGACACAGCCCGACTTCTTCGTCTATCCCGGCGAGGGGCACAACATGGCCGGACACGCCAGCGTTCATCTGCATGAGCGCATCACACAGTATTTTGAAGACTACTTAGCCCCCCCTTCTGCCCCCGAGGGGGCTACAAATGACTTGCGGCCATGAGCTGCGAGTGCTTCGATTTACAAACAATGAACTTTTTAATGGTATAGACAATGTTTTGGATAATTTATAATAGTTGCAAATCAAATGTAGCCCCCTCGGGGGCAGAAGGGGGGGCTTTATGACTTTATACCCCAAATTAATCATGGACGCGCTCGCTACGGTGACGTATGCGGGCACGAAGAAAAACCTCGTTGAGAGCGGCATGGTGGCCGACACGCCGGCCATCAGTGGCAACAAGGTGAAGGTGGTGCTGGAGTTTCCGCGCGACACCGACCCGTTTCTGAAGTCTACGGTGAAAGCTGCTGAGGCTGCCATCCACTACCACGTGAGCAACGACGTGGAGGTGGAAATCGTCACCGAGTTCAAGAGCAAGGCCCGTCCTGCCGACGAGCAGCTGCTGCCGGGCGTAAAGCACATCGTGGCCGTCAGCTCGGGCAAGGGCGGTGTGGGCAAGAGCACCGTCGCCGTCAACCTGGCCGTGGCGCTGGCCCGTCTGGGCTATAGCGTGGGCCTGCTCGATGCCGACATCTTCGGCCCGTCCATTCCCAAGATGATGGGCGTGGAGAACGAGAAAATCTATTCGGTGAACAAGGACGGGCGCGACCTCATCCTGCCTTTGGAGAAATATGGCGTGAAGATGCTGAGCATCGGCTTCTTCGTGGCGCCCACCACGGCCACGCTGTGGCGCGGCGGCATGGCCTGCAATGCCCTGAAGCAGCTCATCGCCGATGCCGACTGGGGCGAGCTCGACTATTTCATCCTCGACACGCCGCCGGGCACCAGCGACATCCACCTCTCCATCCTGCAGATGCTCCACCTCACGGGCGCTGTCATCGTCAGCACACCGCAGCAGGTGGCACTGGCCGACGCCCGCAAAGGCATCGACATGTACCAGCACGAGAAGGTGAACGTGCCCATCCTCGGGCTGGTGGAGAACATGGCATGGTTTACGCCGGCCGAACTGCCCCAGAACCGCTATTACATCTTCGGCCGCGAAGGCTGCAAGCGTCTGGCTGAAGAGATGCATGTGCCCTTGCTGGCACAGCTGCCCTTGGTGCAGAGCGTCTGCGAGGCGGGCGACGGCGGCGCTCCCGTGGTCACCAACATCGACTCCATGTCGGGCCAGGCCTTTCTCACCCTCGCCCAGGCTGTGGTCACCGTGGTCAACCGCAACGAAAAGAAATGACACGACTGTTGTCGACAGCCCCTCTCATACAAGACCCCACGATGATTTTCTTCGTGGTGTTACTCATCATTCTCCTTGCGCCCATCATCATGGGCAAGCTGCGCATTCCCCACATCATCGGCATGGTGCTGGCGGGCGTGCTCGTCGGCCCCTACGGGCTGAACGTGCTGCAGCGCGGCTCGTCGTTTGAGATTTTCGGCCAGGTGGGCCTCTACTACATCATGTTCCTGGCAGGCTTGGAGATGGACATGGAGAGCGTGAAGAAGAACACGCGCCAGTTTCTCATCTTCGGCCTTCTCACGTGTCTGGTGCCTCTGGGCCTGACCTACGTCGTGGCGCAGACGGTGCTGGGTTACAGCGGCGCCACGTCGTTCCTCCTGGGCTGCATCATGGCGTCGAACACGCTGATAGCCTACCCCATAGTGGGGCGCTACGGCTTGCAGCGCCATCCCTCGGTGGGCCTGAGCGTGGGCTCGTCGATGATCTCGCTGTTTCTGGCGCTGGTCATGCTGGCCGCGCTGTCACAGCTGACGCAGGTGCACGATGCGGGCCAAGCCTTGTCGGGGCCTTTAGGCTCGCTGCTCTTCCTGCTGAAGCTGGGCGCCTACATGGTGGGCTCGGTGATGGTCATCCCCCGCCTGACGCGCTATTTCCTGAGGCGTTACAGCGACTCCGTCATGCAGTACATCTATGTGCTGTCGGTGATGTTCCTATCGGCAGCCCTCACCTCGCTCATCGGCCTGGAAGGCATTTTCGGAGCCTTCATGTCGGGCCTCATCCTCAACAGATACATTCCGCACGCCTCGCCGCTGATGAACCGCATCGAGTTCATCGGCAATGCCATCTTCATCCCTTATTTCCTCATCGGCGTAGGCATGCTCATCAACGTGCAGACGGTGTTTGAGGGTGGCGACGTGGTGTGGATAGTGCTGCTCATCGCCTTCATCGGCACCGTCGGCAAGGCACTGGCGGCCTACGCGTCGAGCATCCTGTTCCGTCTGCCGCAGCGCGACGGCAACATGATGTTCGGCCTCACGTCGGCCCACGCTGCCGGCGCCATCGCCATGGTGATGGTAGGCATCAGGCTGCAGTTGGTCAACAACGACATGCTCAACGGCGTGGTGATGATGATTCTGGTGACCTGCATCATCTCAACCATCATGACGGAACGTGCCTGCCAGACCATCACCGTGCGCGAGAAGACCCACCTGCGGCAGTCGACGGCCACGGGCGACGACGAGAAGATACTCATCTGCGTGAAATATCCCGAGATAGCGCCGCAGCTGTTGAGCATGTCGCTGCTGATGCGCAACGAGGAGCTGAACCGCGGATTGGTGGCTCTGAACGTGGTCTACGACGACGAGCACGCCATCAACGGCCGCGAGGAAGGCCTGCGCCTGCTGGAACAGCTGCAGAAGCAGGCCGCCGCCTCGGAGGTGAAAGTGCAGACGCAGGTGCGACTGGCCACCAACATCGCCAACGGCATCAAGCACGCCTTCCGCGAGTTTGCCTGCTCAGAGATTGTCATGGGCATGCACGTGCACACCGACCGCAACCCGAAGTTCTGGGGCGAGTTCATACAGAGCCTCTACAACGGCCTCAACCGCCAAATCATCCTCACCCGCTTCGTCCAGCCGCTGAACACGCTGAGGCGCATACAGGTGGCGGTGCCGTCGAGGGCCGAGTTTGAGGTGGGCTTCCACCGCTGGCTGGAGCGCCTGTGCCGTCTGGCCGGACAGCTGGACTGCCGCATACAGTTCCACGGACGCGACGAGTCGCTGAAGCTCATACGCACCTACATCCACACACATCATTCCAGCGTGCGGGCCGAGTACACCGACATGAAGCACTGGAACGAGCTGCCACAGCTGGCATCGCACATAGCCGACGACCATCTGTTTGTAGTGGTCACAGCGCGTAAGGGCACCATCAGCTACAAGAACGCGCAAGAGCGGTTGCCTGACGAGCTGCAGCAGTATTTCAGCGGCAAGAACCTGATGATCATCTTCCCCGACCAGTTTGGAGCTGCCACAAAGGACGACCGCATGAGCTTCACCGAGGCACAGCACAGCGAGGAGTCGAGCATCTACGACGCCATCGCCCGGCTGATTCACAGGAATTCCAGGTAGTGCTATAAGTCCTATAAGCCCTATAAGTCCTATAAGCCCTATAAGTCCTATAAGCCCTATAAGTCCTATAAGTCCCATAAGACCCATTAGTCCCATTAGTCCCATAAGTCCCATAAGCCCCATCATGATAACAATACAGAACATCACTAAAAGCTTCGGCTCGCTGCAAGTGCTCAAAGGCATCGACCTGCACATCGACAAGGGCGAGATAGTGAGCATCGTAGGCCCCAGCGGTGCCGGCAAGACCACACTGCTGCAAATCATCGGCACCCTCGACAAGCCCGACACGGGTTCCGTATGTGTCGATAGCATCGACACCACCACTCTCTCGCAGAAAGCCCTCAGCGACTTCCGCAACCGCCACCTCGGCTTCGTCTTCCAGTTCCACCAGCTGCTGCCGGAGTTCACCGCCGTCGAGAACATCATGATTCCCGCCTTCATCGCCGGCACACCCCGCAAGGAGGCCAAAGACCGCGCCGAGGAGCTGCTGCAGTTTATGGGACTCACCGACCGTGCCAACCATAAGCCGGCCGAGCTGTCGGGCGGCGAGAAGCAGCGCATAGCCGTGGCACGCGCACTGATGAACAACCCGGCCGTCATCCTGGCCGACGAGCCCTCCGGATCGCTCGACACGCAGAACAAGCAGGAGTTGCACCAGCTGTTCTTCGACCTGCGCGACCGCTTCGGACAGACATTCGTCATCGTCACACACGATGAGCAGCTCGCCACCATCACCGACCGCACCATACACATGCGCGACGGACTGCTGGTAACACCAGAAGTAACAGCAGAAACATTAGCCCCAGAAGAAAATGATTGAATTAGGAAACTACAACACCCTGCGCATCCTGCGTCACACCGACCCGGGCATCTACTTGGAAGGTGACGACACCACGGGCGACATCCTCCTGCCCAAGCGCTATGTGACCCCACAGATGAAGGACGGCGACGAGATACAGGTCTTCGTCTACTTAGACCAGGAGGAACGCATCATCGCCACCACCGAGACACCATTGGCCAAAGTGGGCGAGTTTGCCTGTCTGGAGGTGGCCTGGACCAACCAGTACGGGGCCTTCCTCAACTGGGGACTGATGAAAGACCTCTTCTGCCCGTTCCGCGAGCAGAAGCAACGCATGCAGCGCGGCAAGCGATACATCGTCTACATCAAGGAGGACGAGGCCTCCCACCGCCTCATGGCCACCGCCAAAGTGGAAAAATATATAGCCCCCCTGTTGCCCTCCGAGGGGGGCACAACAATCCCCAAGAGTAATGAAGCCCCCTCGGGGACAGTAGGGGGGGCTCGTTGGCTTAAGCACGGCGATGCCGTCGACTGCCTCGTCTGGCAGAAGACAGACCTGGGCTTCAAGGCCATTGTCAACAACAAGTACCAAGGCCAGCTCTATGACAACCAGCTGTTTCAGCCCCTGCACAGCGGCGACCGCCTGACCGCCTACATCGACCATGTGCGACAGGACGGCAAGATAGACCTCACCCTGCAGCCCACAGGACGCCGGCAGACGCTGGACTTCGCAGAGGTGCTGCTGCGCTATCTCTACGAGAACGATGGCCGCTGCAATCTGGGCGACAGCTCACCCGCTGAGCTGATAGCCGACCGTTTCCAGGTGTCGAAGAAAACCTTCAAGCGTGCCGTCGGCGACCTCTACCGCCGTCGCCTCATCGTCATCGAAGAAGACGGAATCAGGCTGGTAGAGAAGTAAAAAAAACGGCTCCATTTTACTCACGGAAGACAGTCCGAAAAAATATTTACATTTCGGACTTTTCGTCCGAAGCCTTCGGACAACGAGTCCGAAGCCTTCGGACAGAGAGTCCGAAGCCTTCGGACAAACAGTCCGAAGCCTTCGGACAATTTTTGGCCAGTTGTTCCCGTTGCTGAGGAGCTGCCGTTTCGCAACAAGGACTGCTAAAAAACGTGAAACTTGCGCTTATTACAAAAGTTTAGCCTACCTTTGCACTCGAAATGGCAGGGGAGTCCCTAAACGTACCCCCCATGAAGCATTATGCATGAAGCATTAAGCATTAAGAATTGAGCATTAAGCATTGAGCATTAAGCATTGAGCATTAAGCATTAAAAAAGATGAGCATCACAGGAATAGCTCGCAAGTTTTTCGCCCCACGCTGGAAAGAGCTGGAGCGTCACAATAACGAGGCAGAGGAGCTGCAGCGCCAGGTGCTGTCGCGCCTCATCAACAGCGCCAAGGACACGGAGTTCGGGCGCTATCATCGCTTTGCCGACATGAAGACCTACGACGACTTCGTCAATTCCACCCCCATCAGCACCTACGAAGAGCTGAAGGAGGGCATCGACCGTATGCGTCACGGCGAGGCCGACGTGCTTTGGCCGGGCAAGGTGAAATGGTATGCGAAGTCGAGTGGAACGACCAACGACAAGTCGAAGTTCATACCCGTCAGCAAGGAGGGCCTGAAGCGCCTGCACTACAAGGGCGGCAGCGACGTCGTGGCTTTCTACCTGCGCAACAACCCGCAGAGCCGCATGTTCGACGGGCGAGGACTGATACTCGGAGGCAGCCATCAGCCCAACTACAACGTGCCGGGCTCGATAGTCGGCGACCTCAGCGCCATCCTCATAGAGAACATCAACCCGATAGTCAACCTCGTGCGCGTGCCATCGAAGGAGACGGCGCTGCTCTCCGACTTCGAGGTGAAGCGCGACCGCATCGCCCGCGAGGCCATCAACAAAAACGTGACCAACCTCAGCGGCGTGCCCTCGTGGATGCTCTCAGTGCTCAACCGCGTCATGGAGCTCAGCGGAAAGACACACTTGGAGGAGGTGTGGCCCAACATCGAGGTGTTCTTCCACGGCGGAGTGGCCTTCACACCCTACCGTCAGCAGTATGAGCAGCTCATCACCTCGCCGAAGATGCACTACATGGAGACCTACAATGCCAGCGAGGGATTCTTCGGCATACAGGACGACCCCGCCGACAAGTCGATGCTGCTGATGCTCGACTACGACTGCTTCTATGAGTTCATGGAGATGGGCAGCGACACGGTCGTTCCTCTCTGGGGCGTGCAGCCTGGCAAGAACTACGCGATGATTATCACCACGTCGTGCGGACTGTGGAGATACATGATAGGCGACACCGTGCAGTTCACCAGCACAAATCCCTATAAGTTCATCATCAGCGGCAGGACGAAGAGCTTCATCAATGCTTTCGGCGAAGAGCTCATCGTCGACAATGCCGAGCAAGGCCTGGCCTACGCTTGCCAGCATACGGGGGCACAGGTGCTGGAATACACTGCTGCGCCGGTGTTTATGGATGCCAAGGCGAAGTGCCGCCACCAGTGGCTTATCGAGTTCAGCACACCGCCCAAGGACCTGCAGCTCTTTGCCAGTCTGTTAGACGCCCGCCTGCAGGAAGTGAACAGCGACTACGAGGCCAAGCGCTACAAGGACATCACCCTGCAGCACTTAGAGGTCATCACGGCCCGCCCCGGCCTCTTCAACGACTGGCTGAAGTCGAAAGGCAAGCTCGGAGGACAGCACAAGGTGCCACGACTGAGCAACAGCCGCGAACATATCGAGGAGTTGCTGGCAATGAATATACGCTGAATGTGTTCCCCAATGGTCATCTGCTTACCCTTGCACAAAGAATTAAAGTGACACGTTCATGGGACAATTGGCATCCTTGGAATCATGTGAAGAATAAAAAAAGAACTTAGAACCAATGAATACAATACAGACCCCACCTCTGGCCCCTCTTGAAGGGAGGGGAGCGGCTACCGCCTTGCCCGCCGCAGGGACTCCGCAAGGCACTCCCCTCCCTTCAAGGGGAGGGGCAGGGGTGGGGTCTGTAATTTTCATACTCGACCTGCTGAGAGTCGCATAAATGAAGTGGAGGCAATTTGTAAAGGAATAAAGCGAACATTGTTCATAGACGATTGCGATGCAATGGAAAACGACATGTCTGCATAGTTCAAAAGGCTTGCCAAAGCATTACATTTTATCTTGACTGAAATGAAAAAGAAACTTGTTAGCTCACAAATCACCGCACTTGCCTTCTTGGCCACACTGATATTGGTGGCCTGCGCCCGCATGGGCAGCCCCGACGGCGGATGGTATGACGACACACCGCCCCGCGTGGTAGGCGCATCGCCCGCCGACGGCGCCACGGACGTGACGCAGAAGAAGGTGGTGATAGACTTCAACGAGTTCATCAAGATAGATAACGCGCAGGAGAAAGTCATCGTGTCACCGCCGCAGATAGAGCAGGCCGAGGTGAAAGCCGCCGGCAAGCGCATCATCATCGAGCTGAGCGACACACTGAAGGAGAACACCACCTACACCATCGACTTCAGCGACGCCATCACAGACAACAATGAGGGCAACCCTATGGGCAACTACACGTTCTCGTTCTCCACAGGCGACCACATCGACACGCTGGAAGTGGCGGGCTACGTGCTCAACGCCGAGGACCTGGAACCCATCAAGGGCATCCTCGTGGGACTCTACCCCTACGATGCGCCCGACAGCATCTTCCGCACAGAGCCTATGATGCGCGTCTCGCGCACCAACGGCAGCGGATTCTTCGCCATCAAAGGCGTGGCGCCGGGCAGCTATAAAGCCTATGCGCTGAACGACGCCGACGGCAACTTCGTCTTCAGCCAGAAGAGCGAACTCATAGCGTGGGCCAACGACAGCATCGTACCATCGTGGAAGCCCGACACACGGCAGGACACCATCTGGCGCGACTCGCTGCACATCGACAACATCCTGCGCAAGCCCTACACCCACTTCCTGCCCGACGACGTCACGCTGCTGGCTTTCCAAGAGCCGCAGACCGACCGCTACCTGCTGAAGACAGAGCGCAACCAGCCAGAGAAGCTGGCGTTCTACTTCACCTACGGACACGACTCGCTGCCAGAAATCAAGGGCATGAACTTCAACGCCGACAGTATGCTCGTGGCGGAGTTTACCGAGAAGCGCGACACCGTGTTCTACTGGCTGCGCGACACGACGCTCATTCAGCAGGACACCCTGCAGCTCGAGGCCAAGTTCTGGGCTACCGACACCCTTGGCGCCTTGGAGCTGAAGACCGACACGCTGACCTTCCTGCCCAAGGTGGCATACGCCAAGAGGCAGAAAGACCATCAGAAGGAACTGGAGAAATGGCAGAAAGAGCAGGAGAAGAAGAAAAAGCGCGGCGACGCTTACGACAGCATCTATCCTGTCAAGCCGCTGGAGCTGAAAATCAGTCCCTCGGGGCAGCTAACGCCTCTGCAGAAGATAAAGATAGAGTGCGCCGTGCCGTTGGAGAGGTGCGACACGTCGATGATACATCTTTATTATATGCGCGACTCCGTGTGGTACCGCTCAGCGCACGACGTCAGGCAACTGTCGCCGCGCATCTACGAGCTGCAGGCTGAATGGGAGCCGGCCACGGAGTACAGTCTGGAGATTGACTCCGCTGCCGCGCAGAACATCTACGGCCTCTGCAACAAAGCCATCAAGCAGGGGCTGAAGGTGAGCTCGCCCGATGACTTCAGCACACTGGCCGTCAACATCAGCGGCACGCCCATCAAGGCAACGGACAGCACGGCCGTCGTCGTGGTGAGGCTCCTCGACAGCTCGGGCAAGACAGTGCGTGAAGCCAAGGCCGGCGCCACGGGGAAGGTGGTGTTCACCTACGTCAAGCCTGCCACTTACTACCTCAGCGCCTACTGCGACATGAACGGCAACGGGCAGTGGGACACGGGCGAATACGACAGTGGCCTGATGGCAGAGCCTGTCTTCTTCTTCAATGAGGAGATAGAGTGTAAGGCGAAATGGGACGTCAGCCGTGACTGGAACGTCAGACGCACGCCGCGATACCTGCAGAAGCCATCGAAGATTGTCAAGCAGAAGCCCGACCAGGCCAAGAAACTGAAGAACCGCAACATCGAGCGCGCCAAACAGCTGGGCATTGAGTACCTGGGGGCACAAGGCGTGAGAATGTAGGACAATAAACGTTAAACAATAAACAATAACCGTTAAACGGGTTAAACGATATGCGATAAGGCATGTCACAACAATAAACACCGATGTTTAACAGTTTTAAAAAAAGAAGAAAATGAAAAGGACAAATACAACAAGCCGGTGGATGTTAGTGATAGCACTGATCACTTTTCACCTGTCACTCATCTCCTCCCCAGCACGGGCACAGAGCCAGTGCGGCATCGAGAACAACGCCTTCAAGGCCGGCGAGTTCCTGGCCTACGACCTCTACTTCAACTGGCAGTTTGTGTGGGTGAAGGTGGGTGCCGCCTCGATGTCCACCGTGATGTCGACGTATGAGGGCGCTCCCGCCTACCGCACCAGCCTCATCACACGTGGCAACAACAAGCTCGACGGCGTCTTCGTCATGCGCGATACGCTCACGTCCTATTGCTCTGTCAGCGACCTCTCGCCGCTCTACTACCGCAAGGGCGCACTCGAGGGCAAGCGCTACTACGTCGACGAGCTGTGGTACACCTACCCCAACGGATACTCCAACGTGAAGATGCACCGCATCAACCGGCACGGAGAGCACCAGTGGAAAGAGAAAGCCTACGAAGAGTGCGTCTACGACATGATGAGCATCTTCCTGCGAGCCCGCAACTTCGACGCATCGAAGATGAAGCAGGGAGACATCATACCCATGCCCATCACCGATGCCAAGCACCGCACCGACACGTGGCTGGTCTATCAGGGTAAGGAGAACTACAAGATAGAAGGCTCACGCGACAAGTTCCGCTGCCTCGTCTTCTCGTTCATGGAGAAAGAGGACGGCAAGACCACTGAGCTCATCAAGTTCTACGTCACCGATGACGACAACCACATGCCCGTGCGACTCGACATGAACCTCAGCTTCGGGTCGGCCAAGGCTTATCTCAGAGCCTATCAGGGCGTGCGAAACCCATTGACATCGAAACTGTAAATTGAGCGAAGTAACATCACCGATACTCGAACTGCAGCAGCAGCGCATGTTGCTGCAGATGGAGTACGAGGAAGAGAAGGAGGCGTTCCAGCAGGCGCGGCAGGCGCAGGGCATAGAGCGCATGGTGGCCCGTGGCGACGCGTGGCTGCCATTGCGTGTAGGCCGCAGCTATTACAACTCGCTCAACCAGTTGTGCGTAGAGGTCTACCGTCAGCCCGTGGCCGACGAGGAAGAGCCGCTCGACCACAACTTCGAGTTCGGAAAGCCAGTACAGTTCTTTAAAATGTTGAGTGGCGCTACTCCATCGGCAAAACAAAAGTCACTGAACACTCAACTCTCAACACTCAACATCAGTGGCACCGTCTCTTACGTCGATGGCGACCGCATGGTTATCGCCGTGCCCGACGGTGCACCGCTCGTCGACCTCATGCAGCCGGCTCAAGGCCACCAGCTTGGCGTCATGCTCTTCTTCGACGAGACCACCTACCGCCTGATGTTCGAAGCCTTGGAGCGCACCATGCGCGCCAAGGGCCGTCTCGGCTATCTGCGCGACTTGTTCTACAGCCGACAGCAGGCTGAGACCTTCGTCTTCCCCGACATGTCATTCCCCTACCTCAACAGCGTGCAGGAGCGTGCTGTCAACCAGGTGCTGCGTGCCAAGGACGTGGCCATTGTACACGGTCCTCCCGGCACAGGAAAGACGACGACGCTCGTCGAGGCCATCCATGAGACGCTGCACCGCGAGCCGCAGGTGATGGTCTGCGCACAGAGCAACATGGCCGTCGACTGGATCAGCGAGAAGCTCGTCGACCGAGGCATCAGCGTGCTGCGCATCGGCAACCCGTCGCGCGTCGACGACAAGATGCTGTCGTTCACCTACGAGCGCCGCTTCGAGGCCCATCCCGACTATCCGCACCTGTGGGCCATCCGCAAAGCCATCCGCGAGCTGCGGGCCAGTAAGAAGCGCGGCGACAGCTATCATCAGAAGCTGGAGAGCCTGAAAAGCCGTGCCACGGCCTTGGAAATCAGCATACAGCAGGAGCTGTTCGGCGAGGCACGTGTCATTGCCTGTACGCTCGTCGGCTCCGCCAACCGCCTGCTTGACGGCATGCACTTCCCTACATTATTTATTGACGAGGCGGCACAGGCCTTGGAGGCAGCCTGCTGGATAGCCATCCGCCGTGCCGGCCGCGTCATCCTGGCCGGCGACCACTGTCAGCTGCCGCCCACGGTGAAATGCTACGAGGCACTGAAGGGCGGACTGGGCCGCACGCTGATGGAGCGCATAGCCAACGACAAGCCGGAGTGCGTCACCCTGTTGCGCACGCAGTACCGTATGCACGAGGACATTATGCGTTTCTCCTCCGACTGGTTCTACCACAATCTGATGGTGGCGGCGCCAGAGGTTAGAAACCGCAGCATCCTCGACCTCGACCTGCCGATGACGTGGATTGAAACGCCTGTAGCCCCCCCTTCAGCCCCCGAGGGGGCTACAATAGTTGCTACCCGTGAGAGCAGAGGTAATGAAGCCCCCTCGGGGGCAGTAGGGGGGGCTTCTATCAGCAATGTCTCCGAGGCCCGCCTCACCCTCCTTGCCTTGCAGGCTTACTTCGAGCTGATAGGCAAGGAGCGCATCCTGCAGGAGCGCATCGACGTGGGCATCATCTCGCCCTACCGCGCACAGGTGCAGCTGTTGCGTCAGCTCCTCCGCAAGAACGAGGGTCTGAAGCCCTTCCGCCGCGCCATCACCGTGAACACCGTCGACGGTTTCCAGGGGCAGGAGCGCGACGTCATCGTCATCTCACTGGTGCGCAGCAACGACGAGGGACAGATAGGCTTCCTCCGCGACCTGCGCCGCATGAACGTGGCCATCACCCGAGCCCGCATGAAGGTCATCATCCTCGGCGACCGCCACACCCTCACCCGACATCCTTTCTACCGCAAACTGTGGCAGTACATCCAGGCACTGAAGCACTGAAGCACAACTGAATAAAATTCTTTCGGTTTTACTTGGTGATTCTGAATCTTTTTTTTATCTTTGCCCACGAATGGCGCACGCAGCGGCGTGGCGTCATGCATTCTCCTTTTTACACGAGAACTATCATTATTAACTAACACAATAAAAGTATGAAAAAAAGATTATTTGCAATCGTAGTGATGCTGAGTTTCATGTTGGCCCATAAAGCCGGGGCACAGGCAGTACAGATGGCCACCCTGCAGCATGGGGAAACGATGAAGGCGTTCTATGGCTTGGACGCATTGAGCGATGCGCTGGCTTCGGCCGTTAAGGGTGATGTCATCTCGCTGTCGGAGGGCATCTTCAACGCTCCCACCTTCAACAAACCCGTCACCATTCAAGGTGCTGGCTTCTACATTGATAAGGAGGGTAAACAGGCTTGGACGAGCATTAAGGACGACCCCGTTATCAATATCCCCAATGGGGAGACTGGCCTGAAGATCGAGGGCATCCACTTTGCAGGCAACGTCACGGTGGAGGGTGATAGCCTCTGTCAGTTCACCCTTACGAAATGCCGCATTGGCGACTTCACAGCCACGGCGAAACTCGTAGAGGGTGAGATTAGCCAGAGTTATATCAAGAACATGAAGTATGCGGAGACGCGTAAGTTTTATATCCACCATGTGGTGATGCACACCATCGATGCCACTAATGAAAACCAGATAAGCGTCGATGTGGACCACTGTGTGCTGACGGGTAACATGGCAGCAGCGGTGACAGCGGTGGTGAGGAACTCACTCCTAAAAAATGTGCAAGGTACAGCCTCGTGTGCGTTTTATAATAATGTGATAAGCCAAAATTCCACCCATTATGAGTGGCACGGTAAGATTACATCAATATACCTTGTCGGCAATACGATTTGGACAATAAATACTATAGATTATAATGGCACCAATTCTGGTTACTGTGCTCTCTTCGTCACCCCCTCTCATGCCTACACCTGGGATGAGTATAACGACTACAAGCTGACCGATGAGGCTGCCGCGCAGTACACCTGTCCTGATGGTACGCAGGTGGGACTCTATGGCGGCACGGTGCCCTTCAGCACTACTCTCTCCACCCCTCAGATTATCTCGAAGACCATAGCCACCGAGACCGACGAGAACGGCATGCTCAACGTCAAAATTCAGGTGGAAGCCCAAAAATAGTACAGTGACTGTTCGGTCGGATTTGCAATCCGACCGCATTGGGTATTAGGATTTTTAATCCGACAAAACAATAATCACAAGTAAACAAAAACCAAACGATGATGAAAAAGACGTCGCTTGTGTTATTGCTGTTATGCCTGTGTATAGGTGTGCAGGCGCAGCAAATTGCCAGCTATGAATACTGGTTCGACCACGACAGCGGGCAGCGGATAATGGTGCCTGTCACCAATGGCGACATCACCCTCAGTGCCAATGCCGCCGCACTGCCAATGGGCCTGCACACATTTCATTTCCGTGTCCTCGACACAGAAGGCCGATGGTCATCGCCCCTCAGTAGCTTGTTTCTGCGGCAGCCCATGGCGCAGGAAGGGATAGTGATAGACAAATATGAGTACTGGTTTGACGAGGACTACAACCATCGCGTCTCAGGCCGACCCACCGGCGAGTGGATAGAGTTGGCAGCCAGCGTGAAAACGCTGACCACGGGCATCCACTCATTCCAGTTCCGTGTCCATGACTATGCCGGCCGCTGGTCTTCGCCCATCGTGTCCTATTTTCTGCGGGTTCCCTTTGCGCAGGAAGGCATCCTGATAAAGAGCTACGAATACTGGTTTGACGCGGACTATGACAACCGCGTCATGGCGCGTGCCTCTGGCGAATGGATAGACCTGTCTATCGATGTGAAACAACTGCCTGTAGGTGTCCATTCATTCCAGTTCCGTGCCAAGGACGATGCCGGCCGCTGGTCAGCACCCGTGGTGGGCTATTTCATGCGCGTTGCCCTGCCATCCGACATCTCTACAACCTTTGCCTACGAATACTGGTTTGACGACAATGATGCCCAAAAGATGACGGGCAGCACTACCAACGGACTCATCAACCTGCAAGTGGACGCCAGTAAACTGAAAGAAGGTCTGCATCGCATCGCCTTTTGTATCCGTGGTGAAGATGGTCTTATGGCTCCACCTATTTACCAATACTTCGTGAAACCCTATGACGAAGTGAACAACAAGGTGGCTGGCTACTACTACTGGTATAACGACTGTGTGGAGGATGCCCAGTTGGTGCGGCTGGAGCAGCCTGCCTCGCCCCTGTTGCTGAACGTGGACTTACCTACGAACAACCTGCATCAGGAGATGACCCGCGAGAATATGGCCCTCATCGCTACCAATGACGGTCAGCAGCGATTAGCCATGAAGAATGTGCTCAGCATGAAGTTCATTGATGAGCGCGGAAAGTGGAGCAATGTGCAGACAGATACCTTTGCCGTGGCCGTGGGCGACCGCGTGGTGAGCCTCACGCCCTTCTTGGTCAACCCCGAGGCAGATGAGCAGTGGAAGGGCTGGAACACGCAGGGCGAGCGCAATATTGCCAATGCCGATGACCACTATAACGGAAAGAAAGGCAATTACTTCCGTTTGCGCAAAGGCGAGATGCGGCAGACCGTCAGCGGCCTGCCTGCAGGAACCTATATCCTTTCTGCCTACGGTCGCGTGGCCGACGGAGGCACACTGTCGCTCAGCGTGGCCGACTACAGCAAGGAATTTACAGCCAATGGCGAGTGGAACCAGCAAAGCGTGACCTTTGTCACCGACAGCAATCCTTTCGATATTGTAGTAACGGCAGAAGGCGAATGGTCGTCTGTAGATGGCTTTGAGCTGACAGTGAACGGTATCTCCGACCACTCTGGCACCCTCGGCTTAGACGATATGCAAATAGCCGCCATCAGCAATGCCGACGTGTGGAATGAGGTGGGCAGTCCTGTGCTGCTTGACGTGGCCGGTCTCTATACCAACAAGAAGAACCGTGCTGCCACCCTCTACTGTAGTGTGGACAATGGGACTGCCCAGCGTCTGACCGACAACCTGCAAGCCGGACTGCGTTTCACACAGCAGGTGGAGTGCTTCTTCCGCCAGAACACCAGCCCGCATACGCTGGCCTTCTACTGCCGCGACAGCGAGGGCGTGGTGAGCGAGCGCAAGGTGATAGAGGTAGGCAATATCAGCCGTGGCTGTAAGGTGGAAAAACTTCCGCAAATGGCTATCTTTACTGGAGAACCCGTCACTGTTGACAGTTTGCTGATACGCGACGACCGTACAGGTCAGCCGCTTGTGGAAGGAACAGATTACACAATCCATTATAATAATAACGTGGACGATGGCCAGGCCACCATCGTTGTGGAAGGCGTGTACCCCCGCTACTTAGGCCGTCGCGAGCTGCGCTTCACCATCAAGTCGCTCATCGCAGCCGACGAGCTGGCCGTGCTGCGCACCTTCTACCAACAAACACTGGGCGACAGCCAGTGGAATCGCAAGTGGGATGTGCAGCGTGACGAAGTGCTGAGCGATGCACTGGCAGGCGTCAGTGTCAAGAACAGTCACGTCACAGCTATCCGCCTGCGCGGCAACCAACTTACCGGTCCTCTGTCCGCCAGTGTGCTGGCACTGCCTCGCCTTCAGGTACTCGACTTGGAGGACAATCGTCTCTCCGGAATAGTTAACACACAGACCATCAGTCCAACACTGCAAGAGCTGCGATTGGCAGGCAACCGTCTGAGCCATCTTAGTGGCCCACTGCCCGCCACCGTGCTGACTGTGAGTCTGGGGCATCAGACACCTGACGAGGCTTACGCCTTCCACCTTACGGCCTCCGCACTATCTGAACAGATGGTCACACTGCCCAACATCGGCCTCTACGACCACGTGCAGCGGAACTTCGACCGCGACATCGACATCCGCATATTGGGCGAAGGCTTCACAGACGTGACACCGTTGGCCGTATTGAGCCGTAACAAAGGCGAATGGCAGCTGCGCAACGACGAGTGGGGACAGCGTACTTACTGTAAAGCCCAGGGCGACACCATCTACTGCCGCGATGACCAGGGCAACCGCTTCCTTGTGGAGCTGACCTACGATGAGGGCGATGCCAATGTGGACGGCGAGGTGAATGTACTCGACCTCTCGGCACTTGTCATGTACTGCCTGCGCGACTATCAGGCCACCTTCAACTTCGGGGCAGCCAACCTGTGGCCCGACGACATCATCAACGTCCAGGATGCCGTCTGCTTGGTGAACATGCTGTTAGAGAGAAGGCAACCCACTATGGAAATGTCCACTGTAGCGCAGGCACGTAGCTCTCAGCCTACCACTGAGGCACTATTGACCATCGATGCCGACGGTCAGTTAGTGTTACTGTCTCCTGTGCCCGTTTCAGCTTTCGACATCATTGTACAGAAAGCGACGACAGCACAGGTCTCCAGCCAACTGGAACTCTATGGATTCTCAGTGAGTCTACGTGAGCAGGAAGGTAATACCCACCTGATAGGTTGGTCGCCATCTGGCCAGCTCATCCCGGCAGGCGAGACCGTTTTGGCAACACTGACTGCACAAAGGCCTACCGTGGCAGATGCCTTGCTGGCCGACCATCACGCTAAAGCCATCAGTGTCACCGCCAATCATCAGACAGGCATTTGCGAGCAGCAGACACTCGCCATGACTGCCACACTGGCCAAAGGGCATCTTGTGGTGACCACCGCCCAAGCCCTCGACAACGTGGAATGGACACTCTGCAGTGCTAACGGAACCGTGCTCGACAGCGGACATGCCGACCACCTGCCTGCAGGCATCAGTGAACTGCCCTGTCAGACAAACACCAGTGGCATCGTGGTGCTGCGCCTTTCAGCAAGCGGCCACCAGCCCATCATCAAGAAAGCAACCATCAGATAAAACCTATTATTTACCATGCTCAACATAAATAATAAAAAACGCGCAGCCACTCCCCTCCGAACCCTGCCCTTACGGGGAGGGGCTCGGGTCTGTAATCTTTTCATCATACTCCTCCTTTTCCTAACCACCACAGCACAAGCCGACAACACACTCAGCGTGCCCGATGTAACGGCAGGGTGGGGCACCACCATCGCCTTGTCTGTCAACATGGAGAACAGCGATGCCAATGTGGCGGCCGTGCAGTTCACCTTGGAGTTGCCCGATGGTGCTACCTTGCGCCCTGACCGTATAGAGAAGAGTGAGCGGATAGCCGCTCACACCGTCAGCGTCAGACGAACGGAACGTGGTAAATACACTTTCATCATCCTCTCCTCGGAGGGACAGGCCATCCGTGGCTATTCAGGCACGTTGCTGACGGTGGATATGCAAATCGGTTCGCCGATGAGTGAGGGCCACAGCTATCCCATGACAATCACCAATGCCGTAATGAGCCTGAATACGGGTGAAAACGTACTGCAGGAAACCACTGCTGGCACCATCACCGTAGCACGCTCCACCGACTTCACCGTAAGCAATGTGACCGTCAGTCAGACGGAGACAGTACCAGGTGAAACGATTGATGTCAGCTGGACTGTGAGCAACATCGGTGAGGTGGCCGCCACCGGCGGCTGGCATGAGCAGGTACTGTTAGTCAGTTTCGATGGTGAGGAGGAAAAACTGTTGGGTACGGTCTACAACGATGAGAGCGCGCTGTTGGCTCCAGGAGCCTCCGTGAGCAGGACAGCACGAGTAAAATTGCCACAATTGCTGGGCATCGATGGCGATGCACGTGTGCGCGTCAGGCTCGTGCCTGACAGCGGTTCTGGAGAGCGCACAGAGGCACAGGGCAACAATACTGCCACCAGCGGGACGCTGCTCAATGTGAGCAAGCAACTACTGCTGCAACTGCCTACTGGAAGCATTTTGGAGAACAGCAGCCCATACATAGAAGGCACGCTGCTGCGCACAGGCAGTTGGCGCAATGACGAGACCTTCATGCTCAGCATCACTGGCGATGACCGCCTGCCATCGCAGTTGCAGGTGACTATTCCTGCCCGACAGTCATCAGTCAGATTCCAGCTGCCTGTCGCCAACAACGATGTGGTGGACGAATCGTCGGCATTTCTGTTGAGCGTGGAAGGCAATGGCTATGCTGCCGTCACCGAACAAATCGTGATAGAGGACGATGAACTGCCAGCATTGACAGTGACGGCCTCGAAACTTACTGTTTCAGAGGGGGATACCTTCCAGTTGACCATCAGCAGGAGTTACCACCTGCAGGAGGCTCTCACGGTGATGCTGACTTGTGAGCATCTGACGCGATTTACATTTCCGCAGCAGGTGACTATTCCCGCAGGCCAACCGTCGGTGACTGTAGAGGTCACTGCCAAGGATGATGACCTGCCGGGCGAAACACTCTCCACAGCCTTCGTGGCCTCCACTCCCCGCTATGAGAAAGGCGAGGCCATCGTGCTCTTGGAGGATGATGACATGCCCGTGCTGCAGCTGTCGCTTGTGCCCTGCAAGGTACAGGAGGGTGCCGGCCCTGTTAGCGTGGCGGGTATACTACGCCGCACGGGTATCACCACGAACAAGATAACGGTGCGTCTGAGCGACGACAGCCATGGCGGACTCTACTTCGGCACGCGCGAGTTAGTGCTGACAAAGGGCGTGGAGGAGGTGAGCTTCAATTTCGGCCCCGTTGACAATGCGCAGGTGGACGGCGACCACACCTATACCGTCACCGCCGCCGTGTGGCTCTCATCGTGTAGCTGCAGCGCAGCAGGCGAGTCGGCAGGCAGCGTCTCGACAACGCTTGAGGTACTCGATGACGATGGTCCTGCCCTGACCCTCACCTCATCGTTGAGCACTATCAAGGAGGGCGGCAAAGCCATGCTCACCGTGGGGCGCAACACCCTCGCCAGCCTGGACCAGCCCCTCATCGTGCATCTGAGCAGCGACTACGACGACAACTTGAGCTATAACCACACCGTCACCATCCCCGCAGGCCAGCAGACCGCGCAAGTGGAAGTCACCTCCACCAAAAACGACGTGGGCAACGACACCCACACCGCCGTCTTCACAGCACAGGCCGAGGGCTTCGCCTCCGCTACCTGTTATATGATGATTACCGATCAGACGTTGCCAGATGCATGTGTCTCTGATCTCTCATTCCCCACTATTGAGGCCGTGGCATTGTCGGTCGTACAAATCAGTGCCGTTGTTCATAACAGTGGAGCCGCCACGCTCCCGGCACTGACTAAGGTAACCTTACATCTTTATGGAAATGAAAAGCCTTTGGCTACTCTGTACACTCAGGAAGATGTGCCGGCAGGCGGGTCAACAACTGTCAGCAAGGCCGTCTCGTTGCCCGACAAGACTGGTATGGCCTATTTCTATGCCGTGGTCAATGAAACGCGCGACATTGAAGAACTGAATTATACGAACAATGTTTCGGAATATGCTAAGTTGAAATTGCTCTCAAGATTCAAGGCCGACGTTACTGTAGACAGACAGCGGTGTGTGGCGGGAGACAGCGTGGTCATTTCCGGAACGATGGACACCGGCGCGCTGGCAGACGTCGGCGTGGAGGTCTATGTGACTGACGGTGAGGTAAGGCAGGCGTTCCATACCGTCACTCGTCAGGATGGCACCTTCTCGGTGACTTGGACACCCATGCAGGGACAGGCTGGCCGTTTTTCTGTTGGAGCCTGCTATCCCGGCGAGAACATGACGGCGGCACAGGCAACCGTTGATGTGCTAGGCTTGAAGATAATGCCGGGCCGCCAGATTGCCTGTGAGGTGGCCATGGGAGAACCGTACACAGGCACCATAGAAATAGTGAATCCTGGCTGTGTGGAGCAAACCCTTCAGGATGTGGAGATACTCGAAAAACCAGCCGACTGTCATCTTACCTTTGGTAGCATGGGACTAATTGAAGCTGGGAGAACAAAGATACTTGACTTTACGCTGGTTAGTAACACGCCTTCTGCTGTAGGTAAGAAGGAACGTATAAAGCTGCGGGCATTGACCATGGAAGGAGCCAGCTCCGATTTCTCTGTTGTTTATGATTGCCGCCCTGGCGAAGCTTTTCTTGTTTCCAGTATTGACTCGATTGTCACCACCATGACCATGGAAACGGCACGTAGCTATAGTTTCATCCTTACCAATGAGGGCAAAGGTGAAACAGGGGCCATCTCTGTTTCGTTGCCGGAGATGGGGTGGCTGTCTCTGGAAACACCACATCAAATACCGTCGCTACCTTCTGGTAAGTCTGTCACAGTAACTCTTCATCTGAAGCCTACAAGCGATTTGCAAATCAATGTTCCTCAAAGTGGTACTATAGGCGTGAATTGTGAGAACGGACAAGGTTTAGTACTGCCCTTTAAGGTGACTCCAGTGTCTGACATACAGGCAACAATTCTCGTTGATGTCATCGATGAATTCACTTTTACAGAAAGTGCACCCCACCTGCAGGGAGCCAATGTGGTAATTAGCCAGCCCGTCAGTGGGGATGTGGTGGCACAGGGAGTAACTGATGAGAATGGCCTATTCACAGCCCGACTGCCTGAAGGATATTACGCCATAGAGGTGACAGCGGAAAAGCATGACAGTTACAGTAACTATGTGCAGTTGGCCCCAGGCATCGTGAACAGCGAGCGTGTGTTCCTGCAATATCAGGCCATTACCGTGAATTGGGACGTGCAGGAGACAGAGGTGGAGGATGAGTACAACATTGTGACGACGCTTGAATATGAGACACGTGTCCCGCTGCCGGTTGTTGAGGTGATATTCCCAGAGAAATTGGAGTACAAGAACCAGATATTCAACCTCCTGCTCACTAACAAGGGGCTGATAAGGGCTTTGGACATTACTTACCATCTTCCCGTGATAGAAGGTGTGACCTTTGAACTGTTAAATCCCGTAGACGAGTTGGATGCACAGACATCGGCTTTGGTAAGCGTCCGTATGACTGTTGACCAGCATCGCTGGTGGGGACATCCTGTAGAGGAATCTGGCAGTTATCCAGGCTCCGGCACTGATACTGACGCTCCAGTACCAGAGATGTTCAATGATTACACACCGGAAGACGTTTTCTGCGTGACGGTCTGTCTTACAATAGACTACTACTATATATGTATTGATAAAAGTGGGAACTACTCAAAGAAGGTTACTATTGATCATTGCTACAAGATGGGGTATTGTCCTTCCAATAGTTCGAGTGGTAGCATAGTAGGCGGCGGTGATCACGGTACTGGCGGCAGCGGCGGTGCCGGCGGCGGTGCCGGTGGCAGTATCATTACTGTATATAGAAGCACACATTGCCTTGACAAAAAAGGAGAAAACTGTCCGAAGAGTATACTGGGCTGGCTCGAGCATGTTGGACGCTGCATCCTAGGATTTGGCGACCTTGAAAGTGGAGCGCTGACCACGGGCGGACTTTTAGCTGATAAGACAAAATACAAGAATGTGTGGAAATGGGGCAGTTGCCTGTTCAGCATGTACAGAACCTGCACGAGCGATGTGGTGAATGGAAGAAACAAAATCCACGGGTTCTCGTGTCTCACCTCTGCGGGGTGCTTCATACCAGACACACACCCAGTGCTTGTTGCTGCTAAATACATGCTTGAGGGCAGCAACTGCGGAATAAAACTTCTGGAAGACATGGAAAAGTGCGGCTCATGCCAGGCAACCAAGATTCTTGACGTGGTGGAATGTACACTGCCTCCATTCCTTGACTTGAACTGTATTCCAAACACTGTGAAAAAACTGAAAACAGCGAAGGACGCCGCCGAAATGATGAAGGGCACCATGTCACTCATGACATGCAATCCTATGCTCTTATTCGAAAATCCGCTACACTATTATGAGTTGGACTTTGAGCGCCAGAAGAAATGCTACAAAGATTTCAACAACACTACCTGCCCCAAAGACAGCGTCCAACAGCCTCATCCGACCCAGCAAGAGATAATGGAGGGCGTGTTGAAATGTGTGAACAGCTCCAACGACCACTTGCTGTCTATGCTGAAAGAGATGGCAAAAGACGGATTGGAAAACCTGACAGGTGAACAATGGCAGGCATTCCTTGACTATGTAGATGCATACGCAGATAAAAATGGTGTGGTATCAACAGCTCCTGAAAATCTTGAAATGCTAAATGTTGTCATTAAGGATATTAGCAAAGTGACGGTATTCATTACGCGGTATAACAATACCATCAAGGGGGAGACCGATAACGCGTTTGACATGGCTTTGATGAATCAGCACCGGCAGGGACTATTGCAAGAACACGTATATGCCACTGATAGAGGGTACAGCGATTATCTCGACTTGCTGAAAGGGGAAACGGCTCGAATCAAGAAGGAAATATATGAAGAAAACATATCGAAACAGCCGATCTACATACAAGAGGTTATACAGGCAGCACGGTCTCTGGTGGAGACCGAGAACGCACTGGCAAGCAATATCAAGGAGATATATGGTGATGAGAGTTGGATGGAGATGCCCTTGCCAGAACTTGTAGAATTCATGGCATTCCTGGAGACTTTTATGGACGAGAACGGACAAATAGACACATCCAATCCCTCCATCTTTGAGCATACACCGGAATTAATGACAAGAGAACATGTAAGCAGGCTGATAGAACGCATTAACAATTCGAATAGAAAGGGGAACGAGCAAGACTATGATGCCGGCAATGTGATAGACAACGAATTGGAAGATGTGAATATTGCACTTATCAACAGCCACAATGACTATGCACAACAGTTGGGGTACGAGGACGTACTGGACTGGTACATAGACAAATTGTTTGCGGCCATGGATTTGGCTAAGGAGGATGAGCAGCAGTCTGATGCCGTCTGTGCGAGCATCACGCTGGAACTGTCACAGAAAATGTGTATGACACGACAGGCGTTCCGTGGCACACTGACCGTTTACAATGGACACGAGAGTACGGCCATGACGGACGTAAAGCTGGCATTGGATGTGAAAGATGAAGAGGGACATGTTGCCACGTCACATGAATTCCAGATAAGCGTTGAGGAACTGACCAACTTTGACGGCAATATGAGCCTGACAGATGGCTGGAAGCTTAATGCGCAGCAAACAGGGGTAGCTTCCATTCTGTTTGTTCCTACTAAGTATGCTGCACAAGATAGAGACGTCCACTATTCGTTTGGTGGCACACTGAGTTATGTTGACCCTTTCACTGGCATGGAGGTGAAGCGCACACTGAAACCTGTGGAACTGGTAGTCAGTCCCTCTCCAGACCTGGAGCTGACCTATCTGATGCAGCGCGATGTCTACGGCGATGACCCGCTGACAAAGGATGTGGTGGAGCCGATGGAGGAGGCGGAGTTTGCACTCATTATTAATAATAAGGGATATGGTGATGCCAAGAACGTGCGGATGGTGACGGAGCAGCCTAAGATTGTGGAGAATGAGAAGGGGCTGTTCATAGACTTCGACATCGTCAGCTCACAGGTGAATGGAGAACCCGCCGTGCTGTCGCTTGGGCAGACCATAGCCAACGACTTCGGCAATATCGGCGCCCACTCGCAGAGCTATGCCCAGTGGTGGCTGCGAAGCTCGCTATTAGGACACTTCACCAGTTATGAGGTGGAAGCTAACCATGTGACGAGCTATGGCAATCAGGATCTCTCACTCATCGATACGGTGACTATCCACGAGATGATACACGGTTTCTCTGTAGCAGCGGTTAAACACGGTTTGACACCGAGGGGTTACTTGGTGAATGATATCGTGGATGCCGACGACCTGCCTGACATCGTGTATTTCACCGATGCCACTCAGCAGCCGCTGTCCATCGCTACAGGAACAATAGAGCGGCACAATAACTCAGAGTTCCTTTTGATAGTGACTCCCCGTCAGGAGGGATGGAACTACGGCTCAGTGCCCGACCCCACGGGCGGTAGGCAGAAACTTATCGGGATTACAAGGAGCAGCGATGGCATGATAATACCTCTTGACAACGTGTGGCAGACCGACCGCACACTGCACGACGGACGCGACTGGTTCTACGAGAACCGACTGCATTTTGTGGGCGAGATGGGGGAGGAAGGCGAGACCTTTGTCCTGATCTTTGAGCCAAAGCCCGACGTGGAGCTGGCGGTGGAGCATTTCCTCGGCGTGCCCGACGAGCATTCCTTCCTCACAGAACCGCTCAAGGAGCTGACGGTGGTGTTCAACAAGGCTGTACAGAACGAGACCTTCACTACCGACGACCTGACGCTCTTCTGTGATGGCACAAAGCAGGACGCATCCGTCATCATCGTCACACCGATGAACACCACCACCTACCATTTGGGATTGGAACAGGCCACGCATCAGGATGGCTATTACGTGCTGACCGTACAGACCGCCGGCATCACTGACACAGAGGGCTTCAGAGGCTCGGTAGGAAAGACTGCTTCATGGACACAGGTTTTAGGACAAGGACAAGGCATAGAAACACCGACAACAGATGCAGATATGCACGTCAGAATCTCAGCTCGTGGCGACTGGCTCACGGTGACGGGCGACTTCCGCGAGCTGCGCAGCGTGGATGTGTATGACCTGCGGGGCATGAAGCGGATACAGACAATGCGGGTACAGGCGGGACAGGCTGTCTATATCGGCTTACTGCCCCGTGGCGTGTATGATGTTCAAGTGGCTACCGACCGTGGCACTATGCATGTCAAGATGCTGAAACGATAATCTTATATATATGAGGCGCGCTTTCTTGACACTCAAGGAAGCGCGTCTCTGCTTTTTACATAAGGGAAAAGCAATTCTTTATGCGAAAACGGCTTGCCATTCAAGAAAAAAGCGTAACTTTGCGGCCAAAATTGCATAAGAATGGCTTCCTTCAACATTCACTATCCAAACTTGCGGGTGCTCCACCTGCCCAGCCAGTCGCGGGTGGCTTACTGCGGCATTGCTGTGCATGCCGGCTCACGCCACGAGACGGCGCAGCAGCAGGGACTGGCGCATTTCTGCGAGCATCTGGCCTTCAAGGGCACGCAGCGGCGCACCGCCACACAAATCATCAACGCCATTGAAGGCCTGGGCGGCGAGCTCAATGCCTTCACGAACAAGGAGGACACCGTCTATTACTGCGCCATCGAGCAGCGACACCTGCGCCGTGCCCTCGACGTGCTGCAGGACATCGTGTTCCACAGCCAGTATCCTGAACAGGAGGTGGAGAAAGAGCGCGAGGTGGTGTGCGACGAGATAGAGAGCTACGAGGACACCCCCGCCGAGCTTATTTTCGACGAATTTGAAAATATTCTCTTCGAGGGGCATCCCCTTGGCCACAACATCCTTGGCACCAGCGAGCAGGTGCGCTCCTACACCGCTGCCGATGCCGCTGCCTTTGCCCGCCAGTGGTACCGGCCAGAGAACTGCGTGCTGTTTATTAGTTCAGCCAATCCTACGACCCTCGCACAGAAGGCATTCCCCCAGCCCCTCCCTGTGGGGGAGGGGAGTCATTACCCCCAAGGCGGAGCTTCAGCAGAAAAGGTTTCTTCTCCCCTCCCTGACAGAGAGGGGGCGGGGAATGACCTTCTGGGGGAGTGCTTTGTTCGCGACCGCGGCACCCATCAGGCGCATGTCATGGTGGGCACACGGGCCTATTCTGCTGGCGACGAGCGGCGCTGGGCACTCTACCTGCTGAACAACATCCTTGGCGGGCCGGCGCTGAACTCACGGCTGAGCATGGCGCTGCGCGAGCGCAATGGCTTGGTGTACACCGTAGACAGCTCGATGGTGAGCTATAGCGACACGGGGCTGTGGAGCATCTACTTCGGTTGCGACCCTGACGACACCAAACGCTGTCTCCGACTGGTGCGCCAACAGTTGGACCGGCTGATGGACAAGCCTTTGAGCGAGACACAGCTGCGCGCCGCCAAGCTGCAGCTGCAGGGACAGCTGGCCATTGCCGCTGAGAACCGCGAGCAGACCATCCTCGACTGCGCCCGCACCTTCCTGCACACGGGAAAGGTGCGCACCGTCAACGACGTCATGGCGCACATCGCCACCCTCACCGCTGCCGACCTACAACAAAGCGCCCAGGAGCTGTTCGCCCCTGAGCGCCTTACAACGTTGATTTATCAGTAATCAGGTAAATTCTTCGCCGTAGCGGATGCCCACCTCGTTCACATATTTGCGGATGAGCGAGGAGGAGTCGCTTTTCTTGCAGATGAGCAGCACATCGCCCTGCTCGGCCACGATATAACCGTCGAGGCCGTTGATGACACCGATGTGTCCTTTGGGCAGCTTGATGATGTTGTTGCGGCAGTTCTCCATCAGCACCTCAGAGTCGATGATGACGTTGTCACCCTCCTTACGTTGGCGGAACTCGTAGATGGAATGCCATGTACCGATGTCGGCCCAGCCGAAGTTGCAGCACATGACGTATGCGTTGCTCGACATCTCCAGTGCGACTTTGTCCATCGACAGATTGGGATAGGCGGGAAAATGCTGCTGTACATAGCTCATCTCTTCGTCGATGGAAGACATCTCTTTGATAGGCGCCAGACGGGAGCTGATGTCCTGTATGGTTTCAATGAAGAACTTGCGCAGATAGTTGACGTTGGCCAGGAACATGCCAGTGTTCCAGAGGAACTCGCCACTGTCCATAAACAAACGCGCAAATTCGCGCTCAGGCTTCTCCGTAAACGACTTCACCTTCGTGATGCCCTCGGTCAGCGAGGCCTCGCCCATCTGTATGTAGCCATAACCTGGCTCAGGCCTCGAAGGGCGTATGCCCATGGTGAGGATGATGTTGTTCTTAGCCACGAAGTCGAGTCCGCGGAGCACGCACTGGCAGAAGTTGTCCTCGTTGATGATGCACTGGTCGGAAGGCAAGACAATGATACGGGCATCTGCGCAAAGACGATGGATGCGCACACCGGCCCATGCCACCGACGGCGCGGTGTTGCGGTTGACGGGCTCGGCCAGAATGTTCTCCTCGGGCAGCTCGGGCAGCTGTTGCCGTATCAGTTTGTAATAGCGGCGGCGCGTGGTGATAAAGATGTTTTCTTCGGGGATGATGCGTGCCATGCGGTCGTACGTGGACTGCAAGAGCGTGCGTCCCGTTCCGAAGAAATCAATAAACTGTTTGGGATGTGCCTTGCGGCTGCTGGGCCAAAGGCGGCGTCCGTGGCCACCTGCCAAGATGACACAATAATTATTCTGTAGCTTTTCTGTATCCATTAAGAGTTAGTATTGGTAAATATGGGGCTAAGTTAGGGAAAAAAACACATACCGCCAAAAATATTAAGCATTTTTTTGAAAAAAACAGCGATATACGTAACTTTGTACTACATTTTGACAACAACAGACAACTGGGTAAGAGTTATTGCGTAACTTGAATCACTTGATAGAAACGCGGGATGATGTCTTCATGTGCCGGCCTTTTGCTTCTCGGCCATGTATTCGCTGGGTGTCAGACCGTAGACGTGCTTGAAGGTGGTGGAGAAGGAGGCGGCGTTGGAGAAGCCGCAGGCATAGACCACCTCGGTGATGTTCATGTCGCCGGCGGCCAGGAGGCGGGTAGCCCGCTCCATGCGTAGCTGGCGGATGAAGTCGTGAGGCGTCTGTCCTACGATTTCCTTCATCTTGCGGTGCAGGTGCACACGGCTCATGCCCACCTCGTCGGCTATCTTGTCTACGCTGAGGTTTGAGTCCGTCAGGTTCTTGTAGATGGTGTCCATGATGCGTTCCATCAGCTTTTCATTGGCCGACTTCTTCTTGTTGAGCTCTGGCGCCTCGTGCTTCTCCACCCTGCGCTGCTGCTCGTAGTTGAGCTGCATCTGCCGGCGCCCTTTCAGCAGGTTGTTGACGCTGTATGTGATGACGCCGGTCTCTGCCGACGCGGCTATGCACATGTCGGCGCCCTGTTGCAGGGCTTGCAGTCGTTGTGTTTCGTCGTCGGTGATGAGGATGACGGGTATGAGGCTGGTCTGCGGGTTGCTTCTCAGTCGGCTGCACATGGTGATGCCGTCCATGGTGTCCATCTGTGCTTCTGCCACGATGGCATTGGCGCCGTTGCGGTATGCCTCGGCCAGCACTTGCCAGCCGTTGCTGCACTTGCGGATGCTGTAGTCGTGGTGAAGCATCGCGTTCAGCCGCTGCCCGATGGCTTCATCCTGAGTGGCCAGTATGAGGACTGGGCGCTTGCTGAGCTGTGGTGGGGCGGGTTTTGTAGGTGTTGTAGGTGATGTAGGTGGGGTAGGTGTTGTAGGTGGGGTAGGTGTTGTAGGTGATGTAGGTATTGTAGGTGAAGTAGGTTCTAATACATTATTATTAATATATAAGGCGTCTGGCTGCAGCTGTTGTATGAGGTTCGACAGCAGCTCGGCATCGGCGAGCATGGTGGCGCAGGTGTCGTGCTGGTGGGGTGGGGCATCGTCTTGCATCAGCTCGTTCAACATCTTGATGAGTCGAGCTATGGTGTCTGTGGCCTGCTGACCGATGACTGCACAGTAGCTCAGCTTGTCCTCCTGTTCTTTCACCAGTCGTTCGTAGTTCTGGAGCAGCAGTTGCAGTTCTTCTTCCCTGTCTAATTGCTGTCGCGAGTTACGGTTTCCGAACAGTCCGTCGATGAATCGTCGGCCCGACCATTTTGTTTTTGTTGCATTTTTTTTTTGCTGTGTTTCCATTTCGCGTGCAAAGATACACAATATTATTGTATCTTTTTGTTATTTTACGGTCTTTTTTGTGAAAAATGTTACATCGTGTAAAGAGTGAGATATAATTTTTGATATTTACTGTTAATAATGTTTGTATCTTTGCAAAAGTTTTTCAGGTTAGTTACAGATAGTTAGTAGTTCGTTTAGGCGGTATCGCTCGTTTTGAGCGCAAGAGAGCGATGCCGTTTTTTCAACTATTCTTTCTTTGCTTTTTCCTGAAAGATACTGAAAGACTGTGTAAGCCTTCAAGAACTGACAGACGCGACTAAAGGAACAGAAACCATAGTAACCGATGTAAAGTTGACAATAAAATAAATAATGTATACGGCTAACAATTATTATTATGAATCTAAATCAGAAAAGATGAAACAGCTAAGAAGTCTCTTTAAACGAGTTGTGCCTTTCCTGCTTCTGATGATGCTCCCGCTGGCTTCGCTTGCGCAGGGCACCATTGAGGTTTCTGGTACAGTGAAAGATGCTGGGGATGAACCTCTCATCGGCGTATCGGTTGTTTTGAAGGGCAATGCCGGACAGGGCGTGGTGACCGACTTTGACGGCCACTACCGTCTGAAGGTGCCGTCAGATAAGTCTACTCTGGTCTTCACCTATGTTGGCATGGTTCCTAAGGAGGTGACTGTAGGCGGCCGTCGTGTCATCAATGTGACCCTTGTTGAGGACGACAAGACCCTCAACGAGGTTGTCGTGGTGGGCTATGGCCAGCAGAAGAAAGCCTCTGTGGTGGGAGCCATCACCCAGACCACTGGCGAGGTGCTGGAGCGTGCCGCAGGTATCGGCAGTGTGAGTGCCGCCCTCACGGGTAACCTTCCCGGTGTGGCCACCATTGCTTCTTCCGGTCAGCCGGGTGAGGAAGATCCGCGTATCTATATCCGTGGTGCTGCCGCCTGGAACCAGGATGCCCAGCCGCTGATTCTCGTCGACGGTGTCAAGCGTGAGATCAAGTCGGTGGACATCACCTCTGTGGCTACCGTCTCTGTGCTGAAGGACGCATCTGCCACTGCCGTCTACGGTGTGGAGGGTGCTAACGGCGTTATCCTGATTACCACGAAGCGCGGTGTCGAGGGCAAGGCCAGAATTGACGTAGGTTTCAATGCCACATTGAAGGCTGTGTCAAAACTGCCCCGCAAGTATGACTCCTACGACGGCTATATGCTCCGCAATCAGGTCATTGAGCATGAGCTTGCCAAAGCCCCAGACGCTTCATGGACCTACTATCGTCCGCAGACCTTCATCAATCTCTTCCGCAATCAGGACTATACCGTCAAGCCTCACTATAATTCCGAAGGAGGCTACTTGGGCGATTACAGCCAGGCCGAGCGCTATCCGAATATTGACTGGCAGGAAGAGATGTTTAAAAATACCGCTCTGTCATACAATACGAACCTCAGTTTCTCTGGCGGTACACAGGCAGTGAAGTATTACGTTTCGTTCGACTTCCAGAACGAGGGCGACATGACCAGGATATGGGATAACAACCAGGGCTATGAAGGTGGTTACAGCTACAACCGTCTGAATGTGCGCTCCAACCTTGACTTCCAGATAACGAAGACCACCTTGTTTAAGGTGAATCTGGCAGGCTCGAATGCTCAGCAGAAGACGCCGCGCTACTATTATGGCAACAGTGGCGAGTTCTTCCAGCAGCAGAACTGGGCCGGTGCCTATCGCATGCCACCCAACGTCTTCCCTGTGAAGTTTTCTAATGGCGCATGGGGATACTCCCGACTGGCAGCCTCCAACATGGCCAACTCGCCTATGAATGTGGCCACGGCCGGTTACGAGTTAGGTACTATCACCCGCATCTTCACCGACTTCTCACTTGAACAGAAGCTCGATTTCATCACCAAGGGCCTTGTTGCCCGTGGCACCATCTCATGGGACAACCAGTTCAATGAGGGCAGCCGTGGTATTAACGCTGCCGGCGGCGGTCACGTCAATAACACTGCCTACATCCTTCCTGAGGATGGTGAGCTTCTTTTCGAGAACGACATCTATACCACAACAGGTTTCGACTTCTATGAGAAACGTGACTGGTCGACTCAGGCCGGTAGCGTCAGTTATACGGGCCGTGCCACTGAAATGTCGGCCCAGCTGTTCTGGAACCGTCAGTTTGGCGACCACAACGTCAGCTTGATGGGTAACTGGAAGCGTCGTATCAATGCCGGCAATGCTGACCTTGAGAACCGTCGTGAGGACTGGGTGTTCCGTACCACCTACGACTATAAGAGCCGCTATTTTGCTGAGTTCAACGGAGCTTACAACGGCTCCCAGAAGTTCTCGCCCGACAACCGCTTCGCCTTCTTCTGCTCTGGCGCTGTAGGCTGGATGCTCTCAGAAGAGAAATTCATGAAATGGTTCAAGGATAAGCGCATTATTGACATGTTCAAGATTCGTGGCTCCTTCGGCGAAATCGGTGATGACAGCGCCGGCGACCGCTTTGCTTACCTCACGGGTTGGGAAGTCATCGGTCCTTACCAGATGGGCCTTGACCGTTCTAACAGCCCGTTCACCGGATACAAGGAAGCCAGCATTGCCATGCCTGACCTGCGTTGGGCCACCGTGCAGAAGAAGAACCTCGGCTTTGACTATGCATTCCTCGGCGGTATGCTTGCAGGCAGTTTCGACTGGTTCCGCGACGACCGTTATGACATCTTTATCTATGGTTCCGACCGTTCAGTGCCTTCCTACTATGGTGCAGCCAAGACGCCTGACGTCAACAAAGGTAAGATTAAGAACACTGGTTTCGAAGTCGACCTCCGTTTCAACAAAGTGCTGAGAAACGGTATGCGCTTCTGGGTGAACGCCAACTACACCTATGCACACAACGTCATCAAACTGAAGGATGACCCCGAGCTGATACCCAGCTACCGCAAGGCACAGGGCTATTCTCAGGGACAGTACCACTCATTCATTGACAATGGCTTTATCAACACCTACGACGAGCTCTACAGTGCGCCTGCCTTCCAGAGCAACGACGACCAGGTGCTCATCGGCGACCACTATATCGTTGACTTCAACGGTGACGGCTTTATTGACCAGACCAACGACCAGGCTCCTTACGGCTACACCGGCAACCCGGAGCACACCTACAACGCCACCATCGGATGGGAGTGGAAAGGCTTCTCCTGCTTTGCACAGCTCTATGGCGTAACAGGTGTCACACGTGACGTCACGCTGACTTCTTTCCCCGAACAGCTGCTCACTGTATATGACACCGGTACGTGGTGGAGTCCCGGCAGAGGAGGCGCTGAAGTCGTTGTGCCGCGCTTCAACACCCAGGCTACTAATGGCAACAACGGTACGCAGTTCCTCTTCGACGGCTCTTATTTCCGACTGAAGAACGTGGAAGTGGCTTACACTTGGACGAAAGGCTGGATTAAGAAACTGGGGTTCACAAGCCTGAAGATCTACCTCAACGGCAACAACCTCTTCCTCATCACGAAGATGCCTGACGACCGTGAGAGTAACTACGGATGGAGTGGTGCTGGCGGTGCTTACCCCACAGTCAGACGTTATAACTTCGGATTTAAGCTCTACATCTAAAGTGAAAAGTGAATAGTGAAAAGTGTAAAATTTGCTACCGCTATTAAAGAGAAATGATTATGAAATACTATAAGATGACAAAATCCCTTTTGTGTGGTTCGCTGCTCCTCTTGGCAGGCGGTGCTTCCTTCACTGCTTGCACCGAATGGCTCGACAAAGACCCTGAGTCCATTGTAGCAGAGGATGAGGCCTTCAAGAACTACCGCAACTTCCAGGGATATATTGAGGAAATCTATAACCTGATTCCTGACAAGGAGAAAGTGAACTATTGCTCCGGATGGAATATCGGCGATGATGCTGTACACAACCCTGAGGGCTATGCACACATCGACCATCAGGTCGACCTGGGTAACTATCGTGACATTTGGGATGATAAAACTCCTAAGCAGTTCTGGCTCAACGGCGACCGCTACTCACTCTGGAACAGCTCATGGTACTGCATCCGTAAGTGCAACATGGGCATTGAGAATATCAAGTCGCTCGTTGGCACCGACGAAGAGCGCAATCTGCTGCTCGGACAGCTCTACTTCTTGCGTGCATGGTGGCACTTTGAGCTGATGTGCTACTTTGGAGGTCTCCCATACATTGACAAAGCATTCGAGGCCAGTAATATTCCTGAGCTTCCCCGTCTTTCTTTCCAGGAGTGTGCCGACCGTTGTGCCGAAGACTTCAAGATGGCCTACGACCTGCTTCCTGTCGACCCGCTGGGTTGGGATGAGACCCTGGCCGGTATGCAGACTATAGGCAAGAACGACCTGCGTGCCAACAAGTTCATGGCGCTCTGCTACCTTGGCAAGTGCTATCTGTGGGCCGCCTCACCGCTCATGAAGGAATTTGAGAAAGCCAAGAATGGCGGCGTTGTACAGGTTTTGGGTGCCAGTGCCAACGGCAAGACCTACGATTACGACATTGAATACTGTAAGTTGGCTGCAAAGGCTCTGGGCCAGGCTCTTGACATGGTCAAGCGGGGAACAGTGTCCTACAAACTTGCCGAGTTCAAGTATTCCAACATCTACGACCATGAGAGCGATGAGAAAGCAGAGACCTGCTATTCCGACATCTTCTATACCATCAAAAAGAATTGGCAGGTGCCGGGTTCTACAGAGGCCATCTTCCGTGGCATTTGCTCGGGTCTGAATACCGCCAACTGGAACCACGCCAAGATTTTCGGCCCGAAGGTGGCAGGCCTTGTGGCTCATGATAAAATCATCCACCATCCCACGGCCAACCTCATCGACCAGTACGGTATGGCCAACGGACAGCCCATCTATTTCGTGGAGAATGGCGTTCTGGTGCTGAATCCCGAATCAGGCTGGGATCCCGAGCATCCCTACAAGAACCGCGACCCACGATTCTATCACGACATCGTGTTCGACGGATTCCACTATGTGCTCAGCACCGACGCCTTGAGCTCTGAGCAGAAGAAGTATGAGTATTGCTCTCTTTTCACTGGTGGTGGCATGCGCGACATAGCCGATGGCAGCAGTACGGGCTACTTCATTCAGAAGCTGACGCCTCACCAGTGTAACGAGGGTGACAAGTGGTACGACTATGAATGGGCCTTTGAGAGTTACCTCCCCTACATGCGTCTGGCTGACATCTATCTGATGTATGCTGAAGCCATGGCTGCTATTGCCCTTGCTAACAATAATGTCAACGACTTCAAGAGCAGCAAGGACTACTGCAACTCGCTGACGGCTGTTGATGCCATCAACGCTCTCCGCGACCGCGTCAACTCTGACGATTGGCCCATGGAGCATATACCGGCCAACCTTCTTACCACTCCCAAACGCTTCATGGACGAAGTGCGCCGTGAGCGTACTGTGGAGCTTGCCTTTGAAGGATTCCGCTGGTGCGACCTGCAGCGCTGGATGCTCTTGACAGAGCCGCCCTACACCGTGAAATATTCTCACGAGTTCGAGCGTTTGGAAGCAGATTCATGGTTTAAGGATCATGACCCGAAGGACGCAAGAGTCGGCAATTTCCACAGAGAAGAGCTGATTACCCGTCGATTGGATTCAAAGCACTACTGGTTCCCGCTTCCTGACAAGGACATTTATCTTTATGAAGGATTCCCCCAGAATCCGGGATGGTGATGAATAATGCATAATTCATAATTCATAATGCATAATTATAATAGGATGATTTTATGAAAAAGAATGTAACAAACATATTTCTCTTTGCCATGCTGGCTGCTTCGCCACTGACGGTCAATGCTCAGACCGCTGACGATGCTGATACTACTGTGGTGAAAAAGAAAGTCCATGTTGCTTTCCGCGACAAGGATTCCGACCATCTTCTCGGCGGTGTCTCATACGTCGACATGGAAGAGTTGCGGAAGAAAGACTATATAACGAGTAGCCTGGAAGACATGTATGCGCTTGTCGGCGGATGGAATGGCAATAACCTGTGGGGCATGGACAATGAGCGCCTTGACAACAACGACAACAACAACATGCCGCTCGTCATCATCGACGGCGTGAAGCGCCCGTCGAACAACGTGCTGCCTTCCGAGATTGAGCAGATCACTTTCCTCAAGGGTGCTCAGGCCGTGGCCCTCTATGGTGCCAAGGGTGCCAAGGGCGCTATCCTCATCACCACCAAGCGTGGCACGGTGGACGGCCTGCAGATTGAAGCCAACGCCAACACGGGATTCCATTTCGCAAAAGAATTTCCTGAGTATATTGGCTCGGCAGAGTACATGACGCTCTACAACGAAGCCTGTATTAACGATGGACTGGCCAGTGGACCAAAGTATTCGCAGCAGGACATCTACAATCACGCTTCAGGCCTCAACCCCTATCGCTATCCCAACGTCAACTACTATTCTGACGAGTATATTCGCAAGGCATACAACCGCTCGGAGGGAACGCTTGAGATTCAGGGTGGCGGCGCACGCGCACACTTCTACACGAACATCAATTACTACCGGCTTGAGGACCTGCTGAACTTCGGCCCGGCAAAGGACAACTACACCGACCGCTTCAGTGTGCGTGGTAATGTGGACTTGGTCATCAACAAGCTCATCAAGGGCTTTGCCAATGTCAGTGCCACCTTCTACAATGCCAACAGCAACAAGGGCGACTTCTGGGGCGCTGCATCGACCATGCGCCCCAACTTCCCCGAAAACGCTGCACCGCTGATTGACATCAATGCCGTCGACCCCAATGCCAGCAAGGCGCTGGCCATCCTGGGTAAGTCGCTCAACCTGCTCGATGGCAGGTATTTCCCCGGCGGTACTAAGGCCGACCAGACCAATGCCATTGCCGACTGCTACTTTGGAGGCAAGACAAAAGGCGTGAGCCGTCAGTTCCAGTTCGACGCAGGTATCAACTACGATATGGGCAAATTCCTCAAAGGACTGTCGTTCAACACGCTGTTCTCTATCGACTATGCTGCCAACTACAGCCTTTCATACAACAACAAGTATGCTGTGTTCATTCCCACATGGAGTAACTATAACACCAATGATGCCATTGTTGCCCTCACCCAGCAGAACGATGAAGTGGTGACAGGTCACATGTCCATGGGCGACCCGAAGTACAGGCAGACCATCACGTGGAACGGACATTTCGACTACGAGAACACCTTTGCTGACGCACATCATGTCACGGGTATGCTGCTCGCCAACATGTACACCACGACCCGCAGCGGCGAATACCACCGCTATGCCAATGCCAACTTGGGCTTGCAGGCCGGTTACGACTATATGGGCCGTTACTTTGCCGATGTGACATTGGCCGGTGTGCATTCCTCACGTCTGGCTGAGGGCCATCGTGAAGCCATCTCGCCTTCTTTCTCCATCGGCTGGAACATGGCCAAGGAGAGCTTCATGGAGGACAGCTTTGTTGACGATTTGATGCTCAGCGCATCCTACAGCAATCTGAACGAGGATATTGATGTTTATCTGAGTGACAGAAACTTCTATATCTACGATGCCTCCTGGCAAACAGCCGGTGCTAACTTCGCATGGAATGAGGGCGCCTCTTCTTCCCTCACCTATTCCCAGACGGGTTCCAACCCATCTCTCGACTTTATCCATCGTAAGGAATGGTCGGTCAACCTGCGTGGCTCGTTCTTCAACAAGCTGATTACCACCGACCTCACATTCTTCAATACCGACATGGATGGTTTTATTGTGCAGAATCTGACCACGTTCCCCTCGCACTTGCAGGGCAGCAGTTCCGGCGGTACCGGCACCTTCATGCCTGCCATCAACAATGACATTCAGAACCGCAAAGGCTTTGACTTCAGCGTAACTGCTCAGAAGCAATTCGGCAAGGTTCACGCCCAGTTAGGTGTTGTAGGAACCTATCTCACAACCGAGTGGAAGAAGTATGATGAACTCATAGATAATGCAGCTCCCAACAAATTCATCGAGGGTCAGGCCCTTGATGCCCTCTGGGGTTACAAATGTCTGGGATTCTACACTGAGAGTGACTTTGAAAGGAATGCTGAAACAGGAAAGCTCACTTTGAGAAAGGACCTCCCGCAGTCAAAGCTTGGTGGTACTATGCAGCCTGGTGACTTGAAGTACGAGGACGTGAATGGCGACGGCATCATTAACAACCTGGATATGGTTGTTCTTGGTAAGTCGGGTAACGTTATTGTCTTTGACAAGAACGGTAATCCTAGCGGCAGTGGCTTGGGCAGCATTGGAGCTCCTTGGACTTTTGGCATGAACCTCACGCTGAAGTACAAGAACTGGACACTCTTTATGCTGGGTAACGGTCAGTTCGGTGCTAAGGGCATGATGAACGGAGGTTACTACTTTATGAGCGGTGAAGCCAAGTACTCTGTTAACGCCCGTGGTCGCTGGACTCCCGAGACGGCAGCTTCAGCTACCCATCCTCGTCTGACGACTTTGAATGCGGGTAACAATGCTGCGAACTCTACTTTCTGGCTTTACAGCACAGACCGTATCAACCTTCGCAAGGTACAGTTGACCTATGACTTCCCCAAGGAAATGTTTGACGGTAAGGTGGTAAAGGCCCTCTCCATTTATTTGAATGGAAACGATCTCCTTACCATCTCAAAGCATCGCAAGATGATGGAGACAAGCGTTGGCTATGCCCCACAGACTCGTTTCTATAATCTTGGTGTGAAGGTAACCCTCTGATGAACAATAAACGTGAAACAATAGACAACAAATAGCAATGATTATGAAAAAGATATTCAGTACAATACCGGTTATTGGTTATTGTTTATTGGTTATTGGTCTGACCTCCTGCGGTGATATGTTTGAGCCTGCAGATGAGAACACCAGGCAGGAGGACGCATTCTACGAGGAGTCTGACTATGCACATGGTCTGTTGATATACGGTTATGACCGTCTTCCCTATATGACCTCGTCCACGACCGACATCGCCACCGATGATGCTGTGACCAACCTGACGAGTAGCACTTATTTGGCTATGGCTACCGGCTCGTGGGCATCCGACAACAACCCCATGTCAGTATGGGACAACTGCAAGGATGGCATCCAGTATGTCAACAAGTTCCTGACCATGGTAGAGAAGGTGAAATGGGCTCCCAGCGCCGCTTCAAAGCAGCAGATGTTCATCGACCGACTGAGAGGAGAGGCTTTTGGCCTGCGAGCTATTTTCTATTACTATCTGCTTCAGGCTCATGGCGGCTATGCCGACGACGGCGTGCTCTACGGTGTGCCCTTGCTGACCGCTCCTGAGGACGGTAGCTCCAACTTCAACCAGCCTCGCGCTACTTTCGCCGACTGCGTGAAGCAAATCTATGCCGACTGCGACAGTGCTATGGCGCTGCTCCCGGTAGATTATGTAGACATCAGCAGCAATGAGGATATCCCTGCAAAGTATCGCGCTCTTGGTGCCAATTATTCCAACTTCAACCTGGTGTTCGGCTCCAAGTCACGCAATCGCCTGTCAGGTAAGTGTGCTGAGGCCGTCAAGGCTCAGGCCGCCCTCCTGGCCGCCAGTCCCGCCTTCCGTGAACAGAGCGGCGTGACCTCGGCCGAGGCAGCCACCCTTTGCGCCAATGTACTCAAGCGCATCGGTGGATTAGAGGGATTCGACCCCACAGGCCATACCTGGTACAAGAACAAGACAAAGATTGACGGCACTTCAGAGATGCCCGAAGTCCTTTGGCGCACCGACCGTGCGAAGAGTTCTGCCCAGGAGCTTGACAACTTCCCGCCGACGCTCTATGGCAGAGGCCGTGTCAATCCGTCGCAGAATCTCGTCGATGCATTCCCCATGCTCAACGGACTGCCCATCACTGATCCTAATTCCGGTTACGACCCTGCCAATCCCTATGCCAACCGTGACCCGCGCCTGAACGACGACGTCATCTATAACGGCACCACATTCAGAAAGGCTGAAATCATCACTGGCAACTATCCCAATGAGAAGAGCGAGACCGACGACAACCTGAACAGCATTGCCAATTCCACACGCACTGGCTATTACCTGAAGAAGCTCCTGCGCGACGATGTCAGCCCGCTGTCCAGCTCTCTCATCGAGCAGTACCACATCTTCCCAAGAATCCGTTATACGGAAATATTCCTGGCCTACGCCGAGGCAGCCAATGATGCCTGGGGACCCAAGGGCGACCAGATTGGTGCCGGCTTCACTGCTTACGACGTCATCAAGGCCATCCGCCAGCGTGCAGGACTGGGCAAGGACATGTTCGGAGCCGACCTGCCGCAAGGCGACGCCTATCTGGAATCGTGCGCTGCCGACCAGACAAAGATGACCGACCTGATTCGTAACGAGCGCCGCTTGGAGCTGTGCTTCGAGAACAAGCGCTTCTGGGATCTGCGCCGATGGATGCTGCCCCTCAATGAAGCAGTGAAGGGCGTGAAGATTGTGCGCGATGAAGCCACTAAAACGCTTACCTATAACATCTTTGAAGTCGAGGTTCGCACATACGACAGCTCTTATCAGTGCTACGGACCCATCCCCAAGGGTGAAGTGCTCAAGTGGAGCAACCTCAAGCAAAACAAGGGATGGTAATAGCTGAATTGAGAAAAAAGAATTGAGAACTAATAATTGAATCATACAATGATGAAACTGAAGAAATATATATACGGAGTAGCCTTGGGAACATTCTCACTCGCATTTGCATCCTGCTATAATGCCGACAAGGATTTCCCAGACTTTGAAGGAGGTACAACGGCCTACTTCGCCTATCAGTACCCGGTGCGCACACTCGTGCTTGGCAACGACATCTATGACAACACGCTCGACAACGCCCACAAGTGCCAGATATGGTCTACCATGGGCGGAGCCTACGGCGGACGTAACGCCACTGTAGACATAGCTGTCGACGAGACGCTCTGCAACAACCTCTATTTTACTGACGATGGCGGAAATGCGGCCAATCCTGTGCTCCCCATGCCCAAAGCCTACTATCAGCTGTCGTCCAACTCCATTTCCTACAATGGCGATGCCCGAGGCTACGTGGAGGTGCAGTTCACCGATGCTTTCTTCAACGATGAGAAAGCAGTGGCCAACACCTACGTCATTCCCCTCGTGATGACCAATGTGAAGGGCATCGACCATATCCTCACCGGCACGCCGCGTGAAGGCCTCACCCCCTCACGCACCAACACTGAGGATTGGGAAATCCTGGCAAAGGACTATGTGCTCTACTGCGTGAAGTATATGAACCCCTGGCAGGGACGATACGTCCGCCGTGGCGTTGACAACGTGACAGAGAATGGCGTCACCAACACCTATGTCCGCAAGGATATGTCGCTTGTCAACTCCGACCTGGAGCACTACAAGGAGAATCCCATCAACCAGAACGACGAGGTATGCGGCATCACCACCAAGAACATGACGCAGGCCTACTTCCCCGTTGCAGTGAACATTGGCAAAGACGCATCAGGAGATGTCAGACCTTCTCAAAGGTGCAACCTCATCCTCACTTTCAATGGCGACAAGTGCACCATCACCAGTGACGATGCCGAGATTACTTCCGACGGCTCAGGAGAGTTTATCATCAAGGGCACTGAGAAGCCTGAGTACAAGGATTACCAGTGGGGCAACCTCGACGGAAAGCCCATCCAGCGCGACATTCTCCGCCTGGCCTACAATGTGAACTTCAAGAAGGGCAGAGTCATCGGCAAGAAAACAGTCAATGGTAAGGAAGTGGACTGGATCCTCGAGAACGACGTAGCAGTGTCGACCAGCGATACGCTTGTCGTACAGACGCGCGAGTCGAACAAAAAGGTATTCTTCTCACCCAAATATGTAAAATAATAAACGTAGGGAGGATAATAATATGAATAACATCTTTAGAAACGGCCTGTTGATGTTGGCTGCTGGAGCATTTGCTGTTTCATGTGCTGACTACAATGAGACGGATGGATTCCGTGCTGAAGCTGATCCCAGTTTTGTGGCACCATATAGTGACCTGGCTCCCGTCAAGTCATACATCGACAGAAACCAATATCCCAACATGTCGCTGGGTGCAATGCTCAAGGTGTCTGACTTCAACAAGCAGGAGCTGGCCCATTCCGCTGTTGTCACCAACTTCGACAATATTTCTTTCGGCTCCACGCTGATGTCGGGCTCCATCATCAACTCCAGAGGTGTCATGAACTTTCTTGACATGATGGATCTGCTCGACCATGTGGACGAAATAGGCTATGAGGTGTATGGCAGCCCTATCTTTGCCAATGCCAACCAGGCCGATTCGTGGCTCGAAATGCTCACAGCACCCATTGAGATTGCTGTGGACTATGTCGAAGGAAAGACGGTGAACTTCAATGATATGCCTGTGGGTGCATACGACGGAACGGTCGTGAAGGGAAAGGCATCTATCGTTGAATATGATGGCCAGCATGTCCTTCGCATTAACGCAGCCCCAGTCCCCGGACAAGTCAATATCATTGAGGGCTTTGAGGTGGATCCGCTTGCCAAGTACACGGTCACTTTCTGGGTAAAGGCCGACAAGGACGCCACCTTCAATGTGGTCTTCTCTGGCAACAAGGTGGCCGGCGCTGGACCTAATGAAACCTGGACTTTCAAGACTGGCAAATGGACCAAGATTGTTGTCGAGGCTCAGAGTGCTCCTGGCGAGACCGAGGGCTACCTCAGAATTGAGAACACCCTTTCCGCCATCATCTATGTCCAGAAAGTGGAGGTGGGCTACTATCCAGACAACCACCGTCAGCAGACGGCAAAGGAGAAGACCGACACCATCAACTATGCACTCAACGCATGGTGCGATGGCTTGATGAAGATTAACCAGGGACGCATCAAGACATTCGACCTCATCGACGAGCCCATCGACGCCAAAGCACAGCTCGAGAACGGCATGTGCGACCTCAAGCACTCTACGGAAAAAATCTTCTGGCAAGACATCATTGGCAGCGAGAACTATGCTCCTGAAGTATCGAAGCTGGCAAGCGCAGCCTTCGAAAGGCATGGCGGCAAGCCGGAAGAGCTGAAGTTCTTCATCAGCGAGACAGGCCTTGAGGATGCCAAGAAAATGGAGAGCCTCAACTATTGGATTCATATCTGGGATCAGCGTGGAGCCAAGATTGACGGCATCAATGCCAAGCTGAACCTCAGCTACAGCGAGGATGCAGCAACGCAGCAAGCCAACGTAGCCACGCTTGAACAGCTCCTTGCCAACCTGGCCTCTACGGGCAAGCTCATCCGCCTGTCCAACTTTGACATCATCTATAAGGATGCGGCAGGCGTCAGCGTGCCAGCCAAGGATATCACCGAGGCTCAGCGTCAGAAGCTCGCCGACTACTATGGATTTGTCATCAAGAGCTATATGTCCAAGATTCCGCAGGACAAGCAGGCTGGCATCTGCAAGGGCAACGTGGCCGACACAAGCGACCCGGTAGGACTCTGGGCGATAGACGGCAAGAAGGACTGGGTGCGCACTGCCACCTATAAGGCATTCTGCGATGCTCTCAGTGGAAAGTAACTCCTAAGGAGCTGAGGAGTAAGGAGTCAACTCCTTACTCCACAACTCCTCAAACAGAAATTATTTGTTCTTTTTATTATTAACTAAATTGTTCGATTATGAAGAAATTATTTACTCTTCTTGCTTTCTTGACATGTTTCATGGGAGCAAATGCAAAAGAGATTGTCGATGCAGAAGTTGACTTCTCTAAGTACAGCGACATCTCTGAAGTGAAATGGGCCGGCTGGGGCGCCAGCGAGTCAGCCTTGGCACGTCTCTCCATCCAGGACGGCTGCCTCCACTTCCACAGCGAGGAAGCCACCGATCCCACATGGGACTGCCAGTTCCATCCCATCGGCTTTGGCAACAATGCTGAGGTAGACGTTACCTACACGCTCCACTTCAAGATCAAGGGCACCGTGGCTCAGAACGTCTCGATGCTGGGCTTCGGACAGACACCTTACGGCGCGTTCCCCATCACCACTGAATGGGTGGAAGGCACGGTTGACTACGTGGCATCAAGCACCAGCGGTGATATCCTCATGCAGTGCGGTGACTACGTCGGCGACTGGGACATCGCTTACCTCAAGATTACCCATGAGGGTAAGGAGGAGCGTCCCGTGGAGTGGATTGAGCATCTCACCAATGGCAATGCTGAGACGCCTTGGGGAGACCTCGCTAACGTCAGATGGAACGACGGCGAGAACAACTTCAAGATTTGCGCCTGGGCAAAGGAGAAGGGCCGCAATATGAATGAGAACGATGGTTGGGATCCGTTCCCCGCCGACATAGAGCAGGTGGACGGCAGCAACGTCTTCGTTGTTCACGGCCAGGTGGCTGACACCGAGGGCGACCCCTCAGCATGGGACAACCAGTTCTGGATTCAGGCTCCCGATCCAAAGATCTTCAAGGTGGGCAACCAGTTCAAGCTGCACTTCCGCTACAAGGCTTCCGAGAATGCTACTACGAACACGCAGTTCCACCATCAGAACCCCTCTGACTATGTGTTCTATCAGGCTGTCGGTGACGTGAACTTCACCACCGAGTGGCAGGATTTCGACGGTGTGTTCACAGTGCCCGATGCAGCTACCGATGCTTGGTCCATCGCATTCAACCTGAACCCGCAGAACAAGAATGCCATCAACTTCTATTTCGACGACCTCTCCGTGCAAACCATGAAGCTTGATGAGGGTCTCTTCGTTGCCGGCTCCAACACCGCTACCGGTCTTGAGTACGACTTCGACAACGCCATTGAGCTGGTCTACGATGAAAATCTGGAGTCGTATGTCGGTACCATTGGTACTGCCGGCAAGCCTGACACATGGGTCAATGAGCTGATGATCTCAACGGTTCGTGGCAACGACAGAGCATTCAAGAGCGCAACACTGAAGCCCTCTGGCAACTTTATTGGTGAGGACAACTGGGATAACTACACTGAGTCTTCAAATGCAAAGATCAAGGTTGCTGCCGGTGTGTGGACGGTCACCATTAACACTGAATACATGCAGATGAACCTTGTGCAGGTGGAAGGCGATGCTCCTCAGGAGAAGCCCGAAATCAATCCTAACCCCTATGTGGCTGTTGTCAATGCTCTGGAAAGAGACGACCTCGCTGACGACAATGAGACGATTAGGGAAGAGGAAGGCGGTACTGGCCAGACTTGGGACAACCAGTTCTGGATTCGCGCTAACCGCGCACTTGACAAGGGTGAAGTAACTATCCTCCAGTTCAAGTATAAGGCTTCTCGCGATGCTAAGTCCACTACGCAGTGCCACGGCGAACCCGGCGCTTACATGCACTGGTCTGCTATCGGCGACGTGAACTTCACCACCGAGTGGCAGGACTTCGAGCAGACCTTCACTGTTCCTTCTGAGGCTGACGGCATGCTGTCTATCGCATTCAACATGGCTGAGATCAAGGAGGCTTGCGACTATGAGCTGAAGGACTTCGTATGGAAGTTGGAGGATGGCACAGAGTCTCTCATCAACCAGACGGGTGCCGACAACTTCTTCGTGAAAGTTGTTGGTGGTGCCACCTACTCACTGGGCATCAACAATGTGATGAGCAGCAGCAAGGTGTCTACCGTCACCTACAACCTCGCCGGCCAGCGCGTGTCTAACAGTTACAAGGGCATCGCTGTGAAGAACGGCAAGAAGGTGGTGCTGAAGTAAGCATCCCCGCACCTCTTGTCTACTTGACAGAGTAACACCAACATCATCGTGCGTCACGTTCCGTCAGAGGAATCGTGGCGCACGATTTCGTTTCCCCCGCAGCCACTCGCTCACCACACAGGTGCCCTTCCCCTCCTTTTCCAGATGAGCGGTCAGGGGATGACGGCGCAGCCCTTCCCCTCCTTTTCCAGATGATGGTTCAGGGTACGACGGCGCAGCCCTTCCCCATCTTTTCCAGATGATGGGTTCAGGGTACGACGGCGCAGCCCTTCCCCCTCCTTTTCCAAAGGAGGGGTCAGGGGTGGTTTGTCAGAGATGTCCCAACCTCTTTACAGTCCCGAAGGGACAACAGAGTACAGGCAGGGGCAAAGCCCCTGCAACTGGTGCCCCCAACACATTTAGTCCCGAAGGGACGGCAGAATCAGCGTATATATTCTGTCGTCCCTTCGGGACTTTTTTGTTATATCGCTCATTCACAGGGGTTAAAACCCCTGCCTGTATTCCGTCGTCCCTTCGGGACTTTGGGCGGTGGAAGGATTCCGTGATACAGGGGCGATGCCCCTGCCTGTATTCCGTCGTCCCTTCGGGACTTTGGATGGTGGAAGGATTCCGTGATACAGGGGCGATGCCCCTGCCTGTGTTCCGTCGTCCCTTCGGGACTCTGCTGCGCCAACCATTATGCGCAGGGATACCGCCTCTCCCCCCGCCCCTGTAAGGGGAGGGGCAGGGGGAGGGGCGTTGACCGCCTTCACCCCTCCGCTGTCATATTCTCGGCCTTCACCCCGCCGCTGTCATATTCCCGGCCAACACCCCGCCCTCAACCCCTCCCCTTACAGGGGCGGGGGGGTGGCGGAGTTACTCTGACAAATGTGTATAAAGAGTAGTTCCATGTGATGGTTCAGGGTACGATGGCGCAGCCCTTCCCCTCCTTTTCCAAAGGAGGGGTCAGGGGTGGTTTGTCAAAGATGTCCCAACCTATTCCCTTCCTATATCTACAGTGGCTTTTTTTGTCCGAAGCCTTCGGACGAATTGTCCGAAGCCTTCGGACGGACTGTCCGAAGCCTTCGGACGAACAGTCCGAAGCCTTCGGACTTTTTCGGACTCATTTCGCATTGTAACGTAAAAAGTGAATATAAAAGTTGGCAGTTTGGAAAATTTGTTATATCTTTGCAACATCTTGATGAACTTTTGACGGGTCAGCATATATTGTTTCTGTAAGTTTTTTCTAAATAATATCTATGATATGAATACTACGCGTTTTATCAAGAGACTTTTCTGTCTGCTGGCGCTGCTATGTATGGCAGTTGTGGTAAGAGGTACCGAGATGACCTATACCACGTCAGGAGGTACGGTGATGTACTTCACCGTCCTCAGTGAAGATGACAAGACCTGTATGCTTGGTGTCGATGGTTACAACTGTTTCAAAAATGTGACTCCCAGCGAGACAGACATTGTCATCCCCTCTGAAGTGAGCGGTTATGCCGTTGTGAAGATCAACTTAACCGCTTTCCGCAACTCCGGAGTTACCTCTCTCGACATCCCTAAGTCCGTAAAGGTGATTGACGATGGCGCTTTCTATTATACGCCACAGCTTGCTGACATTACTTTGCGCAATCCTGATCTGGATGCTGACTATCCCTCTACACTGTTTACCGTATCATTCGGTGAACAATTTGCAAGCAACTTCAAGTTACACTGTTCTGAAGGTCTTGTCCTTGCGGTCAAGGAGCAACTGTTTAAGAGTAATCATTACCTGAGCAACTGGGATGCTGCCAATATAGACTCTCAGGGTGTTGACTTAGAGGTAGGTGACATAACGCTTGCCAAGATTGATGTCATCAACGACGAGACTGGCGAAGTGGTGGGCAGCCGCATCCTGACAGCCTTCATCACCAGTGTAGCAGAGGGTGCACGCACCTGTGTCATTTACAACCCACCCACAGGGAAAAGCTATGGTGAGTCGGATATCATGAAGGAAGGCAAATCGGCTTGGTATCAGGGTAAAATTACAGACTTTGCCGAAGGCAAACTGCGTTTCCCCAATGCCTACACCGACAGCAAGGGAAAAGCCTACACCATCACCACCATCGGTGCCTATGCACTGTCCGAGTTCGACAGCAAGATCTCGGGCATCCGTCTGCCTGCACATCTTAACTTTTTGGGGGTGAAAGCACTTTACGGCCTGCCTTATCTTACTGGTAGTGTAGTCATTCCCGCTTCTGTCCGTCAAATGGGTTCACCCGATGTCAGCCGTGCAGAAATATTTGGTAAAGATTCTTATGGAAGTGTTTATCCCAACGGTCTTTTCTTCATGCATACTTCTGCCGAAAACCTCGACTGGTATGACACCGATGCAGGCGTGTCTTTTTCCTATACAACATATCAAGGGTCGAGCCGTTCAAATGTGACGCTTTATGTCTGTAAAGATATCTACAATAAAATCAGGGGCACGAATGGGACTACCCGATATAGCTATACCTCCGGTTTCTATTCTTGGTATGAAGGCAACTATTATACAATGGGCTATGTTCAGGTGTTCGACCCCTCAACAGCCGGCATGGAGTGGAGCACCGATGCGCTCATTTTGGATGCCAGCGGTAAAGTGGACGATATCAACGAGGATGGTGAAGTGAACGAAGACGATATGCCATACGTTTACAATCCGTTCAATCTGCCTTTGACTTACACCAGTAGCGATGAACAGGTGGTGACCGTTGACGCCGAAGGAAAAATGACAATAGGCAGCAAGGTGGGCGAGGCCATTGTTACAGCCTCGTTTGCCGGCAGCGAGGAGGACATGATAGGAGCTGTCAGCGTTGAAATGACGGTGGTGCGCCGTGGACGCCCCCAATTAGGCAACCAGACAAACCAGAACCCGTATAACAAGCTGCGCACCCTCTCTGGAAAAACACGCCTTGTGCTTCAGGAAGACAACTATATGGAGAATTGTATGTGGATTATGCCTCACATGATGACCAACAACAACTATCTGTACAACTCTGTTTACTGGCAGTCGAACAACTTTTACAATCTAACTGAGTGGTTCTACTTTGATAACAGTTATCATTGTCTGCAGCTTGGATACAACCCAGCAGAATTGTCACCCAACTGGGGCGTTGATGGCTATTCGGAGCCCCCTTTGACGTGCGGCGGCATGCTGAGTGTCCGCGTTCCTGCCGGCAAGGGTAAGCTGGTGGTGCGCGGATATACCGAGTCGGAAGATGCCATCATGGGTGTCGAAGTGGCAGGGTGTACGCCGATGAACATCTGTGGTGGAGATGGTCCGACTGACCATGTGTATGAATATGAGACCCAGGAAGAAGCCTATGCTTATATCTATGGTGTGACACTGTCGCCTTATGGCCGTCACGGATATGTCAAGAGTATAACGTTCTGTCCCGAAGGCTCTGAGGATGAGGAAGCGGTGATGCTGAGTATTGCCGGCACGCCTATTACTGGTGACTGTGAGTACACGTTAATCACTGGCGGTAGCGGTTCGGTGAAAGTGAAATGGAAGGCAATTGAGAGCCAAGCGGGCGGCTATGATGAAGGCTCTGGTGAAGGCTCTGGTGAAGAAGGGGAAGAATATGATGACGAGGAGGAAGCCGGGGCTGATACCTATCCTGTCATTACACTCACCAACGTTGACTACACCACTTCCAATGGCGTACCGTTCATCGAGGCGACGATGTGTCCGAAAGTGGTTATCAAACTGGTGGGCAACAATACCATTAGCGCGCCTGGTGCTGCGGGAGCCATTTCAACAGGCACATATAAAGGAAGTCCATGGATGACCACAAACCTTTTCATTGAGAGTGCAGATGAAGAAACGCCTGCTACGCTCACCATCCGTCCGACTTCCTCTGCGGGTATCAATGTCTATGGTAACTATACTCGCATGGATCATTTCATAGGTGACATCAAAGGCATCGACTATGGCGTATACCTGGGATCTAACAGTTGTTACCTCGGTGAAACGATGGACTTAACCATGCAAGGTGGTACACTTGCTTTTTCCCAACCTCCCCTTTCACTTTTGGAATCAAATCTTGCCGTCTTGGCCCCAAAAGATGGTGAATATGACGATGAACAGGGAACGTTTTGCTTGAAAAACTGGGAGAAGTCTGCTGATCCGGAAACAGGTGAGGACATCTGGAAATTGACGTCCGTCGAATTGGTGAAGTCCTTGCACTTGGGACAATATCTCCAGCCCATTAAGGAGGAAAAAACAATTGACCTCAGTCAGAATCCTTCTGAAGACGGCAATCTCAAAGGCGTGGTGATTAACGATGTGTTCTTCAACCTTGATGTGGAAGAAGATGGCGAGGGCTTTGACAGTGAGGATCAGTGCATCATCATCAATAAAGGTTCTGACGACACTTATACATCGAATTGGACAAACCCCGATATTATGTCGGAGGAGTGGCTGAAAAGCTTCCACGGCATCATCCTCAAGGTACAGGGCGAGGGCAAGGTGGAAGTCGACTGCCAGACTTTAGGCACCAATGGCGTCCGTGTCCTGTTGTCAAATAGCTATGAACCTAAAGAGTTCAATTTATCGGAACGAGGCACCATAGAAGTGGCTTACAATACGCCATCCCCCATCAATATCTATATCTATGCCCCGACAAATAATAACGGACGGGCGATGGCCCGACACCGCGTTCAAGCTGGTGACAACGCCGTAAAGATTTGGGATATAACTATCAAGCCCAGCATAATCACCTTCGGTGGCCCGGGCTATGCCACCTATTTCAACAGAAACAAGGTGAGACTTGCTGCCGGTGTAAAGGCATACGTTATTCCTGGATTGAATGGCGACGTGCTTACCACTGAGCTGATAGCCGATGGTGACGACGAGGAGAATAACATCGTGCCAGAATATGTGCCCGTGCTGCTCTCTGGCGCGACTGGGCAGTCTGTTCCCGTCAGCCTTACCAACACTGCTTGTGACTATTATCAGGGTGAGAATCTTCTCGTTGGCCATGATGACACGGAAGGGCAGTATCAGATTTCGAATTTGCGTAATGGTGACTACTATTACAAGTTGACCTATGATGCCGCCACACACACACAGTTTGGTTTCTACTGGGGAACAGACGACGGTAGCTCGTTCATAGCCACACCTCATCGCGCTTATCTGGTGCTGACAAAAGAACAGGGAGCCCGAATGAATAGTTTCGTATTGGAAGGGAATGTTCAAGACGGTGTGGCCGTTGTAGAGAAGACGGCTGTTCCTGCCCGGCAGCTGTGGCATACACTTGATGGACGCCTGTTGCAGGAGAAACCTTCTCAGCGTGGAGTTTATCTTTATAATGGGCGAAAAGTGGTTATTAATTAAAAAGAATAAGGAGGACTGTAATATGAAAAAATATTATATCAAGCCAAGGATTAAAGTCTGTAACGTGGAGCTAAAGCCTCTTTTGGGCTTAAGCATGCACATGTACAATACGAAAGGGGCGGATGAAGAATTCTCCAGAGGATGTAATAGTTCTGACCAGTGGGATGACTGGGAAGACGATAATTAAAATGATTATCTGCATGTAGCCGATGGATGCCTTTGCTATCATGTTCTGTCTCATTTATTATCGTAAGCGTCTCTGATGTTACGCCTTGCAAAATCAATGACGATTGTTTACATTGTTGCCCATCTGTCAGGCAACAGGTCACGGTATTTGCTTAGCGGGGTGTTGGGCTGCCACATGGCGGTCTTGTCAAGGATGTCTACAATATAGTCAAAGAGGTTGATGTGATTCGTCTTGGCTGACAATGCCAGCGTATATAGCACGGCAGCACGTTCTGCACCTGAGTGCGATCCGAAGAAGAGCGAGCTTCTTCTTGACATGGAGAAATATCGGTTCATCCTCTCAACGAGGTTGTTATCCAGGTTGGTGTCGCCGCGTTTGAAGATGTCCGTCACGGCATCCCACTCCATGTCGAGATACCCTGCGGCAGATGCGAGATCGCTCTTGGGCAGCAGGTCCGGCTTGGCGAGTATCTCGTCAAGGAGTTCCCTGATGTCGGCCAGTATACCCGGGGCATACTTCTGTCTCCATTTCAGGTGGTCGTCCACAGTCCAGCCTTTCTCGCCGATCTTGTGTTCATGGTCCCTCTGGTAGAGCTTGTTCAGGAGTCTGACCATCCTGGCCGCGTCAGGCTCATAGTCCTGACACTCAATGAACCGTCGCTTGATGTGCTGTATGCAGGCTATACGGACGATGAAGGGATAGTCACTACCCTCTATCTTCTTGTAGAATGATGCCGCGTCGCTCTGCATTGTTCCCCTGTAGTCCTCCACCTCCTTGAATATGACATCACCTGATCGCGATCCGTCCTCGTACACCACATACAGCAGGCCGGCATTCACTGCCACGATGACCCAGAAGTAGCCTTTCCTGACGCCCTTGCCCTTGGAGTTCTTCTCAGGCACAAGAATCTTGAAATAGGTCTCGTCGGCTGCAATGTAGTCCTCTCCGAGCACTGCCTGGCGGATGGCGGCATAAAAGCGGGCGAAGACCTCGGCGGCACGCTTCATCAGGAAGCTGGCCGTCTTCTTGTTGAGGTTGAATCCCATGTCCTCGAAGTAGTGGACGATACGCTCCATGGGCATGGCGTACATGTAGCGCAGCTGCATCAGCCCTGCCACGAAGGACGAGTCGTAATTGGAGTTGAGGAATGCCGACGGCGGAGTCTGCGGCTCAAACACCCTGCCGTCCTGCGTGAAGGTGTGCATGCGGTAGACGTGCTTGGTGAAGTGGCCCGGTGTGTAGGTGTAGCGCACGCACTCGCGGTACTTGGGACGACCGTCTTCTCCCGTTTCCTCCAGAGGACGGGCTTTCTCCATGTCGAAGTCAGGATCGTCAGGATACACATCATGGTACTCCACCTTCACTTCCGTGTGGCTGTCACGCCTGGCCCCGTTGTTGCCGCGCTGCTTGCGCCGGATGGCGCGTGCCTCCTCCAGCACCTTCTTCTCGTCATCGGTAAGCTCCGGCTTGGGAGGCTTCTGCCGCTCGCTGTCTTTCTCCAGCAGTGTGGTGAGGCCTTTGTTCTTGTTCTTCTCCTTCCTGATGGTCTCGTCTTTCTGCTTGACGGACTGCCCGATGGACTCCAGACGGGCAAGAGCCTCCTTCAGCTGGGCAGTCAGCTCTGCAACACGGTTTATCAATGCTGCGTTCTGCTCATTGGTAGCCTTGAGCTGCTCCATGAGGTTGGATATGATCTCGTCCTTCGTCATCATTTCGGATGCGAAGGTACGAAAAAACATCGGAACAACCAAGCATTTTGGCGATTATTTTCAAACTAATTTATTGATTATCAGACGGTTGAAAAAATATTCAAATGGCAATATTGAGCCTCTTGCGGTATCTGACGCTCCGTAGCGAAATTCCCTCCATGATCAGAGAAAACGTCTTCCAGGGCAGTCTGTAGGCTCCTGATGCCGCATCGAAACGGGGTGTCTCGAACGTGCCGCGCTCCAGCCGCTTGTGGTAGAGCAGAAAACCGTCGCCGTCCCAGCGCAGGATCTTCACACTCTGGCGGTTCTTCGAGAAAAACACGAAAGCACTGCCTGAAAGCGGGTGCTGCTGAAGCTCCGTGCGCACCAGCCGGTATAGCCCGTCGATGCCCTTTCGCATGTCCACAGCCTGACGGCACAGGTATAACGGGGTACTCTCTGTCAGGGCAAACATCACACACGTCCTCCGCGATAGCCGTTCAACAACACCAGCAGGTCCTGTGGCGGGTACTGGTCTGCCGACAGAAGGACACCATTTGGAAAAGTCAGTTCAATACGACTGGAACTGCGGACAGGCACTGGCATCTCAGAGGATAATGGAACGAATGGCGAATCAGAGACTGCAAGCTCTGCCATCTCCGCCTTTATCTTCTTGGTAGTTATGCCATAATTCTCCATCCAGTGGTGGACGGCACTGATACTTACACCGACACTGCGACAATAGGCCGACAGAGTAGCCTTGCCGTTTAATCGCAGCTCATTCCTGTAGCCGCTGATCACATGACTATAATCTTTCTTTGCATCCATAATTGTACACTTTTTGATACATGGGTGCAAAGGTAGCAACTTTCGAGCAATGCTACAATGCGGAAAAACGGAGACGCTTACACTGAACAGGATTGGGTGGCCCTCTTCAAAGTCGTCGTGGTCTTGCTGCCGCATATAGGCGGGCAAGGCGACACGCGGACATTGTTCGACCAGATTGTAGACCCGAATAAAACAAAGGGGCAATAAATATTTATTTCTATGGCCATAGAAGCATCATACTACGGACTATATCTTCTGAAGTATCTCAAAGATACAGAAGATCCCCGGCAGCATTACCACGACTTCATCAACAGTCGTGCGGATGATGCAGCCGGGGTCTTTGAGGGTGAACGACGTTCCGGTGCAACAGTAGACCAGGCTCAGGAGGTAGCCATGCGTGTGTTGATGGACGGCTTTTAGCCCTTGCGTCTTTTAGGCTTGTGGCGAATATCTATGTCGGCCATGCCAGTAGGCATGCTACCGTTAGCGACAAACTGTTCTCCGGCCAACAGCCCCCAGTAGAACACCTCTGCAGCAGCCTGATCATCTGCGGCTGTGACGATATCCTTTACAACCTTGTCACCCATCATGGATTTTTTCGCTGCCTGATACACAATCTTGATGTTGTCCTCCGTTGAGACCATGCCTTTTCGGTTCATGCGTTTGTCGGGCATCGCCATAGCAAATATTCCGGACACAAACACGGCAAATGCCGTCTCTTCCTTCTCGCGGCAGAAACGGAGTGTATCGCCCCTGCCCAGCTCATCTATCAGTGCGACGAACATCTTGCGCAGACGTTCCACCCCCTCTTCGCCCTGCGCACATTCCTCGTCGCTCAGGTACATCCGCTTTGGCTTTTTCTTCCAAGGTAGCGGCCCGTCGGCCTCGCGCAGTCTTGTGCGCTCTTCGGAGATATTCAGTGCCGTCTCGTGGCGGTTCATCGCATTCACGAAGAGGTAGTTCTTACGTTCGTCCTTGCCCAGCCACTTCATCATGTCCTTGGCTGGAGTTTTAAAGAAGTACAGTCCGAACAGAGTGGTGTATGCTGTCTGTAAGATGTCCTCCTCCCATTCCTCGTATGGTACATCCGACGGCCACTCAAAACTTTCGTCCAGACCTTTCTCTACAGCATTCTTCGCCGGAGTACGGTGACGGACGAGATCAAGCAGGTTAATGTCTGGATCTCTCTTGTAAAGCTCGATGGGGTTCTTAAACTCTTCATTAGTGGGCGTTTCAAGTTCTTCGGCGAAACGGCTCAGACACCATGATATAAACCGGAAGAGGTTGTTCTCACCGTCGGGTTTGCTGCATTGCTCAGCCAGTTCGTGGTGTTCACTGATCATGTGTACCAATACGAATGTGATTCTCGCCTCGCGGTTGCTTATCTTGGCGGCAGCATTCACCTCGCGCTTCATTTTTGCCAGCAATTCCTTATTTTGAAAATCAATAATCATAAGTCCATGTTATTTTTATATTATATATAATGTACGCGTAAAGCAGTTATTTACATTATCAGCGTACCATCCTGGTATAGTCCTGCTTTTGGCCTTTATCCTTGTTCTCAATTCTGATCAGTACCATTGAACGGGGAGGAATGGTGTCAGGCAAGTCTTTCATCAAGTGAGCAATAACCTCTTCGATATTATTGAAACCGATATCCTCCACGGACGCAAGAATCTTTCCCTTGAAATAAAGAGTTCCCTTTATCATCTGCTTCGCCGAGAAACGGAAGAAGTCGTTTTCCGGTTCATCATTCTTGTTAGCAGAAGATTTGTCTTCGGTGAAGAAAATCTTCTCAATTACCTTTTCATTAAGTTCCCATGCGGGAGTGAAATCAACTTTCACATAAGTACGGGCAAGACGGGTCTTTCCGGAATGGTTAAGTCCGAAGTCCACATCGTTCAGCGTCGCCCCACATTCATTCTGTGCGACAGTGGCCCAAGTATGACGGAAAGTATAGCCACTATAGGCATCTTCATGCTTCATATTAAGGACTTTCTCACATATTTGTCTAATACCGATGTTGACATTGGCATTGAAACTGTCCTGACTGCTGTGTCTGGAATGGAAATTGAAAAGGTATTCCGAGTTTGAAGTGTCGAGGTACTTTTCAACAATCGGCTTTACAATATCCGGCACCCTGATTTCAAACCAGGCATTGTCAGTCCTGGCCTTACGGGTTTTCCGTCGTTCGTAGCCTATGATATTATCATGGTAGTGTTTCTTCTCCGCATAGTAAAGGTCTATTGTGTTGATTCCTGCAAGGCAGAGAATCATCATCGCCACATCATGACCAAGCTCTGTAAGAGGTTGTTTCCTGTCACTCTCAGGTATAGGAGCATAGAAAAATGCCCGGCAGTCTTCCATGGAGATTGCCCTATGTTCACTGTTATCAGCCTTTGGTATCTTCACCTTGGGCCAGGGGTTATTCGTTATACGGATGATTCCTGCATCATAATCATTATAGTCGAGCAGGGCCTTTTTGTAGATCTGACGTACACATACAGGGTATTGTTCTTTTGCCCTGGCTGTGCGAGACAGAGATTCTATCCATCTGGTAATGACAGTAGACGTAAGGTGTGAGAACATTACCTTTGTCGTGCCGATGTATCTTTCAAGGTTCTCATAGGCCAGTTCATATGTCCTGGCATTACGGGCATGGCCTTCATGGATCATCTTGGTCTGGTATTCACGGGCGTAATCGGAAAAGCATACATCGGAAGTACCTTTCAGCAGGAAGTCGATCACTTCATTAACATCCCAGTTCTCCACATCCTGCTGATTGAGCATTTCTACGAACTTCGCAATTCTGTTTGCACAGTACTTCAGGACAAACGGATCCGTGACGGCATTGGTCTTGTCAATGCCTTTGGAATTAACAACTTTATCGGTCTTTATGTACCTTGTCTTCTTATTATGGGCCACACGGATGTAAACTCCATAATAGCCATCAGGTCTCTGATACCTGACAATTGCCTTGAATTTTGCCATAACCTTTCTATTTTTGTAATTTCGTTGTAATTCCGTTGTAATTTGCACCTCCGACTTCAGTAATTTACTTGTAATTTTCGGGGTTCATACTACGCATTTTCTGAAATTTTTGATTTCAAAGAAAGAGGGTGTAACTCCTTGTTTTCAAGGAAGTTACACCCAACTTATTGATACTCAGCAAATTGCGTTTACTCCTCGACGGCAGCCTGGGCGGCGGCGAGACGTGCGATGGGCACACGGAACGGAGAGCAAGATGCGTAGTTCATGCCGATCTTGGCGCAGAACTTCACAGAGCTGGGCTCACCACCATGCTCACCACAGATACCGCAACGCAGGTCAGGACGTACCTCGCGGCCTTCCTTCACAGCGAACTTGATGAGACGGCCAACACCCTTCTGGTCGAGTACCTGGAACGGGTCAACCTTCAGGATCTTCTTGTCGAGGTATACAGGCAGGAACGATGCGATGTCG
>JAEEGG010001261.1_pt1 | contig 69166 bp, 57 predicted proteins | sample 9134161 | NCBI WGS metagenome assembly JAEEGG01 (sample SAMN16246543, study PRJNA631951) | gut metagenome | biome: gut microbiome; feature: rumen; material: CR-attached | host: Bos | place: Iran: Karaj | collected 2018-10
AAAGCAGGTACGGGAGCGGTTTCCATTCCTGCCCGACAATGGACGACTGGAATTTCTTTTCGTCGCTCGTGGTCTTTACGGAGGGTTTCAGGTAGTTCAGGCAACTGGTCAAGAAACCGCCCGTTCCACTGGTAAAGTCGCCGAATGTTTCGCCGAGTTTCGGGTGCAGCTGTTGCACAATAAAATCCGTCAATGCTCGCGGGGTGTAGAATTCGCCCGCATTGCCGGCGCTCTGCAAGTCCTTCAGGATTCCTTCGTAAATGTCGCCGAATGTATGGCGGTCATCGGCATCGCTAAAGTCCACTTCGTCAATGATATTGATGAGCTTGCGGAGGATGATACCGTCTTTCATGTACTGGTTCAAATCCTCGAAAACCATTCGCACAATCGCCTTGCCGCGAGGGGTATTTTCGTTTACGGGCAAGTTCTTGAGCGTCGGGAAAAGTTCATTGTTCACGAACGCGAGCAACGCATCGCCTGTAAGCGCCTTGCCGTCTTTTTCATCGACGGCCCAGTTGCGCCAGCGCATCTTTTCGGGAATGATGGATTTGTACTTGTCCTTGGTGCATTCCCAGATTTCTTCTTGGGCGTCATAGACCTTCAAGAAAAACATCCACACCATCTGTTCGATTCGCTGGGCGTCGCCGTTGATACCGGCATCGCCACGCATTTCGTTCTGCAATCTTTTGACCAAGTTGTTTACGGACATATATTACCTACTAAAACTTTATTTGACGAGCCAACGGCCGGTTTTGTCTGAACCCTCGCGGTAAATAACCATCAGTTGTTGCAGTTTCGACATTTCACGTTCGATAGTTCGTTCAGAAACTTTCAATTTTTTCGCGACACTTGCAATCGTGATATCGTCTTTTCGGATCATATCAACAATCTTTTGCTGACGTGCTGAAAGCTTCGTTTCGATTATTGTTGAAACGTCGCCTTCAATAGGAGCATCCTTAAATTTTTTCAATGAATCAAGAATATTCTGAAGCATGAATACGATAAATGGGCTGCATTCGCCTGAAGCAGAGGACTTTGCAATGGCGTCATAATACTTTTGCTGGTTCGCATACACCAAGTTCTCTATCGGCAAATGTTCAAAGGCCGGATTCCATTTTCCAAGAATAAGGGATTGCCAAAGTCTGCCCATACGGCCGTTGCCGTCACTAAACGGATGGATAAATTCAAATTCATAATGAAATACACAAGAACGAATCAGCAAATGTTCATCGCTTTTTTTGAGCCATTCAAATAAATCTGACATAAGTATCGGCACACGATTTGGTGGCGGAGCAAAATGGACGCACTTTTTCCCTTTGAAAACGCCCTCGTTGCAGTTGCGGAAATTTCCTGCATCTAAGGCAATTCCGCGCATCATTACTCCATGAGCCTTCAACAGGTCTTTAACAGAAAATGCGTTCAATTTGGGGTATAATTCGTATGTTGCCAAAGCATTCTTAACTTCAAGAATTTCTTGCGCAGGAGCAAGAACCCTCTTGCCGTTAATAATATCGCTCACCACATCTTCGCTCAAAGAATTTCCTTCAATGGCAAGAGAACTATGAATGCTCTTGATTTTATTCGCCTTACGCAATTTAAGAGAGTCAGTTTGTTCCAAACGGATGACAAATCGTTCAATCAACGACGATATTTCCGTCGCAATTTTTAAAATTTCCGAGTTCAATTTGTATGGCGGCTCGTACATATTTACTCCGACAAATAATATGACAAATACCCCGACAGATACATAGTCATTTACACTGACAAATACCCTGACATTTACACCGACATCCTAAATATATATTATGCAACGTTGTCGGTCAAGTAGAGCTGCTTTTTCAAGTCTATAACGGCGGCTTCGTAGCCTTCACGGCCGCCAAAAAGCTTCATAATCTTGGGCACGGTGCCAATATGGCTAAACGGGTCCAGTTTCAGGACTTCGTTCTGTTCCATCTGCAAAATGCCGTCATCGGCGTATTTTACGAGAAGGGCCTCCAAAACTTCACGGGCCTTGCCCTCGTATTTTGCCAAATAATTGCGTTTTTGCACGTTGTTTGCGCGTTCACGGCGGGTCAGAGGTTTCTGGTCAAAGGCGACATGGCAAATGATGTCGAAAACATCCACTTTAGCCAGATCTGGGTTTGCCTCGCGGATGGCGTCAATCAGAACGTCGTATTCCTTGAGTTCATCGACAATGGCGGCTTTGCGTTCTTCGGCAGTCCAGCGCTTGATAAAATCGTCCAACGTAGCGAACTTGCCGCGGATATTCTTGCGGGTAAAGTCGGTAAAGCTTTCAACCACCTGGGTCTTGCCGTCTGCGCCCAAGTACGAAACTGTTTCGGTGTCTATTTTCACTTCAACATGGTTGATGTAATATTTTTTAGGTCCCGGATTATACGGTGGCGGTGGAGGCTCGTGTACCTTACCACCACCGTGTATTGGCTCATCGGGTAATTCGGGTTCGCCGTCAAATTCTGGATCCTTGAAAAGCTTTGTTGCGTTGCGGAAATCAAGGATCTCAAAATGCCACTTGCCTTTGTCGGTCTTGAGTCGGGTGCCGCGACCGACAATCTGCTTGAACTCCGTCATCGAACCAATTTCCTTGTCGATAACGATAAGTCCGCAAGTCTTGCAGTCCACGCCGGTGCTCAACATTTCAGAAGTCGTCACCACCACCGGGTATGCTTCGTCGGGTTCGATAAAGTTGCCGAGTTGCTTTTTTCCCACGGCATCATCGCCCGTAATGCGCATTACGTAGCGGGAATCTTCCTTGACCATATCGGCATTCAGATTAACGAGCAACTGGCGCATTGCCTCGGCTTCTTCCACATCGGGGCAGAATACAATCGTCTTGGTCATACGGCCAATCTTGTAAAGCATCTGCGTAATGCGGCGAGCTACCACCTCGCGGCGGGTCTTAATGACGAGTTCGCGGCCAAAATCCGGGCGCTGATACAGTTGCTCCGGAATTACATTTCCAAAGAGGTCAATTTCTTGCGGACCATCAGGTGTCCAACCGTTCAAATCCACATTCAAGAAACTGTTCGTCACGCGGTACGGAGCGAGGAAGCCGTCTTCGATTCCTTGCTTCAACGAATACGTGAAAAGTGGTTCGCCAAAATATTCCAGGTTATTCGCACCGTTTTTGACCTTGGGCGTTGCAGTCATGCCAATCTGCGTTGCCCCGCTGAAATATTCAAGAATCTTTCGCCATTCGGAATCTTCTTTCGCGGAACCGCGGTGACATTCGTCCACCATAATCAAGTCAAAGAATTCTGGTTTGAAATCCCTGAACGGATCGGGAACGCCTTCATCGTAAGAGACTAACTGCTGGTACAACGCCATGTAGATTTCATAACTGGAATCCAGTTCCTTGCCCTTCACCTTCGTCATTATCTTTTTGAAAGGCTTGAAATCCTGACCCATGGTTTGGTCGATAAGAATGTTGCGGTCGGCAAGATAAAGGATCTTCTTTTTGCAACCGGACTTGTGCAGACGTTCGATGATTTGGAATGCGGTATAGGTCTTGCCAGTACCCGTTGCCATCACGAGCAGAATTCTCTGTTGGCCTTTCGCCACCGCCTCGATCGTGCGGTTAATCGCGATGCGCTGGTAATAGCGCGGTGCGTGCGTTTCCGCATCCCAGTAGTAGGGCTGGTTGATGACGGTTTCTTGTTCCGGAGTAAGCTTCTTGCTTGCTCGCACACGCTCAAGGAGTTGCTCGCGGGTCGGGAACTTGTCAAGCGGAATCTCCGTTTCCATCCCAGTCAAAAAGTCATGCTCTACAAAGCCATCGCCGTTGCTGCTGTATGCAAACGGAATGTCGAGGATCTGGGCGTAGTCCATCGCCTGTTGCAAACCGCCGCCCACAGGGTGGTTGTTGTCTTTTGCCTCGACAATGGCTATCGGGTAATTCGGCGAAGAATAAAGCAGATAGTCGGCCTTTTTGCCTTGCTTGCGGGCGTGCTTGCCGCCCTGGAAAATAACGCGCCCGTCGGTGAAATACTTTTCCATGCGCATATCTTCTGCCGCCCAGCCTACAGCGTTCAACGCCGGCGTTATGTAGCGGGTCTTGATATCTTCTTCGGAAAGCTCTTTCTTGTTATCGGGCATCGGTGTAAATATATATCAAGAAAGAGTTCTTCGATTATGGGGGAATACTGAAAAACGTGGTTTTTAGGGGGATTTGTGTGCTTTTCCGGCGAAATTTAAACCAAATACGGTAAATGTTTAGACATTCCGAATTTCGTTGAAAAATTTTCAATAAAACGACTACAGCTTTGAATATTTGTAGTCGTTTCATACAGGCTTGGGAAGATATTGTTTTGCTTGTATTTCCAATGGATTCCTTTGAATCTCCGTGTATCCCAGGGAATAGGCCAGCATACTCAGGCCACAAGTTCGAACAGTTGACGGAAAGTTCAAAAGTATCTAACTTCAGCAAGGAAGAATTCGAGGCTTACCAGAAAGTGTATCACGAAAAATGGGACCATAACGTCATGGTGAAGGGCGTATTCGAGGAATTCGCGGACGAAATCAACGCGAAGGTTCTTGATGGTAAACGCGAAATTGCTCAAAAGATGAAATCCAAGAATATGCCGGTTGAACAGATTGCTGAGTTGACCGGTTTCTCCGTGGAAGAAATCAGTAATCTTTAATTTCCCTTCTTCTCTTTATACGGCGCGGAATCCGTCATCGCCGAGGTCGATTTTCCCTTCGCGGAAGAGCGTCCCGAGAATCTTCTTGAATGTCTTTTTCGACATGCCGAATTCTTCGCGGATGGTGTCCGGGGCGGTGTGGTCGCCGTAGGGGAGGAATCCGCCTGCTTCGGCGAGTTTCTGCATGATGGCGTCGGGGCTGTCGCTCTTCATGAGTCCCTTGTAGCCAACGGGCGTCAGGTTGAGCGTAATTTTTCCGTCGCTGGTGAAGCGCTGGATAAAGCCGGGCATGGTGTCGCCGATGTAGATGCGCTGCATGCCGCGGGTGAGCATGAGTCTGCCGGTGTAGCGGTAGTCCACCAGAAAGTCAACGTAGTCCTGGGTCACTTCGTAGGCGGCGAGCTGTACGCGCTGCCCGATATGCAGTTCGCTTGTGTCCAGGTCGAGGAAGCTCTTGATTTTTTCTGTCGCCACGAGGCGGCCGCTCTTTTCGTCCACGAGGATGTAGACGACGCACTTGTCGCCGCGCTGCAAGTCGCCGAGCTGCTGCTTGTAGGGCAAGAAAAGGTCTTTGTTCAGGCCCCAGTCCAGGAACGCTCCGATGCGGTTCACTTCCTTGACGGTGAGGACGGCGAATTCGCCTGCTTGCGCGTAGGGCTTGTCGAGTGTCGCGATGGGCCTGTCTTCGGAATCCATATAAACGAACACGTCCAGGATTTCACCTTCCTCGAGTTCGAATTGGTGCTTGTTGCCCGGGAGCAGTACGCGCCCTCCGGTTTCCAGTTCCAGGTAGTAGCCTTGGGGGGTGACGCTTTCGACGCGTGCGCGGTTGAATTTTCCGATTTCCATGATAAGCCGTTCCGTTCAGGTGTAACAAAAATATAGAAAATTATATCTTTAAATCATGAATTCCTCCATCGACTTCATTGGCGATATCCACGGGCATTGCACGGAACTCCGGGCTTTGCTTGCGAAGCTGGGCTACGTGGAAACGTCCGGTGCCTTCCGTTACCCGGGTGGCTCCCGTTCCGTTGTCTTCCTCGGCGACTATATCGACCGTGGACCGGAGGTGCGCGAGACGGTCAACTTGGTGCGTGCGATGCGCGATGCGGGGAGTGCCGTGGCCCTGATGGGGAATCACGAGTTCAATGCGCTCTGTTTTTGGCAGCTGAATGGCGCAGGCGGTTCCCATGTAATCCATTGCATTCCGGGGGGCTACCTGCGCGAGCATTCCTTCAACAAGGTGGCTATCCATACGCGGACGGTCGAAAGTTACAAGGGCCGCAAGCAGGAATTCCTCGACATGCTCGACTTTTTGAAGACGCTGCCGTTCTTTGTCGAAACGGAATCTTTCCGTGCCCAGCATGCCTGTTTTGAGAAGGGCGCGGCCTCGATTCTCAATGCCGAGGGTATCCGCTGTTTTGCCGACGGGAACTTCGACGACCTCATTGCCCGCGCGAACGACCAGTTCAACGAGTACGACGATTCCCTGTTCGACCCGATAAACTTTTTCTTGAAGGGTCCCGAGATGAATTTGCCCGATGGAATTACTTTCCGCGATGGCGAGAATGTTTTGCGCAAGCGGGCCCGCATCAGGTGGTGGGTGGATCCGAAGGGGAAGTCCTTGCGCGAACTGGCTTTCCAGCCGGGTGTGGAACTGCCTGCCTGCGCTGCTCCTGCGGATGTTTGCAAGCATGAGTTTTATGGCGAGGCGGAACGGCCCGTGTTCTTCGGGCATTACTGGCTGACGGGGCTTCCGCACTTGATTCGCGAGAATGTCTGTTGCCTGGATTACAGCGTTGCCGGTTATCGCGGGGACGGGCGGCTTGTCGCATACCGTTTCGACGGCGAGCAGCGACTGGACGAAAGCAAGTTTGTGTGGGTGGAGGCGACGTCGCTTTGAAATCTTTCTCGTCATTCGTCTCTCGTTTCGCGTCTCTAAAGGTCTCTGCTACGCTGTTGGTGGCGTTCTTGCTGCTGACGTTCTGGGGCGTGCTGGCGCAGGCGAATGCGGAAAGCCTCGGTGCCTCGGTGGAAGTGGCGACTGACCGCTTTTTCGGGAGCTATTTCGTGTGGGCGGTTGGCTATATTCCCTTGCCGGCTTTCAAGTCGGTTGCGGCGTTGGGCGTGGTGCATCTCGTTTTGTGCCTGATTTGTCGCATGCCGCGCGGGTGGCGTTTTGCGGGGCTTTGGCTGATGCATGTTGCGCTGATTGTCCTTTTGCTCGGGAGCCTTGTCGGGAGCGAGATCAAGCAGGAATATAATGGTTATGCTGTCGTGCCCGCCGAGGTTGCTGGCGCTGTTTCGCCGTTACAGGCGGAGGTGGCCCCGCTTTCCGGAGCCCGGGACTTGCGGCTTTTCCATGCGGACGATAGCCTCGGCCTTGCTCCTGCCGAAATCGACGAGCAGGAACTGAAGGGAGGCTGGCCTTACTTTGTCCAGTATCGCGGTTATGTGGAGATGGCGCCGGGGAAGAATGTGGCCATGTATAAGGTGCTTTACGACCCGTTCCATTTTGTGCCGTATGTGTTCATGGTGATGTTCCTGCTTGGGGCGGCGCTCCACTATTTTGTGAAGGTGCGCAGCAATAAAGAGCATGGTAATAAGGTGCATGGTGATTCGGTCGGGGAGGCTGCAAAAGTCTTGCCGTTACTTGCCTTGCTGTTTGCCGCTCTGCCGATGGATGCGCATGCTTCGGCTCGCCCGGTTCCGGTTTGGGAAGCCTTGCATTCCGATACGCCCGTCTTGGTGGATGGTGCTGTGCGGCCTTTTGATTCCTTTGCGCGCGGCTTTCTGGACGATTTGAGCGGGCGCGTGACGTACAAGTGCAGGGAAGGCGATTCCTGCACGGGAAAAATTTCTGCCGTGGAAATTGTGCGGCAGGCCGTGCTGACTCCCGAAAAGACCCATGCCTACGCCTTATTCAAGGTGCTCCGCGGTGATGTCTCCGAGGCGTTGCACTTGCCGCCGGATTCGCGGTACGTGAGCTATGTGGATTTGGCGCTATCGCGCGATTTGTTGGATTTCTATGCTAGCCGAAACGATGACCATCCGGCGACTGCCGAGATGAAGCGCCTGTACGGGAATGTTCGCCTGTACGAGTCGGTGGTGAACCGCTCGGCGTTCTCGGTTGCCGGGGGAGCCCCTACCGATGCCGAGGTCGCGCCTGCCACGGATCATAAGTTCCGGCTTTCGCTGGAGGTGCTGTACCACCATGCGAATCTTGCGCTGTGGGGCTTTGTCGCAGCGTTCTTGGCTTGCCTGCTTTCGGCATTGAACATGATTTTCCGGTCAAAGAAACTGGATGTCGCGGCGAATGGGCTCTGTGTCGCGACTGCGGTAATGCTTGCGGCGATGTTTGCGGTGCGCACCTTCGTGGCCGCTCGTCCGCCGATGTCTAGCTTGTACGAAATTGTGCTGTTGGTGGCGCTGCTTTTGATGGCGTTCGAGTCCGTTGCGTTTTTCCGCTGCAAGAACCGGACCTATGCTCTGATTCTTCCTATCACCATGATGACTGCGGTGCTGTTGTTCTTCGCGAAGTTCGTGTTGGAACCCGGCGACACCTTCCGTCCGATTCCCGAAGTGCTGAATTCCTCGGTGTTCCTGACGCTGCACGTGTTCACGATAGCGCTTGGCTTTGCGGGCATGATTCTTTCTGGCGTTGTGGCGCATCTTGTGCTGTTCCGTGGGAGTGCTGCGCTCCCGTCGCCTGAACAGCCGAAGGGCTCGCCACTGTATGCGCTGATGTACGGGACGCTCGCGTTCGGCGGCGCATTTACGATTCTCGGGACGTTGCTCGGCGGTGTGTGGGCCGACTTCGCGTGGGGGCGCTTCTGGGGCTTTGACCCGAAGGAATGCGGAGCGCTGTTCGTGATTCTCTGGGCGATGCTGCTTTTGCATTTGCGGGCGGGCCAGCTCGTTTCTCCACGCGGGTTTGCGCTTTTGAATGCGTTCAGTTCCATTGTCACGTTCCTCTGCTGGTTCGGGATAAACTTGCTCGGTGTCGGGCTGCACAGCTACGGATTCCAGGGCGGTACTGCTGCATGGCTCATCGGCTTCGTTGTCGTTGATACCCTGGCCATAATAGCCATCGCACGGCGCGGGGCACGACAACCCCTAGATCCTAGCCTCTAGATTCTAATCCCTATTTCTATATTTCCTCCCATGTTACAATGGGACACTCTTCTTTCTGCGACTCGTTACGGGCACCCGGCCGATCCGGACCCGAACCGTTCCGATTTCCATCGCGACTATGACCGCATCGTTTTCTCGACGGCTTTCCGTCGCCTTGGCCGCAAGACTCAGGTTCACCCGTTCTCGGTGAACGACCACGTACACAGCCGTCTCACGCACAGTCTGGAAGTTTCCAGCGTGGGCCGCAGCCTTGCCATCACTGTCTATCACTTGATCAAGGAACATCTGCCCAAGTATGTAAACGAGTACCAGTTCGGCACGATTGTCCAGTCGGCTTGTCTCGCGCACGATATCGGCAACCCGCCGTTTGGCCATGCGGGCGAAGCGGCAATCCGCGAGTGGTTCCGCAAGAACCGCAACAGCGCCCCGCTCAGGGACTTGAGCGATCGCGAGATGGCCGATTTCGAGAATTTTGACGGCAACGCCCAGGGCCACAGAATCCTGAGCAAGCTGGAGTACCACTTTTTGGACGGCGGCATGCGTCTCACGTATGCGACCATCGGTTCGATGATCAAGTACCCGTGCCTCGCCATGTATGGCACGCCGACGAGCCTGTTCTCGACTGAGGCGGACCTTTACCGCGAAACGGCGGATACGCTCGGCCTGCCAGAAATCGCCAAGGGCCAGTGGGTGCGCCATCCGCTGGTATACCTGATGGAAGCTGCCGACGATATCTGCTATTCTATCCTTGACGTCGAGGACGCAATTGAGCTGGGCATCCTGACTTTTGGCGACGTGCGCGGCATGTTCTCGTACCTTTGCGGCCCCGACGTGGATATTGACCGCGAATACGAGGAAAACGGCCAGAACTTCCGCGACTTCCTCAGCAGCATCCGCGGGCATGCCATCCAGAACCTGATAGACGACGTAGCCGTCCTTTTCATGAAGCATTACGAAGAAATCATGAACGGGGCGCTCCAGAAACATTTGATTGACCTCTCCCGCAGCGAGACGATGGAGGGTATCCGCATCGCGAAGCGCCTGGGCGTGGAACGCATCTACCCCGACCGCCGCAAGACGGAATTGGAAGTGGGTAGCTACACGACGCTCAGCACTGTGCTCGATGCTTTCATCAACGGTGTTCACGATTACCGCCAGAATGGCAAGAACTCTTACCGTGCCGACCGCATCGTGCGCCTGATTGGCCAAGCGAAGATCGGCCAGAGCGTCACGGCCGCAGAAGCGTACCACCAGGTGCTAGACTTTGTGAGCGGCATGACCGACAACTATGCGACCTACCTGGCGCGCCAGATTGGCGGGTTGGTCATGGGGCTTTAATGGTCTGGTTGTTCGACTACGACCTGACTTTGTACGGCGAAGAGGAACGCCATGTCCTCGTTTCCCTGGACCGCCGCATTTCGGCTTACGTGCAGAAGACGATTGGCGGGACGTTCGAGCATGCCTCGGAAATTCGGACGGAGTATTTGCACCGCTACGGCACGACTCTTGCAGGGCTCATGGCGTTGCACGGTACCGACCCGGACGATTTTTTTGACTTCATCCACGATTCCCAATATCTGGTGTATCCGGTCCCGGCGCCGGCAAAACGCGACTTGCTGCTTTCGCTGAAGGGCCCGCGCGGTGTGTTTACGAATGGCCGCCACGATTGGAGCGAGGCGGGGATGCGTTCGATGGGGATTTTGGACTGCATGGATTTTGTATTCGACCTGAAGGCACTCGGCTGGGTCGGCAAACCCCATGACATCGCCTACGAGAAAATGGAAAACTTCCTGAAAGAACGCTTGGGTGCCGATTTTAACGCTTCCGACATCGTCCTTTTGGAAGATTCCCTGCGCAACCTGGAACCCGCCCATGCCCGCGGCTGGACCACGATTCTTGTCAATCCGGTCGTGGAGGCTCCTGCCTGGGTGGATTTTCACATTCCCCATTTGCTAGATTTAGACAAGATAGTCGATAAATTACCTTGCTAGAAACGCTTTTGAAAGAATCATATGAATAGAATTTCCTTCTCCGTTGTTTGCCTCCTGTGCCTGATGCTGTCCCCGCTGTTTGCGTCCCCGGCCATTCCGGTTGCTGCGCGTAACGGGTTTAAGAACATGACCGTGACGACGGAGTATTCCGACCTGCTCAAGGAAAAGAATGCGAGGAACGATTCCTTGCTCCCTGCGCTCGATGGCGACAAGGCTTTTGCCGAAGTGCTCCGTCTGAACCCGAATTTCTGGAGCCTGGGTGGCGCTATCGACAAGGAAGCTTCGCTTGTGACCAAGCTGAATGCGAAGGTCGTCTTTATCGATGGTATTCGCGAGGAACCGTACTGCGAGCTGGAAAAAGGTTCGTCGAGCGATGCCGGTACATGGAACGTGCGCATCGGTGTCGACTTTGTGTCGGGCGGCTCGAACATCGTGCATATCCACGTGCAGCAGTGCCTGGACTATGTTCGCGACGAACTGGGCTATGCCGTGAAGAAGGGTGACAAGGTTGTCGTGGTTCCGCCCAAGAAGATTCTTGACAAACTCAAGAAAAGTGAAATTCCCGATGCCATTGACCTTGACCTGCAACAGACGCTCCTCAAGGCCCACGAAGAAGTCGAACGTGACGGCAAGTGTCCCAAGAATATCGAGGCCTACATCATCTTGATGAATGTTTACAATCAGGTGAAAAAGGCGAAGATGGATTACGTTGTCATCAACGACCAGTTGAACAAACAGAAAAACGGTGGCTTGCGCGTGCAGAGCTGCGCCTTCAGCCGCGAATGGAACAAGCGCTATCAGGAAAGCGCAAGCTTTGAATGCGACATTGATAACGACCGCTGCCTGTATCGCCAGGAAAACGATGGCGACACCGAATGGCATATAAACTACGATCAGGACCGCTTCGAGTACATCAACAAGAAGTTCCTGTTCTTCAACCGCAATCCCAAGAGCATCCACAAGGGCGGCACCATGCTGGACTTGCGCTTGATTCGCCTCTCCACTTCGCTTTATCTGGAAGCCTATATCAACCTGAAGGGTGAACCCGTGACGCTCGGGCTTGTGATTGTTCCCGGCGAAAAAACCATCGAGGATTACGAAGATAAAAGCGCCTCTGCCGAAGAAGATGGCGAAATGATGGAATAGCCCAAAAAGATGGGGCGGATTTACGAATAAATCCATTTAGGCCGTTTCCTGGTTCTTTGTTCTGGAAACGGCTCTTTTTTTTGCAATTTTTTTGTCTTTTTCACAAATTTTGCAGGTCTTTCGGCAATTTTTTATTATATATTTAGTACGGAATAAAATTTATAAGGAGTCCTTATGAAGAATTTTGTGAAGTTGTCCCTTTTGGCCGCTATGGCTGTTGCTCCTGTTATGGCCGATGAATCTTTCGGCGGTATCGGTGTGACTATTTATCAGATTCACGAAGGTGTCAAGGTTGCCGAAGTCATCCCGGGCACTCCCGCTGCCGAAACTAAGCTCCAGGCGGGCGACGTGATTACCGCTGTCGACGGTGTCAGCCTCCAGGGCAAGGATATCGAAGCTTCCAAGGAAATGCTCCGCGGTCAGGTGAACAAGCCGCTCGAGATTACCTACGTGAGCGAAGGCGAAACCTACAAGGAAACGCTCCGCCGCACCCAGATTACCGTGAAGGAATTCGAAGGCAAGTCCGTCCAGAACTGGTACGGCGACAAGGAAAAGGTGAACTCCCACGAGCTCGAAGCCTTTGCCAGCGCAAGCCAGAGCGACAAGCAGCTCGTCGCTGTCCTCCAGAACGGCAACCTCGTGAAGGACGATATCAAGGCCGCCTCTGCTGGTCTCAACGGCGTCTACATCGAGAAGGTGAACGAATTTGAACCCAAGGTCCAGAAGAGCAAGGTTGTCCGTACCGGCGACGCCAGCCTCCGCGGCTTTACCCGCAAGGCTGTGAGCTTCGGTCTCAAGTCCTCTGGCACTGCCGTGGTGAGCATCATGAGCGCCGATGGCGAACTGGTGGCAACCCTCCGTGCCGAAGATGCCAAGGCCGGCATCAACACGATCGCTTGGGACGGTAGCCAGCTGACGAGTGGCCGCTACATGGTGAGCATTGACCATAACGGTTCCGTTAGCGGAACGATGGCTGTGCTCAAGTAGTTCGGTAGCAAAGTTATACAAGGGGACCCGGTCTTGTTGGCCGGGTCTTTTTTTTGTCGTCTTTGTTGAAAAAAAGCGAATTCGTTTTTTTTAGCGAACCGCGATTTTCTATCTTATCGCGCAACGTGTTTTTATTGAGAACCCATAGTCTCCTGTGGGCCGTTTTGCTGTTTGCATTGGCGGTCTTCTGTGCTCCTGCCGCGTTTGGCGAGGAGATGACGCGCTTTGAACTCGAAGAGCGCGTTCAGGAGGAAGAGGACACGACGGAAGTTACCTGGATGAACGACACGTCCGGGGTGGACACCATCGAGTATCATGCGATTGACCTCGTTTACGATGTGGAAAAGTCTACGTTCAACCTGAACAACAGCGCCCAGTTGAAATACCGTACTGCCACGCTGGATGCCGATACCATCCTGTTCGATCAGGAGAACAGCATGCTCGTGGCGACCGGCGAACCCGTTCTGCGAGAAACGAAGAACCCGTCACTTTCGGGTATGCGTCTCAAGTACAACATGAAGAGCCGCATCGGCGAAATCTATTACGCGACGACATACCAGGACAACCAGCAGCTGAACGGCATGGAGGTCCGGCGGCTGCCGGATACGCGAATCCAGATTGCTCGCGGCGACTTCAGTACCTGTAACGACTCGACCCACCAGCATTTCTACTTCTATGGACGGCGCATGGTCGTGAAGCCGAAGGAGACCATCACAGCGCGTCCCGTGGTGTTGAATATTGCTGACGTGCCGGTGGCGGTTCTTCCGATGATTGTATCGCCTTTGAAGAGCGGCCGTCGCTCCGGCCTCCTGACTCCGAAGTTCGGTGGCGACCAGAAGCAGGGTTACTACATCAGCAACCTCGGTTACTACTATGCACCCAACGACTACTGGGATGCGACGATGAAGGGCGACATTATCGAAGGAGAGGAGGGCCGGTTCGAACGTTCCACGCTGACAGGGGAAGCGCGGTACAAGGTTCGCTACGTGCTGGATGGAAACATTTCGTATACCAGCTATCTCGAGGAATTCGACCTTGCGAACAGCGGCTACGATATCCGGTTCACGCATAACCAGAACTTGACACCCGACGGGAGGAACACGTTGAGCGGTTCCGGTTCGTTCGTGAGTTCCCGCAGAGTGCGTAAGGATAATGCGCTGGATGCCGAGACCATCTTGAACCAACAGGCAAACGCCCAGTTAACGTACTCCGGCAAGTATGGCACCAACAAGAGCCTTACGGTGAAGGCTCGCCAAAGCCACAACTTGGTGACCGACATGATGGAACGTGAAATCCCGGATGTCCAGTACCGCATGAGTGGCCCGGTGTTCGATTTTGAAATCGATGAGGACGAGATTGCTTCCGAAGACGGCTCGATTGAGACGTATCTAGAGAAGTTCAACTACAGCTTTACGAACAGAGCGAACATTTATACTCGCCGCGCTCTGGATTCCATCAACGATGTCGACACGACGGCGAAGTACTACGGCTATACGGGCAACTACTCGTTGGATTATTCGGGCTCTCTGTTCAATGTCATCAACTTGACGCCGAGGGCTTCGTTCACGGGGTACTGGACTGGGCGTTCCTGGATCAATCCGGAGGATTCCGCAAAGTACCGCAAGGCACGCACGACGCTTGAACCTTCCGAAGGAAACTATGGTGAGGTGGCGTACAACCATGATTACAGCATCACTGCCGACACGAAACTCTACGGTATTTGGGTTCCGGAAATAGGCCGCTTTACGGGTATGAGGCACGTCCTTTCGCCAAGCGTCTCGTACACTTACGCTCCTGAAATCGACACGGTGAAGACGTTCGCCCCGCATCCGCTCTTGGGGCAGCGCCCCTACCAGATAAAGCAGAAGACGGTTGGCCTCGGCCTGAACAACGACTTCGACCTCAAGTATCTGAAGGTGGTGGGCCACAAGGCCGATACGACCAAGGGCGATACGGCGAAGGCTGTCGAGGACCAGTACGGCACGCGGCGCCTGCTCACGACACGCCACAGCACTTCGTACAACTTTGCCGCCGATTCGTTGCAATGGTCCGACATTTCGTCTAGCTTTGGCCTCCAGGTGCTGCCGGATTACATGTTCACGGTCCGTACGACGCATAGCGTTTACCACCGCTTTACCGATGAGCCGACCAAGGCGCAGGTCCCGGAACTCACGTACTGGGGCTACGAACTTTCGCGCGCGTTCCATTGGAACGGACAGTTCAATGCGGGCCTGCCTTCGCAGATGGGCAAGTACGAAATGCTCAAGTGGGGCTTTGGCCTAGATTACCGTTACACCTTCTCGAGTACGCGCGTTGCCAAGGACTTGTTTAAGGACAACATATCGCACTCCACGGAAATATCAGCGTCCTTCCAGCCTACAGTGAACTGGGAAATGACTTACAGGACGCGCTACGATTACAACGAGGGCCGCTTCGTGACGCATTCGTTCACGTTCAACCGTTCCCTGCATTGCTGGCAACTTGACTTCAGCTGGACCCCGACAGGCCCTGCTGCGGGCTGGAGCTTCTCCATCTACGTGAAGGAACTTCCGGACCTCAAGCTTAACGCCGGTAGCACCGACACGAAGAGCAGCTCCTATTAATGTGTTTTTGACGAGCTTGGAAAATGGAAATTTCAGATAAAGTAACTGAATTGAAAGCCTCGGATTTTGACGAGGTCGTGCTTGCGAGCGGATCTCCCCGGCGCAAGGAAATCCTTTCGCTGATCGGGGTGAAGTTCAGGGTGGTTGTCTCCAACGACGAGGAACACCCCAGTTCGGCAAACCCGCTAGATTTTCCCCGCGAGAATGCCTGCGCGAAGGCTGTGGCCGTGTCTGCCAAGGAGCGCGATTCCCTGGTTCTCGGTTTTGACACCCTGGTTTTCCTGGACGATGAGCCCCTGGGCAAGCCCGGTACGCCCGAAAAGGCCCTGGAAATGCTCCAACGCCTTAATGGAAGGTCCCATAAAGTGATTACTGGGGTGGCTGTGGCCCGAAATGGGGCCGTTCTCTGTGCTACAGAGGAGGAAACGGAGGTGTTTTTCAGGAACAACTCCTTACAAGAGCTTAAAGATTATGTAAATTCTAAGGACCCGATGGACAAAGCGGGGGCTTATGGCATCCAAACACAGGGTGCTCGGCTCATTAGCGGGATCCGGGGGTGTTATTATAACGTTGTCGGGCTTCCTGTGGCCCGTTTGTTGGATGTTTTGGGAAGGTTGAAGGAAAGAATATGATTCCTGTTGAAGATAAACGTACTGACGAATCTTTAGGTGCCTATTTTGCGCGCGTCCGTGAAGCGCATTCCCTGACCGTTGAAAAACTTTCTGCCGAGACGAAGATTTCGGTACAGCATATCTCCGCTATCGAAAAAAGCGATTGGAAGGCCTTCCCCGTAGAGGCCTATTTGCGCAGCTATTTGAACTCCCTTTGCTCGAAATTGGGCCTTGACACCAAGAAGGTGATGGGGTGGTATACGAAGGAAAGTGGATCGCAGTATATGAACGTATCTCTAGATACGGCAATAACTTCCACGATTTCGCCGATGGCCGAAGAGAACGTCAAGAAGCATAGCAAGGCGATTCCTATCGTCATTATTTTGCTCGGACTTGGGTTCCTGGCCGCAATGCATTTCATGGACCAGCTAGGCCGGTTCGACGAGTCCGGCGATGCTGCCAAGAGTGATTCCGCTGTTGTCGAAGAAGCCGAAAATGTCACTCCGTCCGAAATTCCCGAGGGTGCAGAGGCTGTTCCCGCCGATTCCATGCGCGCCGATTCCATTGCCGCTGCCAAGAAGGATTCTGCCGAACGCAACGGCTCGGTGAGCCAGGCCGTCGTGGACGAGGCCATCAAGAAGTCCGACCGTCCGGCATCTGCGACGATTTTCATTTCTTCTACATCCAAGAAGGACGAAAAGGTCGTGCCTGCATCTAACGATGGCAACACGAGACTTGAACTGATTGGCTCCGGTACCGCTCGCACGTGGATTGGCTTGAAGCACCACGACGAGGACGACACGTTCCTGAAGGAATCCAACATTTCCATTGCAGGGACGAAGATGGTCTACAACACGAAGGATACGATCCTCGTGATTATCGGCGAACCGCGCGCTATCGCGAAGATGATCCTGAACGGTGTGGAAACTCCGCTTCCGGAAATGCAGTTTGGCCGTGTGACCCGCTTCCGCGTGTTTGACGGCAAATTGATTGTCAAGGGGAACTAATGCGTTGCTCTAAGATTTCTCGCAAGACCAGCGAAACCTCTATCGACCTCGCCCTGAATCTGGACGAGGCCAAGCGTGGCAAGATCGATTCCGGGAACGCTTTCCTGGACCACATGCTCGACCTGTTCCAGGTGCACGGCGGATTCAGCCTTGACCTGACCTGCAAGGGCGACGTTGCAGTGGACATGCACCACAGCATGGAGGATATCGGCATCGTGCTCGGGCAGGCGCTGGTGGAATGCCTGGGAGACAAGAAGGGCATCGAGCGTTACGGTTTTTACTTTGTTCCGATGGACGAAGCGCTGAGCCGTGTGTGCATCGACTTCAGCAACCGCATCGGTTTTGTGTGGAACGTGAATCTGCCTGCGGCGATGGCCGGCGGCATTGAAGCGAGCATGTTCGAACATTTCTTCAAGAGTGTTTGCGAGAATGCCCGCATGAACCTGCACGTGGAACTTTTCTACGGCCACGACAACCATCATTGCCTGGAAAGCATCTTCAAGGCGTTTGCCCGCGCTGTCGCGATGGCTGTGGCTCCTAGCCGTAACCAGAAGGGCGTTCCCAGCAGCAAGGGCGTGCTTTAGTAGACGAAAGAACGCTCCGTTTACAGCGGAGCTACAGACGAGAGACGAAAGAATGTAGGTGATTGTACTACATTCTTTTGTTGTAAAGAGAATGTCTTGAATTTGAAAAAACTTTCGTCTTTCGTCTAAAGGCCCGCAGGGCCGTTCTTTCGTCTAAATTCTCGGTACTCTTACTTTATCGCCGGCATTCAAGTGCTCGAGCGATACTCCTGCGTTCACAGATTGCAGTGCAGACAAAACGTAGAAGCGGGGGAGATTCTGCGAACCGGCACCGTAGGTACGGCGTAACAGCTTGAACAGGTCGTCGCCTTCGCGGGCTTCCACAGTCTTGTACAGGCTTGCGTTCGAGGGGTCGGACTGGAGGGCGGAGAGCGCCCTGCTGAACTTGTCCATGAACACCTCGGCGCTGTTGTCGACCTTTTCCTTCGCGTGGGCCTCGTGCCTCTTTTCGCCCTTTGTGGTGGTGTGCTTCTGCCCCTGCTTTTGCGGGAGTGCGAGCGTCGGGGCCTTGAAGGCGTTGAGCGTGAGCTGCGTCTTGCCGGAATCCTTATCCGGAATCACTTTTTCTGCTGCGATGATGGAGTCCACGGTTGCGATGTAGTGCTCGTCTGGCCACGCTAAAAGCGGCATTTTCTTGTCTATTTCAACGATTTTCGCAACGGGAGCGTCGTTCCCGCAGGCAACCAAAAGCAATGCAGCTATTCCGAGGATTCTTTTCATGTCTCCAAAAATACTATTTTCGCTTGCCAAAATCCCGAAATTCTTTTAAATTTGGGACTTTCAAACTCACTTCAATAGGAAGTTAATACAATGAAAGAAGGTATCCACCCTAACTATCAACCGGTCGTGTTCGTCGATGCGAATACGGGTAAAGAATACATCACCCGCTCCACGAAGTCTTCCGCCGAAAAGAAGACTATCGATGGTGTTGAACATAGCGTGATTTCCCTGGAAATCACGGCTGATACCCATCCGTTCTGGACGGGCAAGCAGCATCGCGTGGATACGGCTGGCCGTATCGACCGCTTCAACAAGCGTTTCGCTGGCAACATCACGGGCGCAAAGCGCAAGACCCGTAAGGCCGCTCCGAAGGCCGAAGACGCCGAATAATTTTAGCGGATTGCCCTCCCGCCAGGGAGGGCTTTTTTCACGAACGTTTCTACCATGAGGATAACAATGAAAAAACAGCTTACATTGGTTGCCGCTGCTCTCGTTGCCTTTGCAATGACGGGTTGCGATAAGAAGGGTACTGTCGAAGGTGTTGTTCTTGACCCGTTCACCGGCAAGAGCGTCGAAATACCCACTGTTTGGATGGATTCTACCATCTATGGTACGCAGTCCACGAAGTACAAGTACAAGGACTTGCTCAAGGAAGGTAAGTTCAAGTTCGAAAACGTGCCGGTGGGCACCTACCGTATCCTGACCCGCCGTTCGAAGTATATCCTCGGCCGTGGCACGGTTACGACTACCGAAGAAAATCCGGATGCAGTCGTTACGCTCTACAGCTACAGCGACCAGGTTGATCCGGGTCTGTACAAGGGCAGCGAACAGGGCCCGGTCAAGATTTCCAACGAATGGGTTATCTGGTCCGTGAACTGCGGTGAAACTTCCGGTGCCGGTTACCGTCTGGAAATGCCGCAGGTTACCGAAGCCGCCAAGCTCCCGCCTGCCGAAGCCGAAAAGAATGCCAAGAAGGGCAAGAAAGGCAAGAAGGCCAAGAAGGCTGCTAAGGTCGTGAAGCCGGACATCAAGATGCTCCCGCTCCCGGCTCCGCGCGTCATGGACGGCAAGCTCGACGTGTTCTACCGCAACGCCAACTCCGTTTCTACCCCGATCATCGCCACGACCTATCCGGCTGTCGAAGCTCCGATCGCTTCCCACAAGGATTGCACTGGCTTTGGCGAAGGCGAAACCAAGGGCCTCTTTGCTGACAAGTCCAAGGGCACGGCTCTCACTGTGACGTACAGGGCCGAAGGTCTCTACGAAATCACGGGCAACCTCCCGAAGGGCAAGCAGATCATCCAGTTCACTCAGGATGGCAAGGCTCTCCAGACTTACTACTTCGAAGTCAAGTAGTTTAGTATAAACTATTGAAAGATTCCCGTGCATGTGAATGCGCGGGAATTTTTTTGTGTTGGGTCCGCTTACCGGAGCGGGATTGTAAAAAAATCTAAAAACAAAACGTATTGGCGTTTTTTTGGCCGTTTTACGAGATGTGAATCTTACGAACTGCTTACGTTTTGGCTGTAAAACCTGCAAAAATTCTATCTTGTACGGCGAGATTGTCTGTATCATATTGGGGAAAGAATATAGATGAAAAAGATCAGGAGCTTTTCTTCCTTTTACGTCCTTGCGTTTACGCAGGTTGCCGTCTCGACGGTGATTCTCGCTTACATGGAATTCATGCTCAATCGCCTGGGGTTCACGGCGACCGGTTCTTGGGAATTCTATGTATTCCATCTGCTTTTTCTGCTGCCTTGCGTCTTGTTGCTCACTCCGGCAGGCTTCCTTTCTGACAAGTATCCCAAGGAAAAGGTCCTCTTCTGGACGACGTTCCTGTCTCTTCCGGTTGTGGGACTGTTCTGTGCCGGCGTCAACCTATCGAACTTGGGCATGATGCTCTCGTCTGTCGGCGCGTTCTTTATACTTCAGGCTTTCCAGAGCCCCGCAAAGAATGGTTACATGAAGGAACTGGTGGGGGTACGCTCCTTGATGAAGGGAAGCGGCATCCTGATGGTCGTTACTTTCTCCGCCTTGATGCTTTCGGGTGTAGCGCTCGCCTTTGCTATTAGGGAAGGCGTGGTCATGCCTGTGCTCTATACGCTCGGTGGATTGCAATTAATTGGGTTGCTTGCTGCGCTGCGGCTGCCGTCCATTGGTGCTTACGACGCCGATCTCAAGTTCCCGTGGAATCGCTACTGGAATCTGCTGTTTGTTCGCCGCAAGATGACGAAGGTCTGGAGGAACCATGCGCTTCGCCAGTCCATCATCGGTCTTTCGATGTTCTGGACGATGATTTTCCTCATGGTGTTTGTTATTCAGGACCAGTTCAGTTCGGGTTCGCTGTTCAACCAGGACGTGCTCGCGAACTACGCTATTTTCGGCACGGCGTTGGGTCTTATTGTCGGGTTCGTGTTCGCGATGAAGATGTCTCGCGACTTTATCGAGACGGGGCTTATCCCCATGGGTACAGCCGGTGCCGCGATTCTTGTTTTTTTGATTCCGCTGATCGCCCGTCCTTATAACGCCATTGCCTTTGCCCTGCTTGGTTTCTGCGGCGGCATCTACATGCTCCCCATGTTCGCGATGCTTCTCTACAACACGAAGCCTCGTTCGGCGGGGCACGTGCTTTCGCTCAGCAACATGGTGCAGAACCTGTGCATCCTCGTGTTCGAGGTCATGGCCGTCGCCGCCATCCGCTATTTCGCAATTGACAGGATGGCCTTGTTCTTTGCGTTCGGCATTGTCTGCCTTGCGGGAACAATCTGGGCGCTCTGGGCGATGCCGCAGACGCTTTTGCGCCAGCTTTTGCGTTCGGCGCTTTCGATGCATTACAAGTTCCTGGTCACGGGCGTGCAGAACATTCCTTGGGAAGGCCCCGTGCTCCTGGTGGGCAACCACATCTCCTATATCGACTGGGCGATGATCCAGATGGCGAGCCCGAGGCCGCTGCGCTTTGTCATTACGCGTAGGCCCTTCGAGAAATGGTACATGCGTCTGCTGCTTTCGCAGATGGAGACAATTGATCTCGACATTTCCAATCCCGGCCCGGCGATGGAAGAGGCCCGCAAGGCTCTCCTGCGCGGCGAGGCCGTGGTGATGTTCCCCGAGAACGTGATGACCACGACTGGCAACATGAACCGTTTCCGCCTGGACTATTCCTCTGTCGTGAAGGATGTCCCGCGTCTCAAGATTTTGCCGTTCTACGTGCAGGGCCTGTGGGGAAGTAGCTATTCCATGGCCGATGCCGGCTTCAAGGACATGGTGCATACTGGCGGACGTATTGTCTCGGTCGCCTTCGGCAAGGAACTGCCGCTCGACTCGACGCCCATGATGGTGAAGCGCGCTGTGCAGGAGCTTTCCATTACCGCTTGGACGAGCTATATCCGGAGACTCCGTCCGGTGGCGTCTGCATGGATCCGCACGGTGAAGCATGTTGGTAGTGGCCCCTCGGTGTATAGCCCCGACGGCAACCACCTTTCGGCGAATGCGCTTGCGACGGCGGCCCTGTCTTTTGCCTCGATATTTGAAAAGCTGACCAAGGGCGAGCAACAGGTGGGCGTGCTTATTCCGCCTTCGGGCCCGGGCATCATCGTGAACATGGCCTGCCTCATCAAGGGCAAGACGGTGTACAACCTGAACTACACCAACACGCCCGATACGATGGACTACTGCTGTAAAGTGGCCGACGTGAAGACGATTATCACGGCCCATGCCTTTGTCGACAAGCTCAAGCAGAAGGGCGTGCCGATGGACCAGCTCCTCGACAAGTACAAGGTCTACTACATGGAAGACCTCAAGGCAAAACTCCACAAGTCGACGCTCGTGAAGAACTTCCTGCGCGTGCTCATTCTGCCGGCCTGGTACCTGGAACTGCGCTTCTTCAAGAAGGTCAGCCTCGATGACGTGGCGACGATTATCTTCAGCTCTGGTTCGGAAGGTCGCCCGAAGGGTGTCGAGCTGACGCATTTGAATTTGATGGGCAATATCAAGCAGTGCGAAAGCGTTCTTTTGCCCACTGCCGACGACGTGTTCCTCGGTTCGCTCCCGCTGTTCCATGCGTTCGGTTTCTCGATTACGACGATGCTTTGCTTGGTGGAAGGCGTCCCTGTGGCGACTTGCCCCGACCCGACCGACGCGCGTCTCGTTTCGCGCATGTGTGCCCAGTTCAAGGTTTCCTTCATGGTGGCGACGGGTACGTTCCTGCGTATGTGGGGCCTGAACCGCGCTGTGCATCCGCTGATGTTCTCGCATGTCCGCGCCATTTATGCAGGTGCCGAGAAGATTCGCGAGGATGTGCGCCAGCTTTATCGCAGCAAGTTCAAGCTCGAAATTTTCGAGGGCTTCGGTTGTACGGAAACGACTCCGGTGGCGGCCGTGAACACGAGAGACGTGCTCATGGACGACTACAAGACCGTGCTCGAGGGCAACAAGCCGGGCACTGTCGGCGCCCCCTTGCCGGGTACGCAGATCCGCATCGTGGACCCCGACACTATGGAAGAACTTCCCGTGGGCGAGGATGGCCTTATCCTTATCGGTGGTGCGCAGATCATGAAGGGCTACCTGAAGGATCCGGAACGCACGTCGCAGGCAATTGCCGTCATCAATGGCAAGCGCTGGTACAAGACGGGCGACAAGGGCCATGTGGACGAGGATGGCTACTTGACCATCGTGGACCGCTACAGCCGTTTTGCGAAACTTGGCGGCGAGATGGTGAGCCTCGGTTCTGTGGACTTCAAGATTTCGGAATGTGCCCTGTTCGACGAGATTGACCACTTCGCTGTGGCCGTTCCCGACGGTTCCAAGGGCGAGAAGATTGTGCTCGTGTATGCGGGCGACAAGTCCGAGGACGAGGTGAAGGATATGCTCAAGCAGGTGGGACTCCCGCCGTTGATGCTTCCGGGTGCCGTGGTGAAGGTCGATGAACTTCCCAAGCTCGGTAGCGGCAAGTCCGACGTCCAGACCGGCAAGAAAATCGCCATGGAACGCCTCGGAATCACCAATACGTAGTTTGTAAAAAACTAGATTTGCACTACTATGAAAAATTTCATTAAGTCCCTTGGCCTGGGCCGTGGGGCGGCTATTGCTGCCGGCACGACTTTGGGCATCCTTATTCTTGCATTCCTGATTTTTAACAATCTTACGGTCCCGTATGCGCGTCACTGGGATATCGAGTGGGGCTATATCAGCATCCTTTCGACATTCATCCTCCTTGTCGTCGGTGCCGTAGTGAACATCCCGTATATCGTCAAGAACGGTAAGTCGTTCCTGCCTTCGGGCAAGTCGTTCTGCTGGCTTGCGATAATCCTCGCCGTGTTCTCCATCTTCATGTTCAGCAACATCAGCAATACGCACCGTGTGCTGAGTGACGAGACAAGCTGGGAATCCATGGGCCTGCAGATGTACTTCCAGCATTCCGGTGGCGTCTGCAACGAAGGTATCTGGAAGGATGGCGTTCTCGACTGCAAGGTCGAGGTGAACAACTTCAAGGGCAAGGCTCTCGCCTTTGTCTATTCGGTCGTGTTCAACTTCATGCCTCCCAACCGTGACACGGCCTTGCTGGTGAACTATCCGTTCTTCATCCTGAGCCTCATCGCGTTCTTCCTTGCGCTGTCGAAGTGGTTCAAGAACGAGAAGGTGGCCCTTGCTGCCGTCGCGTTCCTGGGTGGTATGCCCATTTACCTGTTGCAGGCGCGTTCGGCTTCGACCGAGGTGCTCTACATCTGCCTGCTTGCCGTGCTCATGGCCTGGTATGCATTTGTCCCGACGAATAAGGTCACGTGGAAGCACTTCCTGTTGACGGTGCCCCTGCTGGGCTTCTTTGCGCAGACCCGTCAGGAGACCGTGTTTGCGTTTATCCCGTTCGCCCTTTTCTACTACCGTTATTTCCTCGAGAGACCTTACCGTCTCCCTGCGTTCGTGCTTTCCGTGATTTTCGTGAGCTGGCCGTCCGTGAACACGATGGCTGCCTACCGTGGCTACGATTTCCAGGGCGGTGAACATGCGGCGCATTCCTTCAGCAACTTCTGGTTCAACCTCAAGACCAACCTCGAAGTCATGCTGAACTTCAAGGATGACCCGAACCTGGCCGGGGTTATGGAGAACCCGTTCTACACGTCGTTTACCATTCTGCTGCTTGCTGCAACGGCCTGGCTCCTGTTTCGCCTGATTGCACACCGCCGTTACTGGCGTGGGGCTTTGCTCGGCATATTCTTCTGCCTCCAGATTTTCGTTATCATGTTCAACGTGTCGGGAACGTTTACCATCGATATCAACCAGCGTTACGTGCTGGTGGCGCTCCCGCTGTTTGCCCTGATCATGGCGCTCGGCCTTTACGATGCGCTCAAGTTCTGCACCAAGATGAACGATAACGGGGCCGCAGGCATCACAGTCGCCATCGCAGCCATTATGACTTTTGGCCTGATGTTCTTCCATGGCAACAGCTACCGCTCCAACATGCTGTACTACAAGAACAAGCTCCTGGCCGAGGAAGATTACCTGAACAAGTACATCGCGACGCTGCCCCCGAACTCGATTTACATCTATTCGAGACCGTGGCAGATGCTCGCTCAGGGACACAGCGCCTTTAGCGAACGTTCTTTCATGGGCTGGGACACGGAAACGTTTGCCAACTGGATGCAGGTCTCCGACGGCAATATCTACCTGGTCCGCGGCCAGGACGGATATGGCGAACTTAACCGCAAGAGTCGCGTGGTCGGCTTCAAGACGACCGACCAGATTGATGAAATACTGGATGACTACAAGAACGAGCGCGTGCTGCTTGAACCAAGATTGTTCGGCTACCCGCTTGCAGTCTACAAGATGAATGCAAAGAAGGGCGTTTCGGACTATGCAATGAAATTCATTGTCTCCGACCCGGACAGCGGCAATTTTGTCATTACCAAGAAATTCCCGGAAACGATTCCTTGCAGGTATTCCCTGAACGGGCAGCTGGTCGAGGAACTGGTCATTTCCCAGTCCGAGGATGTGGTCTCTCTCGATTCCGCAAAAATGAGCAAGGGATTGAACAGGGCCATGTTTGATTGCGTCTTGCCGGACAACGATACGCTTCACCTGGTCAAGGATTTCTTCGTGCCGGGCGAGAACGTGGAACTGCTTTCGAACTTGACGTGGAACGGCTATTCGCAGGACTGGGGTAATCCCGAGAAGAACGAGTCCGTCGAACACCACCGCCTGACAATCGACAAGGAAGTGTTCCGTTACGGCATCGGAAGCCATGCGAATTCCAAGATTACGTATTCGCTGAATCGCCCGTATTCCGTGTTCCACGCTGTTATTGGCTTGGATGACGAAAGCGCCTGCGGTGATGGCGTACACTTTATCGTTGTGGCCGATGGTCGCGAGGTCTTCCGCTCCGAAAGACTTTACTCCACGCAGAAGAAGTTTATCGACGTGGATATTGGCGGGGCGACTAGGCTTGAACTGCGCATCGACATGGGTGGCGAAAAGAACTGTGACCATGGCGACTGGGCTAATGCCTGGCTGGAGGCCAAATAAGTGAAAGTTCTCGTCGCGCCGCTGGACTGGGGTCTTGGACATGCGACGCGATGTGCGCCAGTTGTCCGTGAATTCCTGGAAAAGGGCTGCGATGTAGAAATTGCCGTCACCAAGGGGAATGCGGCCATATTGCGCGAGATGTTTCCCGATGTACGGCAGCGCTTGGCGCCGTCTTACAACATTGTCTATCCCAAACATGGCTACAACATGGCGTTCTGGCTGCTGAAGAACAGCGCCCACTTGAACGCCGTCATGCGCGCGGAACATCATTACGCCGAAGAAATGGTCGAGCGCCACGGCTACGACATTTTGGTGTCGGACAACCGCTTCGCGTTTCGTTCCCGCAAGGCGAAGAGCGTCTACATGACGCATCAGTGCCGGATTGCTTTCCCGAAGATGCTCCGAATGTTCGAGGCGTTCGGTGCCGCCTGGCACGCTTCGGTCATGTCGCGCTTTGACGAAGTCTGGGTGCCCGACGTTCCCGAGTTCCCCGGCTATGCGGGAAAACTTTCGCATGTGGATTCTTGCCCGCGTCCGCTCAAGTTCGTGGGCCCGCTTTCGCGATTCTCGATGTTATCGGATTTGGTCCCTGCATCGCCGCAGTCTGCTGCGAAGGACTTGGATGTTGTTGCCGTGGTGTCCGGTGTGGAACCTGCGCGTTCGCGCTTTGAGTCGAGGCTCCGTTCCGTGCTCTCGCAGATTCCCGGCAAGCATGTGGTCATTCTGGGCAAGCCCGCATCTTCGCAGAAAACTTGGACCGAAGGGAATGTGACTTTTTACAACCATCTGCCGACGCGAGAATTCGCGGAGGTGATTTCTAGGGCCGGCTGGGTTATTTCGCGTGGCGGTTACAGCACCGTGATGGACATGGCCTTGCTTGGTGCGCGAAGCATCTTTGTGCCGACTCCCGGACAGTATGAACAGGTCGTCTTGGCTGCAGACCTTTCCGCCGCCGGTTATGCGGTATCTATGGAAGAGGATGCCTTGACTGTGGATTCGCTGAAGGGCGCCTTGCAACGCACCGATGTTGTTGAATTGCCCCGACAATCCAAAAATACGCTTTTGTCGGATGCCGTCACCCAAATTTTAAGGAGAATTTGACATGCCGCAGTTTGTGCTTGCCTTCCCGCTGAACGTCGCCTGTGACGAACCGTTCAAGGTTACGGACTTCGTCTCTATCGACAAGGATACCGCAAACGTCATCATCCCGGGTTGCGGCGTGCAATTTAACGTGGTGCGCCAGGCCGCCGCTGCGGGGCTCTCGGGCCTGTTTGCCGAGAACGATTCCGTCTCTCCCGAAGAGTCTGCGGCCATCGATGCGCACAAGTCGCTCCTGTTCCTCTTGGGCGAAGTCAAGTCCATCGACGACGTGAGCCAGGTGGATTCTGCCATTTTGAAAATCCTTGCAGCAGGCGCTCTTGGCGTGTACATGCAGCAGTCCGGAACCGCCTGGACGGCAGCCCGCTTCCGCGAAGTGCTCGGCGATGCGGAATTCCCCATGGACACGTGGATCAACTTCGTGGAAGGGGACAACGTTGTCTATACGCTGGGCATGGCGGCGTTCTCTTTGCCCGACCTTTGTCTCGCGAAGTCGGTCGAGAATGCGGAAAGTGCATTGCTCCTGGCTGCGGATGCCCTCTATGGCGACGGCATTCCCGCCAAGTCCGGCTCCGAGGTGGACATTGGCGAAGGCGAAGCCTACGTGCTCCGCGCCGAAGCGAAAAACCCCTTCCCGAAAGACAGCCCCGAATACAACAAGCAAGGAATTCTCCGCTTGACGAAAAAGTAGCGGAGTGCTGTGAGCAGTGAGCAGTGAGGTCGCTCCGCTCTGAGTTTATAGAAAAATGAAAAAGAACCTAGTTGGTACTAGGTTCTTTTTGCTCAAAGGAGGCGAAGCCTCCGAGCTCACAGCTCATCGCTCATAGCTCAAAGGGCGCATCGCGCCCGAGCTATTACAGTTCCGGCTGCTTGCCGGTGAGGCGCACGAAGATTTCTTCGTACTTCGCGAGCGTGTTCTTCACGACGTCGGCAGGGATTTCCGGACCCGGATAGGTCTTGCCCCAGTCGAGCGTTTCGAGCCAGTCGCGGACGTACTGCTTGTCGAAGCTTTCCTGGTTCTTGCCCACCTGGTACTTGTCGGCTGGCCAGTAGCGGCTGGAATCCGGCGTGAGCACTTCGTCGATGAGGATGGTTTCGCCGTCGATTTCACCGAATTCGAACTTGGTGTCGGCGAGGATGATGCCCTTGCTAGCAGCGTAGTCGCGGGCTTTCGTGTAGATGTCCAAAGACATGTCACGGAGAGTCGTTGCGACCTTTTCGCCTACGATATCGAAAGTCTGTTCGAAACTGATGTTTTCGTCGTGGCCAACGTCGGGCTTGGTGCTCGGCGTGTAGAGCGGTTTTTCGAGCTTCTGGCAAAGCTGCAGGCCTTCCGGGAGAACGTGACCGCAGATCTTGCCGGTTTTCTGGTAGTCCTTCCAGCCGGAACCCACGATGTAGCCGCGCACGATGCATTCCACGGAATGGCGGTGTGCCTTCTTCACGATCATGGAACGGCCGCGGAGGTAATCGGCGTGCTTCTTGAGCACTTCCGGGTATTCGTTCACGTCGGCGGTGATGAGGTGGTTCTTCATGCCGAGGTGCTGGAACCAGAACAGCGAAAGCTGGTTGAGGATTTTGCCCTTACCAGGAATCGGGGTGGGGAGCACCACGTCAAAAGCGGAAAGACGGTCGCTGGCGACCATCAGGAAGCTGTCGCCCAGGTCGTACATGTCGCGTACTTTGCCCTGGTGGAACAGCGGAACTTCGGTAATGGGGGTTTCAAATTTTAGACTCATAGTGGTATTAAATATAGGAATTTTATATATTGCCTGCATGACACTCTTTAAAAAGCTTCCTGTGGCGCTCCTCGTTGCGCTTTCCTTCTCGGTTTCCCTCTGCTTCGCTCAAGCAGCCCCGAAAACTTCTGCCCCCGCCAATGGCCAGCAGGCCTCCGGTTTCTCCCTGTCCACCGAGGAGATGATGCTCCTTGTGGCCCTGTTGCAGAGTCCCCTGTTCCAGGACAATTTCGTGCAGTCGTGCGCGGCGCAGTCCGCGGAATGGCTCGGGACCGTCCAGGCGGACAAGTCCTGCCGTTGCGCATTTGACCTTGTCACCAAGAATCCCAACCTCATTAGTAAAATTGCTGGCGCGGTCTCTGCTGACGGTGCCGGCGTTGATTTCGAGAAGCTGGGCTTCGATATGGTCGAACCCTGCCTGCCCAAGGAATTCCCTCCCGAGGCGGACAAGGCTTTTGTGAAGGAATGCCTCAAGCAGAGCGACGTGGACAAGGGCACCTGCGAATGCGTCCTCCAGTCCATCAAGAAGAACTATACCGTGCACTCGCTGATGAAAGCCGCCTTCGACAACCGCAAGATGCTGGAAACGGACATTACCCTGAAAACCGCCCAGTGCCTTTCCAAATAAAAAAGATTCCGACCCAATGGCCGGAATCCTGGAGAGGAGTGTACATTTTTATTTCTTAATGTACAGCGTGTTTATTGTACGGCCTTGTACTTTGGAACGCACGATGTATCGACCGCGGGGGAGGGCGTTCTTGGTTTCGGCGTTCCCGACGTAGTGTCCATTTAAGTCAAAGATTCCTATGATGGTCCCTGCTTCTTGCAGGCGTAACGTTTTTGCGAGGTGGGTCTTGCTTGTGTCGGGTGGCGTTACTGTTGTATCGGGCGATGTTACTGTCGTATCGGGCTGTGTTACGGTTGTGTCGGGCGGAGTTACGGTCGTATCAGGCGGAGTTACGGTCGTATCAGGACTGATATTCGCCGTGTACTTGTCCCAGCCGGGCATGTCTTCGAGGCTGATGATGCGCTCGTCTTCCATGTTGCTTTTCCATACGGCATCCTTGGTCTGTCCGGGCCAGGTCCCGCTCCAGGTGCTGTACCACGGCATCCACCAGCTCCATACCGCTTCGTCGGCGTGCATGTTGTTCACGTCGGGGATGGGGCCGTTTTCGCTGAGCGCGAGAATCTTCGTGCCGTTCGATGCGCTCTTGAACTTGTCGAAGGCGCTCGCGTTGCTGGAATGGTCATTTGCGCTGTTGTATATGTCGATGGAGAGCACGTCATAGTATTCGCTGCCCGGATCCCAGGAGGTGACGGTGCTCCCTTCGGGGTTGAACACCCAAATCATGTTCTTCACGCCCTTGACTTTCACCATGCGGTCATAGACAAGGCGATAGAGGGCGGCGAACTGGTCGCCCGAATTGATGCTCCACCAGAACCACTTGCCGCCCGCTTCGTGCAGGGGGCGGAAGATTCCTGCCACGCCTTCTTTCTGTAGTTCGAGGAAATAGTCGGCGATGTGGTCAATGTCGGCGACGATTCCCTTGTAGGCCGCGCTTTCGGTGTTCCATTCGGTGGTGCCGGGCTTGAATCCGGTCGCGAAGTCAAAGGTCGTGTATCCCTGCCCGTTATCGGCGCCCTGGATGTAGAATGCGTCTTCCTTGTCGAGAGGGTCTTTCCAGTGCCAGGTGAACGCGGGAATGCCGCCTGCCTTCCAGAGACCCTTTGCGATAGAAATCGCCTTGTCGGTGTATTCCTTGTTCCAGCTTTCGTTGGCCTTGGGGCCGGTTGCAAACAAGAAGTCCAGTCCGACGATGACGGGATATTTCTGGGTCCTTGTATAGATGTACTTCACGTCGTCGTGGGTCTTGAAGTCGGCACCCATGGTGTAGCCTTGCATGTCGCCGGTCATGATTCCGCTAATCGTCTTCTTGCCGAAATTTTCGCGGAGGAAGCTATAGAGCTTTACTGCACTCTCGGTCGCGTCGGGGGTGACCGGCTTTGTGGAAAGCTTGAAGGGGGCTGATTCGTATGGTTCTACGTCGATGTAGTCCACGCTAATCCATCCCCAGAATTTCTGGAGGGCGATTGTATTTGTACCTGCCTTGAGCGTGACAATTGTCGAAACGTCCTTCCAAGTGGAAGCTTCTTCGAAATCTACGGTGCCCGATGTCGAACCGTTCACGGCGATGTAGTTTGCCTTGAATTCAGGAGCCTTGTAGTGGATTGTCACCTGGTATTTCCCGGCTGTTTCCGCTGTGACACCTTCAAACGAAATGTTGCCTTCCTGCATGTCGGCGTAACCCGTTCCCGAGTCCCCACCGCTGTTGACAATTTTGGCACCTTCCGATACGGTTGCCGATTCACCTTCGTACTTGGTAGCAAATGCTGCCACCGCCAAGCCGAGCCCGATGATTATGATGTTCTTTCCAATAAACATATACACTCCTTATATATCCATAAAATATGTTTTTTCTTTATAAAACGCTGTGATGGAAATCAAAGGCTGTGGACAAAAATGTCTACGCTCCCGTAAAAAAAATGGATGTTTCCCGAAAAAGAATGGATATTGATATTGAATAATGTATTTTTGGCAATGGTAGGTCTCCTATGTTTGCAAGGAACAAAATCAACATTTTTGACTATTCGGACTACCGCAAGTTCTTGCGGGAGTTTTACGAGGTTGAAAAGTCGTTAGACCCGACGTTCAGTTACCGCGTGTTCGCCACGGCGGTCGACATGGACGCGAGCCTGCTTCTCAAGATTTTGCAGGGCAAGCGCCACGTTTCCCCCAAATGCATTGAATCGTTCGTGCAGTTCTTCCGGTTCAAGGAAGGCAAGGCGGAGTATTTCCGCGAGATGGTCGCCTATGGCAAAGCCAAAAACGACGAACAGGTCCGTCGGCATTTTGAAACGCTACAGAAAATGCGCCCGCTGGCTTGCCGCGAATTGGACGAGGCGCGCTACCGCTATTTCCAGCAGTGGTTCTACCCGATGATCCGCTCTGCGCTGGATGTCTTTGATTATCGCGGGCCGCAGGATGCAGCCTCCCTTGGGGATTCCTGTGTCCCGAAACTGACTGCAACCCAGGTGCTGGGCGCTGTGGACGCCTTGCTGCAACTCGGGCTTGCCCAAAAGCGGAAGGATGGCCGTATTGTGCCGACCGAGGCGCATATCAAGACCAAGGAACGCTGGTTTAGCGCTTCTATTAGCGAGTACCAGCAGAATATTGCCGACTTGGCCCGCCGCTCGATTGCTGAAACACCCAGGGAAGAACGCGATATCAGCACGCTTACGATGGCTCTGGATTCCTCCCAAATCGAAAAAATACGTGAAATTCTCGCTGAAACGCGCAAATCTATCGTAAATGTGGTGAATGCGATGCCGTCCAAGGTTTGCGACAGCGTTTATCAGCTAAATTTCCAGTTGTTCCCGATGATGAAAAAGGTAAAATGATGAAACGTTTAATTTCGGCAGTTTCTCTGTTGTCTTGTTTGTGGGCTTGCTCCAGTTCCGATCCGGATACTGCCGGAGCGACGAGCGAGACGACGAACGGGATCGCCGTTATGGTGGTGGATGCCGCAACCAAACCGGTTCCGCAGGCGCGCGTTACCTTGTTCAAACGTTCTGGAGTCGTTCCTGCGGACAGTCCGTCCGAAGTCCAGGATGTGACGCAGTTCCTCCCGTCCTATGTCTCAGCGCTGGAAACCGCAACAGCGGATGATTCCGGAATGGTGCAGTTCGAGACGGATCTTGACCAGTGCCAGAAAGTGAGGTGCTATGTCGAGGGAATTGCGGGCGAGGACTCCTCGCTCATGGTGTGGACGAAACTTAATGCGGCTGATTCCATGACAGATAAAATTGAACTCTTGCCGTCTGTATCGCTTACGGTGCACACCGGGGCGTCTTCCTCTGACTCTACAGTCTTGGGCACAACATTGATGCTTGATGCGACTCCCTATTGGGCCCAAAATGAAGGAAGCGCGTTTGTCTTTTCGCATGTCCCGGCTGGTTTATATACCGTTGTCGCAGATGATCAGCCCGTTGCTGAAGTCTCGCTCGATGCCGGAACTTCCGTCGATACGCTCGTGCCCCTTCCCGGACTGACCCGCGAATTCGTGTTCGAAGATTTCGAGGATGGTGACAGCCTGAACAACATTGCAAAAACTTATCCGAACTATGGCTGGTATTTCTCCGCTTCCAAGGGGGCTTCTTGGACCAAGCCGGATTCGTCGGGTTTTGCTGCTGCGCTCAAGGATGATTCCTCCCATGGCAAGTTCCTTGCGACGGATTTTGCTTTAGGCGATACGGGATATGTGCTGATGGGGACTCGCCTGGGCCTCGATACAAGCTACTATGACTTGAGCGGCCTGACGGCCATCCGCCTCACTGTGCGCGGCGACTGCGAATTCAGGGTCGCGCTGGAGCATTACCTCGATGTGGGCGACAACAATTTCAGGAAAGCCCTCTGGCTTGCAAAGGCATCCGACGGCTGGACCGATGTCGTGTTGCGTCCCGGCAACGAACTCCTGGACGAGTCAAGTTATCAGGTGTCGTGGGATGAAGTCTCGAAGGAGATCGGCCTCTTCAGCATATTCATCACGAGCGGTACGCACCTGGAAATAGACAGGATTGTCTTCGAGGGCGTTAGCCTGCCTTGACTCTATCGCGCCAGCCGAAGAAGTTGGCCAAAACCGTCCCGCTGATGGAATGGTAGGCGCAGCTGAGTGCGCACGGCACTACGCAAAGCACTGCCTCGGGGTGCTGGGCGACATTCTCGGGGTTCGCAAAGAAGCCTGCTGCAAGTACCGTTGCCATTCCCGCGTTCTGCACGCCCACCTCGATCGCGATGGTACGTTTTTTGGCGGTGTTGAACTTGAACGCCCTGCCTACGCTGTAGCCCAGGATGTAGCCGAGCGCGTTGTGGCAGAATACGACTGCGAGCACGAGGAAGATGAGCCCGAGTCCGTTTGTCAAAAGTTGCGGGCGCACCGTCACGACGACGCCACCCACGATCAACATGAGGCCGATGACGCTCACCGCGGGCATGTTCGCCTGGATTTCCTTGAACACGGGGCGCTTTCCCAAGAAGTAGTTGAGCAGGAAGCCGATGGTCACCGGGAGAATGGTGACGTACAGGATGTTCAGGAACATCCCGAGCGCATTCACGTTGATGCTCGTGTCGGCAAGCCACAGCACCAGAAGCGGAGTCATGATGGGAGCGAGCAGGGTGGAAACCGTCGTCATGCCTACGGAGTAGGCGACATCCCCTTTGGCGAGGAAACTCATGATGTTGCTCGAAACGCCGCCCGGGCAGCAGCCGACCAGGATGATGCCCACGGCGAGGTAGGGGTCGAGCCCGAAGACCTTGGTGAGCGTGAATGCGACAATCGGCATGATGGTGTATTGTGCCACTGCACCGAGCAGGATGTCGAGCGGACGCTTGAACAGAATGCGGAAATCGTCGACCGAAAGCGTGAGGCCCATGCTCAGCATGATGATGCCGAGGATAACTGAGGATACATTGCCGTGGACCCAGCCGAATGCGATGGGGAGGAAGAAGGCAACGATTGCGCTTGCGATGACGAAGGGGGAAGCGTAAGAAGAAAGAATGTGGCAGAATGCCCTGACTATCTTGAACATGCCTAAAATATAGATAACCCTTTTCAATATCTTGTGATTTGAAACACCCAAAAAGTGTATTTGCATTTAATTGCATCGGAGCTGTTTCTACGAGCCTTTTTTTAGCTTATATTGAAAGAGCAGTTAAAATCCAATAAGATTGTGCTCCTTGTAATGGTAAAGGCTCTGTCCGTACGGGCAGAGCCTTTTCTGTAGTTCGTATGCAAAGGGGAAGGTGAATTTCTATAAAAAAGGGTGTGTTCTGCATTTTTACTGAATTTTTTGTGATTTAGACCAATATTATGCGTTTTCTTGATAAATTGGCGAAAATTGTATTCTGAATCTATTGACGTATTTGGGAAATGTGGGTATATTTACGAACATGAGACCGATAATTGAATATACGGACTACCGAAAAGCCATCCTGGATTACTACGAGGACCGCAAGCGCGTATCCTCGTTCACCTGGCGTGACTTTGCCGCGAAGGCCGGATTTACTTCGGCAGTATATCTCAAGTATGTCGGTGAGGGGAAAAAGAACCTGAGCGCTGCGGGCGCGGTGCAGACTGCACTTGCTATGGGGCTGGAGGGATTCGAACAGGATTACTTTAGCTTGCTGGTCGAGTATGCGCATGCGAAAAATGATGATGCCAAAAGGGAGGCTTTCGCAAAAATTTGCGCTCTTGCCGATAGCCACAGGGTAAAGATTGTCGGCAAGGACGACTTTAAGTTTTTCAGCTCATGGAAGAATATCGTTCTCCGCGAAATTGCTCCGGCAATGCCGGGGGCCAAGCCTCTTGAAATGGCGAAGACGTGCAAGCCTGCGATAACGGCTGCCGAGGTGACGGAAATACTGAACTTCCTCATCAAGTCCGGTTTGCTTGAAAAGGGGGCCGATGGTGCATACCGCCAGACGCAGCGTGCCCTTTTCATGGACTCCTTCGATGTCAAGGCCTTGGCTGCGCAGGATTTGCAGGTGCAGATGGGGGAACTGGCCGTTGATGCCATCAAGAACATGCCCAGAGAGGAACGCAATATGAGCGGTCTTACCTTGGGTCTTACGGAACGTTCTCGTGAACGCATTGAACAGGAACTTGTCGAATTTCGCCGCCGTATTATGGCTATTGCGACGGAAGATGCCGAAACAGACCGGGTTTTTAGGCTAAATTTGCAATTCTTTCCGTTATCGGAAAAAATTAATAGGGGGAAAAATGAAAAAGATGCGTAGCCATTTTCTTGTGGTTGCCGCATGCGCGGGGGCTTTATTTTTGGCGTGCTCCGAGGATTCGGGGGATGTGGCCGGCGGCGCCGTCGAGGATATGGGTATTGTCGCGGACCAGGACACCATATTTGTCCATGACTCGATAAAGGTCAAGATTAGGGACACGGTGAAAGTCAAGGTCCGGGACACCGTAAAGGTTAAGATAAAGGACACGGTAAAGGTCAAGATAAAAGATACGGTCGTGGTCAAGGACACCATAAATAAGAAGGATACGGTTGTCATTCGTGATACCGTTCCGTCCAAGGATACGACCTTTGCCCTTAACAAGGGCTCGATTACCGGCGTATCGCAAAAAGGACCTTTAGCGAAGGGCTCCAGCGTGACGGTCTTTGAACTGGACGGAACGAATTCGCTGCGGCAGACAGGACGTTCCTTCAATGGCACGATTTCGTCGGATAATGGTTCGTTCAAAATAAAGAACGTGTCCCTTGCTTCCTCGTATGTGCATTTGACGGCTACGGGTGCATACCGCCAGGAAGTGAATGGTAAAAAGTCCAGTTCGCCCATTACGCTCCGTGCACTTTCGAAGTTAGGTGACGGCCATGCGAGCGTGAACGTGAACCTGATTACGCATCTGGAATACGACCGCGTGGCCTACCTCCTTGAACATGATTCCAGGATGGACCTTTCCGAAGCCAAGAAACAGGCAGAAAAGGAAATCTTCGCGATGTTCCATATTGATGCTGGCAAGTTTGGCTATTCGGAGGACTTGGATATCTTTGGTGAGGACGATGCCGATGCCGCCTTGCTTGCCGTCTCGGTAATGCTTCCGATGAATAATTCCGCGAGTGAGGTTATGGAGCGTCTTACCGCTTTGAGCGAGGATTTGGCCGAGGATGGAAGCTGGGATGACAAGAAAACACTGGATTCCATTGCCGTATGGACGATGGATCTCGATTTGAACGGAACCTTGCCGACCATCAGGAAAAATGTTCATTCCTGGAGTACCGGCGGAAATGTGCCCGACTTTGAAAAGTATGTGCGCAAGTTCTGGAATGTGTACCTGGATTTTGGCGAGTGTGGCAAGGATGTTCCCGTGGGAACGGTGAAGGCAATGCCTGAAGGTGTTCTCGTGAAAAATAAAGATGCCCGCTACATCTGTGTGGATTCTGCTGCTGTTGGTAAAGTCTGGCGTGTCGCCGACCAGATCGAGAAAGATACGGCGGGACTTGGGCGTGAATTCAACGAGGGCGAGATTGTTGAGGGACGGCTTGACACGAATGCATTGTATGTGTTTGACAATGGGGGATTCCGCTTCGCCAATGAACGTGAAGTCTATTTGAAAACAGGCTGCACGGATAGCCTCAGTGGTTCAAAATATAAATTTGAACATTCTTCGTTTGTTTGTAAGAAAGGCTTGTGGGAATTCGATGCTGTACAAACCGAAAGGGATACTCTGATAGATTGGCGAGACTCGACTAAATTTTACGTAATCGGTATCGGAAACCAGGTGTGGATGGCGCAAAATGTGAAGTACCATTTTGAGATGGACAATTTCTGCTTTATGGAAGAGGTTGTGAATTGCTCAATCTATGGCGCCGAAATGAGCATATATGAAGCTCTTGATGGCCGTTATATCGACATTAATAGCGAGGAATACCAAAATCCTCCGCCAGGTGCTTGTGGTGGAGCGACTGCTTCCCGGTGTGTGCTGCAAGAAGAACATCAGGGAGTCTGCCCGGTCGGTTACCATCTTCCGAGTAAGTCCGAGTTTGAAGAACTGATTCGGTTCGTGGATTTGTTCAATGGCGATGAGGATGTTGCCACTTCCTTGAAATCAAAGTCGGGATGGGCGCAAGATGCAGATGCCGGTACGGATCGCTTTGGCTTCAATGCGCTTCCGGCAGGTTGGGAAATCCGTTCTGGTTCTGGCCGTACAGTACAGCCGTCCGGTGAAGAAAGCTCGTTCTGGGTAAAGCCCGAGAACAAGAATGATATTCATTATGGTACCGTTTTCTTCCAGATAAAAGGCGATTCTGTAGGGTTCAAACCGTCTAATTCCAGCCCTGGTGGCGATTTGCGCTATGTCCGCTGCTTGAAGAACAGGATTGTAGAATAATACCATTTACACCTCTCCGTAAAGGGGGCGCTTTTGCGCCCTCTTTTCTGTGTGAAATTTCTAGATTTGTATCCATGATCAGCATTACCAAGCTTTTGATGGATACCCCGAACTACGGTGACCAACTGCGTTACGAACCGCGTGCCCACGAATCGAAGAACGGTGTGGCTCCCGGCCGCGGCCCCGTGGTGGTGTGGAATTGCACCAAGACCTGTAACCTGAGCTGCGTACATTGCTACGCCCGTTCCGAGGCTATCAAGTACCAGAACGAATTGACCCACGAAGAAGGTATTGCGCTGATTGATCAGCTTGCCGATTTCAAGGTGCCGGTAATCCTCTTTAGCGGTGGCGAGCCTTTGCTTCGCCCTGACTTTTTTGAACTTGCGAACTATGCGGCAAGCAAGGGGATCCGCCCGACCATCAGCACGAACGGTACCTGCATTACGCCTGATGTAGCCCAAAAGCTCAAGGACATGGGCGTGGGCTACGTGGGCATCAGCCTCGATGGCTGCGAAGCAACGCACGACAAGTTCCGCGGCAAGGAAGGCGCCTATAGGCTTGCGCTTCGCGGCATCCGCAACTGCGTGGCGACTGGCCAGAAGGTGGGGCTTCGCTTTACGATTACACGCTACAACGTGCAGGACCTGAATGCGATTTTCGACTTGCTTGAAAGCGAGAACATCGATCGCGTGTGCTTCTACCATTTGGTGTATAGCGGACGCGGTTCCGCAATGGTCGAAAACGACTTGAACCACGAAGAAAGCCGCAAGGCGATGGACTTGATTATCGACCGTACGCTTGATTTCAAGAAGCGTGGCATCGACAAGGAAATCCTGACGGTGGACAACCACGCCGATGCTGTTTATCTGTACCTGCGTATGAAGCGCGAAGACCCTGCCCGTGCGGCTAAGGTGCTGGAACTCATCCAGCGTAACGGCGGAAACCGCAGCGGCATGGCGTTCGGCAACATCGACAGCATCGGGAATGTTCACCCCGACCAGTTCACGCAATACATCACGCTCGGCAACGTTCGCGAGCGCAGTTTCGGTGAAATCTGGAGCGACGAGAGCAACCCGATTATGGCAGGCCTCAAGAACCGCAAACCCATCCTGAAGGGCCGCTGCCCCAAGTGCGCCTACCTGAACCTTTGCAACGGCAACTTCCGCACCCGCGCCGAGGCGGTGACTGGCGACTTCTGGGAACAGGACCCGGCGTGTTACCTGACGGATAGTGAAATTTTGGCTTAGCGTGTCATTGCGAGCGAAGCGCGGCAATCCATAAATGACGGAACTTGAACAACATCTCCTCGCAATTATCCAGGACGCTTTCCCGCTGGAAGAGCGCCCGTACCTGCGATTGGCCGAAATGTTGAATGTGCAGGGGGCGTGCGAGAATGCTGGTGGACTTGTCACGGAACAGCATGTCTTTGATGTGGTCGAGAACCTGCGGCAGTCAGGTGTTATCCGCCGTATCGGTGGAGTGTACGATTCCAAGGCGCTCGGCTTTATTTCGCGCCTTTGTGCGGGGAAGGTGCCGACGGTTGCGACAGACGCTGCAGACGATTTGGCCCTCGACAAGTTTGCGGCTGCGGTCAACGAGATTCCGGCGATTACCCACAATTACGTCCGCTCCCACGAATATAATGTATGGTTTACCGTCATCGCTCAGTCCGAAGACGAAATCCGCAGGATAGTGGATAGACTTTGCGCAAGCACGGACTTGCATGATGTGCATATTCTCTCTGCGACAAAGAAGTTCAAGATAAACACAGTGATGGGGAAGGGAACGCGGAATCCTGAATTGTCATTGCGAGCAGTGAATTCGGAGCCTGCCGCGAGCGGAACATGTAACCCTAAATTGTCATTGCGAGCGGAATGCAATGAAGCGAAGCAATCTCCTGCCTGCGCTTTGTCCGATTCCGATCGTGCCCGTATCCGCATAGCCTGTACCGACATCCCGCACACGCTCACGCCTTTCAAGGACTGGGGCGTTTTGTGTGAACAACTCCGCGATGATCTTTCCCAAAAGAGAATGCGCCGATTCGGTGTTATCCTCCGGCACCAGGAAGCAGGCTTTGCCTACAATGCGATGGTCTGCTTTGGCTTAGGCGAAAAGCGAGATTCGAAAGACGATAGAGGCTCGGTTCTGGCGAATAATCCCTTTGTCTCGCATTGCTATGAACGGCCGGGGTTCGAGGGCTTCCCGTACACGCTTTATGCTATGATGCATGCGCAGTCTGCCGAGACGCTGGACCGCTATGTCAAGGAGGCTGCCGCGTCGATTGGCAATCCCGATTATGTTGTGCTCTATTCCGTGCGCGAACTCAAGAAGACGAGTTTTGTGTTCTTCGCCTAAAAACGGCTTACGGCATTGTCAGTCCTAATCCGATCCGGTGTCCCGTTTCGAATCCGAACAGCGTGCCATTATTCATTTCATAAATGATGCCGAGCCCTACGTGCTTGCTGAACATGTCAAAATGCCGGGTCAGCTCAAACTTCATTTTTGTACCCTGGTACTTGTCCTTCATGTCTTGATAGGGCTTTTTCATGTTGTGGTTCTCGGAACTTTGTATCCTGGCCTGGAATAGGAAAATACTTTCTAGCGTCCATCCGGTTAACAAGTATTCGTTCCAGAAGAATTTGAAGATAAACGATCCTTTTGCACCGATTTCGTCGCCCGGCTTGTAGTTTGCATCTTCGAGGAAGGTGTTGTAGCGCAGCGAAATGCCTCCGAGCAGGTTCTTGCGGATGTTCATGAACGCGAAGGGCTCTACGTTCAGGCGATGGAACCGGTTCTTTTGTGAACCTTCCCCGGGAGGGAATCTCCAGTTGATGTCCAGTCCGAAGTGATCCAGAATGGTAGCTTTTGCTCCTAGATATGTTTCGTTGAAGCCGTTGACATGCAGGTTGCAGTAGTTGTGTTCGTATCCCTTGACGGACATCTCGTAGCTGTAGCTCATGAAGCGGAACGAGGCGTCTGTGTACAGGCCAATCCACTCGATGGGGGCAACTTCCAGTGATAGTGCTGCATCGGTGCTGTACACGTCATCGATCAGTTCAAAAATTCCAGCTGTGGATAGGGATGTCCTTGGCGGATGAACGGAATGCAGAGTCTCCGTAGCCCAGATGGCAATGGGACAAAGGATTAGGAGTAAACTGCTAAACTTGAACATGATGCCAAAATATAAAAAGCCTTGCTCGAAAAATTTTTTATTTTCTTGGCTCTATGCAACGAACTTGGTTCATTCCGTTTTTTTTGCTTTACGCATCCATCGCATTGAGTGGATGCTTTTGGGCTGAAACGGAAGACCATCCGGACTATTTGCCGTTGGACGATTCGGAGTATCCTTATGCAGGGCTCCCGAGGATTGTCATAGAGACGGAGGACTTTGCCCGCATTCGTGATCGCGAAACTCTGCATCCCTCCCATTTTCAGATTTATGGCGAAAGTGAACCGGAAAGCGAGGTGCTCGAGTTGACTGTCCGCGGTCGTGGAAATTCGAGTTTCAAGATGCCCAAATTTGGAATGAAACTGGAGTTTTCGGACAAGGTTTCTTTGTTCGGTATGCCCAAGAACCGGGACTGGGCTCTTGTCGGGAATTTTGGCGACAAGACTCACCTTAGAAATTATATGGCGTACAGGCTCTCGGAATGGCTCGGGGCTAGCTATACGCCCAAGGTCCATTTTGTTGAACTTTACTTGAATCGCGAGTACAAGGGTCTGTTTCTCCTTACCGAATCGATTAAGGTGGGGAAGAATCGTGTCAATATTCCGGAGAACGATTCGAGTTTCCTTTTCGAGAAGGAAGGGGACAAGAAATATGACGATCCCTATATCGTAACGAATGAAGGCAATATCTTCCATATCAAATCTCCGAAAAATTTGTCTGAAATGTCTAGGAACATGCTGTTATGGCATTTGAATGACTTTGAATACTATTTGAGTAATTCTGGATGGAAAACCTCCGACCTTTCGGAATGGATTGACTTGAATGATTTCGTGCTCTTTTATTGGATTCAGGAATACTCGAAAAACGAGGACGGCAACTTTGCGAGAAGTATCTACATGACTTGGGAAAAGGGTGGGCCGATTCATTTTGGTCCGGTGTGGGATTTTGACCTGTCCTTTGGAAACGAATCGCGAGATGATGTCAAACCGTCATCGTTGTGGTACATTCGGAATTACAGCTGGTATGCAAGAATTTTTTGGGTTCCCGGCATGAAGGACTTGGCGAAAGACTACTGGGTGACGAATCGGGACAAGTTCCGTGCACTGATAGACAGTGTCCCCGTATACCGTTCAATAATCGAAAAGGCTATCAAGAACGAATACAAGCGTTGGCCAGTTATACGGAATACCGAAAACTGGGCTCTTAAGGACCCGTACGATTCCTATGACGAAGCTGTGGAAACCATGATTCAGTGGATGAAGGAACGCTACGACTGGATTGATGGCCATCTCTAATTTTCTAATTTTGGAACATGCGCAAGATTTATATGGCAGGTATGAGCCACAAGGTGGCCGAAATCGCAGTTCGCGAGAAGTTCTACATCCCGATGGATGTGAAGTCGGAAGCGCTTGCCCATTCTCCTTTTGACGAACTCCTGATTTTGGCAACTTGCAACCGCACCGAGGTCTACATGGCATCGGACCGCGACATTGGCGAGGCGGAACTTGTGCGCTACGTGTGCGACCTGGCTCACCAAAGCTACGAAAATTTTGCGAAGTTTTTCTATTTCAAGTTGGGTGACGAAGTGGCCCACCACGTGATGAACGTGTGCGCGGGGCTTGATTCCGTGGCGATGGGCGAAGACCAGATTTTGCACCAGATTGGCCGCGCTTACGAGACCGCCCTCAAGTTCGGGGCGACGGGCAACAGCCTGAACAAGTTGTTCCAGGGCGCAATCCATACGACCAAGCGCATCAAGACGGAGACCAACTTGAGCAAGCTCAGTTGCAACATCCCGTTCTTGGCGATGAAGCAGGTGCAGCATTCCTTCGATGACCTCGAAAACCGTACGGTGTATATCGTGGGCTTGGGCGAGATGGGCTCTCTCATGCTCAAGTACGTGCAGGAAAATACGACGAAGATTTTTGCGAGCAGCAGGACGTTCGCGAATGCCCAGAAATTTGCTGATGTGCTCACTCCCGTCAAGTTCGAAGACCGTTACCAGGTGCTCGGCCAGTGCGATGTTGTGATTTTGTGCAGCGCCTGCCAGGAACCGATTGTCACGAAGAAGGATTTTGCCGAAGCGATCGGGGGCGCAAATGCAAATAAGGCCGCGCGCCTTGTCATCGACCTCGGTAGCCCGCGCAATGCCGAAGCCTCCATCGGAGAACTCCCCGGCGTGCAGTACGTGTGCGTCGACGACCTCGAAAAGATTGTCTCCGAGAACCGCCGCTTGCGCATGGTCGAACTGGAAGCGGCGCAGAAAATTTTGAAGGAAGGTTTGGACGAATTTTTGCAGTGGTACCGTATGGATGACATTGCAAAGGAAATTCACCTGCTTGCCGAAAAGACGGTGCAGTCGGCCGACATGGAATGCGAAAAGCTGTTGCGTTCGTTGCCCGAGGTATCGGAAGTCGACCGCAGCCGCATCCAGATGATGTACGTGCGTTTTGCCAAGAAAATGGTGAACGAGTATTTGTACAAGGTAAAGGAATGCAATCCGCTCGATGATGTGCGGACATACCTCCGTTGCCTTCGTGGAGGCAAGTAATGGCCGAGCTTCTCCGTATCGCCACTCGCAAAAGTGCCTTGGCCCAGGCCCAGACGACGCTGGTCGCCGAAGCCATCGTGTCGGCCAATCCGGGCCTTGCATACGAACTCGTACCGATGACGACCGAGGGCGACCGCCGTCTTGACAAGTCGCTGGCGAGTTTTGGTGGCAAGGGCGTGTTCATCAAGGAACTCGAAGTCGCTTTGCTCGAAGGTCGCGCCGATATTGCAGTGCATAGCCTCAAGGACATGCCTGCCGAAGTCATGCCGGAATTCAAACTGGCCGCAGTCCTCAAGCGCGAAGACCCCCGCGATGCCTTTATTGCCCGTGGGGGAGTGGATGGCCTCAAATTCATGGACTTGCCGTCGGGTGCGCGTATCGGTACAGGGAGCATCCGCCGCGTGGTGCAGCTGAAATCGCTCCGCCCGGATTTGGAATACGTGCCCATCCGCGGAAACATCCAGACGCGCCTCTCGAAACTCGAGGAATTGGATGGAGTGGTGCTTGCCGCCGCCGGGCTCAAGCGCATGGGGCTTGAAGGCCAGGTGACGGAATATTTTAGCACCGAACAAATGCTCCCCGCATCGGGCCAGGGTATCCTCGCGATAGAGACGCTGAGTTCCGTCGGTCACTGCGAGGGCGATAGCCCGAAGCAATCTCTTGCCGACATCCTTTCCCGCGTGAACGATGCGGACTCCTACTGCATTGCCGTCGCGGAGATGGCGTACCTGAAGGCGCTCAATGCTGGTTGCCAGTTCCCCGTGGCGAGTTTTGCCGAATTTGCAGACGGTAGCCGCACCTTGAAAATTCGCGGAATTTATTGGGACGAGGGAAGCCGGCGCCTGATTCATGCCGCTGCGGAATCGGTCTCCGGTTTTGACGCAGAATCGCTTGGAGAACGGATCCAGAGCGCCCGTGCGCTTGGAATCCGCCTTGCAGAACGGATTCGGGAATCCCTTTAATATTGGATTTGTGGGCTGCCGTTCCAGGTGTTTCCCGGAGTAACCAAAAGTACGCCTGTTTTTTGCCTCAGGGCATTCCATTTTGTCTATTTTTAAAACCGGTCTCCAGAATGAATTTGGAGGTTGTTTAAAATTAAAGGTGCCGGGCACAAAGGGTACAAGATGATTGACGTTAAGGGCAAATGGACCTTGATTACTGGCGGCTGCCGTGGGGTAGGCCGTCTCACCGCCATTGAGATGGCGAAACTCGGAGCGAACATCATCTTGCAGGGGCGCGACAAGGCCCATGCCGAACCGGTGATGGAAGAAATCAGGAAATTTGGCGTCGAGGTGCGTGCTGTGGGCTGCAACCTCGAAAGCGAAGCTGAAATCGATGCGGCCCTCGCCGAAATCGACAGTTGGGGTGTGCAGGTGGACCTCGTGTTCAACAATGCGGGCCTCATGAGCCACTACTTTACCGATTACCTCACTAACACGATGGAAGATTTCCACCATGCGATGGCGGTGAACTTCTACGCCCCCGTGAAGATTGCCTACCACTTTTTGCCGGGCATGATCAAACGCGGGTTTGGCCGCATGCAGCTCACCACGAGCGGCATCGCCAACGAACCTGAGCTGATGGGCTACGCCTGTGCGAAGGCAGCCCTCACCAAGTTTGTTAAAGATTTCGCCTGCAAGCTGAACGGCACCGACGTGATGATGAACGTGATGGACCCGGGTTGGCTCCGCACCGATCTCGGTGGCCCGAATGCCCCCAACGCTCCTGAAACTGTGATTCCGGGTTCCATGGTTTCCGTCCTGCTCGACGACAAGAAGAGTGGCCGCTGGTTCAGCGCCCAGGAATTCACCGGCATGAGCCTCGCCGACGCTATCGAAAAAGGCCGCAAGGTGGAGTGAGGTCGCGACCTTCGGTCGCTTTGAGCTTTGAGCGATGAGGTCGGCACTTCGTGCCTTTGAGGTGTGAGGGAGTAGGAAGTGTGTTCGCGCCCCGAGCCTCGCGCCTCACAGCTCACCGCTCATAGCTCAAAGCTCATTGCTCACCGCTCGTCGCCTCCCACAAATCTTCCCCTTGACTTTCCCGTACGCGAGTTCGAGTCCTCCCCAGAAGAGGCTCACCAGCAGCGATAACGCATAGGTCATGGCAATCAGGGTCAGTAACGAGAGTACTGCGTACCTGGGCGCGGAGACGATTTTTGCGAGTGCTCCGAAATAGTAGCAGCAGAACGGGTGGATAAGCCACATGTTCGTGCTCTGCTTGCCCAGGTGGACGAATCCCTTGCGGATGGGTTTCACTCTGTTCAGCAGGTCGATTGTGGCTACCGTGAGGACGGGAATGTAGAAGATGTCGAACTTGTCGCCGAGTTCGGTCTGTCTCAAGAAGATGATGGCCACCCAGATGGCAATATCGACCAGGGGGTTCAGGATTCCGTTTGCCTTCATGGCATCGTTCAGCCTGTCCAGAAGGCCGTTCCGTGCAACGACGGCGCCCATCCAGAAGCATGCCGCATACGGAGCAATCTGGCAGAAGAACTTGAGGTACAGGAAGTTGGTGGCGAGCACGCCCAAGTTCGGGTTCTTGCTCAGTCCCGGGAAAACGTTTGTCAAAAGGATGGTGACGACGATGGCGAGGAAGATGTTCACTCTTGCGGAGAACCGGTCAATCACGGCGCGTACGAGCGGGAACGAGATGAGAGCGAATGCGTAGCTGATGAGGAACCACCATTCCCTGCTGTAGGTCGAGGTGAATCCCAGGAAGTTGGAAATCAGTTCCTTGGACGAGAATTTGGCGAAACGCGTGTACATGAAGGCGTCACCGCTATAGGCCGCCTGGTTCGAGAAGAAGATGAATCCGATGGGGATGAAGATGAGGAATACCTTCCAGTAGGCGATGTAGAGTTTCTTGAGCCTGCCTACGACATCGTACTTTTTGCCGATGGACCTCTTGTAGATGCCATACCCGCCGAAGAAAAAGAACATGGGAACACAGATTTTTCCGAAAAAACCGAAATACAGGGTCGAAGGCATCCCGAATATCGTGAAGAAGTTCTTAAGCGGTTCACCTGCGATGCGAATAGGGAAACTCCAGAGATGGTGCATGAGCATGCAGCAGATGGCGATAGCCTTCATTATCCTGGTGTCGTCGATAGACAAAAAACGGTCTGTTGTGATGTTGCTTTTTTCCATATACGGGCCATTTTTAGTGGGTTATTCGTCGAAACAGCAATTATAGAAATTATGCGCCATTTTGAACACGGCTAGAGTCTGCATTTGCCCTTTTTGACTATATTTCTTGGCATGAATAAGAATCCTACTCGCACAAAACTCCGTGATGAAGTCTATACCCAGATGATGGTGGCGCAGGCTCGCCTGTCCAAGGACCAAAATACACAGATGGGAGCCGTACTCGTAAGCGCCGATGGCCGCGTTATCAGCACTGGCTATAACGGCGCCCCGGCCGGATTTGACGACGAGACGGTCCCCTACACGCGCGAAAAGCAGAAACTCGCTTACGATTTGCTCGATGCCGACACGGGTGACCTTTTGAGTCACCACGAGTTCGAGGCGAACAAGTACCCCTTCATGGTGCATGCCGAAATCAATGCGCTGCACTATGCCCGCGGCAAGGTTCCTCCAGGCTCCAAGCTCTATGTCATCGGTTTCCCGTGCGAACGCTGCGCCTTGGACGTGAGCCTTTCCGGCGTTGCGGAAGTCTTTGTGACCAAGGACGATTACGATCCCAAGTCCACGCTCAACAACAGTCGCGATACGGCCTACTACATGTTCGCGCAGGCGGGAATCGTCGTCACCCTTTGTGGCAAGAGAATTCGTCCGGTCGTTTCGAAACCGACTGCGGTGTGATTTTCGTCACGTCTCCAAAAAAAGCATTGGTGGTTTAGCATCCTCTTTTGATAAAAAATCCATAGGAATTGCGTTTTTGACCTAAAAAAAAGCGTATTCCCCGTATATTTTTACGATATGGGCCTGTTCTGGTCGTCAAAAATATAAGGGATGTTTTATGAAAATCAAGAAACAAGGGAAATTGGTGCTGGCGATGTCCTGCAGTCTGGTTGCTTCCGCCTTGGCGGACAACCCGATTTCTAATTACCATTACTTGGCGGATCCGGCGGCTACGGCGGATGACGAATATTTTTACATCATAACCGACTCGGACGACCCGGCCGGCAGTAATGGCTATACCATCAAGTCGCTCTATGCTTTTCGCAGTCGCGATATGAAGAACTGGACGGACTTCGGTATTGTCCTTGAGGCCAAGCGCGAATACGATAACATCGGCGACATTTGGGCTTCGGGTATCGATATCGGCCCCGATGGCCGGTTCTACATCGTCTATCCCGATGGCGGTGGCGGTGGCGTGGGCCTCGTCGGTGCTGACGAAATCCAGGGCCCTTACAAGAATCCGGTTCCCGACAACAAGAAACTCATCAACAACTGGGGTGGCGGTATCGCGGACTGCGACGGCATCGGCTGGTGCTTCGACCCGGCCATCTTCTTCGATGATGACGGCCAGGGCTACTTCACCTTCGGTGGTGGCGATAGCGACTCGCGCCCGGCCAGGGACAATAACAACAACATCTTCAACATCTACAAGCTCAACAAGGACATTAACGGCTTTGACGTCAGTTCCAAGGTCGAGCTGAAGATTGGCGGCCCGAAGGCGATGGAAGCCTCTTACATCCACAAGAAGGGCTCCACCTATTACCTTTCGTACAGTACCGCCGACTTGCGTATCGCTTACGGTACGTCGAGCAATCCGATGGGTCCCTATACGTACAAGGGCATCTTCATGGATAACCCGAACATCAACGGCCGTAACATCAACGCGAACAACAATAACCATCACGGTATTGCCCAGTTCAAGGGCAAGTGGTATGTCGTCTACCATGACCGCCGCCTCGTGCAGGCTTCCGAACATCCGGCTTCTTTAGGCAATGCCAATCCCGATCCGGCCTACCACCGTAGCGTGAGCATCGACGAGTTCACCTACAGTGGCGACGACATGAACAAGCTGACCTATACGGACAATGGCCCGGAGCAGATTGAGAACTTCAACCCCTACGAGGTCTATCCGGCACTCACGAGCTCCAAGCAGAAGAACATCCGCAGCCGTACCGACTGGAACAAGTCCGACTGGTCCGGCGGTGTCGCGGCCAAGCACGTGCTGACCCCGTATGCGAGCAAGGAATCCTGGATTCGCGTTTCCGGGGTGGACTTCGGCGGTGGCGCCACGGCGTTCAACGTGGTCGCGGCGAGCGTTGGCGACGGCAACAAGATCGAAATCCATAGCGGTTCCGCTTCCGGTACTCTCGCGGGTACTTGCGACATCCAGAAGACGAGCGGCTGGAATGACTATGCCGAAAACACTTGCGAAGTGACCGGTTTGACCGGCGTCGTGGACGAACTGTTCCTCGTATTCAAGGGTTCGAAGGACTCCACGATGGGCATCCTCGAATGGAGCTTCGCAGGTGCGGGCGGTCCGAGCGTGGCGGCCCAGCAGGTGCCTTACGACAGCGTTGCCGTGACGCTCCCGGCGGTCATCGAGGCCGAAAAGTATGACCTGGGCGGTGCACGCAAGGCTTACAGCGATGGCGAAAAGGCCAACCAGGGCGATGCCAATTTCCGTGCGGACGAAGGCGTGGATGTTGTACTGCTGGATTCCGCCGATGCTTCGAAGGGTATGGCCATTGGCTACACGAGCGTTGGCGAATGGATCGAATATACGGTCAACGTTCCTGCCGAGGGCGACTATGCCATCAAGGTCTCCGCCTCGACGGGCATGGACTCGGCAAGCCTCTCGTTCCAGGTGGACGAGAAGGACGTCGGCGAGACTGTCGTGGTCCCGAAGACGGGTGACGACTGGAGCGTCTACAAGGAATTTTCCGGCGGCACGGCACATCTTGCTGCCGGTGAACACGTGATCCGCCTGGTTATCCAGGGCGACAACGTGAACGTGGACTGGTTCTCTTTCGGCGATCCGACTCCCACGACTTCGATTCAGAATTCCAAGGTCAAGTTCTCTGTGCTTGATGGCAGCGTCTATGGCGTGTACTCCATCAGCGGCAAGCGCCTGGGTACGGTAGACCTGTCCGGCAGAACCCCGCAGCAGGCCCTTTCTCAGGCTGGCTTCAGCAAGGGTGTCTACATGCTCAGGAATGTCCGCAGCGGTAGAATGCTGACTGTATCGACGTCCAAGTAATTCAAATCTCCACCCCGTAGCGGGTTGAATACACTCCAACAAAAAAAGGAACTCCAGGGCTTGCCCTGGAGTTCTGCTTTATGAGAATATCGGCTGTCTAGGTCCGGCTAGAACAGTTTCGGATCGCCGTCATCGCTGTCGTCGCTCGTACCGTCGTCGAAACTGTCCGGCGGGGAGATGCGGCTGGTGCGCTTGACCTTCTTGGCGGTGAACTTGCTTCCCAGCGCCTTGTAGCCCTTGACATCGGCTATTTCGGTGAGGTCCAGTTCTTCTTTCTGCACTTCGCGGCCGACCTGGTATTCCATGAGCTGGCGAGCATCGTCTGTGGCGAACAGCTCGATCATCTTCGTGTCCTTGTGATCCGTGACGAGGCTGAATTCCGTCGTCATGGGGCAGCCTTCGAGGTTAAAGCGCTTCACCATGTAGTTGAAGTTGCCTCCCTCGAAGTAGAGGATGGTGAATACCTGAGCCGGGTCGAACTTGTGCAGGTACTTGATGTTCGTGCCGACGAGAATGGGGTCCGCCATGTCGTGGATGCGGGCCGTGCCATTTTCCTTGATGATCAGCAGCTTGTCCTTCTCGTCGAATTCACCGATGCGGTCGCCCTTTCTCTGGGTCGAGACAATGCCGCTCGGGGCGTCGAAATACAGTACGCGGGCGCCCAGCGTGCTCACGCCCTTGCGGATGCGCTTCACGTGCTTGACCGGGTACTTGGTGACGATATTGCCGATGGCTCCGCGGCCCTTGACCTCGACCTCGCTGAAGTCCACTTCGAAATTCAGCTTGATGCGCGGGCGCGGCTTGAGGGTCACTTCGACCACTTCCGCTTCGCCGTTCAGGTTGCTGGACAGGTAGAGGATCTTGCTGCCGGGCTTGTTCTTGCCCATGTAGTAGTCCTTGTCGCGGGTCACGCCGCCCACGTTGAAACGCTTGATGTAGGCGGTGCCGTCCTTGCCGTCCTGGTGGATAACGTTGTATATATGGCGTTCGTCGTCCTTGTTGAACTTCTCGACGAGGATGATGTCCTTGCCCACAAAGTCCTTGTCGCTCACGCGGACAATCTTGAAGCTTCCGTCGGCCTTGAACACGATGAGGTCATCGTAGGCGGAGACGTCGAAGAGGTATTCCTCCTTCTTCATGCCCGTGCCGACAAAACCTTCCTTGCGGTTCACGTAGAGCTTCTGGTTGGCGAGCGCGACATGTACAGCGTTCACCTTGCCGAACTCGGCAATCTGCGTTCTGCGTTCGCGGCCTTCACCGTACTTTTTGAGAATGTTCTTGAAGTGCTCGATAGCGTAGTCGGTGATGTGTTCGAGGTTGTACTTGTTCTGGGCGAGTTTCTCGTCGAGTTCCGCCAAAAGTTCGTCGGCCTTCTTGCGGTCGAAGCGGCTGATGCGGCGGACCGGAATTTCGGCGAGCTTCAGGATTTCTTCGCGGGTGACACTGCGGCGCAGGTAGCGCTTGACATAGGGCTTGAGGCCTTCGTCGATGAGGTCGACCATCTCGTCGCGGTCGCGGGCCTTCTTGATGACCTCGTAGACTTCCTTCTCGATGAAAATCTTTTCGAGGCTCGTCATGTGCCACTTGTCTTCGAGGTGCTTGCGCTCGTTCTCGAGTTCCCACTGGAGCAGTTTCACGGTGTGTTCCGTGTTCATCCGGAGGATTTCGGAGACTCCCATGAATTGCGGGTGCTTGTTCACGATGACGCAAGTGCACGGGGAAAGCGACTTTTCGCAGTCGGTAAATGCATAGAGCGCGTCGATGGCGACCTGCGGTTCCGTACCCGGCTGCAGGTGAATGAGGATTTCGACGTTCTTGCTCGTGTTGTCGTCGACGTGCTTGATTTTAATCTTGCCCTTGTCGTTGGCCTTCACGATGCTGTCGATGAGGCTTGTCGTCGTGGTGCCATAGGGGATTTCGCGGATGGCGAGCGTCTTGTTGTCGACTTTCTCGATCTTGGCGCGGACACGGACCTTGCCGCCGCGCATGCCGTCGTTGTAGTCGCTCACGTCGATGATGCCGCCGGTGAAGAAGTCCGGGTACAGCGTGAACTTCTTGCCCTTGAGGATGGCGATGCTCGCTTCGCAAAGCTCGCGGAAATTGTGGGGGAGAATGCTCGTGGAAAGGCCGACGGCGATGCCGTCTACACCTTGGGCGAGCAGCAGAGGGAACTTGACCGGGAGCGTGACGGGCTCTTCGCTACGTCCGTCGTAGCTCGGAATCCATTCCGTGGTTTCGGGGTTGAACACGACGTCGACGGCGAACTGGGTGAGGCGGCCTTCGATATAACGGGGAGCGGCTGCATCGTCGCCGGTGAGCGGGTTGCCCCAGTTACCCTGGGTGTCTATAAGCAGGCCTTTCTGGCCGAGGCCGACGAGTGCATCGCCGATGGAGGCGTCGCCGTGCGGGTGATAGGCCATGGTGCGGCCTACGATGGTGGCGACCTTCTGGTAGCGCCCGTCGTGGTTTTCGAAAAGGGAATGCAAAATGCGGCGCTGGACCGGCTTGAGTCCGTCTTCGTAGTACGGCACGGCACGGTCGAGGATGACGTAGCTCGCGTAGTCGAGGAACCAGCCATCGTAGAGCCTTTCAAGATGATTTACGTTGGAAAGTCCAAGAGTAGTATCTGGCGTGTTTGAATTCATGGAGGTAAATGTAGAAAAAATTTCAGGGGTTTCTTTGACATTTGGTGCACAAATGGTCAAATACGGCGAGGGCTCTGTCGGGCCAATTCGTCTTTTTACCGAAAAATGCGAAAAAGCTGTAAAAAACTATAGTTCTGCGATAAAACCTAGTCTTGAACGCAACGGATGCTGCACCCGACATCCTTTCCCATGCCGTAATCAAACAGATTGGCATCGTCATCCATATTCATTATGATCATGATGGTCGCATTATGTTTATCGACTTCACTCGCTGTCCAAAAATTAGCATTGTCACCTACATCAATAAAGGTAAGTTCATCGAACAGAACGTACCCGGCAGGTAATGCAGCAAAATCATAGACGTCATCACCATTGCCTTGATGTGTTTCTCCATTGGGCCCTTCGTAATCGTTCCAGCCTGTCTTTGACCTCAGATTCTTGCCCGCTACTTTTTCGCCGCCCACGGCATTTATCAATGCGTTCCATTCTTTTTTTGTCGGTAGGTGCCAGCCATTAGGGCATATTCCCTGAACATTTCCCTTTCCCAAATTACATTTATGCTCATCACCGCACTGGTCTAGCGTTTTTCCCACTGCGGTCGCCCAATTGTAACTCCGACCATACCCATTTTCGCTGCAGGATTTTCCATCGCTGTTATAACACAAGCTATTTTCGGCTGCATAGTTCAAATTTTCCAACATCCACGCCTTCTTATACTTGGTTCCTGCAGGAGCAATGATCTTATATCTGTAGAGATTGTTATCACGAGAATCGCAAATTTTTTCGGCAGGATCATAGGGGACCGCTCCGCATGTCGCCTTGTAAAACGACATCTCTTTGCCTCCACATTCCATTGTGACAACACCATCGCTATCGTTTACGAGTGAGCAGCGCTTGTCCGATTTATCATCCAGTAACACGCCAACCGAATCTCCGCCGCATACAATCTTGTAACCAATCTCAATGCGTTCCGCTATGCAGGAACTATCTTTCGCATCGGAACTGTCTTTTGCTTCGGAGCTGTCTTTCACATCGGAACTATCTTTTTCTTTGGAATTATCTTTCTCGTCAGAGTTTTTCGATGAGGAAACAGACATCTTTTTCCATTCCTTGTTGGCGCAAAGATATGCTTCCGCGGAATCCTTCACGTACACCATGTCTCCTTCATTTTTGGATGTGCACTTGGTCAATTCCTCGAATGCTGCTACCATTACAGGACCGGTCGTTTCTGTGACATTGGTGGTTTCACTGCAAGCGGTAAACGCCATGGAAACTGTAAGAGTTGCAAAGGAAAGCTCTAAAATACCTTTTAATAATTTCATATCAGAAATTCTCCTTTTTTAGAATATAACAAAAAAAAGGTGAGCGTAGATTTTTTAGCTCTTTTTCGCAACATTTGTCATGTACAGCAATATCACGCAAAGCATTGGCATTGCGTACCCGATATACGATGACGCGCCTGGTTTAGAGACTAAAAGGTTATAGAGCCCGTGTACGGTTACGGGGATGGACAATATGCCCGCAATGCCGGCGAAATAGAAAGCCTTGTGCATTTTTAAAAGCTGGATGCCCTTGGCCAGCGCCACCAATGTCACGATGTGCATCACGCCGACCGCAGATCCACGAACCAGCATGTAGGTCAATTGTTGCGTGCCCGACGAAAGAAGGATGCAGCAGTTTTCGAAAGTCGCAAAACCGGCTCCAATTCCAACGGCTAGCAATTCTATTCTTTTGCTCGACGGCTCATACACGTAAATGCAGAACAGGATCAACAAAAGCTTCATGCTCTCCTCTATCATCGGGGAAAGGAAAATGGAGGTGTCTTCGGAACTGTAACCCGATGTCATCTGGATAAAGCCAGCGACATATGCGGAAAAAATGCAACCGATCATACCGGCAAGGAATGCGGAAATCAGCTGGCGCGCACTCCCTCTGGTGAAGAGGAACGAAATTGCGAACGGAACCGCAATGCATATCAGGACGTTTTCGGCATTAACCATCGGCGTCAAGCTCCTTTTTCACCAAAGGAGACATAATAAGCAGCGCAATCGTGTTTGCGAAGAAGAATAAATAATAATAGAAGTCAGAGGTCAAGAACATGGCGAGTTCCGTCCACAAAAAGAACGTTGATGCGAGAAAAAAATCTTTGTGTCGAAAACTTTTTACACCGAGCCAAACTGTTAAGGCTGTCATCAATATAAAGCATGCTATTTTTGCAAAATTGGATAGAACCCCTTGTAGAACAAGTTGGGGAATCTCCATCGTCAGGATGATGATACTTGTCGCTGCAGCTAACCCCATTTCTTTGCGGCTCAAACAGTCCCTGCTTATTAGACCGCGAATCAAAAGCCAGAAAAAATAAATGTACGGGATCCCAAACAGGATGTCCTGAAACCATTCTCCCGTCCAGATAATCCATAACGCTATATTTGCACCGATAAAGAGGATTGCAAACACAATTTCCCTTGCAATCATTCTCTTGTCTTTCAGTATCGTTTTCAGACAGGCACACAAAAGTAGGACCATTGCGCATTCGCCAATTTCGTTGCATGCCATGGGCATTCGCGTATCCGGTTTCAAAATGTCATAAGCAATCCAATAGAAGTTACTTAGAAGGTAACTACTCATGGCCAGGGCAAAGAAGAACGGAAGGATGCTTGTTTTTGCGTCTATTATTAATTTTATCGTTTTCGCAATAATAACAACTAAGATACAGGATTGAATGACGGTGGATATGATATCCAACCTTGTTATATATCCCATGAATGCCCCATCTTTTCATATGTAGCGCGTAGAGCCTCTTTCCCTCTAGCCAACAGGTTGTATGTCTGTTTTATGTTCTTTTTTATTATCCGGCTGATTTGTTCCGGCTTCATATTTTCAAAATACTGGAGATACAGCGCTTGCCTGTAGTTTGCATCGATGACCTTCAACGACCGGTACAGTTGCGTTTCCCTCTCGTTTTTTAGAAGCATGGCGATTGGTAGGGAAGTGGCATCCGCTTCTACATTGTTCAAGAATTCCTTCTCTAACGAGACGAACCAGATTTTTTGTTTTCTTAAATAGAGAAACGCTTGATTTTTGGCGACAGCGAACAACCACGTTTTAAATAGTGCTTTGTCGGTTTCCTTGTAGCGGGCGACTCCAGATACAAGGACTGCGAACGTATCCATCATTAGTTCTTCGGCGACATCTATATTTCGGACAAATCCATATATAAATAGAACTAGACTTTCCCTGTATTTGTTAAAAAGAATTTCAAGGGCTTTTTGATCGCTAAAGGTCAGAAAACGGATGTATAATAGTCCATCGTTATCGGGCATGGATATTGTCTCCGACCAAGAAAACTTTATATTTGCGATCTAGCTTAATGTGTGTTAATAACATGCGCTTGTAAAATTACTCACTGAAGGCAAACAACTCTATTATAGGTATAATAATAGTAACATTTTTGGCACATTGTGGCGAAAATGTTTTTTTTACAGAAAGGATATGAGTAAAAATTGTATATCTGTTATTAATTAGATGTAATACTGTAAAAAGCAGGGAGGCGGACCATGAAATACACAACAGAAAATGCGCTAAAGGAAATAAATCGGCGCGCAGGAGTAATCCTGAAAAAACGCGAAAGAAGGATAACGAATGCCCTAGCGACTGCCGCTGGCGTTACTTTAGTTGCGCTTTTGGCTGTAATCGGCAATTTTTCGGGTGCAGGCATTCCGGGGTTTCGGTCTGAATATGGGGCTTTTATTTTGTCTGCGGAAACCGGCGGTTATTTATTGACAGCGGTTTTGGGCTTTGTCTTGGGTGTTCTCGTGACGATTGTCGTTAAACGACTGAAAAATAAGTAAAAAATTATTTATACGAATTAATGAGTAAAAAATACAGGCCGTGCTATTAACAAGTAGCATGGCTTTTTAAGCTATGCAAAAATAATTGTTAGAATGCAAGGAGTTAATGTCCTATAAAGGAGAATTGAAAGATGAAAAAACTAGTGTTTTTCATGCTCATTTTAGCAGCCTTTGCCTTGGCTGAAAAAACGTACCTTATCAAGGTCACCAAGGCTGACGGCACTACTGAACGTTTCTGGGTGGAAACCGTATCGAAAATAACATTTGATGCCGACAAGAAGGATTCATCTGGTATGACGTCGATTCCTGTGTCGGAATTGATGCCGGGAGCATCGGTGGCTTGGGACCGCCGTACATCAAGTTTGTCTGTATTTGTTCCGGATGGCCGTTCGGCAGTCCGGATTTTTGATGCCCTGGGAAATTGCGTTTATCGTAACGCGAGTCTCGTGATGGGTGAGAACGTTCTCCAGCCCGGTCTCCGTTCCGGCTTCTATATGGTGCGGGTCCAAATGGGGGCCCACCTTACAACTCTCAAGATTAACGTGAAGGAGTAGGGGTAAACAATGAGAACGATTCAAAAAATTTCAGCTCTTTTTGTGGTTTCGGCTTCGCTTAGCATGGCCGGCGTTATTGATATATATACCGGTGGTGGGAAAAAGCCTTCGACAAGCCTGAACCTGACGACGATTGATAGCCTGACATTCTCCGGAAAAGCGGAAAAGAAAGAGATTGACTTCTCTGGAAAGGCTAAACAAAAGGCAATCAAGCTTTCGAAAATTGACCAAGTGAAGTTTACTCTCAAGGACAAGAGCAAGGAAACGATGACCGTGATGGTTGATGAAGGCATCACGACAGGGAAACATAAGTTCAAACTTTCCGAAATCAAGAAAATCGAAATTGTCGAAATGGATGCCAATGAGGACAAGGACGGTGATGGCCTTTCCGATCTTGAGGAAATTTACAAGTACGATACGAACCCAAGGTCTGCCGATACGGATGGCGATGGCTGGAGCGATGGCGAGGAACTCGCCGATGGTATGTATTCGTCCAAGAATCCGACCAAGTTCAATCCGCGTATTGCCGATGTGCCGGGGCTTGGGATAACGTTGAAAAAATCGCCTAGCATAACGCTCAACATAACGACATCGGAAGGAAAATCAGAAAGTGAAACCATCACGGAAGGCCGGGAAGTTTCCAGGACGACTTCTACGAGTTACGAGCAAACCCGTAGTGCAGAAATTATGAACGCTTGGGAATTTTCAACAAGTCATAGTTTTACAGTGAAACGTGATGCAGAGAATAAATTCGGTGGATTCTCATATACTGGGAGCTTTACTCTCGGTTACAATGGTAGCTACACCAGCTCCACGGGTATGACCTGGGGGGCTTCTGAAGAAAAAAGTGTTACTGAAAGCTATGAAAACTCCATTGCCAAAGAAAAGTGCGAAGGAAGCCAGATCGAAGGAGCGACACTCTGCATGCAGGTGGAACTCAAGAACACCTCCGATATTGCGTTTACCATCGAGGATTTAAAACTTTCTGCCTCTACTTTCGACATCAAGGATACAAGCACATTAAAAATCCTTGCGGATTTGGATCGCGAGGGCGGTTGGAGCAAAACCACGCTCAAGCCGGGTGAAACTGTCGAGGCTAATTTCTGTAATGAAAACGTGGCGGTCGAGAAAATTGAGAACTTGATTTACAATACGAGTTCCATCGTGCTCGGCTCACCTTCTCAAACAATAACCTTTGGCAAAGACAACGACGATTTCACCGAAGCTTATACGAAGGTTGCCGCTAAGACAGCCGACATTACTATTGATTATGGTCCTGGGTCAACAGGAAACTCGTCGGCAAGGTATCATGTCGCAACGAATTACCGCTACAATCCAGACAACAAGGGAAGTGATGACCAGTATGCACAGACTTCCCTCGCAGAACTGTTACGCAATGCCCACGTGGATTTCGAGCAGGATTCGGTTAAGGGGGCTTCGAAAAAGAAACTTTATGGGCTGACCTCCATTGATGGATACAAGTTCAACCTGAAAGATAGTGCCATGTGGTATGTTACAATCCAGCGTGCTGCCGACATCAAAAAGGGACTTAGCGCTATGGATTTATACGCAATCTCCCATGCTTCCTACGATTTGGAAGAGATCTTCGTAGGTGCAGGAGATGCCGTGCATATCTTCTACAGCAAGGACCAGGATCACGATGGGGTTCCTCTCCCGACGGAACACCTGTTCGGAACGGACGACAAGAAGGTGGATTCCGATGGCGACGGATTGTCGGATTACGATGAAATCACTGGCTGGACTAAGGGCAAATCCAAAACCAAGATTTATACAGATCCGACGAACGAAGATACGGATGGTGACGGATTGAACGACAAGAAAGACCCGGAACCGACCAAGCGTCCGATGTTTGAAGATGCTTCTCTTTCGATTCTTCAAGTATTTGCCGATTCGTTGATGGTGGATTCTACGGCTCTGTTGAGCAAGGATTCCGCGGCGCTTGCTCGTACTGACAGCTTCGATGTCTTTGTCCAGGCTCCGTATGCATTTATCAACGTTGTCCCCAATGCGAAAAGGGTTGCGTGGGTGAAGCTTATAACGGATGAAACGATGCAGTATGTGGAACCGACTGAAAAGAGCGGAAAGAGAGTCTACTCCTTCCGGACTCCGAAATTTCTTTCGATAACGGATACCACGAGAATCCAGATTGAAGTGAAATCCGAAGACGAAGTGAACACCAAGACTTTCACATTGTCAATTACTTCGGCTTTGCTTCCTCCGACGAACTTAACACTCGGAAAAACTGCAGATCGAGAAAACATTATCGTAAACTTTGACCGACCGAAGGATAGCCGCGTGAAAGGGTTTGTCATCTTGCGTGCTAAAAAAATCGGACAACATGGCGTGCCGGAGAACAATCAATTGCCGGAAACTATCGATAACAAGAAGAAAATAGAGAACGGTGTTACTTATGATTCATTTGATGTATTTGTTTTTAGTGCTGATTCCACTAGGTATGTCGACAATGTTACAAAAGGCGCTCCTTATTACTGCTATCGTGTATATGCCTATACCATAGAAGGCGATGCAACCAATCCGGTTAAGGTGTTCTCCAAAGGGACGGAAGAAAAGTTCCGTAACGTAGGGCGCCTCCATTTAGAGATTAGCTTCCTTGACTGGGGGGGCGAGCACAATCTTGAAGGTGGTCATCGAGCTGACATTTGGTCGGATGTTCGTCTCTTTGATTCAGACTGTGGGGCAACTCCTGCGCTTTTTGCTTGGAGTGTGCATGATTATATGGCTGGAGGTGACGAAGCAGGAAACACGGTGTTATTCCTTTCTGAAAAGTATGATCCAGGAGATGATCAGAAGCCTGACGCTGGCAGGAAAGATTTGAGTATTGGCAAAGATGGGATGTGTTTGGAAATTCATATTGAATCTGATTACCCAAAACTAAACTTTACTAAAAAGATTAGTTGGCCGTATGCGAATATGGTGAATAAAGACGGCTCGGCCTGGGTCTATGGAACTGGTCGCAGCGGTAGTGCTCCAAAAGAAGGCATGAATAGATTCCTTATTGGACAAGGAAAGGATATTAATAACCTCGATGCTAATGATGGGGCCAAATACGATGATACAGATGGAGTATGCGGTGACATTTGCGGTGGCGATATTCATGCGGGTTACAAGTTCGATATTAGATACTATTGGGACAACGATGACGACATTTATTAATCCGTTCTAACTAATACACTAAGTCCCCCTTTGGGGGGCTTTTTTTAGGTTATAATGAGTTCCTACAGACTCCCGCAAAGGTGTTTGTCCGTAATCATGAAGTCCTGATTCGGAGGGACGGAGAAATATTTCGTGTAAATGGGGTAAGGTAGGTGCTGTTCAAAAAGGCAGTATTGTTGCGCAGACGGGATGTAAATGGTTTGGCCTTTCCCTACGTTGTTTACAAAAAGCTATCTTTGCGAAAAGATTTTAGGAAGGAATCTTATGAAAAAAATTTTAACACTCTTTTTTTGTTCGTTGGTAGTTGCTTTGTTTGCCGGTTGCGCCCAGGGCGGGCTGCACAAGCAGGTCAACCCCGAATGGAAGACTCCCCCCTCTGGCTTGACTGTCTATGTCCTGGACCTTAAAGTCCAGAACGGCAACGACTTCACCAAGGCGCTGCCGGACTATGTTGGCAAGTTCAACGACTGGTTCCTGCCGCAGTTGACCCAGAATATGGTCGGCATGTCTGGCCTCGAGGTCAATGCGCTTCCCGAGGTGTCCAGGTCGGGCAATTTCACCCGTACCAAGAAGTCGATGAAGGGATACATGGATTTTATGGTGTCCAACCCGAAGCCGGATAAGTTTCCGGAACTCAAGGGCATCGTCGTCACGATCTCGGGCCTCACGTTTAACAGGCATGTCTCGGTCAAGCGTCATAACGGCAACAAGGTCTACTTCTATGGCGTGCAGGCCTATGCTGGCTATACCATTTACTCCATGGACACCAAGAAGGAAGTCGCCTTCGGAAAGATTGATATCCTGGAAGAGAGCCAGGACTTCGTCCCGGGCGAGGAAGTCTGGGGCAAACTGGTCCGCAGGATTTCAAACGAGATTTTGGCGGAAACTCCGCTGATGCGTCAGCTTTAATTTTTTAAAATTTCTAAAAAAAGAGGTAAAAATATGAAATTAGCATATGTTGCACTTTTGGCCACCACGCTGGCTTTCTGGGCTTGCTCTGACGATGAATCTTCTTCGACTTCTCCGAAGGATGAAAAGCCCACTTCTTCTTCGGACAATGGTGCGGAGAAGTTTGATTGCACCACGGAAAGCGGTGTGGTTGTTGTCTACCCGAAGGGTGGTGAGTCCTTCAAGATTGGCGCGACGATCAAGGTCGTTTACGGTGCCGATGCAAGCCTTGCCGGTCCGCAGTTCGTTTTCAAGTATCGTGCAAACGACGAGGATCCGGGTACCGAACTCATCAACGAGTCTGCTGGCGAGAAGAATCCCGACGGCAAGACTTGCTATGAGCAGGAAGTTAAGCTCGATGCCTCCCTGGGCGTGAAAGCATCCAACGAAGCTTTCATCCAGGTGGTCCCCTACTCCAAGACCAATAAGCTGGGGAAGTCTGGTAAGTTCACTGTCACGGAGTAGTTTTGCCCCTGCAGTTTAACGATTCTAGCATCACCGTAGCCATAGTCGGCTGCGGTGGTTTTATAGGTAGTCATCTGCTGGATGCCGTCTTGTGCCGTACCAAGTGGCGCGTGTTCGGTGTCGATATTGATTTCTACCGTATCCAGCATCGTTTAAACGATGAACGCTGTGAGTTCTTGAATGCGGACCTTGCCGATCCGCGAATTGTAGAACGCCTCGCTCAATTTCCCGTGGTGATAAATCTTGCGGCGATATGCACGCCTAGCCGCTACATGTCCGAGGCCCCTGCTGTCATCCGCAGCAATTACGACCATCCGGCGGCACTGGCCTGTGCTTGTGCCCAGTCGGGAGCCTGGCTTATCCACTTCTCCACTTCGGAGGTGTACGGCAGGACGCTCGAGGATTCCGGAGAGCTGGACGAGGATGCGACGGGCTTTGTGTTTGGGCCGGTCTCGTCTAGCCGCTGGAGCTATGCTACCGCGAAACTGCTTACGGAACGCTTTATTGCCGGGCTCGATGGGTTGCGCTGGACGGTTGTTCGTCCGTTCAACTTCGTGGGTCCTTACATGGACTTTATGCCGGGTGTCGACGGCGAGGGTATTCCCAGGGTGCTTGCGAGTTTCTCCACTGCGCTCGTGCGCGGTGAACCGCTGAAGTTGGTCAACGGGGGCAAGGCCCGCCGGACATTCACCTCGGTGTTCGATGCGATTGATTTTTTGTTTGCTCTTTTTGCCGCGCAGGAGAATGCGTATTCGCAGGCCTTCAACGTTGGGAACCCGGACAACGAGGTCTCCGTTGCGGAACTGGCTGAACGCATGCGCCGGATTTATGCGCGCCTGAAGGGTGTCCCGCTCGAATCGCTTCCTGCTCCGGAAGTGGTGGACGGCGATGCTTTTTATGGCAAGGGCTACGACGATTCCATGCGCCGCTTGCCGTCTGTGAAGAAGGCGGAGCGACTGCTCGGGTTCCGGGCTCAAGTTCCGCTGGATGTCGCCATTGAGGAATCCTTGAATTGGTTTATAGGACACTATAGCAATGCCGCCGATTGATTCCTTTATATTCATTCCTGCGTACAACGTAGAAAAGACTCTAGCGAAGACGTTGGAAAGTATCCGTCCTGCGGTCTGGAAACGCTCCCGCGTGCTTGTTATTGACGACGGCTCTACCGACAAGACCCAGGAGGTGTTTGAAAAGTTCCGGGAGCAGACTCACGAGAAGAACATCCTCCGCTATATTCGCTTCGAAAAGAACCAGGGCTATGGTGCCGTGGTCAAGAAGGGGCTTGCCGAGGGGATTGCTTCCGGTGCGAAGTATGTGGCCTGCCTGCATGGCGACGGCCAGTATCCCGGTGAACAGTTGGGCGAGTTCTTTGCGGCCATGACGATACACGACCTGGCTTTGCTCCAGGGTTCGCGCATGGCTATCGAGGGCGAAGCCAAGGACGGGGGGATGCCTCTGCACAAGCGCATCGGCGGTACCATCTTGACGGCAATCGAGAACCTCGCGTTCAGCCAGCCGTTGACGGACAGGCACAGCGGATTCCTGGTGTACTCGACGGCTTTCCTCAAGACGCTCGACTTGGAAAAACTGAGCAGCAGCTTCGATATAGACCTTGAAATTATCTCCAAGGCGGATGTGGCCGGATGCCCGATGGCTGAACTGCCTATCCCGACGCACTATGGCGATGAAAAGTCGCACCTGAACGTCTTTACGTACGGCCTGAGGGTTCTCCTGCAGGTCGTGCGTCGCCTTTTAGCCTAGATTTTTTTTGGCTGATTCCTGGCTACGTGTCGAGACTTGTTACAGCTCTCCGACACGCTTGAAGTATTCGATGGGCTGGGAAGCCGATTGAATGTCTTCTCCTATCTGGAAAATCGGCTTGCTGAATGTCAAGTCGGTCGCATTGACCCTTACGATTGCCGATGCCGCTTCGGTGCACGGTTCGCCAACAATACCCTTGATGGAGAATGTTTTGGTTGCGCTGTCGAATGTCCATTTTCCGGAATTTTGCATTCCGCCGCAGGTTGTGTACCTCATGGAACTTACGGCCGTGGCGAAGGTGTACGTGAAGGTACCGTCTTCATTGATGATGAGCGTTCCCGGTCCGGTGGTGAAATCTATAACGACATTGTAGTCGAGCGCGGCGTCCTGGATGGCGAGCCCCTGCCAGGTTCCGATCAGGCAGGAAGCATCGTCCCCTCCCTTGCACTTGTCGGCAAGGGATTCCTCTTCTTCGTCGCTGGAACATGCACCGAAGAGAAGGGCGAGTGACATGATGGATGCTGCAAAAATTTTGTTTTTCATGAAAAGCCTCGTTTTTTAGGGAATATAAATAATATAACGGCCTGGATTATGTTAAAAAACTGCAAAAAAGGTAGGCGAAACAGCATGTTATTGCGTAATTGCAATGGGAAAAATGACGAATTTCGCTTTGATTTCCTTTTTTTAGGGTATATTTCATACTGTTGGGAGCGCATGCTTGAACAGCTCCGTGTTGGGGTGGTGTGCGCTTGTTGGAGAAAAAATGAAAAAAATCAATATCATGGGATCATTAATCGGAGTGGCCCTTATGACAGCATCTACGTTTGCAGCCCCCGATCCTAATTTCCACATCTATCTTGCTTTTGGCCAGTCCAACATGGAAGGCCAGGGCGATATCGGTGACCAGGACAGGTCTGTTGATGAACGCTTCCAGTTGCTCTGGTCCGCAGATGGAGGATCCTGTAACCAGGGTGCGTCCAAGGGAAAATGGATCAAGGCAACGCCGCCGCTGGCACACTGTCAGGGGGCGAAACTAGGTCCGGCCGACTACTTCGGTCGCACCATGGTCGAAAAGACGGATTCCAAGATTAAGGTGGGTATCATCTCTGTCGCGGTGGCCGGCTGCAGCATCAAGCTATTCGACAAGGATAACTATAAAAGTTATGTCAGTTCGCAGCAGGGCCAGAGCTGGATGATTCAGCGTATCAATGCTTATGGCGGTAACCCCTACGGCCGTTTGATCGAGATGGCCAAGAAGGCTCAGGAAGACGGCGTTATCAAGGGCATTATCTTCCACCAGGGCGAAACAGATGCCGGCGACGGCGGCTGGCCTTCTGCGGTCAAGAAGGTCTACGACAACATCATCAAGGATTTGGGTCTTGGAAACGATATTCCGTTCCTTGCGGGCGAAGTCCTGCGTAGCGGCGTGAGCAGCGGAGCCAACAACAATATCGCAAAGCTTCCGCAGCAATCCAACAATTTCTATGTCATCTCTTCGGAAGGTTTCAACCAGGCCTTGGGCGATGGCCAGAATGTGCATTTCACCTCGCAGGAATACCGCGATTTCGGCAAGCGCTATGCCGAAAAGATGATAGAGGTCCTGGGTGACAAGCTCAAGCCCGCTGAAGGTTCGGAACCCCCGGCTTCGAGCGATAGCCCTGCATCCAGCAGTTCTGGCGGCACAGAATCTGTGGCCAGTTCCAGCAGCTCGAGTGGGGGACACCACCATCACCATTCGAGTTCCAGCATTTCGGGTGACCAGCCGAGTTCTGCGGCAAGTAGCAGCTCCGATGCGGTTCTCGCGAATAGTTCCAGCAGTTCCGCTCCGAACGCTATCCCGGCTATGGCGAAGCCCTTTGTCATGGCGGGCAATGCCCAGGTGTTTGACATGCAGGGCAAGTACCTCGGTACGGTCGAACTTGCTTCCGGTGCGTCGCTCAAGGAGATTGTCGCTGCCAAGTTCCAGCGTTCCGGAAAGTACCTGCTTAGGCAGGATGCCGCAGTCAAGGTCATCTCTGTAGAAAAGCGCTAATCCTTATTCGCTGAAATTAGACCCGTTTCCGTATCCGGAGACGGGTTTTTGCGTTGTGTTGCAATCCTTTACAATGGAAAGAAGCCTCGTTTCTTCAGATTTGGGCGTTTTCGGGGTATATTAATTGTCGAAATGGAGTTAGGTGCCGGAATGAAGTCTTCGTTGTGAAGATAATGCTCGTTTTGAGGAGAAAAAAATGAAAAAAGTGAACCTGCTGGGCCCCCTGTTCGGGTTTGCGCTTATGGCGGCAGCTTCCGTATATGCCGACCCGGATCCTAACTTCCACATCTATCTCGCTTTTGGCCAGTCCAACATGGAGGGGCAGGGCACCATTGAGACTCAGGACAAGACGGTCGATCCGCGCTTCCAGATGCTTTCGACAATCGACAACTTCAACGGAAGGGCGCTCGGGACATGGAACGACGCGATTCCCCCGCTAGCAAACAAGCATGGCGGCCTTGGCCCCACCGATTACTTCGGACGCACGCTGGTCGAAAAGCTTGACCCGCAAATCAGGGTTGGCGTCGTGGTTGTGGCCATCGCGGGGTGCAGCATCGTGGCGTTCGATTCTCCGATGGATCAGGGCTATTTGAATGACCAAGCGGGCTGGTTCAAGGACATTGTCAAGGACTATGGTGGTGACCCGTACAAGCGTTTGGTCGACATGGCCAAGAAGGCCAAGGAAGACGGCGTCATCAAGGGAATCATCTTCCATCAGGGTGAAACTGACGAGGGCGACGGCGATTGGCCGGGCAAGGTCAAGAAGGTCTATGACCGCCTGGTCAAGGATGTCGGGCTCGAAGAGGACATCCCGTTCTTTGCGGGCGAAGTCCCGTATCAAGGCAGTTCCAAGGGCACGAACAACAACATCCGGAAACTCCCGGATCAGTCCAAGAATTTTTATCTCGTGTCTGCCGAGGGCCTCAACGATCTGGACATGATGCGCATCCACTTCTCTTCGCAGGGTTACCGCGACTTCGGCAAGCGCTATGCCGAGAAGGTGATTGAGGTCCTGGGCGACAAGCTCAAACCGGTCGCTACTTCGACACCGGAATCTTCTAGCGCTGAATCTCCGGCCTCCTCTAGTAGCGATGCTCCGGCTTCTTCCGGTGTCGAGAATAGCTCCAGTTCTGCCGACCCGGCGGACGGTTCCAGTTCCTCGGTCCAGCCTCCTGAAAGCAGTGCTCCGGCCGAAGCGATATCGTCGTCCGAAGGCTCCGATGCCATCAGGGCGGTGCAGGCCAAGGGCGTTTCTATCGGTCGTGCAGTTGTGTCGGATCGCGCAATCCAGGTTCCCGTGAACCTCGACCGCGCTTCCCGTGTCAACGTGGCGGTTTACTCGGTCTTGGGCAAGCAGGTCATGAGCATGGATGCCATGTTCTCGGCTGGCGAGAATACGGTGAACCTCGAAACTTCCAAGCTTCCGGTGGGCAACTACCTGATATCCGTGCAGGCGGGTTCCGCCCGTTCTACGGCCCGCATCGATATCGCCCGCTAGTACGAACAGTTTTTTGTGTAAAGCAAGCAAAGGCTTCCTCGCTTTTTGGCGGGGAAGCCTTTTCCGTTTGTAGAAGTTTGTTTCGTTGCGGCGTTAGTCGATGCTGAGGAGTTCGAGGGTGTCGTGGTTGACTTTGAACTTGATTTCCCTGCCGGCGAAGCTGAACCCGTAGATGCGTTCAGGATCGTCTTGGTAGGCGGGGCGAGGGTCCTGTTCCAGTACGGCAACGAGGGCGTTCCTTTTCTCTGATTCTAGCTTGTTTAAAATTTCGGCAGGGGCGTTGACATGCAGCCTGTTCTTGAACACGGAGTCCGTAAAACCGCCGATAGCTTCGGGCCGGGCGTCGGTGTAGGGAATGTAGGGCTTGATGTCGACGATGGGGGTGCCGTCCATGAGGTCAGCGCCGCTCACGACAATCTCGGGGCCTTCATCCCCGTCAAGGTGGATTTCCTCTATCTTCACGCACGAAAGCGCGAGCGGGTTCGGGCGGAAACTGGAACGGGTCGCGAAAACGCCGAGGCGCTTGTTGCCCCCGAGTCTGGGTGGCCGCACGGTCGGGCTCCATGACTCGCGGATGTTTTCCGAGAAAATCCATGCAATCCACAGGTGGCTGAATCCTTCTAGCCCGCGCAGGGCGTCGGTGTTCCTGAACTCCGGCTCAAAGCGGATACTTGACTTGAGGCCCGGGACAAGGCCGCTCTGCCTGGGCACCCCGAACTTGGTGTCGAAATCGCTTTTGATTTTTGCGATAATTTTGAAGGATATCTCTTGCATGTTCGTATCTAGGCTCTTTTATTTAGAAAAAATAACGCTCTCGTGGGAAATCGCAGCGCAAAATATCTTATTTTAGAAGAAATCACATTTCAGGGAGAATGTCAAATGGTATTGACTGTCTTTATCCTTTACCTGCTGATGATGCTCGGCATCGGTTTTTACTTCTCTAAAAAGGCGAACAGCCTGAACGCCTACTACCTGGGCAACCGCGGCATGAACAAGTGGGTGGTCGCAATGTCCGCACAGGCCTCCGACATGAGTGGCTGGCTTCTGATGGGCCTCCCGGGCGCCGTGTTCGTGAGCGGTTTTTCCGAAGCGTGGATTGGCATCGGTCTCGTCATCGGCACGTACCTCAACTGGAAAATTGTGGGCCGCAGGCTTCGCAAGTACAGTCACTTCTGCGGTGATTCCATTACGCTTCCGGATTTCTTCTCGAACCGCTTCCGCGACAACAAGGGAATCATCCGCGTCATTGCCTCGATTTTCATTCTCGCGTTCTTCCTGTTTTACACGGTGTCGGGCTTTGTGGCCTGCGCCAAATTGTTCGGCACGATTTTCGGCATGGGTTACACTACGGGCCTCATTCTCGGTGCGGTCGTCGTGGTGAGCTACACCTTCATGGGTGGGTTCTTCGCAGTCTGCTGGACCGACTTTATCCAGGCCATCATGATGCTCATCGCCGTCATCGCGATTCCTTCGATTATCATGAGCGGCTCGGGTGGCTTTGCTGCGACGATGGATGCGGTGAACGCCCAGAACCCCTACTTGATGAGTTTGTTCACGAATGCGACAACCGGCAAGTCTATCGGGCTAATCGCTTTGATATCGAGCCTTGCATGGGGCCTCGGTTACTTTGGCATGCCGCATATCCTCGTGCGCTTCATGAGCATCAAGAACGCCGAAGAAATTAAGGATTCCCGTCGCATCGCCATGACCTGGGTGACGATTTGCCTCGGCGCGGTCGTGATGATTGCGTTGCTCGGCCGCTACTACGTGGAAGCGAATGGCATCACCGTCAACGACCCGGAACGCATCTTCATGATTTTGTGCCAGGCGCTCTGCCATCCGGCGATTGCCGCTATCCTCATGGCTGCCATCCTCGCCGCCATCATGAGTACGGCCGACTCGCAACTGTTGGTTTCCGCATCCGCATTCAGTAACGACCTTTACAAGCACTTGTTCCGCAAGAAAGCGAGCAACAAGGAAGTCATGTGGGTGAGCCGCGGCGTGGTCGTGCTCATTACGGTTATTGCGGTGATTGTCGCCATGCAGGGGGCGCCCGGCGCCGAAGGCGCTAAACAGGGCAAGAGCTTCCTCGACGTGGTGATGAGCCTCGTGAGCTTTGCCTGGGGCGGCTTCGGTGCGACCTTCGGCCCGATTATGCTCCTTGCCCTGTTCTGGAAGCGTACCACGCTTCCGGGCGCCATCGCGGGCATGCTCGTTGGCGGCATCACGACGTTCGTGTGGAAGTTCTACCTTTCCGGTTTCTCTGCCGAGATTTTCCAGATTTACGAACTCGTGCCCGGCTTCGTTCTCTCCTTCGCGACCATCGTCATCGTGAGCCTTTGCTCCAAGGCCCCGAGCAAGGAAATCCAGGACGAGTTTGACGCAGTGGAGCACACGCGCCTCTCCGATATGAAACTTTAATTCAAAACGGGCTTGCGCCCAATAGATGAAAAACAATTAGACGAAAAAAAGGAGGCCCGCTTAGCGGGCCTCTTTTCAATTAGAGTCTTTTTTAGTCGCTACCCATTCGTCGACAAAATCCGCATCGTTTTCGTAAT
>JAEEGG010001262.1_pt1 | contig 69161 bp, 51 predicted proteins | sample 9134161 | NCBI WGS metagenome assembly JAEEGG01 (sample SAMN16246543, study PRJNA631951) | gut metagenome | biome: gut microbiome; feature: rumen; material: CR-attached | host: Bos | place: Iran: Karaj | collected 2018-10
ACTACTAATTGCCCGAGATCTTTCGCTGTATGCTGATATTATCAGATGTAGTTGTTTCTGAAAATGGACTTCTGCTGAGGTTTCTTGTGTCGACATTGTCAATAACCCATATCAGGTGGTTATTGCAGCGGGGTCCCACCTCTTCCCATTCCGAACAGAGAAGTTAAGCCCGCCTGCGCCGATGGTACTGCAATGCAATGCGGGAGAGTAGGAAGCCGCCACTTTTATTTGAGAGCCCTGAATCCGAAAAGGTTCAGGGCTCTTTCGTTTTGTTACTGAAAATATTGAATTCTTTTCTTATTGTTATCTTCCGATTACCGAAAATTCTTTGTATCTTTGCCATCGAAATGCAGAGGTTATTGTATATATATGTATGGCTAAAGCGTATAAGGCACACTTGTGGCTTTGGCATCCAGTCGCCTACCGATTATTGGTTGGTGCGTTATGTAATTAATGAGCATTGGCCATATTATCAATATAAAACATTAGGAAAAGGTGATCAATGGTTGACTAGAAAACTGGGGCGCCTCTATTTCAGGTTAGCCAATTGGCGACAGCCTCAAATGATAGAGAGTGATGGTTATCACGATTATTTCAAGGCTGGCTGCAGTATGGCAAACTATGGTAGCTCTACCGAATTAATTAGAATAACTTTGGAAGACGATTATCAATCTCGCTTGACTGATATATATAATAAGGTGAATGACCGGACAGTACTCATAGTGGAAGGCATACAAAAGGATATTTGTTTCTGGCAACAGATAGTAGCTGATGTAAGGACAGGTGTCACTTTCGATCTCTATTACTGTGGAATCGTTTTATTCGATAAGAAACGACATAAGCAAAACTATATTATTAACTTCTAACCAACAATTGAATATGAAGATAACTAAGGTTTATACTAGGACAGGGGACAAAGGCGAAACAAGTATCGTTGGTGGTATTAGGGTGAGAAAATCAAATGTACGTCTCGAAGCCTATGGGACGGTAGATGAGTTGAGCGCTCATCTAGGATTATTGGCGGCGGTGCTTCCTGTTGGTGATGACCGTGATTTGGTCATTAAGATACAGAACAATCTGTTTAACGTATGCTCCAATCTTGCAACCGATCAGAGTAAAACCCCCTTATATGAATCGGCTAAACTTGCTGGAGGAGAGATAGAATTGTTGGAACAGGAGATTGATAAGATTATGAAACTGCTTCCTGAGAAGCAGGGATTCGTTCTTCCTGGTGGTACGCAGGCAGCTGCCCAGGCACATGTTTGCCGTACAGTGTGTAGAAGAGCTGAGAGACGTATCGTCGCATTGTCGGAGGTGGCGCTAATTAGCCCCGAAATACAACAATATATTAACAGATTGAGTGATTACTTATTTGTTTTGGCAAAAAAAATAAATTTTAACGCTGGTGTCAGTGAAATAGTTTGGCAAAAAGTTTGTAAATAAGAATAAAATGATTACTTTTGCGTCCGATAAATTAATATAGTAAACCCAAAGACCTAAGAAATATGTATTGGACACTGGAATTAGCTTCAAAATTAGAAGACGCACCTTGGCCCGCAACCAAGGACGAGTTGATAGATTACGCAATACGCTCAGGTGCCCCTTTGGAAGTACTTGAGAACTTGCAGGAGATTGAGGATGAGGGTGATGTATACGAAAGCATTGAAGATATCTGGCCCGACTATCCAACTAAGGAAGACTTTCTCTTCAACGAGGATGAATATTAGACTGTAAGTGTTAATCTATTAATCAAAAACATCAGCGAGATAAGCAAATCCAATTTGCCTATCTCGCTGATGTTTTTGATGTTCTCAATCGTTATTTGCTGAGATAGCTCTTCAAGGCCTCGACGTATGCCTCGAATGCTTTTCGTCCTTTATCGGTGATGCGGCAGATGGTGCAAGGGCGTTTGCCTTTGAAGGTTTTCTCTACCTCGATGTAGCCCGCCGCAGATAGTTTGTCGACCTGCACGCTCAAGTTGCCTGCCGTAGCTCCCGTCTGCTCCTTGATATAAGGGAACTCGGCTTCGTCGGCGCTGATGAGCAGCGACATGACGGCTAGTCGCAGTTCTGCATGCAGCAGTGGATCTAATGGCTGAAACATAGACGGTCCTCCTTATTTCTTGTTTTGTATATGAATCACAACTCCTGGTATGATGAGGGCAATGATTGTAACGCCTGCCATTACATAGAGCTGTTGGTAACTGGAGAAAAATAGTGCGGTAAAAAAACCTCCCAAGCCTGCGATGAATCCGCATCTTTGTATGAGAAGGTTTTGGATTATGCGTCCCGTGATGCACGTACTCATTCCAAAACATAAGGAAATGATACTAGTTATGCAGCTGAATATGTATGCATTGGGGATAATCAGTTTTAAAGGCAGAACTCCAGTGCCTATCAGGCAGAACAAGATGCCGATACCTCCACAAAACAAACCAAATGTAGACCATACATGGCCTATGGTCTTGCTGACGAATGTTGTTGGGACTGTTTCTTTCTTTTTGTCGATTATCCAATTGCCAATAAAGCCAATCAGCCACATGACAGCCCATAGAGTGTTCCAAATAGGTCCACCATGATTCTTCCACAAGTAAGCTATCAGCGGTGCAAATATAGTGACGCAAACTCCCCACCACATCAGAGGCAGAGCTGAATTCTTGGTAATCGTGCGCTGACTACGCTCAATCTGTTCTGTGATAATCTCCAGACTGCGTTCAGCAGTCAAGTTTTTATTTTCTTCCATGTCGTTTACAATTTGATAAATTATGAAATGTTGTATAACTCTCTTATGTGCCTGTCTTTCCTCCTGCAGAAAGGTCAGACAGAACACAAATTATCCGGATTGCGCTGCAAAGATAAATAAGTTTATAATATAAACCAAATTATAATGCAGAAAACATCTCAAATATAAGAATTATTAACACTTCATAAAGAATATGGATAATATGTGCTTCTATTGCAACAGGTGCTTGTGTATACTTTAGACCTGTTTACAATCGAAAAAAATATCTGTAGGTTGTTATGATAGACCTACAGATATTCACTTACATTCAATAGAATGTGATTATTCAGACAGCATGGTTACCTCGATGCTGCGTTTGGCAGCCAACAGTTGCTGGGCCATGCGCTGGATGTCTTCGGCTGTCATTTCTTCTACCATCTTACAGTAGTTATGGTCGAAGTCGGCATTATCGTCGAGTTCATGCCATATGATGTAGCTCCAGTAATCGTTGGTAATAGCTACTTGGGCATACTGCTTCACGAGATATTCCTTCACTTTCTGCATGGACGTGGCTGAAGGGCCATGATTGGCGATGTTCCTCAGCTGCTGATAGATGATAGGATTCAACTCTTCATATCTTGATGGGTCGGCATTGTACGAGATGTTCAACGTGGCGTTGGGCTTATCGTCCTTATCGAGTTCAAAGTCAACGCTTACACCATAAGTGCCACCCTTTTCTTCACGAACAGAGTCGGTATAGGCGATGGAGAGACAGCGTTTCAGGAAGTCGAGTTCCAAATCGCTCTTCGGAGTGAAGGGTACGTCTGCGGTCAGGTAAATGCTGACATTGGCCAATGGGGTGGCCTGTTGCTTAGTGAACTTCACCACCTTCTCGCCATCTACAATGCGGGGTACGTTCTGGTAGTTTGTCTGTTCGTGCTTTCCAGTGGCAGGCAGCGTAGCCAGATACTGACAAACAAGATTGCGCAATTCATGCTCGTCGTAGTTGCCGATGATAACCGTCTTGAAGTTAGAGGCATCGCTGAAACGCTCTTTGTATATTTGAAGAATGCGGTCGTAGTTGGCCTTGTCGAGAGTCTCCTGCACGACAGGTTCCAGTCGTGGATGATGTCCATAGAGGATGGCACGGATAGAGTCATTATAGTCAACTTTTGGTGAAGCATTTCTGTTAGAGAGGAACGAGCGTGTACGGCTGATGAGCGAGGCATAGGCAGCAGAATCTTTGCGAGGCTGAGTGAAGTAAAGGTAAGTTAGCTGGAACATTGTCTTCATATCTTTGACCGACGAACTGCCGTTGATGCTCTGTCCCTTACTGCCTACAGATGGACTGACACGCACGCTTTTGCCCGTCAGCATCTTGCGTAAGCTGACTGCATCGAAGTTGCCCACGCCTCCCTCGGTGACACCGCTGGAGATAAGTGAGAAGTTGGGAATATCCTTATCGTCATAGAGCGATGTTCCGCCATCTGCCTTCATGCTGAGCGATACGGCATCCGCTTCATAGTCAGTCTTCTTAGCGTACACCTTCATGCCGTTGCTGAGTGTGAACTCTGTGAAACCGTGAGCCCATGCCTGCTCGTTGGTGATGGATCCTGGCTGTGGCAACTTACTTACGAGGTCGGTGGCCAGCTGCTGTTCTTCATAAGGTGCATAACTTAACTGTTGGGCAGCAAGAATCACTTGACGTACTTGGTCTTCTGATGGAATGACGATGTTTTCCTTGTCTGGGGCATACATTACCACCACCTGATTCTGGTTGGTGATAAGTTCTTTCACAGCGGCATTCACTTCAGCCAAAGTCACTTCTCGGTCGAGTTTGCGGGTATTATCCAATTTGAAGTCGGCGCTCACCAAAGGCTCGCCCTCCAGGAAGTTGTCAACACACTCGTTCACGAAGTGCGAGTTACGGTAGTCTCCCTGCATCTTGGCACGGCGTTCGGCAGCATTCATGCGCAGTTTCTTGGCGCGGTCGAGTTCTGATTGGGTAAAACCGTGCTGGCGGGCTCGTTCTGCCACGCCTACGGCAGCAATGATGCCTCCCAGGATGTTGTCACTTTTACAGCTGACACTCATAGAGAAGGCGTCTTTTGTGCGACTGAGGAAGAATATCGAAGAACGCCCCGTCGCACTCTGGAAGGGTGCGTCCGACTGCTGCCGCAGTTCTACGTAACGGTCGTTGAGCATAGTGCTGATCAGACCGTCCACATAGTCGTCGCGCAGGTATTTCTCCGAGTTCTTCTCACTGTCTGGGGTGGCATCACGTTTCTGATAAAGGTGACAGAGGGCAATGGGCTGCTCCTTGTCTTTTTCGATGGCTACAATCATCGTGTCGTTGTTACTGACAGGGAAGTAGATACGCTCTGCCGCTTTCTTCGGCATGGGGATGGGTGAAAAAATCTTCTTGATTTTCTTTTCCATCTTGTCCACATCAATATCACCAACAACGATGATAGCCTGCAGGTCGGGGCGATACCACTTCTGATAGTAGTCGCGCAGATCCTGATAGGGAAAGTTGTCTACGATGTCCATCGAACCGATAGGCATGCAGTCTTCATACTTGGTGCCTTTATATATTTTGGGCATGGCCTGTTCCATGAGACGCTGCACAGCCATACCGGCACGGCGGGTGCGCCACTCCTCATGAATCACACCACGTTCTTTGTCAATTTCTGCGTCTTCAAGCAGCAGGTAGTGGCTCCAGTCGTGAAGCACCAGCAGGCAGCTGTCTATGATACCTTCGCGCTTTAGCGGGGCAGAACCGATATGGTAGACCGTCTGGTCGATAGAGGTATAGGCATTCAGATTGGCGCCGAACTTCACGCCGATGGACTCGCACCAGGGCACGATGCCGAGGCGCTTGCCCTTGCCGGGGAAGTTCTTGGTGCCGTTGAAGGCCATGTGCTCCAGAAAATGGGCCAGTCCGCGCTGACGTGGCTCCTCAAGAATGCTACCCACGCGCTGGGCGATGTAAAAGTCTGCCAGACCAGCCTCTTTCGCATTGTGACGGAGGTAGTAGGTCATGCCGTTCTTCAGTTTGCCCTTACGTACGGCAGGGTCTTGTGGCAGGCTCTGGGCCACTGCCGTAGCCGACAGCAGCACCAGAGCTAAAAGAGAATATATTTTCTTCATCTTCATAACTTATTTGAACATTGAGGGCTTTGCTTCGGGGATGAAGTCGTTGGCAGAGTTGTTGGTGTCAACATACTTTCCTTCGCTGTCAGTCTTACGGATAACAGCCTTGCTATAGCGGGTCTTATCGTTCATGGTCTTTCCACAGTAAGTCCAGCCGCTGTCGATGTTAGCGGGCAGCACGTTCCACTGCCATTCCTCCTCAACACTAAGGTTGACGCCGTCGATAACCCATGACATGGGTACCTTGTAGGTGCTGTTCACTTTCATCTCATAGGTATTACCACTGACGCTCATCATATATTTACCGTTATAAGCATACTTCTCCAGCCAGTTTTCTTTGGTTTCCTTCATCTTGGCGATGGCCATCGACTTGAAACCGCGGTTGTGCATGCTGTAGAGTGTAGCGGTATAGCAGTACCACTTGTCGAGATTGGGCACGCTAGTGTTGTCTACATCGTTGTAGGTGGGATTGCTGCTGATGTCATAGAACTCGTAGTCGGCACCACGCAGGTCGATGGAGTTGGCGTTGCCCTCCAGATGGTTGATGGCGTTAACGGCCAAGGTGAGTGACTTGCCAGGTTCAACGGGTACGCTTGTGCCGTTGCCAGGAATCATGTAGACGGCAGCTACGGCCATGGTGTCCTTGCTGATATCGGGTACGTATTCGTAGTTGTTAACAGTCAGGAATGATGACTCGAGGAAAGCGATGCTATCGGCATAGAGGGTAACATCACTGTTGTTGGTGATGACCACGTATTGGTCGTTGCTGTACTGTTTGCCTTCAGGAGTGGTGGTGCCTGTAAAGAATACCTCGCTGATCACGAAGCCGCCCTTGGCTGTGAAGGTGTTGATGGTAACCTTCATTGATGTAGCTGTGCGTGAGAGGTTGATGTTATCCTGGCTAACCTCGAATTTGCTGGTACCTGCCACACCATTGATGGTGAACGACAATTCACCTTCAGCATGCAGGTCGTAAGTGCCTTCTTCCACCTCGTTGAATGTGGCTACAAAGCCGTTGCTGGTCTTCTCGATGGCGTTGTTCAGAACATGTATCTGACTTGAGCTTACGTTGGTCAGGGTGATGTTGCTATTAGTTACCTCAACGTTCTCCAGGTTGAGGGGCATCTCCAGTGACAATGTCACAGGATCATTGATGATGATAGGATCATCGTTGCTGCTGCACGATGTCAGATTCAGTCCCAAGGAAAGGAGCATCAGGCTCCACATAAATACCTTCTTCATAATTACTATACTTTTTATCTGATAAATATTATTGTTTAAAATGTGATTCCTAACTTGACAGCCAAATACTGTTCATATTCACTCTCAGAACAGAATGTCGCGCCTCCACTCAGTGCGCCGAACATTGCATAACGGCTGGTGCCGATGCCGTAGTCGTATCTTATCTGTGCATTGACGACTGTATAGTCGGCCTTCAGATAACGGAAGTTGTGGTTCTGCATCTTGACAGCAGCCTTTTCTGTGTTCACCACAGGGATGCTTAACTGGCTGTCAAGGTTTTTGTGATAGCCTCCTGTCAGTGCACAGGTCAGCGTCCCCTTTTTACCCAGTCCTGTGATGTATTGCGCACTCAACTGGCTGTATATACGGCTGACGTTCTGTTTACGCTCAGGCTCCACATACTTCTCATGGTTCTGCATATAGCCTACCTTCATGGCGATGTGCCAGCTAGAGTGTTGACGTTGTCCGTAAACCATGTTCATACTGGCATCGATGATGTTGTTCTTATACATGGTCAGTGTGGTCAGGATAGGGTAGCTGTTCGACTGCGACGAGCCTACCATGTTCTCATCGCCCAGTCGGCAGATATATTGCGCATCAGCATAGATGGCTAAGTCGGTCTTACCACTTTTCCGCCACCCTGCCTGCAGTTTGGCCTCCTCACGATAGAGTTTGGTGAGGGGCAGTGAGTTAAGAGAGGCGGCAATGCGCTCATAGCGATGCTCTCCGATGGTGATGTTGGTGAAAAGCCCCTGGCCGTTGCGGGGTTGGACGTTCAGGTAGAGCTGTGCGCCGCCACCATTGAAATACAGGTTGTTCACCTCGCCAGAGAAGCGCACGTAGATAGCTCCTAATCCCGTCATCTGAAACTCTGGTATGACGCCTGTCTCACGGTAGAAGGTGACGTTGTCTGTCTGTTTATAGATATTAGCCTCGGCTGCTGCTCCCAAAAGGTATGTGCCTGTTTCGTATGCCACTCCGCCCCTTAGGGTAAGGTCGGTCACGATGGCACGCATACGAGGGTCGATGGTACGGTATTCGTGTTCAGCACGGAACAGCATTTCACCCCCCATAAGCACGCTTCCGACCTTCGCGGCATAGCCGCCCTCAAACACATAGCGTTCGCGCTCTGTGTTGCCGCCCATGGTGTCGGCAAGGATATAGGGCTCCAACAACTCATAGTCTGAAACGGAGTTCCATTTGATGTTTCTGTTCTTACCAGTCATATATGATGCCTTGCCCCATACTGAAGAATGGTCTGAGAGACGCAAATATGTATCGGCTTCAATATCATAGAGCGTGCTGCCAGTTCCCTTCTGCAAAGTAAACGCCTCTGTCTGGTCTGTGAGATCAAGGGAAATTTCCAATTGTGAGTAAGCCGTCTTAAAGGCCTGTCCGTGAAGTGCTGGGTTCTTCCAAGTTTCAGCATCCAGTAGATTCCATGCCTGTTGGTGTTCTGTCAGCACAGAGTCGGGCGTGGCGGCCACCAATGAGGTGGTAGCTATTATATATAATAAGGTGGTAATATGTCGTAACTGTATGTTCATTCTTCCAGAAGTATGATGGGTAATTCTGTTTTGCTGAGAGGCATGTCGGCAAAAGGCTTGTAGTCCGAGTGTGCACGATAGTGGCGGGTACGTATCGCTCCGTCCAGCCCTGTGTATTTCACCATACCTGTCACGTCAACCTTATAAGCTCCTCGCAAGACGGTTGTCTCGAAGGTGTTGCCGCTCATGTCGGCTGTCGACATGTTGAGCGTGGTGTTAAGACTCTGCAGGGTCAGCGTTCCCTGTATCTGTATGACGTTGATGGTGTCGGGGATGTCGAGTGTCACTCTGGCCACTGTATGGTAGTCTGTCTGCTCCTGGTGACAGCCCGTAAGGACTGTTGTCAGCAGGATGAAAATACATATGTTCAGTATCTGCTTCATATCTTTACGTTCATTTCTAGTCCGAAATAGGGTGTTACGTGGCGGCGGAAGGTGTAGCCCTTGCGCTCATAGTCAGGGGTGTAGTCCCATATCTTGTTACAGAACATGGCTATCTGTAGTCTGTCGGCAAATAGTTTCTTTGTCACCTTCAGGTTCAGGTTCATCGACATAGGCACGCGGGTCAGTTCATAGAGAGTCTCGCTGTTGGTTCTGATGAGCCATTGCAGATAGGTGTCGTTTTCGTCGCCAGCCAGCCAGTCATGTATGGTGCCGTCGGGAGCGATATACTGGTCGGGTGTGTTACTGATACGGTCGCGTTGCGACATAGTGTACCATAGGAACTGTGCCGAGAGTGAGAATCCGAGTCTCAGGCGTGGCACATCGGTATCGAAGGTGAAGTTGGTGTTGAACGACTCGCTCATCGTGCCGTCGGCATCCTGATAGAGACCAACATACTGCAGACTCCTGTCACCTACTACCATGCTGGGGCGATAGGTCTCGAGAATAGAATTGCGGTAGTGGGTGTGTAGCCAGGCGCCATTGATGGTCAGTCGTGTCAGTATCTTAGGCAGACGTATGGTCTCAAGGGTATATTCAATACCTTGCTTGTCGGTTTCGCTGCCATTGGTGTAGTTGCTATAGCCTACCAGTTCATCCCTCAGAGTATAGGTCATATCGCTGAGGGCGGGTGGCGCTGTGAGTGTTGAGCCGTCGATGGTTGAGGCATCGTATTCCTTATAACTGAAGCTCTCGTAGTGTGTCTGACTACGGAACCCTGAGGTCATCTTCTCACGGAAGTAGGTTATGCTCAGTCGGTTGCCGCCGATATTAATGTCGGCCGACATTTCCCACTTCAAGTTTCTGGCAGCCTGCAACTCCAGGTTCCTGGGGTTGCGGATATACGTCATGAGATTCACACGGCGATAGTCGGGATTCTCGTGGTAATAGTTCAGTTGGATGAAGTCGATGTAGAGCTTGTCGGGGAAGAGCTGCTCCATCGTCGGCATCTTTGTGTGCTGTCCGATACCCCCAGCCAGACGGATGAAGGTAGGTTTGCCCAAGAAGGAGAATTTTGGGAAGGTATAACCTGCGTTGATGCGTGGGTCCAGATACTTCTTACCGTGCATGGCATATTCAGCGGGCAGGTTCAGCATCTCTGTGACACGTATGCCGCCCGTTGCCTCGAAAGTGCCTATGGCTGTAGGCCATTTCAGTGTTTCCTCTGCAAACAAAGACAACCGGTGATTAGCAGGAATGTCGTAGAGTGGACGCTCGCGGGTTGATATGCCGGGGTAGAGCGGACGCTCGGGGTCGAACACCTGTCCACGTCCGTAGTTCTTGTCCATGTTCCAGTCGATACCTAGTAACAGGGCATTGCTGAGTCTTGTCGTGGGAATCTGCAGACGCGCCGACAACTTTGCATAGATGTTGAGTGGTTTTCCTTCAACCTCATGGTCGGCCATGTATTTCCAGGGCAGCAGTAATGCATCGGCCTCGCCCTCCTCATGATTGGTGGCAGCCACCGTCGTACGCTGGAGCTGTATCAGACGTCGGCGCTTGATATCGTCGTATTCGTAGGCTGCCGAACACATCAGTCCTGCCGACTTCAGCCATGAGTCGCGTTTGCTTTTAAGTGTCAGGTCACCCATCCAGACCATGCGGTTATACTGCGACTTGTAGGAGTCCTCCACGTTGTAGTTCAGGTCGGGGTCTACCTTGTCGTTGTCGAACGATCCGGTATAGTCGGCGTTGGTCGACAGGCTCAGGTCGTAGTTATTGCGAAGCCACTGTTTGTGCAGGCGTGCCGAGAACGTGATGCGTTTATAGTTCTCTAACGTGTTACGGGGATCGGCTTTGGCGTCGAGATAGTCGGCACTGAGGTTCAGACTCAGGTGTTGGGGCTTCCACTCCAGACCTTTTGACAGATAGAAAAGCTTTGAACTCATGTCTGCCTTCAGTCTCACGTGGAGGTCGGCACCACCTTTCTTGCGCTCAATCTTTACCAGACCGCTGGTAAGGTCACCGTATTCAACAGAGGCGATGCCACGCACAATCTCTACCTTCTCAATATCATCGGTAGAGAGTGAACGCATGTCGACACCAGCATTGGTAAAGTCACGGTAGGTACTCTCAGAGTCCCATGCGCCGCTGACGTACTGCATGTTGGCATTGGTGGAGATGGGGGCTCCGTCAACCATGAACTGTGTGCCCAGCGACGAAGTCATATACTGACTGCCGCCCGAAGCCGCCTCACGGATGTGAATCACGTTGGGTGTGCTCAAAGAGGGTGTCTCTGCCCGTCCGCCAGGCAGCAGTTCCAACAGGTCGGCAAAACTTGAGGGCTGCAGGTGCTCCATGGCATGCTTGCCGATGGTCGAGGCACTGGTCAGCCCGCGGCTCTCCTGAGCCGTCACAACCACTTCACCTAATCGGCTGATCTCGGCCTCTAACAGGTAACGCCCGTTCCTGACAGGAGCGGTTGTCAGAATCTTATAACCTATATAAGTAATGCGTATCTGTTTGGTATCATCATTATTAGGTATCGTGAAACAACCTTCTGCGTCGGTAACCGCAATCGGCTTACCTTTTACGGCATCATGGATAGTGGCTCCAATGATGGGTTCTCGTGTATCCTTATCAAGTACTGTGGCGCGTAAAACTCCCTGTGCATGGGCTGCTTGGAGTGTGAATACGGCTAAAATTGTATAAATTATCCTATATATATGCATCTCATCTGTAATGGGATACAAAGGTACTAACTTTCAATCAAGCCTGCAATACTCAAAAATTAGGATTTTAATATATGGAAAGGTATGCTCAGACACCCTTGGCCGTCCTAGCGTTGCCGTATGACTTTTACACCTTCGCAGAGGTCGTAAAGGATGTGACCGTTCTTTGTGCCTTTGCCAACGTTGACGCGACGACTAGCTGGCAGAAAGCCGCAGACGATACGTTTGATGTGCCGACTAATATTAAACTGCTTGGGTTCGTCAACGCCAATGCTCTCTACTCGAAGACTGAAGCGCCCGATTCCTTCGATAACCACCGTCTGCCCATTGGCCAGTCGATGCTTCATAAGGTCTTGAAGCTCCATCACACCTCTAACGAAGGTTCCTTTAGAAATGCCGCTGTTGGTTGCCGCCTCTTTGGCCAGTTCCTCTATTGTCACTTCGCCTTGGCTCACTGCCTTAGCAAAAAACTTACCGTATGAACTACTGCTCTTGATGTTGTTCTGTATCAGTTTAATGTGTACTGCCATTTTTTATAAAGTTACATTATAGTTATTAATTGTTTGAATATCGGTTTATGGGGTTGCTTTTGTCTTTCGTTGGAAACAACACCGTTCTGCGCGACTACAAAACAAGTTGTTTTGTACTTGTTAAGATAGTCTTTTAGATTGAAAGATGACGTCCCTGACGGAACAAAACAACTTGTTTTGTGGTTGAAGGCAACCTTTCCTTCACTCTAAAAACTAATCCCTTACCTTGCCGTTTGCAGTCGGATGATTTAGAAAATCCACTTCCCGTTCAGTTTTATCCGCTCTGTCGCAAGACAGACCTCTTCTCAATTCTTTCCGAGTTGATAATTGTTTTTTTCATATACTCTGGTTTAGTTTATGATATGCAAAGATACAACAATTTTATGAGAGATGCAAACGTTTTACCAAAAAGCTATCGAAAATAGCGAAAAAATATAGCCTTAATATAGTATTTGTCATCTAAACAACATGCTTATATATGGTTTTTAATATTGAAGATGCTGTTATGATGTCATGATAAGAAACTAAAAATGTTGATGAGAAGATGATAATACCTGTCAATACCTACTTGTTATTAATCCTATATGGTAGGTGTTTCCAAGTGCAAGAGCCTTAAAACACTCAGTTTTAGGTATTGCGCACTTTAATTATTTGCCGTACCTTTGCACCCGAAAATCAGAACCATGCCGTGAGGCTAAATTAATCAACCATATACTTTTTATTCAGTAATTGTTTATAATAAAAATAGGTAAAAATGAAAAAGATTGTAATGATGATGTTTGCCGCTCTGTTTACAATGAACGTGATGGCCGACAATGTGAAATTCAAAGTGAACAACATGCATTGTGAGAACTGTGCAAAACGTGTTGAGAAAACCCTGAAAGCTAACGATGCAGTGAGTGAGGTGAAGGTTAATTTGGAGTGTAAGGCCGTTTGTGTGAGTTATGATGCACAGAAAACTAACGTAGAGGCATTGCAGAAAGCGCTTTCAGACGCCAAGTTCGAGGCGGAGATTGCCAAGCAGTGTAACGATAAAGAAGGATGTAAGGGCGAAGGTGAGCATAAATGCGGACACAACGATAAGAAAACTCAGGAGTAACATTTAATTTCAAACAACAATGATGCGATTATTTAAATTCGCACTGGCAGCTCTCATCTGCCCAGTGCTGCTGGCCTCATGCTCTGATGATGAGGCAGAAAAGAAGATTGACGTGACGTTTAATGCCATTCCTAAAGTGGCGGGTGCCCTTGACGTTTCTGCCTTAGCAGGTACGCCTGTACAGTTTACTGAGGTACGAAACCAGGATACCAAATCATTCTCACTGGATGCCAACGGAAGTGTGATTGCTTCTCTGCCTATGGGCGTCTACAACGTATCTATTGAGAAGAACATCACTAATGCTCAAGGGGAGCAGGTGGTCATCTCGCTGCGTATGGAAAACGTAAACGTGAACACTGACGGACAGGTTATTGATGGTTATGTCAACTCGCTGCCAGCCAGTGCGTTAGGTAAGGACTTTATCTTCAGTGAGGTGTTCTTCAACGGTGAGACCAACTCGGGTCGTATGATGCACCCCGATCAGTATATCGTACTCTTTAACCCTACGGAAGATGTTCTCTATGCCGACGGTGTGAGCGTAGGTGTAACGATGCATATCTCATGGTGGCCTAAAGAGTTGTGGTATGATAGCTACTATCCTGATCAGGTGCCTATCGGCGGCTTCATCACCATTCCCGGTAGTGGCAAGGAGCATCCGGTTCAGCCTGGTGAAAAGCTGGTGATTGCCTTTACTGCAATCAACCACTCAGAGGTTGTGAATGGTGAGATTGCCTATGATCACGCCGTAGACTTGAGTGGAGCAGACTTCGAGGTGTACTATGGTCCCGATGCCAACGATGTGGACAACCCCAGTGTTCCCAACGTGCTCATCACAGAGAATGGTGACTCTTACGGTTTCTTCTTCCAGCCTCGTGGTTATGTCTCGCCTGTGATGTTCCGTTTGGAGAATGGTCAGCAGTCGACTGTCGACGCTTTCGTCAACAGCCACACCACACTCTCGAAGACCCATGTCGATGCAACTGAAACAACTCCCGAGGGCGATATAGATATTCATATCCTGGCTATTGAGACCGAGAATATCATTGACGGCATTCAGACCAGCGACGTACCTCAGGACGTGAAGACACGTGTGGTGCCCGAGACCGTAGACCGCGGCAAGTTCCTTGTCAATGGTTGCCACCGTCAGGAGCTCTGCATCCGCAAGGAAATTAAAGTAGGTGACAAGACTTTCTATCAGGACACCAATAATAGTAGTGAGGATATGCAGGATGTGAACGAGCGCAAGGCAGCGGGTAAAGTACAGACGGCATTCCCCGTTGGTTGGCGAAATAATAAATAATAATGTATCTTTCAAATCATATTAAATTTTGTTTATTGATCCTTCTCCTGCTGTGTAAGGCGACTTCCATTATCGGACAGTCCTACACAGTCAAGGGGAAAGTCATCACTGATCACGATGGCGAGGCTGCAAGCTTCGCCATCGTTAGTATACAGAATCAGGAGTTGCGTACACTCTGTGATATCAACGGATATTTCGAATTACGCAATATTCCTGCCGGCAAACATACACTTGAAGTGGAATGTCTGGGCTATGCGAAGTTGAAGAAGTCTATAGTGGTCAGTAAGACCCAGAGTCTTCAACTGCAGCTTCAAAGTAGCAGTTTCGCTCTGCCCGAATTCGAGGTGATGGCCAAAAGAAGCCGAAAGGGAAAAGTTGTTGTTGATGAGGCGGCCTTAGAATATATACAACCAACGTCGCTTGCCGATGTGATGCTGTTATTGCCTGGCAGTGTGTATAAGGAGAATAATCTGACACAGTTCTCGCAAATCAGCAGCCGTCAGGTCGGTACCGATGCCAATACTTCCCTTGGCGTGGGGATTGTCACCGACGGCGCTCCCGTTTCCAACGATGGTATCCGTTCACAATTAGTGGGTATTACCGAGGGGAGTGGCACCTATGACAGTGAGGTGAGAAGCCGTACGGGCATCAACCAGGGAACCGACATGCGATATATCTCTACAGACCATATACAAAGTGTGGAGTTTACCCGAGGAATTTCCTCTGCCCGTTATGGTAATCTGTCGAGTGGCATGATCAGTATCTCGTCGAAGCACGGTGTCACGCCATTACGTGTTCGTTTGAAGACCGACCTGAAAAACAAACTCATATATATGGGCAAAGGTTTCCGACTGGGAGAAAAAGCTGGAACATTGCACGCTGGTATAGACTATCTGTACTCTATCGATGACATCCGTGAGGAAATGGATAAATTCTCGCGACTGACAGGACAACTATATTATAATAATAAGGTGAAAGTAGGTGGCTACAACTTGGATCTTGACGCACGACTGAGTCAGACCATTACCACCAGCAAGATGAAAAAGGATGAACTGACTTACGAATACGACGAAACCTATAAGGCCGACTATAGTCGTACGGGACTGATGATGAAGGGGTGTATGACTTTCAGTAAGACATGGCTCGACCAGATTGAACTGACCCTCTCTGCCGACTATACCCGCGAAAAAATCAGTCGTCATCGTTTGGTACTCTCTGGTTCTGGACCGATGAACATGCCTTTGGCCTACGAAGAGGGCGAACATGAGGGAATCTATCTGCCACGAAAGTATTATAGCGATTTCTACATCGACAACCAGCCCGTGAATATATATGCCCAACTCAATGCCAGCTCACGTATACCACTATTCAGGAATATGATGCTAAACTTGATGTATGGCGCAGAGTATACCAACGTTAAGAATCATGGCGCAGGAGCTGTGATTGAAGATGAGAAACGTCCGCCTTTTCCATACGACAACTCCTACATGCGCCCTCGCCCCAACTGGGCTATTCCTGCCCTCGGTACTGGTGCTGGATATGTTCAGGCGGATTTTATCTATGATGATAGTAAGCGTAACATTCTCCAACTCTCTATTGGAGGTCGTGCCTCTATGCTGACAAACCTGCCGTCAGATTATTATCTGCACGGCCGAGTGCTGACAGATCCTCGAATCAATCTCTCCTATACTGTGGGCAGAACAGTTAAGAATACCTTTAGAATTGGCTTTGGCACAGAAAGCAAGACGCCAACGCTTGACTACCTCTATCCAGAGAAACTCTATAAAGACTTCTATATGCTTAACGCTTATACCAATGATCCACAATACCGTCACCTCATTACTTATACAAATATATATGATGTGGCCAATCGTGAATTAAAGGCTAACAAGAACAAAAAGGCGGAAGCTGGATGGGATATTGACTATCAGGGATTGAGCATTTCGCTTACCGCGTTTTATGAACAGTCGGATATGGGATTTGAGTATTTTACAGAGTACTATCCGTTAACATACAATCTCTACACCACACTGAAGCCAGATGTAAGCATCGAAGGCCGTACACCTCAGAAAAACGACTATATAGAGGAACAGTATAGTCTCTTTACTACATCGAAGAAGGTCATGAACTCCAGCAAGGTGACAAAGCGTGGTATAGAGTACCGACTTATCTTTCCAAAGATAGTGCCCCTGTCGACAACGGTAGAAATCAATGGTGCCTATTATCAGACAGACTATGCCTCGTCGTTGCCACTTTACTATTATCCAGCCGTGAAGATCGGAGGAAAGGAGTATCCTTATGTCTGCATCTATGACAATGGAGCCAAGAACCAATATCGCCGTCTGAATTCAAATATATGGCTGAACACACACATCCCGAAGTTCAAACTCTTCCTGACGAACTTCTTCCAGGTGGTGTGGCTCAACACCTCGCAGTATAAGGATAACCACGATTATATCCCCACCGAATACATTGACATGAGTGGTGTCCTTAAACCCGTTGATGACATTATCCGTGCCCAGATTGCAGCCGATGATGGTACATTCCGTTACTTCCGCCGTACTATTCTGCCAGTGAAGTATGCCCGTAATGAGAAACCTGTGTCACTGCTTTGGAATCTGAAGGCCACCAAGGAGTTCAAAAAAGGAACCAAACTCTCGTTCTTTGTCAACGGCTTACTCGATATCAGTCCTAAATACCTCTCTGGTAGTAAGGTCACCCAACGCGAATGGCATGACCCTTATTTCGGACTGGAACTGTTTTTTAATTTCAACTTATGATACGCAAATTACGAATATACATATCACTCGTAGCCATCACCTGTGGCTGTCAGGCATCAGCGCAATTGCTGCTTGACCGCGTCACTCATCCTCTGTCACCGCAGGAAGACCGCAGCCTTACTGATAATGTCGATATATCGCTGAGCAACAGTTGTGCCTTGTATGCCAATCCCGTTTTCACAGAGTGGCGAAATAGTAATGACACGATGCTTCGTCGTCGTACGGCTATCGTTTATGCAGGGTTGGCAAGTGGTGACGGAAAGGGGGATTTCATCCCTTATGAGGGTGACGGTTCTTCGGACTATCGCGTTGGTGCGTATGGTGAGTATACCACACCCCGTAGTGGTACGCTTTCGGGTAGCATCCAGTATGCACAAGGTGAGCATCGCAATATCGGGTGGAGTGCCATGCGGTTGCCAGAACTTTACTTCCCTTATATATCCACAGATTCATGTGGTGGTGACTTCAAGTTCGATAGCTATTATGCTGAAGGAAATTATGCACTGAAAGTTCAGCAGTGGGTTCTTGGCGTAAAAGGTTCGTTCTATGGCGAGCAGGCGTATCGGCTTTCTGATCCACGCGCCTTGAACAATACAACCTGGCTGCGCTTTAACATGGGAGCTGCACGTGATGTGAACGGACATCTGCTGATGCTTGATTGGGGGTATGGCCGTAACAAACAGCACATGCAATTACGATATTGGCGTCCTGGACAACAGGATCGCTTCTTCGTGTGTTATGGTTTTGGTCTCTATGATACACGTCAGAGCGGTGTGTCATTCGGCAAATCGCGTATGTACTATGTTGATGAGTATAATGCCCGTTTGCAATACCTCTCACCACAGAGAAAGAAACTGCGCTTTCATGCATCGCTGGCTTATGCCTATCAGCATATGGAAACCGAAGAAAGTGATATTTATAATCTCTATGAATCATGTTCGCATCACCTCACTCCAATGCTCAGTCTGGCATACGATCCGAAAAATAGCTGGCGCTTTGAACTGATGGTACAAGTCGACCTCATGTTGAGAAAAGGCTATGAGAATATTATAGAGGAATACCTAATTGACAATGCTAACAACATCTACGATTTCCGTACTATTGACACCCGTCAGAATTACAGTCGTAATACTGGCCGCATGGAGGTTGCTTTGAGAACTGCAAAGAATATGGGCCGTTTTGAATTAAGTCTGCAGGGGGGTATTGCCACAGATAGATATGACGAGAAATACAAGATAGGTGATTATCGAATCAATGTAAGAAGGCTGACTTCTCATATTAAAGCAGGGGTGAACTGGCAGGGAAGTCGCAACGCTTTGGCATTTAATTTAGTTTATGCTCGTCAGCGTATAGGCTCTCACGACTACCATGTTCAGATGCAGAATCAGAAGATAACCCACCTTGACTTCCAGCATGCCTTTGCTCCCTATGCCTATCGGACAGCCAATCTTCATAAGTTTATTGCGGATGTGACGTGGCAACACCAGTTGAAGAGTGTCATTGTAGGCATTAAAGGGAAGGCATATCTTGCCAATGGTCATCGTCTTGAGAATGCATGTTATACCGATGTTATCGGTTTTCCGTCAACGGCACCTATGATTTCGGCATATCCTGATAAGCATAACGAACAGTGGGGCAGTACTTCTTTCTTTGTAATGTTCTAGTATATACCTAATTATGATTAATATCCTATTACTTAGGATGCAATTCTGTAATGACAAAACACTCAGTTTTAGGTATTGTGTGTTTGGGAGAATTACCGTACCTTTGCACCCCGAAAGATGAATAGATCATGATAAGGTATAGTTGTTATAAGAAGCAATTTATAAAGTTAGAGAGGACTCGCATGGGTGCGGGTTCTCTTTTTTTATGAACAATTTAGAACTTTGTTCGTTTTTGGCATTTAAAAGACTATGCAGATAAAAAAGGATTACACGCGTGAACATATATTAGGGGTGTCAAAGCAAGTGTTCCTGCGCGACGGTTACGCCAAGACCTCGATGCGCGATATTGCGAAGGGGGTAGGTATTGGAGTGAGTAATATCTATAATTACTTCAAGAGTAAGGATGAGTTGTTCCGCCATATCGTCGGGCCGCTTATTCAGGAACTCGAGAGGATGATGCACGAGCACCACAATGTAGACAACCAAGAGGCCTTCCTGAGGTATGCTAGCGGTGAGTGTAACGAGTTGATAGCCAATAATGTGCAGGAGTACATGTGCCTCATCAACAACCACCGCGATGAACTGAAGTTGCTGCTCTACCAATCGCAAGGCTCTTCGCTCGAGAATTACATCGATCAGTATACCGAGGAGTGCTCCAACATGGTGTTGGAGTTTATGAACCAGTTGGGCTGCCAGTATCCCGACTTCAGCACCATCCATACGCCTTTTACCTATCACATTCATATGGTGTGGATGTTCAACTTCATCTCTGAGGTCATCAAGCACAACCTATCGGCGCAGGAAACCAAAAAGGCAATCGAGGACTACATTCTGTTTGAATTTGCAGGCTGGCGAGCACTGATGAATCATCAATAAAAAAGAAAGATATATAAAGTTTCAATTATGGTAAAAAGATGTTTATTAGGAATTAGTTTTTGTATGTGTAGTATGGTTATGGCTGCTGATGTTGACAGCGTATTGACCGTAAAAGACACAGTGAGATTGCGAGAAGTCCAGGTGATGGGCCGCAGCAGAATCAGAAAACTTAAGGAGTCGGGTATGCCCGTCACCGTGATTGGACAGCACCAGTTGCAGGGTACGGCCAATAATATTAATGATGTATTGTCGCGCACTGTGGGCGTCACCGTACGTAACACGGGTGGACTTGGCAGTGCCTCGCGTATCTCCGTTCGTGGATTGGAGGGCAAGCGCATCGGTATGTATATCGACGAGGCCCCAATGTCGCAACTTAGTAACTTTGTTGCCCTTAACGATGTACCAACCGATATGATTGAGCGTATCGAGGTGTATAAGGGGCTGGTGCCCTATCGTTTTGGCGGATCAGCATTGGGTGGCGCCGTTAACGTGGTGACTAAAGAATACCCACCTCTATATCTCGACTTCTCTTATGAGATAGGCTCGTTTAATACCCATCAGGTGTCGGGCGTGTTCAAACGTACTGACAGTAAAAGTGGCCTGCAATTTGGCTTAGGTGGTACCTACTCGTTTGCCAAGAATAACTATAAAATGCGATTAGATCATATAGACGGCCGTTGGGTGGAGCGTGACCACGACCAGTTTGACAAAGCCATTTGTGGCGGTTCTATCAAAGCTACGAAATGGTGGTTCGACGAACTGAAACTGGAATTGATAGGTATGCATACCAAGCAGGAGATACAGGGAATTGACATTGATATTCGCGAGGCCTACAATTACTCCGACAACTATGTGGCAGCGTTGAAAGTAAAGAGGAACGATTTCTTTCTCGATGGTTTTGATTTGGATTTGGATGCAGGCTACGTATTGGGCTACTCAGGCATGAAGGACAAGGCCATGCATCGCTACGATTGGGATGGTAATCAGATGCCGCCCACATCGGTTTATGGTGGCGAGCAGAATTCCTACCCCAGCGATGGCCGCACACGTACCAATGAGGTTACCTGCAAACTAAATCTGGGATATACAATCGACCTGCACCACTCTCTTAACCTGAATGTGTATGCCGATCACAGCTCGATGCACCCCAACGACTCACTGATGGATAAGGCGATGGGATTCAAAGCCAACTTTCCCAGCAAGATGAACACTGTTACAATCGGTTTCTCGTACGACCTGACGCTGTTTGACGGCAAGTTCCAAAACGCATTTACGCTCAAGGACTACCATTTCTCGTCATCGTCGCGTAGTATTGATGTTTACAGCGTAAGCGAGCCAGAGTCAGTAGATATCTCCAAGAACTATTTTGGTTTCAATGATGCCATGCGCTATAAGTTTGCCCGCGATTGGATGATTAAAGCCTCGTTTAATTCCGAGGTACGCATACCTACTACCGAGGAACTCATTGGTAATGGATTCAGTATCCTTGCCTCGCCCGCACTCAAGCCAGAACGTACCAATGGTGTAAACTTGGGCTTGATATATCGTCACCTGAAAAGTGATGGTGGCCTGTTGGAGATGGAACTGACGGGCTACTACAATCAGCTGGAAGATATGATACGTTTTACTCCCGACATTATACCTACCATGGCTCGTTATCGTAACTTTGGCACGGTTCGTACAAAGGGAGTGGAACTTGAGTTGAAAGGCGATGTCACCAAGCTGCTCTACCTTTATGCCAACGGCACATGGCAGGACCTGCGCGACGTGCGCAAGCTGACCCCAGGCACCAATGTGCCTAACCCTACCAAGAATCTACGTATACCCAACGTGCCTTACCTGATGGGCAATTTCGGCGCTGAGCTCCACAAGGAGAACCTGTTTGGCGGCAAGGGCCAGAACACCCGCCTGCTGCTCGATGCGGCCTATATCCATGAGTATTTCTACGACTTCGAGGTGAGCAAGTATCAGGAGCGTAAGATTCCCACCTCTTTCACGATGGATGCTGCCCTGGAGCATAGTTTTATGGACAACCGATTGACGCTGACCCTGAGAGCCAAGAACCTGACCGACCGCCACGTGGTGTCGGAGTTCAACCGTCCCCTGCCAGGCCGCTACATTGGCTTTAAAATCAGATATGTATATAAGTAATTAATAATTATATTATCAGAATGAAAATGAAAAAGTACAGTTTATTGTTTGCAGCCATCATGGCTTTAGTTTGTTCATGTAGTAGTGATGACGACACCCCCAACCCCAGTAATGGGCAGGCTGAGGGCAACTTCACGGGTATCATCTTCGCCACCGCCATCACCAACCCTGAAGGCAGCAGCGGCAGCTCCTATATGCAGGCCATTGCCGGCATGATTCCCGGCAGCTACGACAACCGCAACGCCATTCCCTTCGGCTTTGGTGCCACGCCCATCGTTACCTCATCGGGCAGCATCTACACTTTCCCCGACTATATGGGCAACTCGAAGGCGCAGATAGAGCGCTATACCATAGATACCCAGGGTAACTGGGTAAAACAGGGCGTGCTGTCGATTCCTGCCGAGGCCTCGGCTGCCAACATCGTGGAACTCAATAGCGAGAAGGCCTACGTCACCCTGCAGAGCCTGGGACTCATCACCGTGTTCAATCCCACTACGATGACCAAAATCACCGACATTGACCTGAATAGTCTGGCGCAGTCCACTACCAACGTATCGCCTGCCGTGATGGTGATTCGCGACGACAAGCTCTTTGTGGGTCTGAACCAGATGAATGCCCAGTGGATGCCCGAACAGAACACAATAGAACTAGCTGTCATCGATACCAAGACCGACCAGCTTGAGAAGCACATCGTCAACTCGTCACTGGGCTTTTGCTTCGCCACCCGTCCTGTCGATCCCAACTCGATGTTCATTGATGAGCAGGGCGACATCTACATCAACTGCATCGGCTCCTTTGGCTATATCCCTGGCTTCCGTAGCGGCATCGTGCGCATCAAGAAAGGACAGACTGATATCGATCCTGACTACTCAATAGCCTTCGATCAGACCGAGGTTGCAGGTTTGAGCACGAAGTATGCCGACTTCCTGGCTGCTGTGTGCTATGGGGGCGACGGCCAGCTCTATGCCTATGCCAACTCAAATGCCCTCGACCCCGATGCGATGTCAAACCCCTACCTGAGCATGACCAACCTGCCCGTCATCATCGACCTGAAGGCGAAGACCATGCGGGTCATCGAGGGTATGGAAATCAGCAACCCCCACACAATGGCCATCGGCCTGCATCAGGGTCTCGTGGTCTATGGAAGTTCTAACAAGCAGGCCAACGGCTTCTATACCTACAACCCCAAGACGCAGAAGGTAGAGGGGCCTGTTATCAGCGTGCAAGGTATCCCCTGCTTCTTCCATAGCTTTGCTGAATGAATAGAGAAGACTCGCAGCAATGCGGGTCTTTTTTTGTGAACGTTTTGGAACATTGTTCGTTATTAAATATTAGTAAGGTATGAAGATTGAAAAGATTAATGAGTTGTTTGCACGGTTTGCGGGACAACTGCAGAAGATGCGCTGGCTGACGTTAGGCATCTTCGCATTGGTGATGATTGTGTCGATCATTGGCATGAAGCGGATGGTTAAGGAGACGTCGTTCGACGACTATTTCATCGAGGACGACCCAATGCTGGTAATGACGGAAGAGTTTAAATCGCATTTTGGTAACGACTACTACGTTGGCGTGCTGACACAATGCGATAACCATTTTACGCAGGAGAACCTGCTGACGCTGCGGGCTCTGTCCAACGAACTGTTGGATAGTCTGTCGTATGCCGACAAGGTGACGTCGCTGACGGATATCGAGTTTATGGTGGGCAGCGACGAGGGGATGACTATTGAACAGATAGTGCCAGAGGAGATTCCGGAGGACAACTCGGCGGCAATGGACAGCGTCCGTGCGCGGGCCTACAGCAAGCCGCACGTGGCGCGGAAACTCATCTCGCAGAAGGGCGACCTCTCGTGGATTATGGTGAAACTGCGCCAGTTTCCTAAGGACAGCGTGTGGAAGCAGCAGGGCACGGTGGCACCCGACATCATCACGGGTCAGGAGGTGGAGCGCATCATCAAGAAACCGCAGTATGCCTCGCTGCACCCACGGGGTACTGGTATGCCCTACGTTACCAATTGTAAGACCGTGTATATCGGTAAGGAGATGGGGCGCCTGATGATGATTGCCACCATCGTGTGCATGCTGGTGATGCTTTGTATGACGCGCTCGCTGCGTGGCGTTATGGCGCCGATTATCTCGGTGGTGGGCGGACTCTTCCTTACTTATGGCATCGCAGGCTGGACGCAGATGTACGTCGATTCCACCGTGTTGATGATTCCCACCATCCTGGCCTTTGCCGTAGCCATCGCCTACAACATCCACATCTTCTCGTATTTCAGAGGTAGGATGCGCATTCACGGCGAGCGGCACAAGGCTGTGATCGAGACGATGAGGGAGATTGGTTGGTCTGTGTTCTTCTGTGGATTTACTACGCTGGTATCGCTGCTGTCATTTCTCGTCATCCCCATTCGGCCGATGCATTGTGTGGGTGTCATCAGCTCGATGAGCGTGCTATTTGTACTGCTCACCTCGCTCATTATCTCGCCCGTATTGTTGTCGTTTGGCAAAAACAAGCGTCCTACAGAGGGCTTCACGGAGGAGAGTGACACGCGCTGGACGGCAGCGATGGTAAAGTTGAGTGACGTGGTACTGAGGAATCCGAAGAAGATTGGCTGCTCGTTCCTTGTGGTGTGCATCGTGCTGTGCGTGGGTCTGTGGAAGATTGAGGCGGCGTTCGACATTGAGCGCACGATGGGCACTCGTGTGGATTATGTGAAGGAGGTGATGGACGTGGGTCGCTCGGAACTGGGCTCGCTCTATTCTTATGACCTGATAGTGGAGTTACCCAACAATGATGAGGCTAAGGAACCAGAAAACCTGAAACGATTAGATCAGTTACAGCAAAAAGTGGCTGACTATAAACTGACTAAACGTACAACCTCAATCTTGGACATTCTGAAGGACCTGAACCAGACGCTCAACGATGGCGATACAGCTTACTATCGCGTGCCTGATAGCGAGGAAGAGGTGGCACAGGAGATACTGCTTTACGAGAATGCAGGCGGCACCGAGTCAGAGTACTGGGTGGATTACGACTACCGCCGCCTGCGACTGATGGTAGAGATTTCCGACTTCAACTCGGCGCAAGTGGAGCGCGAGATGGCGCAGATCCAGACCGATGCCCAGAAATTATTCCCAGACGCTAAGATTACTACAGTGGGTAATATTCCGCAGTATGTAACTATGATGCAGTATCTGGTACGCGGACAGATGCTCTCGTTCGTCATATCCATCCTCATCATCGGTGTCATCCTCATGATAGCCTTCCAGAGCATCCGCGTTGGTCTCATCGGTCTGATACCCAACATGATGCCTGCAGTGTTTGTAGGCGGCTATATGGGATGGATGGGTGTGCCGCTCGACATGATGACTGCCACGTTGCTGCCCATGATGCTTGGTATGGCGGTGGATGATACCATCCACTTTATCAACCACTCCAAGCTCGAGTTCGACCGCACTGCCCACTATCGTGAGGCCATCCGTCGCACGTTCCGTGTTGTGGGTGTCGCCATCGTCATCACCAGCATCATTACGTCGGCCGTCTTTGCTGGCTTCTGCACTTCGGCCTGCACTATGTGCATCAACTTCGGCCTGATGGCTATCATTGGTATTCTGTCGGCTCTTGCTGCCGACTTGTTTGTAACGCCTATACTTGTTAATAAGTGTAAGGTGTTTGGTAAGGAAAAGTCTAATCAATAAAAATAGAATATGAAAAAGATTGTTTTAATTTTTGTCGTATGCCTGATGGCTGCCGGAGAGATGAATGCCCAACAACTGACGGGGCGTGATATTGTACAGAAGGTGAAAGACCGTCCCGACGGTAATACACGCTATGGCGAGATGGAACTGACACTCAAGAAAAAGAATGGTAGTACTCGTCAGCGCAAGGTGACGTCATGGGCCATGGATGAGGGTAAGGACACGAAGAAAATGATGTTCTTTACTTATCCTGGCGATGTGAAGGGAACGGGCTTCCTGACATGGGACTACGACCAGATAGGCAAAGAGGATGCTAAATGGCTTTATCTGCCTGCCATGAAGAAGACCAGACGTATCAGTGGTTCTTCATCGAAGACAGACTATTTCATGGGAACTGACTTTACCTATGATGATATGGGCTCGCGACATGTGGATGAAGACCATCATAAACTGCTCCGTGAGGAGATGAAGAACGGGTATAAGTGCTGGGTGGTTGAGTCGGTGCCTGTAGATAAGCACGAGATATACAGCCGTAAAGTGTCGTGGATCCGTCAGGATTGTTTGATTGCAGCCTATGTGGAATACTATGACAAGCTGAACAAACTGCATCGGGTATTGACAACCTCTGACATCAAGAAAGTGCAAGGCTTCTGGACCATCCATAAGATGGAGATGAAAAATGTACAGACCGAGCACAGCACTATGATTGTAGTGAAGAATTCTCAATATGATATCAAAATAGACAAGGCACTCTTTACTGTTGCCAAACTTGAGAAAGGTTTATGAAATCAGCTTTTATTTTCATGGCATTTTTGTGGTGCGCACTCCCTCGTCCTGTCATTGCACAGGACGAGGATTCTTTGCGTGTCGGTGTGAAAGGTTTTGTTGATACCTATCACGCTGTGCGAACAGAACAGCCTAACGACTGGATGTCGTCAAGAACCCGTGTGCGTGGTGAGGTATCGGTAGAGAAGGGTCATGCTGGTGCCTTTGTTTCGGCAAATCTGGTATATAACGCCATTTTGAAAGAACGTACAGACTTTCAATTGCGTGAGGCCTATGCTTATTACTCAGATCAGCACTGGGATCTGCGTGCTGGTCGACAGATTGTTGTCTGGGGTGTGGCCGATGGTCTGCGTCTGACTGATGTGATATCACCAATGGACTATACAGAGTTCTTAGCGCAGGATTATGATGATATCCGAATACCTGTGGGTGGTCTACGTCTGCGTTACTCTCATGAGAAATGGAGTCTTGAGGCTGTTGCCGTTCCCGTTAGTTCTTTTTTTGAACTGCCTACCGACACGGAGAACCCATGGACTGTGGGGGCGATACCTATTAATAATGAACCTAGTCATAAACTATGTAATATGGAATATGGTGCACGCCTGTCATTCTACCTCAGTGGTATCGACTTTTCGTTCTCGGCATTGCATACCTGGAATAAGATGCCTGTTGTATGTAATGGCCGAGGTGATTATCGAAGAATGACCATGTTAGGCGCAGATTTGTCAGTGCCTGTTGATAAATTTGTGATAAGAGGAGAACTCGCGGAGTATCTGGACGAGGCACAGTCGGCCAATGGCGTTAAGGATATGCCAAGGGCTGCCTCTACAAATGGTCTTATTGGCATAGATTGGTATGCAGGAAACGATTGGTCGCTCTCTGCCCAGTATGCCCATAAATATGTGGCGTGGGGTGAGCATCGTAATACCGGGCTTGCCACCTTCCGCCTGTCCAAGGAATTGTTGCACAATACTCTGACTCTTCAGAGCTTTGCTTATGTCGATGTGACCAATGGCGGTATCTACAACCGACTAAGTGGTGATTATGCATTGAATGACCAGTTACATGCTATTGTGGGATACGATTATTTCCATGCCGATCGGGGCATGTTCACAGTCTACGATAAAAACTCGGAAGTGTTTCTTAAGTTGAAGTACAGCTTTTAAACTTCTGTTTTACGGTTTTATACCAATGATAGTAGCATAGTATGGCTTCTTTTGGTATACCTTGGTAAGGGTGAAACCCGCGGCGTTGAGCATGACCTGAAGCTCCTCTGGTGTGTAGACGGTCATGCCCTCAACGATATTGGTCCACATAGAATCGCTGTTAATGGCTTCCACCATGATGGCAAAACGGCCTCCTTGTTTCAATACACGATATACTTCTTGTAGACAGCTAGGCATGTTTGGCCAGAAATATACTGTTTCGACGGCTGTTACGAGATCGAACTTTTCATCATGATAGGGTAGCTTCTCTGCAGAACCTTGGCTGACGAATACCTGCTTATCAAGTAATTCCTTGTTTATTTTTTTTGCTTTTTTTACACTCTCTTCAGAGATGTCGATACCATAGACCTGTGCACCATTGCTTCGTTTCGATAGCCGCTGTAGGGTGGCGCCTCCGCCACAACCGATGTCGAGCATCGTCCATTTGTCTTGAATGTCGATAAGGTCTAACCCCCAGTTGGTAAGTGGCGCATGGGTGCTGTTCATGAACCACAACATTGCACGTCCCATCCGACCTTTGGGATGGGCACAGTTAGTGAACAGTTTACTTAATATTTTTGACATGATTGATTAATTTAGTCTTTTAAATTATAGTGCAAAGATACGGTAAAAAAATGAATGACGCAATACCTAAAACAGAGGATTTTATAAACAACGTTCCGCCCGGGCTTTCACAAGTCCGGGCGGAATTGTCAAATCTGACTTGACTTAAAAGAATCAGCTGCCTGCTGATTATCGTTACTACATTGTATAACGAACTATAACTAACTAGAAAAACCAAATTTAATCATAGATTGGTGTACCAGTCATATTTGCTCCGTGAGCACCTGCTCCCCAACCGGGATTCTGCTTCAGTACGGTCTCGTCGTTGGTGATGGCAATCTGAGCAGGTGGTATCATGACGAAACCATCGGTATCTGCATAACGCTGTGCCCAACTGCTGCCGCCAACGGCCTGGCCATGATGCATTACCGTCCAATGGCCTTTGTAGTTTACACGACTTCCATCCTGACGTTGTAAGGCTGCTGCTGCCTCGCAATTAACTCCTCCGTTCTTACCTGACCAGCGGCGCAAATCGTTATAGCGAATACCTTCGCATGCCAATTCCCAACGGCGCTCGTCCTTGATGTTCTTCCATGAATAGGTGGTGGCAGGCAGGCCTACACGGGCACGTACTTTATTCATTTGGGTGGCTGTTCCTGTGAGCTCAGAGTGCATCAGCATTACATCGGCCAGACGAAGCAACACCATGTCTGCAAAGTGGTCGCCCTGGAACGAGTTCTTGTTATTGTTGGCTGCCGTTGAGCTTTCAGAACGAAGGACTCCCCACCAAGTATAGACTGAGTTTACATCATTCCAATGACTCTTGGAACAGGTAATGGGCATCCATTTCTTGTTGTACAGGCCTGCATCCTCTGAACAGTTGGTAACAAAGGCGAACTTCTTACATTCTTCGGGCGCATTTAGGATTGTAGCCTTTTTACGCGGGTCATCGTCACTCCAGTCGTCCCAAAGTGTTGTATTGACAAGACCTTGTCCCCATCCCTGTCCGAAGGGCATCGTATTTTCCTTACCATTCTCATTGCCTTCACTGTCGTTTCCATTGCGTAGTCCCGTATAGAGCGATACCTGATTGGTGAATCCCATCTGGATATTACCGCTCCAGCCGCCACTGTTCATGTATTGAACCTGGAACATCTCCTCGCAGTTACCATTGCCAGCCCATACCTTACCGGCTTCAGCCAGATCCTTCACGTAGTCGTAGTCCTGAATGGTATATTTGTTGGTATACTGCCAGAGCAGGCGATAGTCTTCAACCAGACTGTAGCCACCGTTGTTGATGGCATCTTCTACATAGCTGATTACCTGCGCTTTACTCAGTGATGCGCCTGCACCCTCCTGCTCAAAGTCGAAGACGACATCAGCGAGAGAGGCCGAAGCCAGCTCGCCGGCTTTCTTATAGAAACCCTCATAGAACATATAGGCACGAGCCAGCATACCCTCGGCAGCGGCCTTTGTGGCATGACCGTCACCCATGGTGGTCATACCATGATTCATCAGATTAGCGGCACTCACAAAGTCGGCAAGGATGTGTGGATAGATTACCGTCTCGGCATCCTGCTGTGGACAGGGATCTGGTGCTCCTGCTGCCCAATAGGCTGGAATGTCGCCCCAGAACTGTGCCCCCCAAAGATAGAACAAACCACGCATGAAGTATGCCTCGCCCACCATCTGATCGCGCTCTTTCTCCTGACCAGTCCAGTCAAAAGCGTCGACGCCATAGATAATGGCATTAGCACGAGCTATACCGACGTAGATTCTTTTCCACAGGTTATCAAACATATCCTCCTGGTTGTACATCAGATGGCCGATGGCGTGTATCTTTGTCGAACTAGCGCTGCCGCCGCCGTTTCCTTCATCGGCCATGATATGGTTCACCAGCCATGGTGTCTCGTTAGCCGTCTGACTGATTTGGTTCATCACACCATAAAGAGCTGCCAACTCCTTGTTCAGGTCGTTTGCTGAAGCTGGGAAGTTAGAGGTGTTCGCCTCAGTATAGTTTTGGGTGTCGAGCGCATTCTCGCAAGAGGTTACTCCTGTGGCTAACAGAGCTGCGATAGCTATTGTATATATCTTTTTCATAATTTTTATCTTTTAATTCTCAATTCTTAATTCTCAATTAGAACTTAATGCTTGCGCCTACGATAAAGGTACGGGCTGAGGGATAGAGACCAACGTCGATGCCACGGATGAAATTTGTATTATCAGCATTCTTGCCACCATCGGCCGAGCATTCCGGATCAACACCTGTATAACCAGTAAAGGTATAGAGGTTTTGAGCTTGTACGTAAAGACGAAGCTGACTGAATGGTGAACCCTTCCATATCTTGTTGAAATCATATCCCAACGTAACGTTCTGAATCTTGAAATAGTCACCATTCTGCATGAAACGTGTAGATACCCACTGATCAGCTATCTGGCCGACAGTCAGTCGAGGCTGTGTGTTGCTGGTGCCTTCGCCATGCCAACGGTTAAACACATCCGTCGTATACTCGTCGTACTGGTTTGTACGTTGTGCAGTACGATAGCACTGCATGATCTGCTGGCCGAAGGCGCCTGCACCTGTTATTCCGAAATTGAAACCCTTGTATTCGCAACCAAGGCTAACGCCGAGGGTTACATCGGGATTGGGATTGCCTACTTCATGGCGGTCGAGGTCATAATTAATCTCGCCGTCTCCGTCGTAATCAGTCCAAATGGGGTCGCCAGGAACTGCTGAGTCGAGCACGGCCTTTCCTGCTGCACGGGCAGCGTCGATCTGAGCCTGGTTCTGCCAGATTCCATCGTATGACATAGCATAGAAATAACCAACAGGATGTCCTTCTTCTACGAGCGATACATATGATGAGCCTTGGAATAAGGTGTTAAGGAATTCTTTGTCTATACCGATCTTGCCACCATTGGCTGCTAGACGGGTGACCTTGTTCTTGTTGGTGGCAACATTTACATTAGCATGATAGTTGAAGTCGCTACCAATCTTGTCACGCCATGAGAGTGCCAGTTCAAAACCAGTATTCTTAATATCACCGCCGTTAATCATCGCAGGCTCCTCGTAGCCGAGTACCACGTTCATGGGTGCCTGTACCAGCCAGTCTTTGGTCATCTTTACATACCAGTCGAAACTCAAGCCGAGACGGCCATCTAAGAAACGGGCGTCAAGACCGATGTTTGTCTGCTCAGAAGTCTCCCATGTCACATCTTCATTGGGGGGATTCTTGGCATAGGCTCCAGTCGTGTAGCTGCCCTGTGAGATGGTATACATGTCGTCATTGCTGAATTTGTAGCCATAGTCGGGATAACCTGTAGGAGAGAAACCGATATTGGAGAGATAGTAGAAATTACCGATCTGGCAGTTACCGTTCTGTCCCCATGAGGCGCGTATTTTCAGGAAATCAAGCCAACTGGCAGCTCTTTCCATGAACTTCTCGTTGGAAACAACCCATCCTGCAGAGAATGAGGGGAAGTAGCCCCAGCGCTTGCCACGGGCAAAGTTATTGGAACCGTCGGCACGGATGATAGCTGTGGCCATGTATTTCTCATCGTAGTTCCAGTTGGCGCGTCCGAAGAACGAGACGATATTGGTTTGCAGAGGGTTGTCGTAACCGCCATGACCAGTCATATATTGGGTCTCGTAGTTGTTAGGGATGTTGAAGTCCCATCCGTTGTGAACCAGTGAGTTCAGATTATCCTCGCCCACTGTAAAGCTCATGTTCATGCTGTTACTCCATTGGGTGCGCTCCAGCGACTGACCAGCCAGCACATCAATGGTATTTTTTCCCATCTTTGGAAGGATATATGCAAGTGTGTTTTCTACCGAGAGACTGCTGCTCTGCGCCTCCCTCATATTCAGGCTATAGTTCGCACTGGCACTGGTGGGGTTCGAGTTATAGGGCAGACTGATATCGCGGTGATTGTTGGCATTATAACCCGTATGGAACTGCCCGCGATACTTCAGGTCCTTGACAGGCTCTACTATCCAGTAGAAAGTGGCATTCACGTTGAAACTGCGATTCTTGTTGATGGAGCTGTAGCCACCGGCAAGGAAATGGTTCAATGGGTTATTATAAATGTCAGTGCTATAACCGGCACCGTTCTTGTCATAAGAGGCAATCGTACCGTCTGCATTGTAGGGCTCTACCAGTGGCGATGCCACATAGGCTGCCTGCATGATGTTCCAGTAGCCGCTACCTTCTGCTAGGTCATGACTCCTCTGGTAAGTGTAACTTACGTTCTCACCAATGGTGATGATGTCATGGCTCTCACCAATCAGGTCCTTGCCTTTCAGCAGCACATGCTCTGAGTTGATTCGACCACCGTAACGTTTGTAGTTTGATGCGTTGTCGCCGCCCATAATACCCTCGTTCGAGCTGTAGTTCAGCGATATTGAGAACTTTGAGTTCTCAGAACCACCAGTCAGTGTTACGGCGTTACTGAACTGTAAAGCATTTTTGTTCTCATATTCTTTTACCCAGTTGGTGCCTGTCCATCCATTATTAATCTTCGAAAGGATGTTAGCGGGAACTAAGTTCGACCAGTTGGTGGCTTCACCGAAAGTATTCATGTTGGTCTCGTCGATAATCTGCATGTATTGTTGGGCATTCAGCAAATCGGGCACTTTGTAAGGGTTCGACCAGCCAGCATAACCGTCATATTGCAACTGAATCTTACCGGCCTTTCCCTGTTTGGTGGTTACCAAGATAACACCGTTAGCAGCACGGGCACCGTAGATGGCTGCAGAAGCAGCATCCTTCAGTACGTCAATACTTTCAATATCGTTCGGGTTCAGACCGTTCAAACCGTCATCGGCCGTACCGGCATTGATGCCATCGATGATCAGCAGTGGAGAAGAAGTACCAATGGTACCGACACCACGGATGTTGACTTTAAAGCCCTTACCAGGCTGTGAAGAACTCTGGGTAATCTGCACACCAGGCGTGCTTGACTGCATGGCGGTCAGCGCATTGGTGGTGTTCAGTTTGGCGATGTCCTCACCCTTCACCTGAACAGTGGCACCGGTAACCAGCTTTTTCTTCTGGACACCGTAACCTACAACCACCACCTCTTCAAGGACTGCATTGTCGTCCTTCATCGTAATCTTGTAGTTGTTCTGATCACCAACCCTAATCTCCTGTGTTTCGAAACCAATAAACGACACGACAATCGTTGCACCTGGTTTCACATTGAGTGTAAAGTTACCGTCAAAGTCGGTAACCGTAGCATTCGTGGTACCCTTTTCCACTACACTGGCTCCGATGACGGGTCCCATTGCATCGACTACAGTACCTGTAATCTTCTTCGTTGCCTGCTGAACCTCTGTGGTTGAAGTCGAGGCGTTTGCGTTCGGCGAGTAGAAAAGGCCTGAAAGGGCTAATACTCCTACTAGAATTGCCGTTTTCCTTACTTGTTTCATACTTTAGTTTTAGTTTATAAATTTAAATTGATTGATATATAATATTTTTCCTTATGTGTACATTATTAATTATATAGGCTTGACCTGCTATGGACGTTATCTTTCTGCTTGCAAAGTTAGAAAATAAATATGGCAGAAATAGAGTTTGTGTTTGCAAATTCTGATACAATTTTGCTCAGAAAACATTTTGGACATATAGGCGCAACAAAGATGCCATATAAGCTCATTCCTATTGGAACATAAAAGAAACAAAAATCGCCTGAACTTGAAAATCCAGGCGAAGAAACATAGGAATAAACAGCTATAGATGACTACTTGCTACACAATTCCGTGTACCAATCATGTAGGTCGCTCCACTTGTAGTAGGGATAGTCCTTAGTCTGAACAGGCATACTTACTTCTGCACCATTCAGCAGACATTTCACGAGAATGTCATCATGGGCACTTTTACTGCGATAGAATATCAGTTGGATATTCGAAGCTTTACAGGTCTGCCAGTTTTGGTAGGTGTTTTTTACTTCATACGGATCTTCTGGGTCGCGATTGGCTCCATTGAGCCCCATCAGTACTGTCAATGGCCCTAAATAGGTATCATGACCGAAGCGTAAATCGGCAATATGATCACTGTCCCCAGAGATGACAGCATCAGCTTTTCTGATAATATCCTGAAGAATTGGTATTACATTATACTGGGGAGCGAATACCCATGAATATGCGTATAGATTGGAGAATTCCCATCTGTTTGCAATCTCCTCGTCGGTCACGATGCTGCCCATCAGTCCCTCATGATTAATATTTGGTAGCGAGGTGTATAGTCTCAGAAGGTCATCGGCGATATGACCAGCACCGCCGGGCAACCCGTCGGTAGAGGTGAATACACGTGTGATAATCTTCTCTGGCAGAGAATCGGTGAATATAAATTTGTCTTTGTTGGCTTCCCAACGTGGCGTCACACGGGGATATTTGTGCTTTATAGGATTCTCTCTATCATCAGGGACTACTCCGTCGAGTGTGAAACGTGAAGACAGCTCCAGAATCTCTATCGCAGGATTACATTGGACTAGTTCTTGGCAGAAAGCAACCATGCTCATAACGCTTCGTCCCGATAGTGAGGAAATGGCCAGTGCATTGCCACCCTTTTCGAATACCTGCGGAAAATGGTTGTACATGCTACGGGCTATCTGCTGGTGCTGCTCCCAACCCAATAGTGACAGTTCTGTAGCTCCAGTCATCAGTTCGTCCTTGATGGCCATGAAGCGCTTATAGAATGCCTCACCCTCATCAGTCAGTTGTTGGCGTTCATGAGCCATGGTCATAACAGTGTCAAGATCCAGATAGAGTCGTTTCTCCCAATAATAACGCGACCCGTGACGGGCATAATGGCTGATATAAAATGGCTCATAACCATTTGGTGCCTCTGTCATCCGACACGTATCAGCAGGGTAAGGATAGTCACCACCATATGCCTTTCTGGGGTCGGCTTTCAACTGGTTCAGAATCGCACTCTCTTGTGCCGATGCTGTTATGGTAAACAGCATCAGCACCATTGCTAAAAGTTTTTTCATTGTTTGTTTTTATTTGTTGTTTGTGTTACTTTTATATTCGTCTGGAGTCATACCAAACTCTGTCTTGAAATACTTAGAGAAGACACGGGGTGAATTGAAGCCTACTTGATAAGCTATCTCAGAAACATAAAGACCACTCTGTTCGAGTAACTGTCGGCCGCGTTTCAGACGCAGAAGTCGGATGAACTGGATAGGCGTGCGCCCTGTGAGGTGCTGCAGCTTTTTATAGAGTTGCGACCGGTGTACCCCCATCTCGCTACTCAGTTCCTCAACATTGAAGTCGGAGTCGGATATATGTTTTTCTACAAGTGAGATGGCGTTGGAGATAAATTGCTCGTCAAGTGATGTCACCGTGATTTCAGATGGTGCAATGTCTATCTCATTTTTGAAACGCTGGTGGTGTTGCTGGTTGCGCTCAACAAGGTTACGAACACGCTGAAGCAAAATGCCCATACTAAAGGGTTTAATCACATAGTCATCAGCGCCTGCTTCCAGTCCTGCAAGTTCGTCAACACTCTGCGACTTGGCTGTTAAAAGGATGATAGGAATGTGTGAAGTGGCTATGTCTGTTTTGACGATACGACAAAGTTCGAGCCCATCCATCTCGTCCATCATTACGTCGCTGATGATGATATCCACATCGTTTGTCTGAAGCTGCTTTAGAGCCTCTTTTCCATTCGAAGCACTTACAATATTATAAGCTTCTGCCAACCCTTGTCCCACATAAGTCAGGAAATCACAGTTGTCATCAACCACCAAAACGGTGGTCTCATGCTCTGCCTCATGCTGCTCAGTTGAGATTTCACAATATTCCTCGTCTCTCTCACTTTTATGAATGGGCAGTGTGATGGTGAAAATAGACCCATGTCCCCCCTCGTTATTTTGAACCGTGATCTCTCCACCGTGCAGACGAACATATTCTCTTACGATATGCAGACCGATTCCACTGCCAATAGCTTGGAGATTATTATTGCTCGACTGATAGAAACGGTTGAAGATGAGAGGCTTTTCTTCATCGGGGATACCTATTCCTGTATCTGCCACCTGAATCAGTGCATTTTGATCTTTCACGTCAATGCTTACGGTGATACAACCGCCAATTCTGCTGAACTTAAAGGCATTTGACAGAAGGTTCATCATAACCTTTGTCATCTTGTCTTTGTCGAACTGCATCTCCACATCTTCCACCATAGGCAGGAAAGTCAGATTAATGCCTTCCTTTTTCGCCTTTAGCTTGAAAGACTCACAGACAACACTGATTATCGGGACAATATTACCGTCTGTCAGGTTCATACGCTCGTTGCCAAGTTCCAGTCTGCGGAAATCGAGTATTTGGTTTACCAGAGAAAGTAAAAGGTCGGCATTCCGGTGAATCATATCCAACATTGATTTCGAGGTGGGGTCTTTGGTCCTTGCTTCCAAATCTTCCACAGGACCGACTATTAAAGACAGGGGTGTCCGCAAGTCGTGACTGATGTTCGTAAAGAAACGCAGTTTTATCTCGTTCAATTGCTTTTCCTGCTCTTGCTGCAGTTCAAGTTGTTGCAACTTCATCTTGTAGGCTCGTTTGTTACGATAATAGCGGAACAATATCCATAGAAGACAAGCGATAACTACTAGATAAATAAGGTAGGCCCACCATGTGCGCCATAATGGCGGATTGATGGTAATGTCTAGCAGGTGGCTCTCGAGTGAATCCTGAGTCTTGGTATAGAGCTGGTATTTGCCAGGAGGCAGATTCCACAATATAATGGACTGATGTTCTATGGGCTGCCATGTATCAGAGAATCCCCGTAATTGATAATAATAGGTGTTGGTCATCGTCTGCTCTTCGAACAGGCTGGAACACTCCACCATAATATTATTTTCATTGTAATTCAACTCGAGTTTTTTTGTGAATATAACATCGTGTGTAATCAATTCTCGCCCGTTTATTAATTGGTTGGGTGATAGAATCTCATTGTTAACGCTGATGCCGCCAATGACGAGAGGCTTCTCTTCAGACTCGTTGTTGGCATGTGCCAGCAAGCCATTTAGATTGATGCACTGATAGCCGTTGTCGGTGCCTAACCAGAGATGGTTGTCCTGGTCAATGTGCACTGCACCGGGATTATAGAAAATATCTTCTGTTTCAGGGCTGATATTGAAAACATTATAGTCCCATGTCTCACCATTCTTTTTCCCGTGACTGAGCCGCACTAGTTGATTACCGCTTACAGCCCAAAGATTGCCCGTTTTGTCAAGGGCTGCAACCTTCGATGGCACTTTCTCTAGGCCCGATGGAAGACTAACAGGTTCTCCTTGGGGATTAAGAACGGTCATGCCCAAGGCATTATTGGCCTCTCCTAACAGATATACATAGTTCTGACTATCAATACATCCATGTTTGAACATGCCATTATAAACTTTCTTCCACTGTCCATTACCATCCATGGTATAGAAACCGTTAGTGCTTATGGCATACAATTTGTTGTTAACGTATTTCAAATCGAACACAAATTGGGCCTCGAGATGTGTGTCGGTTGTCATTCCTGTAGTCTGGTCTAAGCACCATACACCTTTGCGTTGTAAGGCCACATAAATATTGTTCTTAGGCCCGAAAGCAATGGCATAAGGTGACTCTCCTTTAAAATAAAACTGCTGACTACCAATGGGCGATAGTCGAAGTAATCCCTGTTTATAGATTCCAGCCCATAAAGCATTATCAATATCGGTTTTGAGAACACTGACAGACGCATTCCCTATCTTCTTTGTCCATTCCCCATTGTGTAAGGGTTTATAGTAAATGCCTCGATCCTCGAGTCCCATCCATAATCCCTTACCGTCATTTGTCTGTGCAAATGAGAGTACATCGGTCATGGCGTTTGGATTCCCAGAGTCCATCACCTGATAGAGCATGCCGTAGTTCAAACTTTTGTTATATAAAGAGATGTCACCTTTAGCGTAGCTCACCCACATGGTCCCATTGGCTTTCTCATAATGCAGCATGTAAATTTGATTATCTTTTAGTCCATTTACATCACCAGCATGGTGTGTTAGGTGTTGCTGCATATTTAATTTCATGTCACAGATATAGATACCGTCGTTCTCCAGTCCGATCCATAGATGCCCGTCAGGTCCGCATTCAATTGTCGATACCGTAGAAGGGAATTCCATTGACGTTGTCCAGGATTGGTTGTTGTAATCATATTGACGTACATGGCGATCGTCGCTAATCCATACGTTACCTTTATCATCCGCCACCATAGGAAACAGGAAGGTGCTCACTTCGTTGACAAGAGGTGCCTTTCGCATCAGCTCCTTGGTCATTGATGAGAAGAAGTACAGATGTCTCGTGGTCAACACGATGTATGATTGCTGGTTCGAAATCACATTCACAACCTGCTCATCGGTGGTGTCGAACAATAGTTTCTGTACGTTCTTATGATTCAGGTTAATGTAGTAAAGCTTGTTGCCTTGCCAGGTCAGGCAGTTGTTATCCTTTATGTTGACGAAGAGGTCCTTGTTGACGACATGAATATTAAAACCTCCTAATACACGGTCGATGTCGGGGGTGAATTGATTGTTATGGGGATTATACCTAATGACCTGTCTGCTATGCGTGTTTAGCCAAAGTCTGCCATTCATGTCTTCATAAATGCCATCGATACCAGTCTGCATATCAGGATGCTGTCGATTATATCCGTTAGGATTTCTACTCTCCAGTTGTGGCAAGGTAAAAAGTCCGAACGACGTTCCCACCCACATGATGTTGTTGGTGTCACGATAGATGGCCTTTACTCTATAACCTTTTGTATAAATGTGGTAAAATCGAAAACTATCTTGACTGAAACATTGAAGTCCGCCAAGAATCACCATTATGAACATGAATAAGTATTTTCTCATTTTACACACACACATTTTTGTTGCGAAGATATATAAATTCTTTTTAAAGATGATGCAAAGATAAGCAATTTGCGGCTATTTGCAAAGAAGGAATGTTGATGGTTTGTGCATTAAATGTTGCCAGTTGTGGAAAATCGACAAACTGTGCATCTCTTAAGTACAAATAGAACGTTTATCCCATCATCACATCAAGCAGCATCATCAGGACAAAGCCAAAGGAAAAACCAATGGTACTATGATTGCTATGCTGTCCACTAGAGGCTTCTGGGATTAGTTCTTCGACAACCACATAGAACATGGCTCCTGCGGCAAATGCCAGCATATAGGGGAGAATGGGCAGCAGGAATGAAGCCAATAATAATACTGCAATAGCGCCAATGGGTTCAACGGCTCCACTCAATGAACCGATTAGAAAAGAACGCCAGCGGTTGTTGCCAGCAGTTCGCATTGGCATGGAAATGATAGCTCCCTCTGGTATGTTTTGAATCGCAATACCTAATGAGACGGCAATAGCACTGGCTAAGGAAATCTGGGAAGTGCCATTCTCTGCTCCTGCGAAAACTACGCCGACAGCCATTCCTTCCGGCAGATTGTGGATTGTTACGGCAAGAGCAAGCATCGCTGTCTTTGAGAGATGAGAACGGAGTCCTTCAGGCTTGTCTGTTCCAATATGCAGGTGAGGTGTTAGCTCATCTATTAACAGAAGGAAACCCATACCCATCAAAAAACCGATGGCGGCAGGTACGACAGCCCATTTGCCGCTATAGGTTTCCATCTCCATTGCTGGAATCAGGAGAGACCATACTGATGCGGCAATCATGACACCAGAAGCAAAGCCAAGAAGTGATTTCTGTAATCGTACAGACATTTCGTCCTTCATAAAAAAAACGAAAGCAGAACCAAGTATAGTACCAAATAAAGGAATTAATAATCCGATGATGAGTACAGTCATTCTGTTTGAGTTTTAAAACTGTTTCTTAATTCTTTTTGCAAAAATACTTGTTTTGGATGAGAAAAGAAGAAAAAAAACGATATTTATGGTGATTATTCAATTACTTTAACAAGTAAAAGGATTCGATGGTATATGTGCAATAATTTGTATGATACTTCGTTATTATGATGTGTATAAAAATTATGCTATAGCGTTGTTGATGATGTTTGCTTCCTGCAAAATATGGGCGCAAAATGAAATATCCTTCAGCCATTACTGGACGATGGAGCCATCTTTTAATCCTGCAACGGTAGGTAAAGAAGCAAAGCTCAATGTGGTAGCGGCTTATGCTACTCAAATGGCTGGCTTTGAGCACAACCCACATACCATGTATGCAGCTGCTGATATGCCATTTTATGCCTTGGGCGCAAGTCATGGTGTCGGTATTCAGTTCCTTAATGATGCCATAGGCTTGTTTACTCATAAACGGTTAAGTTTGCAATATACCTATCAGCGTCAGATGTCTGGTGGAAAAGTCTGTGCAGGTATACAAACAGGGATGTTAAGTGAAAATTTCGATGGCAGCAAGTTGGATGTCGATATTTCAGGTGATCCTGCTTTTGCAACCACTTCCGTGAATGGGACGGCTATAGATTTGTCCGCTGGACTGTATTATCAGACACGAAGCTGGTATGTTGGTGTTTCCGCATTACATCTGAATTCTCCAAAAGTGGAACTGGGCGAGGCCAATGAGTTGGAAATCTCTTCCATATATTATTTGACGGGTGGATACAATATTCAACTGAGTCATCCGTTTTTATCTATACACACCTCTGTGTTGGGACGTACTGATGGTACTACTTGGCGAGCCGATGTGACAGGCAGACTGAAGTATGAACATGATAGAAAATTGATGTATGCAGGCTTGACATACAGTCCGACGAACTCTGTGACAGTATTGGTTGGAGGGCGTTTCCGTGGTGTCTACATAGGATATGGCTATGAAGTCTATACCTCGGGCATCCATGTAGGAAATGGCAGTCATGAATTATTCGTGGGCTATCAAACGGAAATGAATCTATATAAGAAAAGTAAGAATCTGCATAAGAGTGTAAGAATACTCTAAATTGTTGAAATATGAACAAGATAACGATAGGAATGTGCATGGCACTGACTTTGCTGCTGTCGAGTTGCTTCGGTGGCAAGATACTGTCTGCCAGCGGTGGTGAAGTAACAGGAATGGGAGGCAAGAGCTTTACCGAACCGACACCTTATGGCATGGTGCTTGTGAAACGTGGACACCTGAAGATGGGTATTGTGAAACAAGATAGCCTATGGGGTAAGAAAACACCTTTGCGTGATATTTCGGTGGATGGCTTCTGGATGGATGAAACAGAAGTTACCAATTCGAAGTATCGACAGTTTGTGAATTATGTCCGTGACTCAATCTTGCGAGAACGACTCTCTGAGTTTGATGAGACTTATAAGTCTGTTAAGACAGATAAAGACGGAGAGGAGATCGGCTCTGTGTTGAATTGGAAAAAGCCCTTGCCGAGACGCCCGAATGAGGATGAAAAGGAAATCATTGATGCTATGTATGTTACCAATCCTGTGACGGGAGATAAGATGCTGGATTATCGTCAGCTAAACTATCGTTATGAGGTATATGACTATACGGCAGCAGCTTTGCGTCGGAATCGTTTGAATCCTCAGGAACGTCAACTGAATACCGATGTTGCTATTGATCCTAACGAACAGGTATGGATATCCAAGGATACTGCATATATTGATGACGAGGGCAAGATTGTTAGAGAGACTATCAATCGTCAGCTGACTGGTCCTTGGGATTTCTTGAATACCTATATCGTCAATGTTTTTCCCGATACCACTTGTTGGGTGAACGATTTCCCAAATGCAGACAATGAGATGTACCTTCGTTATTATTTCTCAAATCCTGCTTATAACGATTACCCTGTGGTCGGTGTGACGTGGGAACAGGCTAATGCCTTCTGTGCGTGGCGCACAGAATATCTTCTGAAAGGACTTGGCCCAGCGGCTCGCTATGTGCAGCGTTATCGTCTCCCAACAGAGGCAGAATGGGAATATGCGGCTCGTGGTAAGGATCAGAACGAGTTCCCTTGGGATAATGAGGATGTGGCTAATGGTAAGGGCTGCTTCTATGCAAACTTTAAACCGGATAATGGCAATTATACCAAAGACGGCAACTTGATAACAAGCCGAGTCGGTATCTATGCAGCTAACAGCAATGGCCTCTATGATATGGCGGGTAATGTGGCAGAATGGACTAGTACCATCTATACAGAAGCAGGTGTGGAAGCCATGAACGACATAAACCCACAGCTGAAATACAATGCTGCTCCAGAGGATCCCTATCGATTAAAGAAAAAGAGTGTGCGTGGAGGTTCTTGGAAGGATCCTGAGTCATATATTCGTTCGGCATGGCGGACTTCTGAGTATCAGAATCAGCCAAGAAGCTATATAGGTTTCCGCTGTGTGCGCAGTATGGCAAACACTACCAGTGAAAAGGTTAAACTAAAAGGAAAGAAGTGATAAAAAAACGTAGAAGTTATGACAACATATAGTAAATACAATATTGTTTACCGCTTGCAAAAGTGGATGGACAGCGTGCCAGGACAGACATTCCTTAATTATGCCTATAGCTGGGGTGCGTCTATTGTGATTCTAGGTACGCTTTTTAAACTGACTCACCTACCAGGAGCTAATTTTTTCCTGTTCCTTGGTATGGGGACTGAGGTTTTCGTCTTCTTTATTTCTGCTTTTGACCGCCCGTTTGATAAGACAACAGAAGGAATGGAACTCAACTTGCATCCGGGAGAAGAGAAAATGGCAGCTGGAGTTGTAAGTGATAAGGTGTCAAAACTATCGTCAGTATCAGCAGTTTCTACAACTCCAATTGTATCATCAATTTCAGCTGCTCCAATCAATACGGAACTTGAGATGGCAACGAACAGATATGTTGAAGAGTTGAAGCGTCTGACGGAAACACTCTCAAAAGTTTCGGAACAGAGCCAGAAACTGACCACAGATTCTGAAGAGATGGAGAATCTGAACCGTACACTGACGGGTATCTGTAAGGTTTATGAGATACAACTGAAAAGCGCCAGTTCACAGATTGGAACGATTGATGAGATTAACGAACAGACCCGTAAAATGGCTGCTCAGATCGCAGAGCTTAATAAGATTTACGCCCGTATGATTGAGGCTATGACTGCAAAGATGAACGTATAAGGTTATGGCAATCCGGAAAAGACCGATATCCCCTCGCCAGAAGATGATAAATCTTATGTATGTCGTCTTGATGGCGCTGTTGGCACTCAACGTTTCCAGTGAGGTGCTCAACGGCTTCTCGATTGTGGAAGACAGCCTGAATCGAACTACTGGCAACTCATCGAAGCAGAACTTGTCTATTTACCAGACTTTTGAGGAACAGATGAAGGCTAATCCGCAGAAGACAAAGGTATGGTATGACAAGGCCCAGCAGGTGCGCCAGATGAGTGACTCGCTCTACAATCTCGCTATGGAACTGAAGACAGCCATCGTTCGTGAGGCAGACGGCAGCGACGGGGATATTCATGACATTAAGAATAAGGAAGATCTGGAGGCTGCTAATCAGGTGATGCTTGCACCTGGTAGCGGACGGGGCGGTGAACTCTTCAAAGCCATCAACTCTTTCCGTCAGCGGATGCTGAAGATGGTTGGCGATGAGAAGCAGAAGCGGATCATTGCCAGTAATCTGACTACGGAAATTCCAAAGAATGCTCAAACTATGGGTAAGAACTGGCAGGAGTATATGTTTGAGTCGATGCCAGCTGCAGCTGCTGTCACATTGCTCTCCAAATTGCAGAGTGATGTGCGCTATGCCGAAGGAGAAGTGCTTCACACGCTGGCCTCTAATATAGATATGAAGGATATTCGTGTCAATCTGCTCGAAGCCTTTGTGATTCCCAGTTCCAAAACTATTGTAAGGGGAGACCGTTTCTCTGCTCGTATTGTGATGGCCGCTGTGGATACGACTCAAGTGCCGGATATCTATATTGGCGGTCAGAAAGTGAACCTGAAAGATGGTCTATATGAAACGGTTTGTGGGCGAACGGGGGATTTTACCCTTAAAGGTTATATGGAAACCGTCAATGGTAATGGCGACCGCATTCGTCGTGAGTTTTCTCAAGACTATACCGTTGTTGAACCGAGTGCTACTGTCTCTGCCGACCTGATGAACATGCTGTACGCAGGTTATAACAATCCCATCAGCGTGAGCGTGCCAGGTGTGCCGTTGAATAAGGTACAGGCATCGATGACCAACGGAACGCTTCAGGCGGTAGGTACAGGTAAGTATATTGCCAGACCCTCGAAGATAGGGCAGGATGCGGTGATAACCGTAACCTCTACGAATACTGGTCATCCACAGCAGATGGGACAATATAAATTCCGTGTTCGTAAGTTGCCTGATCCTACACCTTATATCTCTATGAAGGATGAGCACGGTAATCCTATCCGCTATAAAGGTGGAGGTCTGGCAAAGGGACAATTGGTGGCAGCCGCAAACATCGGAGCCGCTATTGATGACGGAATCCTTGACATCGCTTTCCGTGTACAGAGTTTCGAGACTGTTTTTTTTGATAATATGGGTAATGCCGTTCCGATGGCTTCTGAGGGAGCCTCGTTCTCCGCTCGCCAGAAAGATACGTTCCGCAAACTCTCACGCAACCGCCGTTTCTACATTTCCCGTGTGACGGTAGTCGGTCCTGACGGTCTGACGCGTACCTTACAGAATCCAATGGAAGTAATCGTAAAATGATGAAGATATGAAGAGATTATTATTCTTTATTATGATAGTGCTGATGGCTGGTTCCGTTGTGGCTCAGCCGAAAAGAAGTCGTATACAACAGACGGAGCAGCAAAAGAATCCTTCTTCGGCCATGTCGATGCGTGCTCAGCTGACGTATCCTACCGCATTGGATATCCCAGAAGAGGTAGTGTGGCGTCGTGATATCTATCGGGAACTCGACCTGACGGATAATGCGAATGTTGGACTTTACTACCCTGTGGAGCCGCAGGGTAAGCAGTTGAATTTGTTTACGTATATCTTTAAGTTAGCGCAGAATGGTTATATCCCCATCTATGAATATCCAACGGATGGCAGCGACAGATTCTCTGATGATGCAAGAATTGATATGAAGACAGTTCTTGACAATTATCATATTTTCTACGAAGAAAAGAATGGAAGACTGAAGGTCGACAATAGTGATATGCCTTCTGCCGATGTGAGGAAGTTTTACCTGAAAGAAAGTGCCTATTATGATCAAGCCAATTCCTCGTTCCATATCAAGGTGCAGGCTCTTTGTCCTGTGATGCTTCGTGAGGATGATTTTGGCGGTGAGGCCACTCAATACCCCCTTTTCTGGGTGAAGTATAGCGACCTGGAACCATTCTTGAATCGTCAGACTATCATGTCTAGTAGCCTTAATAACGCTGCGACGATGTCGATGGATGATTTCTTTACATTGAACAGTTATAAGGGTAAGATTTACAAAACAAGCAATGCCCAGGGTAAGACTCTGTTGCAGCTTTGTGGCGGGGATGAAGAGAAATTGTCGGCAGAGCAGAAACGTATCGAGGAGGAGTTGGCTGCTTTCCATAAGACGATTTTCGGCGATTCTGCAAAAAGAGACTCTCTTGACAGCATAGCCGCCCTACAGGGTAAGGACACCAAGAAGGTGAAAGCCGTATCTTCTTCTGTGCGTAGTCCGAAAGCGCCCAAGGCTTCCAAAGCGAAGTCGTCTTCTTCAAAAAGTAATGGAAGCAGCAATAGTTCTGCCCGTGTGACGGTTCGCCGACAGCGACATTGATTTTAAACGGCATTTTCCCGCTAAAATATTCTTTGTTTCAAATTATTTTCGTATCTTTGCCCCCGCAGATGTAACATAAAACGGTTGAATTATGAAAAAGTTATTTGCATTAGTAGTGGCTTTTGCTGCTATAACGATGAGCGCTAAGGCACAGATTGATTTTGGTGTTAAGGGTGGCCTGAATGTGACTAGTATGAGTCTTGACGCTAAGGTCTTGGATTCCTCGAATCAAATGGGCTTCTTTATTGGTCCAACGGCAAAGTTCACATTGCCAGTTGTCGGATTAGGGATTGACGCTTCATTGCTTTTCGATCAGCGTTCTTCTGATGTGGAACTGGAAACAAATGAGGGTTATGTACTCAGCAATAAGATAAAGCAACAGAGTATTCAGATTCCCGTGAATGCCCGATTTGCATTCGGACTGGGTGATGCTGCTAGTGTATATGTGTTTGCTGGTCCTCAGTTCGGCTTTAATTTAGGAGGGAATAAGAACGTTTTTGAAAACGCAGCAGAGTGGAAATTCAGTTCTTCAAATCTCAGCGGTAATATTGGTGCCGGTGTTATGGTACTCAAGCATCTGCAGGCCTCGGTAAGTTATAATTTCCCGCTTGGTAAGACTGGTGAATTCGAGGTTGAGAACTATTTCGCAGAGAAAATAGGTAAGAACGGATCGAAGAGCAGCGGAAAGATGAATGCTTGGCAGTTGTCTGTTGCTTATTATTTCTAAGTCTTGTTTGCCGATATTATTTTACCACTGCCGCTTGACGGCCTTTTCACCTATTCCGTCCCGCAGCAGCTGGAGAATCGGGTGAAAGAGGGAATGCGTGTCCTTGTCCCATTTGGCAAGAATAAAACGTACGTAGGAGTTATTTCTAAGATACATAACCAGTCACCTGAAGGATTCCAGACTAAGGACATCCTTCAGGCGATTGATATTTCTCCCGTTCTGCTTCCCCATCAGTTTGAATTCTGGCAGTGGATAGCCGACTATTATATGTCGCCTATTGGAGAGGTCTACAAAGCGGCGCTGCCTGCTGGATTGAAAGCGGAGGACGGATACAAAGCCAAGACGGAACTCTATATCAGGCTGACGGAGCCGTTCCGCAATGAACAGGCTCTTCATGTGGCACTGAATATGCTTCAGAGAGCAGGGAAACAGTTGAAGTGTTTTGTTGACTATCTCTCTATCTCACATTGGGATCAAGGTGAGGGTATAGAACTGACGCGTGATGAACTCTTGAATCAGGGACATTCGCTTCCGACGATTAACGCGCTTGTAAAACGAGGGGTGTTGGAAACCTATGAGCAGGAGGTGGGACGTCTGAATCTGACAGGAGATCCTCATCCAGAGAAAATAAAGCCTCTTAGTTCTGTACAGCAAGACGCCTTTAATCAGATACGGTTCTCATTCTTAAAGAAGAATGTAACCTTACTCCATGGCGTTACTTCGAGTGGTAAAACTGAAATATATATCCATCTGATTCAGCGTGCATTGGAAGAAAAGAAGCAGGTTTTGTATCTGTTGCCAGAGATAGCACTGACAGTGCAGATGATGGAACGTCTACATAGAGTGTTTGGTAACCGATTAGGCATTTATCATTCGAAATACTCTGATGCAGAACGTGTGGAGATCTGGCAGAAACAACTATCACAGAACCCCTACGATGTGATCCTTGGTGCTCGCAGCGCCATTTTCCTTCCTTTTCAGCACCTCGGTCTTGTCATTATTGATGAAGAGCATGAGACATCTTACAAGCAGCAAGACCCCATGCCTCGTTATCATGCCCGCTCAGCGGCTATTATGTTGGCGCAGATGTTCAAAGCCAAGACACTATTAGGTACGGCGACGCCATCGTTGGAAACATATCATAATGCAAAGGTTGGGAAATACGGACTTGTAGAACTGTTTCAGCGTTATCAAGGCATCGAGTTACCAGAGATCCAGGTGATAGACATAAAAGACCTGCAGCATCGTAAGATGATGAAAGGGCCGTTTTCTCCTATATTATTGAGAAAGGTTCACGAGGCTTTAGACCATGGTGAACAGGTTATTCTTTTCCAAAATCGTCGTGGCTATGCTCCGATGATAGAGTGTAAGCAGTGTGGCTGGGTTCCCCATTGTCAGCATTGCGATGTGTCGTTGACACTTCATCGTAACTTGAATCAGCTGACATGCCATTATTGCGGATATACTTATCAAGTGCCGACGCAGTGCCCCAATTGCGGCTGTACCCAGTTGCAGACTCGTGGATATGGTACGGAAAAGATAGAGGCAGAGGTTCATGACATCTTCCCTGAGGCACGTATTGCCCGTATGGATCTTGATACCACCCGTAGTCGTCAAGCTTATGAGCGTATCATTAATGACTTCTCAGCGGGGCGTACCAATCTGCTCATTGGTACACAGATGATTTCAAAAGGACTGGATTTCGATAAGGTATCAGTGGTAGGCATCCTCAATGCCGATACGATGCTTAATTACCCAGACTTCCGAGCTTACGAGCATGCCTTCATGATGATGGCTCAAGTGAGTGGACGAGCTGGTCGCAAGGGAAAGCGTGGTTTGGTAATTCTACAGACGAAAAGTCCGGATATTCCTGTGATTCAGCAAGTCGTCAATAATGATTATGCATCGTTCTATCGCTCGTTGATTGCTGAGCGTCGGCATTTCCATTATCCGCCCTATTATCGTTTAGTGGAAGTCTATTTGAAACATCGTTCTGAGAGTGTTGTGGAAATGGCGGGTTTGGAACTTGCCAGTAGGTTGTGCCAATGGTTCGGAACCAGAGTTCTTGGACCAGATAAGCCAGCCGTCGCTAAGGTCAAGTCACTCGCTATTCGTAAACTTGTCTTAAAGTTCGAACAAGGTATCAATATGTCTGAAGTTCGCAAATATTTAGCGCTTGCCCAGCAGCTGATGCTTCAGGACAAGCGCTATGGTTCTCTTCAAATCTACTACGATGTAGATCCGTTATAACTTTTTTAGAATCTCATCTCGCAGCCGATGCCGAGGACATGGTTTGTACGAGTAAAGTCGTCGCTAACACCAATTTGGGGATAGTCCTCACGCTTATAGTGATCGTAGTTTGTCTGGAAGTAGGCTGCCTTTAGTGTGATGTTGTCGGCAACCTTATAGTTGAATCCAAAACCAAAGCTGTAGCTGTTGACAACGAATGACATATCATTCATATACTCGTCAGTGAGTTGATAGCGAGTCAGCTGTCCGCCAGCAGAGATGGTCAGCTTGTCGTTGAGGTCCCACTCTGCGCCGCCCAGATATTCGTTTGTGCCACCACCAAGCAGGTCCTGTGTGTTGTTATACCAGCTGACGTTGGTGTCAAAGAAGTGGTGATAACCAAGGTTCAGGCGAACGTCATCGGTGATGTTCCACATTGCGCCGACAGCGAGTTGTGCGGGAGAATCTTCGTCAATCTTCTCACTGTCGCGGAATTTATTGACAGCGGGAATCTCACTGGCCTCATTTACTGTCGACTCGTTCTTCATGTGAATCTGTGTCTTGAACTCGTACTTAGCGGCGAGGTTGAAGCGTCCGAACTTATAGTCGATGCCGATGACGGGAGCGATACCTACTGATGATTGGTTACAGAGAAGATTCACACCCTGAGAGTATTTCTGCAGGGAGTTGAGGCTCTGCTTGGTGCCCTCTAACTGCGCTTTCTGTTGTGTGAGTTCAGCGGGGACGGGTGCCCCTGCAGCCTCATACTGTGCAATACCTGCGTTAATCTTGCTAAGTCCGCCGTCAATAGTGGTCTCGGCACCTTGAAGGAAACTGCTGAAATCAACATATCCACCCTCGGTACCTACCATGATGTTACTAATCTTTGCTTTGTAGGTCGCTGTACCATAAAGCAGTCGCAGACCCCCATAAACAGAGAGATTCTTTGTTACCTTATAAGCAGCGCCGAGCTGGAATCCGAAATAGTACTGGCGTCCCTGCATGTAGCCGTCCATATCGTAGCCATTAGCCCCGAGTGGCTTCAGTTGGTTTGCGATACTACCTACAACGCTCTCAAATGATCCGAGACCATCACCAAATTCACAGGCTCCTCCACCACCAGGAACAGAGAAGTTAAACTGGGCACTCCAATTCCCTTTGTTGTATGCAGCTTGGATTGAGGGAATAAAAGGAGCGTCTGCCACACCCTCGAAGGTCTTTACCGTTGCTCCGTTGTTTTTCTTGCCAAGGGCAAATAGGGGATTGGTGGATTCGATAGTACGAGTCTGGTGGGCGTATTGCCAGTTGATTCCGAGATAGAAACCTTCAGGAAGGAATGCTACGCCAGCAGGATTGCTGTATACACCATCAAGTCCGATGGCTGCATCGCGAGCAGGATTTCTGAGGAAGTCAATACTTTGATTTGTGTTGGTTAAGATGCCACCTGCTGTGGCTGGTGTTGCTATTGCCAGTATTGCGCCGACAAGCATGACATTGATTTTTTTCATATCCTTAAACAATTTTTTGCTAAAATCGGCTGCAAAGGTAAAAGTATTGTCCTAATTATCCCTGTTCGCGCTCACAAAGTTAACGAAGTTTAACGAAAAATGCACACAAACCTGCACAAATGTGCAATTTTGTGCAGGTTTATGCACACAAAGAGGTGTTTTTGTGCAATCTGAAGGCTTATTTTTTTAGCTCAGGATAACTAAGACGGGTATGATATATTGTTTTCAGTTTCTCAATGAGTACTGTTTTTGCATAAGCAATATCGCGGAATGTGATTGGGCATTCTTTGAAATAGCCCTCTTCCACCTGAGCATCAATAAGCCGGTTTACGAGTTCTCTAATAGTCTTTTCTGTATAATCGGGTAGGGAACGTGATGCAGCTTCTACGGTGTCGGCCATCATCAAAATGGCCTGCTCTTTCGTGAATGGGTTAGGACCAGGATAGGTGAAAAGCAGGTCGTCGACCGCATCGTTGGGGTGAGCATTCTTATATTGTACGTAGAAATATTTTGTTTTGCCCAATCCATGATGAGTTGTAATAAAGTCCTTGATGATGTCTGGGAGATTATATTTCTCAGCCAGTTTAATACCTTCCGTTACGTGACTGATAATCATCTGTGCGCTGTCAATTGATCCCATTTTCTCATGGGGATTAACACCCGATTGGTTTTCTGTGAAGTAGATAGGATTAATAATCTTACCAATATCGTGATAGTAAGCACCAGTACGTACCAACTGACTCTTTCCTCCTATTTTATTGGCAATCTCTGCGGCGAGGTTACCAACCTGAATAGAGTGCTGGAATGTGCCAGGAGCTACTTCACTCATCTTTCGGAGCAGTGTCTTGTTCATATCCGAAAGTTCGATGAGTGTAATGTTTGACGTAAAGCCAAAAGCTTTTTCTATCAAATAAAGCAAGGGGTAGGAGCAGAACAATAAAACACCATTGATGGCTATGTAGTTATATTCGCTATAACTGATTTTTGTTAGGTCATTATTGCGTATCCAGTCAAGTGACAGGTTTGATAATCCTGCCGCAAAAGTTACAAAAACTGCAGTCCAGAACAGTTGTGAACGGCTTGACAGTTCTCTCAGCGAGAAGATGGCTGTGAGCCCTGCAACTAATTCTACAGCAATAAATTCCAATGGGTATTGTAGGAAACTGGCACAAATCATCACCATGGTGGCGTGCGCAACGAAGGCGGTTCGAGAGTCCATGAACACTCGTATGAAAATGGGCACCATTGCAAATGGCAGGATATAGATATGCAGAACATTATGTTTAACCATCATCGATGCTATAATGACAAAGATGATGATTAGGGCGTACAACATAGCGGTGGAACGTATCTTCTCAAAATAGTCTTTGCGGAAAAGTGTCAGATATACGGTGAAACAGGTTATCAGGATAAACACATATAGAATCTGTCCCATGATGGTAAGGCTGATTCGTTCGTTTCCTTCTTCACGTCTCTGCATTTCTTTTTCAAACGATTGGAGGATATTGTAAGTCTTGGTGTCAACAATATCGCCTCGGTCAATGATTTTCTGACCTCGCTGTACAAGTCCGCTTGCCAGAGCAATACTATTATGCAAGTCATTGAGACTGGCTTCGCTGCGTTCCTTGTCGTAAATCAAGTTGGGTGTGATGTAGTCGTTAAGATTACACTTTTGTAAGATCTCTCTATGTGCAGCCAAAGTTTGGTCAAGGAAAATCTGTTCATAAGCAGAGATGACAGAATGGACTTTTGTAATCTGTATGCTGACAGCATTTTTGCCATTGACGATACGGATAACCTGTGAGGTGTCTTTTGTAAGCCGAGCATATTCAGAGCTGTTCATGATACCTTGTGTGTAAATAGCACGAAGACGGTTGGCTATGATGCTGATATAGTCGTTGGGTAGTCCAGGTATACCGTCACTATAATCTTTGGCAAACTCACGCAGTTGCTTGCCAACAATCTCGCTGTTGAAGGTATAGTAGGGTTCGTATTGCTTCATCAGACTATCGCGCTCTGCTTTTACAGCTTCGTCACTTTTGTAGATTGGAAAATCGAAGGGGGCTTTCAAATCTGCGTAGGTCCAGGGCTTTCCTTTTTCAATCCTGAATGTATTATGGGTGCTACGAGGCATCAGCCATACGATGATGGCTACAGTAACTATTATTAGTCCTGTACGGATGAGAAAATCACGCCAACTAGTGTCGTTTTTGAGGTTAAAACTACTCATTTCTACGTATTTATATGTATTTATGGTTGCAAAAATACAAAAATAAAATTAAATTTCGTACCTTTGCAGGCAAATTTAAGAAAAAGTATGTCAGAAAGAAGAGTAAGAGTGCGTTTTGCACCAAGTCCTACGGGAGCTTTGCATATCGGTGGTGTGCGTACCGCCTTGTATAATTATCTGTTTGCCAAGCAGCATGGTGGTGATCTGGTGTTCCGTATTGAGGATACGGATTCAAATCGTTTCGTGCCTGGTGCCGAGGAATATATCATCGAGTCGTTCAAGTGGTTAGGAATCAAGTTTGACGAAGGCGTGTCGTTCGGAGGTGATAAGGGTCCGTACCGCCAGAGTGAGCGCCGCGATATCTATAAGAAATATGTTCAGCAGTTATTGGATGCTGACAAGGCTTATATTGCATTTGATACCCCAGAGGAATTGGAGGCCAAACGTGCTGAGATCCAGAATTTCCAGTATGACTGTCATACCCGTGGTCAGATGCGTAATTCGCTGACGCTGACTAAAGAAGAGGTTGAACTGCTGATTGCTGATGGCAAACAGTATGTGGTTCGCTTTAAGATTGACGCTGGACAGGAAGTATTGGTGAACGACCTTATACGTGGTGAAGTGCGAGTAAAAACAGATATTCTCGACGATAAAGTGCTCTATAAGAGTGCAGACCAGTTGCCCACTTACCATTTGGCCAATATCGTTGACGACCATCTGATGGAAATCTCACATGTCATCCGCGGTGAGGAGTGGTTGCCGAGTGCACCCCTGCATGTGCTTCTTTATAAGGCTTTTGGCTGGGAGGATACAATGCCACAGTTTGCTCATCTCCCTTTGCTTTTGAAGCCCGATGGTAAGGGGAAACTCTCGAAGCGTGACGGCGACCGTCTAGGCTTCCCCGTATTCCCCTTGTTGTGGAAGGATCCGAAGAGCGGCGAGACTTCTCGTGGTTATCGTGAGGATGGTTATTTCCCTGAGGCAGTCATCAACTTCCTTGCTTTGTTAGGTTGGAATCCTGGAACTGAACAAGAGATATTTTCCCTCGACGAGCTTGTTCCACTTTTCGATATCAGTAAGTGTTCTAAGGCTGGTGCTAAGTTTGCTTTCGAGAAGGCTGTCTGGTTTAATCATGAGTATATCCTCAAGAAATCGAACGAGGAAATTGCAGCGCTCTTCGAGCCAATCGTTAAAGGGCATTGTCCCAATGAGACCTCAGAGCGTATCCTTCAGGTCACATCGATGATGAAGGATCGTGTTTCGTTTGTCAAAGAACTCTGGCCACTCTGCTCGTTCTTCTTCGTTGCTCCTACTGAGTATGATGAGAAGACTGCCAAGAAACGCTGGAAGGAAGACTCAGCACAGGTGATGACAGAGCTTATCGGAGTTCTCGAAGGAATTGATGATTTCTCTTTGGAGAATCAGGAGCAGATTGTTCATGCTTGGGTTGAGCAGAAAGAGTATAAACTTGGAAATGTGATGAATGCCTGGCGCCTGACACTCGTTGGCGAGGGTAAAGGACCCGGCATGTTTGACATCTCAGCCTTCCTTGGCAAGGAAGAGACTATTGCAAGAATGCGTCGTGCTATAGAAGTACTTGGATAATGTATAATATCGTCATTTATCTATATCTCTTGGGTGTTGCCGTCTACAGCCGTTTCAATGAGAAGGTTCGTAAGATGTGGCGCGGAGAGCGTGATGCCTTTCGTATTCTGAGAGAACAGGTTGACCCCAATGCGAAGTATGTATGGTTTCATGCTGCGTCGCTGGGAGAATTTGAGCAGGGACGTCCTCTGATGGAGCAGTTGCGTAGGGAGCATCCTGAGTATAAGATATTGCTGACCTTCTTCTCGCCATCAGGCTATGAGGTTCGTAAGAACTATGAAGGAGCAGACATTATCACTTATCTGCCACTCGACACGATTACAAATGCTCGTCGTTTCCTGCGTACCATTCGTCCTGTCATGGCATTCTTCATCAAGTACGAATTCTGGTATAACTACCTTCATATTCTGAAGCATAGACATGTACCTGTCTATAGCGTGTCGAGCATCTTCCGTCCCGACCAGGTGTTCTTTAAGTGGTATGGTCGCCAGTATTCTCGTGTGCTGAAGTGCTTTACGCATTTCTATGTTCAGAACGAAGTCAGCAAGGAATTGTTGGCAAAGATTGGCATTACTGATGTTACGGTGGTAGGCGATACCCGCTTCGATCGTGTCCTTCAGATTAAGGAGGCTGCCAAGCAGTTACCAGTAGTTGAGGCGTTTATAGGAGTGAAGAGTGAAAACTCTTCTAAGGTTTTTGTGGCAGGGAGCAGTTGGCTGCCTGATGAGGAGATATTTATTAAGTACTTCCTAGACAAGTTGGGTGACAAAGCCGAACGCAATGGATATAATGACTGGAAATTGATTATTGCTCCTCATGTGATTGGCGAGGAGCATTTGCAGCAGATAGAGAAACTGCTTGAAGGTCGTCGTGTAATCCGTTATACAGAAGCCACAGAAGAGAATGTGCGTGATGCTGAGGTTTTGATTATCAATTGTTTCGGTCTGCTGTCAAGCATTTACCATTATGGTGATGTGGCTTATGTCGGAGGAGGCTTTGGTGTAGGTATACACAATCTGCTGGAGGCAGCTGTTTGGGATATACCCGTGTTCTTTGGTCCAAACAACCAGAAGTTCCAGGAAGCACAAGGCTTGAAGGCAAATGGTGGCTTTGAAATTTGCGACTATGCGCAGTTTGAGCAGCAGATGAATCGATTGACTTCTGACGCTTCTTATCTGAAGGAACAAGGCAATAAAGCCGGACAATTCGTCAAGGGACAGGCCGGTGCGACAGGAAAGGTACTAAGTAGTGTTAGTCCTCTGTAACTATCAGGTGATTCACACCACTGGGGTGTATCGTTCCGTGCTTCCTCATATAACCGATTAACAAGTCGGATGTATGTACATTAAGTGAATTATACGAGCAGTTAAGTAATGGCTGGCATATGCTGGCCACATAACTGTTTGTGATTACCTTGTATGTTCTGTTTAGGTCTAATTTCTTGCCGTCGAGTGTCATAACCTTGATGTGCTTCAGCCTGTCTTTCTTCTTGTCTTTCTTGTCGATAGAGGCTTTGCAGACAACACCTCCAACGCGTGGCAGATGATACAGAGAACCGCGACCGTATGTGTTAAGCAGTCTTGTGATTTCTTCTCCTGTCAGATGCATCTCGACAGCTTCGTTGTTAAAAGGATCCATCGACAAGATATCTCGCATGGTGATATCGCCAGCTGGCAGAGAGTCAATGCGTACACCGCCATTGTTCACAATGTAGATTTCTCCCTTGGTTTCTTCGATAAAGGCGTCACACATCATGAAGGTCAGTTCGTCTCTTTCCTTGAAGGATCTGTCGGCCTTTGCTATAACCTGCTCATAATAGGGATTCTTGTTAAAGTACTGTACCATAGCGTCTACTAACAGATTCTTCTGTGTAGAGCATTTCACGGGGATATATTCTGCCTTTTTATCTGTTACACGTCCGTTATTGATGGTTAAGGTGATATGAGTAGCCATCGATAGTTTGTTCTTGTTCTGGGTGATTAGCACACCATTGTGTAAAGGCTCATCGGCAGAGAGTTGAGTATGGGTGTGACCTCCGATAATCAAATCAATCCATGGATATTGATTGGCCATCTTGACATCTTCGGCATAGCCGATGTGCGACAGGAGTATCGTAGCATCGCATTGGTGGCTGAAGTCTTCATACTGGGTAATGGCCTCTGTAGGAAGTGAGAACTTGATACCTTCCACATTATCGGGATGCGTATCGGGGTGTCCTTGGCTGTTTACCTGTACCAAGCCGATAATGCCAACCTTCATGCCGTCTACGTCGAAGACCTGGGTAGGGACGATGTGCAGTCCGGCCTCGTCGGGTGAAGAGATGTTGGCGCAGATATAACTGAAGTTGGAATAACCCATGAGTGGCGCTAACGAGTGAACGTCGAAGTCGTGATTGCCAAGTGTCGTGGCATTAAAACCCACCTGATTCATCAAGGCCACGATGGGGTATGAAGAAATTTCATACGCATCGTTGATGGGATTGCCTGTCCTGTTATCGCCAGCCGAGAGAATTAGTAATGAAGGGTAGAGTGTTCGAAGACTGTCAGCGATGCCCGCCAATTGGGGAAAGGCGTCGATGTTGGCATGCATGTCGTTGGTGGCGAGTATATGTATTTCTTGTTTTTGTCCGTAACAGACGCTGGTCAGAAGTATCACCAGTCCTAAAAGCAAATCTTTTTTCCTCATTTTTATCCTATATAACAAAGATATTAAAGTCTATTGGTTGTTAATCGAATGCAAAGATACAGATATTTTTCTTATTTACAAAATTAATTCGTATCTTTGTGCCCGTATCGATTTCAAATAGGTGTGACATACTTAACTGATGAAATATATGTGGATGATAATCTTTATGGTGCTGCCTATCGTGGCTTTGGCTTATGTGGCTTGGCATGTATGGATGGTGCTCCCTTTTACTGCTCTCTGGAAATCGCTGGCCATTGCTGCTGGTGTGTTCTGTTTTGCAATGCTGTTTATGAACTTCGCGCGTAAGTTTGATACCTGTCTGTTGCCTGTGGCTCAGGCGGTCTATGATATTGGTACGTCGTCTATCTTTGTGTTGCTCTATATGGTGATGCTTTTCCTGGTGCTCGACCTTGGCCGGCTATTCCATCTGGTTCCGAGAACTTTCTTGTTTCATAGCGGCCATGCCTCGCTCGCCATCTTTGTCCTGCTGTTTGGCATCTTCTTGTATGGCCATCTTCATTATAATAATAAGGTGCGCGTGCCTTTAGAGCTGAAATCGTCAAAGCCTCTGCCTCGTGAGTATAAGGTTGTCATGGCCTCCGATTTCCATATCGGCTACCATAACACCCGAAAAGAGTTGGCCCGTTGGGTGGATATGATTAATAGCGAGCGTCCTGACTTTATCCTAATTGCAGGCGACATTATCGATGGCAGCATGCGCCCTTTGAAAGAAGAACGGATGTGCGAGGAGTTCCTGAGATTGGAGGCACCAGTCTATGCCTGTTTGGGTAACCATGAGTTCTATGCAGGACATCCTGAAGCCAAGCAGTTCTATAAAGATGCGGGTATCCGTCTGTTGATCGATGAGGCTGCTGTTATCGACAGTAGTATCGTCATCGTAGGGCGTGACGACCGTACTAACATGCATCGCAAATCTGTTAAGAGGCTTGTTCCCGATCGAAGCAAATATATTATAGTGCTCGATCATCAGCCTTACGACCTCAATCTCAGTGAGGAAGCTGGTGTAGACTTTCAACTCAGTGGTCATACCCATCGCGGACAGGTATGGCCTATATCCTGGATTACAGATCACGTATACGAATGCTCCTGGGGTAGCCATCAGCGCGGCCAGACTCAATTCTATGTCTCTTCGGGCATAGGCATCTGGGGCGGCAGGTTCCGCATTGGTACCCAGAGCGAATATGTGGTAGCTACTCTTCGTTCAAATAATATTTAGAATATTCCACGTAATGCTTGGCGTTGTCGGTCTGTCCTGGACGCACGGGTTTGATGTACTTGGCTGGCACGCCACCCCAGATTTCACCAGCGGGAATCTTCGTGTTCTGGAGTACTAGAGCCCCCGCGGCTACAATGCTGCCTTCGCCGATCTCGCATCCGTCGAGCAGAGTAGAGCCCATGCCGATGAGTGCGTTGTCGTGGATGGTGCAGGCATGAACGGTGACGTTATGCCCGATAGTGACGTAGTTGCCGATGTGTGTGGGACCTGTCTCATGGGTCACGTGAACACAACTCCCGTCCTGTATGTTTGTGCAGTTGCCAATCGTAATTGGAGCCACGTCGCCTCTGACGACGGCGTTGAACCAAACAGAACACTCGTTGCCCATCGTTACATCGCCCACAATCGTGGCGTTCTCGCTGAAATAGCAGTCCTTGCCCCATTTGGGGGCCAGACCGCGATAACTCTTAATTAATGCCATAACTGGTTGCAAAGTTAAGCATTATTTTCGAGTAATCGTTATTTTTACGTCTAAAACATGCTCTATCATCTCAATGGTCTGCTCAAGATTGTCAGAGTCGAAATCGGCCGTCAGATGTTTGCTGGTGTCGTCGGCTGTCAGCTTGACGTGGTAATGCTTGCCCAGCACCTTAAGAACTTCAGGCAGTGGCGTGTTGTCGAAGTGGAAATGTCGAGGCTGTGGAGCCGTGATGGTCGAGGGTTGTACGACTTTTGCGCCATCGGTGGGGTGGGGAAGCACCCCTGTAGTGTAGGCGGCATAGGCTCCAACAAGCAGCAGAAGTGTGAACGAGGCGGCTACGGCCACCTTGCGCCAGAGTGGGATGACCTTTACTGGCGAGACATTGCGGATTGCCTGTCTGGTGTCGAATTTCCCCGTCTGATAGTGACGGAGTACGAATTTGAGTGATTTGTCCTTTATCTCTTTCATAGGTTTAATAATATGTCTTGGTGATCCATTCTGTTTCTGTAACATTGTATCCGCCCATGATGCCAACACCGTTAAGGATGTTGGATGGGGTGGGCGTTAGCAGGGAGAAACCGCTCTGCGCCAATTCGTTGTTCTCTACGTCGTTAAGGGCTTTTACGTAGCGGTAGAGTTCTGGCGTGATGTGGTAAAGCTGCACTTGATAGCGCATGAGGAACTCATAGTGAGACACGGTGGCGTTAGTCGCAACATTCAAGTGTAGCGTGTATGTCTGACCGTTGATGGAAGCATCGCTGAAGATGTAGAACTCCCTGAAGAAGTCGCTGTCAAATCCGAAGTTCTCGTCCATCTCGCTTATTGGATTTAGCAACGGCTCGTCTTCGTTGTTGATGATGGGGTAGCTGTAGGCGGAGTCCTGTAGCTCCATGTGCCATTCTGCTTCTGGATACTTCTCCTGATGGCTCAGGTAGTCGGCATAGGCGCCTCTTCCATTACCAAGTGACCAACGGGTTTGATAGTAGTCTATCTCACCATTTTCGTCGTAGATAGGATTGGCTTGTCCGTAGGCGTAGCCCTTATAGTTGATGGCTCTGACCCTGACAGCGTAGTAGTCTGTGGTCTCTTGTGGGTCGCTAAAGGTGGCCGTCAGTTGGTCGTAGGTTTCGAAACGGGCTTGACTATGGCTATATACACTGACCCTTTTCAGTCCGTCGATTCTGATAGGTATGACATTTGGGACGATAGCCTCCGACTTAACACCTTCAAAGCCCTCAGCTGTCACTTCGAGTGTTATGATGTCGCCCACCTTCTGAGGGCCGCTGGCATAGTACAGTCCAGGAATCTGCTGGGCGATTTCACGCTGTTGGTCGTTCACCTTATATATAATATGGGCATTTCCGATGGTAAGGCCCTCGTCTGCATGCGAATGCTTGCCGACGGGAATGGTGCGCCCTACTCTTATCCATGTGGTGTCGGCTGTGGAGGGATAACAGCTGACGTTGAGTTTCTGTGGCTCGTTGAGATTGGCGATGTCGAATTCGTCTTTGCAGGCGTAGAACGACAAAATAGTGAATACGGCTACAACGTATGTTGACAGATGCTTTTTCTTCATGATCTCTTAGAATTTGATGGTGTAACTGAATGATGGTACGATGGGTACGAAGCCTTTCGACTTGATACGGATAGTGCCGTCGTCTTTGATTTTCGCTTCTGTCCACATGGTGTTGATGTGACAGTAAGCATTGTAGAGCGACAGGTTCCAGATGCGTTGGTGACCGTGCTTCGTTGTGTGATAGAAGTTGAACCCGAGGTCGAGTCGGTGATAGGCAGGCAGCGTTGTGTTATTGGGCCGCTCATAGATAAATCCGCGTTGCATGATATCGCCATTGCCAAAGAAGATGGTCTTCATGTCAGCAGGTTCGATGGCGGGCAGCGATGGCAGTTCGACGTATTGAGTCGGCAGCGTCATCTTATTGCCGCTATGTAGAGTCCATGCAGCAAACATCTCCGTCTTCTTGCTGAGCTTGAAACGTCCTGTCAGGTTCAGTTTGTGACGGTTGTCAAACTTGTCGTAATACCAGTCATCATAGAACTTGTCAAACTTCCGTTTGTTCCATGAAAGGGTATAGGCTGCGTCGAGCTGAATCATCTGCGTATGATAGCTTACATCTGCCTCGATGCCATAGAACACACCTTTGCCGTCGATGACCTCGTTCTCCCATGAGGTTGCAGGAGGTTGCAGTCCTGACCAGCTTGAGTATTGGAGCAGGTGCTTTGTTGCCTTGTAGTAGCCTTCAATAGAGGCAGTCCACTGTTTGCCAAACTGGGTGTAGAGTCCTGCAGCCCATTGGTGGGAATGCATGGGCTGCAGGCTGGCCGTGGTGGGTACCCAGTAGTCGGTAGGCATCTCTAAGAAAGAGTTGGTTATCTTGTGAATATACTGGGTCATCATGGTGTAGCTGGCCTTGGCCGACAGATAAGAGGTTATCTGGTATTTTACTGCCAGACGCGGGTCGATGTAGGAGAATGTCTTACCCTGAGTGGTGAAGAGCGATAGGTTTACACCGCCGTTGAGGCTCCAGCGCTTGCTGAGGGAAATCTGGTCTTCGACATAAAAATTCAGTTCGTGAGAGGTATGATGATTGCTGCTACTCTTGCTGATGGTGTCACTCTCTTCCTGCACGCCGTTATAGTTTAGCAGGTTTTTGGTCTGCGGACGGAAAAAATGGAGCGTGTAGTTGTTGCCGAAACGAATGTGATGACGGGGTGAAGGACGAAAGTCTGCCTCTGCTTTATATCCGATATCGTCGATGGTAGAGCGGGTCTCGTTCTCATGGTGGGTTATCTCTATGGGTATGTTGCTATTGGATGCGTAGCGATAGTCATCGCGACGGTGGATGTTAGCTCGGTTGTGGGTGTAGACGGCTGTCAGGTTGGTCATCAGTTTTGGTGAAGGTTGGTAGTTCCAGTTCAAGGCAGCGTTCAGGTTGCCCCATCTCAGGCGGTTTTTTGTCAGTTCTATGTCTGTGCCGCCATTGGACATTTCCCAGTCGTATTTTGTGCTGAGGGCATCGCGTCCTGAATAGAGACTCAGACTCAAACGCGACTGGTCGTTTAGAATGTGCGTCAATTTAGCATTCAGGTCGTGGAAGTTGTAGTTAAGACCGATTTTCTCTTCTTTCGATATTCTTCTCTGCAGAAGGAAGGCGGGCTCTGACAGCAGGTCGAACCACGAACGGCGAAGACCGATGTTCAGTGAGGTCTTGCCTTTCTGGATGGGACCGTCGAACTGTACTCCTCCGTCAAGAAGGCCGATGCGATAGGAACCATGCCACTCCTGCATGTTACCGTCGTTGGTACGCACGTCGACCACACTCGACAATCGTCCACCATAGCGGGCAGGAAAACCACTCTTGTAGAAATCGACGTTTTTTACCATATCGGTATTAAACGAGGAGAAAAGTCCCATGGAGTGATTAATCTGGTAGAGCGGAGAACCATCGAGCAGAATAAGATTCTCATCGTTATTACCACCATGAACGTGGAGACCTGATGCTAGCTCAACGCCTTCCTGTACGCCACTGATGCGCTGGAGTGTTTTCACTACGTCGGGCGAAGAGAACAGAGCAAACTCGGTTTTGATGTCAGTCTGCGACAGAGAGCGCTTTCCCATTTGGGTACCGATGACTGGAGAGTTCAAGTCACCTGTAACGACAACCTCGCCCAACTTGGTATTACTGTCAAGCTTGATTTCGAGAGTCTGATGATGGGTGAGTTTGAGCTTAATGGTCTGTTCCGTAAAACCGACATAGGAGATGCGAAGCAGATGTTCGCCTTCTGGCAGGGTGAGTGAGAAGAACCCATACTCGTTGCTCATTGTGCCCTGTCGGGTAGTCAAGTCGTAAATGGTGGCATTGATGAGTGTCTCTCCGATGGAGTCTCTTACATGTCCGCTCAGGGTGAAGCGTCTGGTCGATTTCTGAGCCGTTTCCTTGAATAGCATTACGTACTTGCCGCTCAGTTGGAAACTGATACCTGAGCCCTCGAGAAGGGCTTTTAGGGCTTTTGAAAGTGAGAGTCCTTTCAATTCTGGGCCATTGTAGTTCTGACCCACGTTGAGGCTTGCGTCGTAGACGAAGTTTACGCCTGTGGTTTCATGTAGTCGATCCATCTGCTGACGGATGGTGGAAGTTGCTGTCTGGGCTCCTGCTGTTAGCGACAGAAGGAACAATAGTGTGATTATTAATTGTCTCATATTGTGTCTGTGTTAGAATACCAGACCTGCACTTAGCTGGAGATGGTGTAGGGTGTGTCTCATTTTATCGTTCTGTTCATCGATTGTGATGATTTTGTCACTGTCTATGTAGGTGAAATCGAAACTATTGAAGTGCCATTTGTATTTCAGTTGTTGTAAGTGGTAGCCTATCTTCAGGTCAAGCCGTTTCTTGCTGCCGAGGTTGAAGCTCTTGCCTACACCAAGGTTAAACATTAGTCCGTCGACACCTTTGCCTGAAGTGTTTTCGGCATTAGTAAATGTCCAGCCAAGTTCGGAATACAGATAGGTATGGGGTTTTGAACTCCAAGGTTTATAGTGCAGGGTGGCGAAGAGGGGAAACTGCCACGTCTCTTGTGTGAATGAACGGCCGATGCCGAGTCCTGCGCCGATGCTCATGTGGCGGTTCAAATCGTAAAGTTCATAAAGCATCAGTGTATTGCCGCCGTATTCGAAATTGTCGAGTCTTGACTCGTTATAAGTATCTTCGTAGTCTTTCATACCTTTGTAGATAAGCTGCTCGTCGACAAAGTCGAAGTCTGCTATGCACCCTTTCGCCCAATCATGACGGTAGAGCTCTTGTTGATAGCGCAGGTCTACTTCGAAATGCCAGCGTCGTGGCTTTTGTTCTGTCTGTGCTTGTGTGGTAATACTTGACATAAGTATCATGGTAATCATGATGAGAAGCGGAGTCAGGACCATACTGGTCCCAGTAGTGATTTTAATTTCTTTCATTTGGGTTCTTGCTTTTTCTGCTATGACGCAGGAAATAAAGCTTCCCCCCATCCTGATAGTGTTAAACAAGGTTAAGGAGGTAGAAATAGTCGCCAGACTTCTTACGCAGAAACCGTAAAGCCTTGCTGACCTGATGCTCTACGGTCTTTTCGCTGATGTGAAGCTCTTCTGCTATTTCATGGTATTTCATCCCGTCTTGTTTCGCCATCAGGAAGATTTCTCTGCATCGCTCTGGCAGTGAGTCTATGGCTGTCCAGAGTTCTGCTTCGTGCAAACTTCGCTCGGCGGCTTCCTCGTCACTGATGACCCCTTCAAGGTCGGTGGGTTGGATGTCGGTGGCTTGTGGGAATTTTCGACGGAGGTGGTCTATGCAGGTATTTCTAACGGTTGCATATAGCCATGCTTTCTCGTTAGCTACAGGCTCTTTCTCTATCAGTCTTACAAAGCATTCCTGCACTAAGTCTTCCACCACGTCAGTATCATTGACATAGTGTAGTGCGTACAGACATAGTGGCCTATAGTAATAAAGAAAGAGTTGTTTGATATCCATGAAAACACAAAAAAAGAGCAGCATGGGTGCACCATGCTGCCCTTTCATATAGTATTAATTAGAGGTTTGCATTGTCCTTAGCCCAATCCTCTACAGCAGGGATGATGCCAAGTGAGATGATCTCATCGCGCATCTTCTGCAGGTGCTCGTAAGAAGCCTGCAATGCAGCCATCTCCTCAGCAGTACCCTCAGGCTGAGTGAAGTGAACACCGTCCTTGTCGATAACGGTAGGCATAGCCATCATTACGTTCTTGAAGCCGTAAGCGTTTACATAGCAACCAGCAGGCCACTTGAAGGGCTCACCGCCCATAGCACCCTCGATCATCTTGACAGCCTGATAAGCAGGGCTCTGGAATGAAGAACGTCCACGGAGCTTGATGATGTTGCTACCACCCTGTGTAGTCATGTGCTTGATCTCTTCCCAACGCTCAGCAGAGAGTGAGAGCTCTGAGAGAGGCTTGCCATCGATGAGAGCCTTGCTGGCGAATACTGCCATCTGCTCACCGTGACCACCGTAAGTGTAAGCGTTTGTAACCTTGTCCTGCTGTACACCGAACTCCTGAGCCAGCTGCTGCTGCAGACGGGTAGAGTCGAGAGCTGCCAGAGAGGTCAGCTGGTTGGGCTTCAAACCTGAGTGGATCAGAGCTGTCAGGGCTGTTACGTCAGCGGGGTTGAAGATAACAACCACATGCTTCACGTCAGGGCAGTACTTCTTGATGTTCTCACCGAAGTCGGCTGCGATCTGGCAGTTGCCCTTCAGCAGGTCCTCACGGGTCATACCCTCCTTACGTGGGGCACCACCTGAAGAGATGATGTACTTAGCACCAGTGAAAGCCTCTTTAGGATCAACAGTATAAGAGATGTTTGCACCAGGGAAAGCGCAGTGACACATCTCATCGTAAACACCATGAACACCTGGCTCATAGATATCATACAAACAAATGTTTGGAGTAAGGCCGAGCATCAGAACGCTCTGCACCATGTTTGAACCGATCATACCGCCTGCACCGACGATAACCAGTTTCTCGTTTGTTAAGAATGCCATAATTGTATAATTATAATTTGAATGAATACTCAAAAAAGTGCTGCAAAGTTACAAAAAAAACGCCATATTCAGTCTCTTTTTACTATTAATCTTCGTTAATCAGTTGAATCTCTGACTATTTCTTTGTACCTTTGTAAAGTCGAAATTACAAAATGAATAAAAAATGGATATAAACCAGCGAATTGCTGCTCTTCGAGAGGTGATGCAACGTGAACATCTTTCGGCCTTTATCTTTCCAAGTACTGACCCTCATCAGGGTGAATATGTGCCCGATCATTGGAAGGGCAGGGAGTATGTCAGCGGCTTTAATGGCTCTGCTGGTACTTTTGTCGTGACCATGAGCTCTGCTGCGTTGTGGACTGATTCCCGCTACTTTCTCGCGGCAGAAGAACAACTGAAGGGTACGGAGATCCTATTGATGAAACTCAAGATAGAAGGAACGCCTACGATTGCGGAGTGGATTGGACAGGAGTGTGGCGCTGGTGCTGAAGTGGGAGTCGATGGAATGGTTAATTCTGCTAGTGCAGTGAAGATGCTGATTGCTGATTTGCGCAGACAAGGCGGTATTACGCTCAGAACAAATCTGGATCCGCTGGCTGTCATTTGGAAGAATCGTCCCCCGATACCTGAGAACCCTGTAGAAGTCTATCCGTTGACATATGCGGGAGAGGCTGCTCATGAAAAGATAGCCCGTATTCGTCAGGCATTGCGCAGACAGCATGCTGATGGTATGTTGATGTCGGCTCTCGACGATATCGCCTGGACTCTGAATCTAAGGGGCTCTGATGTGCATTGTAATCCCGTGTTTGTCAGTTATCTGCTGATTTCATCGAAATGCGTCACTCTATATATTAATAAGGTGAAGCTGTCGCCGGATGTGATGACTTATCTGAAAGCAGAGGGAGTGGAAGTGGCACCCTATGAAGATGTAAAGAATGGATTGAAAGACTACTTCGAGTATAATATCCTGCTCGATCCTGAAGAGGTGAACTATACGCTCTATAAGGCCGTTACTCGTGAGATCGTTGAGGAAGAGTCGCCCGTCAAACGGATGAAGACCATTAAGAACCCCATAGAAATAGCGGGATTTAAGTCGGCTATGCTGAAAGACGGCATTGCAATGGTGAAATTCCTTCGTTGGCTGAAGCCTGCTGTTGAGTCTGGCGGACAGTCGGAAATGTCTGTAGATGAAAAACTTACATCGCTCAGGGCTGAACGGCCGCTCTATCGTGACATCTCTTTTGATACCATCGCAGGTTATCAGACTCATGGCGCTATTGTGCACTATGAGGCCACGCCTGAAACGGATATGGCTTTGAAACCTGAAGGCTTTCTGCTGCTCGATAGTGGCGCCCAGTATCTTGATGGAACGACAGATATCACTCGAACCATTGCCCTTGGTCCTCTGACGGAAGAACAGAAGAAAATCTATACCTTAGTGCTGAAAGGCCATATACAGGTAGAACTCTGTAAGTTTCCTTCGGGAACGAGTGGTACACAGATAGATATCCTGGCTCGTGAGGCGATGTGGCGCGAGGGCCTGAATTATCTTCATGGCACAGGTCACGGGGTGGGAACCTATCTGAATGTGCATGAAGGCCCTCACCAGATCCGTATGGAATATAAAGCCGCTCCTTTTGTAGAAGGGATGACTGTGACTGATGAACCTGGCATCTATCTTGCTGGAAGATTTGGCGTGCGCATTGAGAACACTCTTCTCATCACGCCCTATAAGGAAACAGAGTTTGGTAAATTCCTTCAGTTCGAGTCGTTGACGCTCTGTCCCATCGACAAGTCTCCTGTCATCAAGGAAATGCTTTTGCAAGAGGAGATTGAGTGGCTCAATAGCTATCACCAGCGTGTCTTCGATACGCTCTCGCCACATCTTGACGCGGAAGATACGGAATGGCTTCGCGAAGCCTGTGCGGCGATATAGTCGTCTGTGGAAAAATGCTGAGCGAAGTGTGCCTTCGAGTAAAGTCTGACTTTCGTCGGAGTAAAGTAGCGTTTTCGTCGGAGCAAAGTTCTGTATTGTTCCAACCTTTCTTTTTAGCCCCTTTTTAGGGAAAATGGAAGGAAAAAAGGACTGAAAATGAAAGAAAAGTGGCTAAAAACTTGTAAGTTATCTAAAAAAGCAGTAACTTTGCACCCGCTTTTCGTGGCCCTATGGCCCGAGGCGATAAGTTTAACATAAAATTTTAAAAACAAAAGCAAATGATTATTGTACCAGTAAAAGAAGGCGAGAACATCGAGAAGGCCCTCAAAAAGTTCAAGAGAAAGTTCGAGAAGACAGGTGTTGTTAAAGAGCTGCGTCGTCGTCAGCAGTTTGACAAGCCTTCTGTTCTGAAGCGCCTGAAGATGGAGCATGCCGTTTACGTACAGCAGCTTCGCACAAACGAGGAATAAAAATTCCCTAAAAAATTTGGTAGTTTCGGGAAATTTCCGTAAATTCGTAGCCGAAAAGGTATTGGTGACGATTTATGATGATTGACCAGTTTCTGAACTACCTGCGCTACGAGCGGAGTGCATCTCCGCAGACAGTGCAGACATACGAGGAAAGCCTACGGGAATTCGAATCGTATATCAGCTTAAGGGATAGCGGGCTCTCTCTGCAGGCGGTGGATACCGACCTGATCCGTGACTGGATGGAGGGTCTGATGGATAAAGGAAACTCTGCATCAACAATCAATAAGAAGTTGAGCGCATTGCGTTCCTTTTATCGCTTTTCCCTAAAGCGAGGACTGGTTGAGAAGGATCCGGCGTATGCCGTGGCCGGACCGAAGAAGTCGAAGCCACTGCCGCAGTTCCTGCGCGAAGGAGAAATGGACAGGCTGTTGGATCAGTTTGAATGGAATGATGATTTTAATAATGTACGTGCGCGTACCATATTAGTATTATTATATGAAGCAGGCCTCAGGCGGTCGGAGCTTACAGGACTGAACGACGATGATGTTGATTTCAATGCAGGACAGCTAAAGGTGACGGGAAAGAGAAATAAGCAGCGTATCGTTCCTTTCGGAAGAGAACTTGCAGACGCGCTCCGTCAGTATATGACACTTCGCGACTCGCAGTTCGATGATAATAACGGTGCTATGTTTCTTGATAACAAAGGTGGGCGGATGACGGGGAACCAGGTTTATGCCACGGTTCACAAATACCTGTCGATGGTTACTTCGCTCAAGAAACGCTCGCCTCACGTCTTACGTCACTCCTTTGCAACGGCTATGCTCAACAACGGTGCAGGGCTTGAGAGTATCAAGAACCTGCTGGGTCATGAGAGCGTCAGTACGACAGAAATCTATACCCATACCACGTTCGAGCAGTTAAAGCGAGTTTATAAAGAGGCTCACCCAAGAGCCTGAACCTTTATTAATAACTATTTTAAAATAGGAGGTAACTATGGAGATTAAGATTAAGTCGATTCATTTCGACGCTACCGAGAAGCTACAGGCGTTCATCGACAAGAAGATCGCTAAGTTGGAAAAATCTTTTGAAGATATACAGAAAGTAGAGGTGCAATTGAAAGTTGTGAAGCCCGCCACTGCACAGAATAAGGAAGCAAGCCTGTCTGTGATAGTACCTGGAAGCACTCTTTTCGTAGAGAAGACAAGTGACACTTTTGAGGAAAGTATTGACCTTTGTGTCGACTCAATGAGGGCTCAACTGCAGAAATTCAAGGAAAAATTGAGAAATAGATAAAAAAAACTTGGAAAAGTTTTGGTAATTCAAAAATAAGTCGTAACTTTGCAGCCGTTTTCCGACAGGT
>JAEEGG010001259.1_pt1 | contig 69130 bp, 55 predicted proteins | sample 9134161 | NCBI WGS metagenome assembly JAEEGG01 (sample SAMN16246543, study PRJNA631951) | gut metagenome | biome: gut microbiome; feature: rumen; material: CR-attached | host: Bos | place: Iran: Karaj | collected 2018-10
CGTAGGCAACACGCCCAGTCAGAACAATGCCACCGGCTTTAGTGCGCTACCCGCTGGCTCCTACCGCAGCGATTACCTATATTTCGGCGAATACGCCGTCTTATGGGGTGCTACTGAGAACAACAGTACTGGCGCATACGCCCGCGCCCTGAGCTACGGTGACGCCATCGTCTCTCGCGGCAACTACTATAAGGTCAATGGTTGTTCGGTCCGATGTTTGCGCGACTAACTAACGCACGAAGGCAGAGGACGGCGGGCGCAACGTGTGCCCCGACCCGATCGTGTAGATTTTACCCAAATTTATAGTATCTTTGCCGCCTAATTTTAGAAAATTTTATGAGAAATACTATTGCCCTATTTCTGCTGACGCCACTGCTGCTTCTCTCCTGTGGGCATTCACCAAAAGAAGAAGCCGTTCAGGCACCCGTTTCAAAAGAGGCCTTGATGGAGCAGGCGACCCAGCCGGAAAACCTTTCTGAATATGGGGGTACGGTGTTTGTGCCCACGATGGAACACTTTCTTCCCACCGACAGCAATTCGGTTTATTGCGCCACGCTGCTCGTTGCATGGGAAGAGGTTCGGAAAATCATCGGAACCTCTTTGGCCATCCCGCAAAAATACCAAGACTTGCGGTTGCTCAATGCTTCCACATCTTTCCGAAATGTATTGAAATCCAATGAATACACAGCAAGCGGTGTGGTCTCTGGAGACTACATCTACACCCGTGCCGAATTCAAGAAGTCGCTGCCATTTGATTACCAGTTGAATAAAATGGAACACCGGCTGACCTTCACCAAGCAGAAAGTCGCGGCTTTCGGCGTGATGGGCGATGATAATAACGACTTGACCGACATGGTGAAAATTCTTTACTATAAAAACGATAACAACTTCATTATCAAACTAAAACCTTCGGATAAGGAACACGAAATCGTCCTGTTCAAAACCACAAAAACCTATCCGACAATGGCCGCGATGGCCGCCGCCGCCGACAGTTTGATTGAAATCGGACAAAAGGAGCGGAAAATCCAAAGTCTGCGGTGGAAATACCAGTTATGGAGCGATGATGAGGTAGTCATTCCCGACATTGACTTTGATATCAGCACTACCTTTAAGAAATTGATTGGCAATACTTTTCGTGCCAACTCTTTGGATTACGAGATTTTACAGGCTTGGCAGCGTACTTCGTTCAAACTGAACGAGACGGGAGCGGAAATAGCCAGTGAAGCAAAGGTGGAGATATGCCTTAGCCTCGATGAGGAGGAAGAGGAGGTAAAGAAGCCGACTCCTAAAAAGATGGTTTTCGACAAACCGTTCTTCCTGATGCTGCGCCGCACCGATGCACAGCATCCTTATTTCGTTCTCCATGCGGTCAATGCAGAACTGATGGTGAAGGAATGAACGGTACCTTCCATACCATAGATTTCTAAAAAGCAAAATGGGAGAGATGGGTTATTGGCCGAGGGGGTTCAGGAACTCCTTCAGGGCCTGCATGGCGCGGCCGCGGTGGCTGATGGCGTTCTTTGCGGCCTCGTCCATCTCGGCGAAGGTGAGGTCGCTGCCGACAGGACGGAAGATGGGATCGTAGCCGAAGCCAGCGGTGCCGCGCTGCTCGGCGATGATTTCGCCATCGACACGGCCCTCGAAGAAATACTCCTTCCCGTCCAAGATGAGGGCGATGACGGTTTTGAAGCAGGCCTTGCGGTTGGTCACACCCTCCAGTTCAGACATCACCTTCCGGATATTGTCCTGGAAGCTGCATGCGGGGCCTGCATAGCGGGCGGAATAGACACCGGGGCGTCCGTCCAACGCCTCGATTTCCAGACCGGTGTCGTCGGAAAAGCAGTTGACACCATACTTGTCGTGGACATATTCCGCTTTTTGTCGGGCGTTACCCAACAAAGAATCAGCCGTTTCGGGGATTTCCTCGAAACAGCCGAGTTCTGCAATTCCTTTCACGACACAAGAAGCACCTGCGATGGCAACTGCTTCCTGTAGTTTGTGCTGATTATGTGTTGCGAAGAACAACTCCATCGCACACTGCTTCGTGAAGATTAGGCGTTGGCGCCTTTGATTTCGATGGCCTGCTTATCTCTGTAGTAACCGCATTCAGGGCATACTCTGTGAGTAAGGATGGCAGCACCGCAGTGGCTGCATGTGGTCAGCGTGGGAGCGGTGATGAAATCGTGTGCTCTTCTCTTGTCTCTTCTCATTGCTGAGTGTCTTCTTTTCGGATGTGGCATAACTATCTTTAATTTAAGTGATTAACTTAGTTTAATATTTTTCAGAGCTTCCAAACGAGGGTCAATGTCACCCATTGTGTTCTCGTGCGGGGTCAGCTCTTCCAGTTTTTTCAATATTTCGGGGTCGCAGGTTGAATTCCCGTTTTCATCCTCAGGGTGGAGTATCTGGGTGGGCAAGGCCAGTGAAATCGACTCATATACAAAATGGAACAAATCCAGCTCGTAGGTGTTCTCATTCACAATCCACAGGTTGTCCTCCTCCTCGGGTTCCTCGATCCACGGCATCAACTTTACCACCAGGTTGTCGGTGAAGTCCAAGTCGATGTTGACAGGCTCCATGCAACGGTCGCACGGAAGGGTGACATAGCCCTTGAAATGGAAATCCAACGTGACGATTTTGTCAGAAATGTCCATCTCAATCTGCAATTTCACATCTCCTTCGTGCAGATCGGGAATCTCTGCAACTTCAAAGAACGTATTATCACAATCTATTGAAAACGAATGTTTTCCACGTTCAACTCCAGAAATTCTGAGCTTAAATTCCTCTTTTTTATCCCTGCTTTTCACCTTCAATAAATTGGGGTGCAAATATACAGCTTTTTTTATGCTGTCTGCCCCCATCAAATACATTTTTCTAAAAAAAACAAAACGGGGACACGAAAGCCGCGTCCCCGTAGAGAATTTCTGTAAAATATCCTATTGGACAATCATTCCGTTCACATTGATGATCTGGCTGGAGTTGGTGGGCGAGTTGGAAATGACCTCGATGGAGGCGTTCTGTCTGCCGCGGCGGTTCTTCCCGTTGAGGGTGAGGTCGAGGGTGGCGGACTGTCCGGGTGCGATTTCCGTCGCCGAGATCTTGTAGGTGAGGACTTGAGGCATGCTGGACTCAATCTTGCGGATGATCAGATTGGTTTTGCCGGTGTTGGTGATTTTGATTGTTTCTGAAACGCTGGTGTTCTGTACAATCGTGTCGAATCTGAAGGCGGTCTTGTCAAAACTGATCTTCGGGGCTTTTTCCAGCTCCTTTTGTGACATTCTGGAGAAGTCTTCTACAAGATTTACATTGAAATACAAATACTTGCGGGGTTCAAGCGTATCGTCGGTAACGATGACTGCCTTGTCTTTGAGGTTGCCCCAGTCATTGCGCTTGGTGGCGTCGTATTTGAGAACGATGTAGCCTTCGTAGTCGGCGGGAAGGGTTTTGCCGAAACTGCGGCCCACTTCCTGGATGTATTCGGGAAGTTCAAGGTTGAAGGTGGTGGCACGGCCGTTGTCGTAGAAGCTGCGGATATGGAAAGTGTCGATATGGCTGCCCGTGTTCTTGACCTGGAAGCGGACGGTGGACTCCTTCACGCGCACCTCGCCGCGACCGGACTTGTAACCGGCGATCTCATACTTTGTGGGGGGGCGTTTGATTACATTGCCCTTGATGAAGATGATGTACGGGTTGGCCTGATTGGGCTCGTTGGTCGAAACCTTGATGTTCTTGTTGAACTGTCCGGGACGGCCCCACGGGTCGTAGGTGGCATCGATAAAACCGGTCTGACCGGGCATCACGGCTTCCTTGGTGTAGTTGGCCGCAGTGCAACCGCAACCGGGTTTCACGCGGGTAAGCACCAGTGCGCTGTCTCCCACATTCTTGAAGGTGAAACGGGCCGTTACTTTGCCGCCTTCCTCGCGGATGTCGCCAAATTCATGTGTCTTCTTTTCAAATTCAATCCGAGGTTGGGCCATCGCAAACAAAACGGCCACCATCATCACTAATGATAAGAATCCTTTTTTCATTGTGCTATAATTTTTTACGTTTAAATATCTATTTTCAAAAAACGGCGGCAAATATACTATTATTTTCTGACAATGGTTTTCTTTTTGTTTTTTTAACAACGAACTCCCCTTTTTTTTAATTGTTTCACCCATTAAGCATAAAAAAAGAGGCAATGATTGACTTCTTTTACATAATTCCAAGTTATTCCGTACCTTTGCAGCGTTTTTTCAAAAGAATAATCTAATTTGTAAAAAAAGATAATAATTTAAAAATCAACATTATGGAACAGAATTTAGACATTGAACAGACCGTCACCCAGCAGGACGGCAAGACCAAGAAATTCAGATATGTGAAGGGAGAGTCGAAGGCGCGGAAGTTTTTCCGGGTCGTTTTCGGGTCGGCGCTCGGATTTATTCTCGCTTCCGTCATCATCTCCTTCCTTTCCATCCTGATGATGATCGGAATGGTGGCCGCCCTCGGTTCTTCCGACACGGAAAAGATCGAGTCCAACTCCGTTCTGGAGCTCACCCTCAACGCACCCATCGACGAACGTGCCGGCGACAACCCGTTTGCCGACATGGACATCCCCTACTACAACTCCAACTCCATCGGTTTGGACGACATCCTCGCCTCTCTCGACAACGCTGCCAAGGATGACAAAATCAAAGGTGTCTCCCTGAACGTCAAATCGGTACAGGCCAGTCCCGCTACTTTGGAGGAGATCCATGACGCCCTCCTTAAGTTCAAAGAGTCCGGCAAGTTTGTCTATGCCTACAGCGACTACTACACACAGGGCGCCTACTACCTTGCCTCTGTCGCCGACAAAGTGTTCCTCAACCCCAAAGGGGAGATTGACTTCCGCGGCCTCGCCTTCCAAATCATGTTCTACAAAGGCCTCATTGACAAACTCGACATCGATGTGCAGGTGGTGAAATGCGGCAAATTCAAAAGCGCTGTGGAACCGTACCTCCTCGACAAAATGAGCGAGGCCAACCGCGAACAGTTGACCGTCCTCGGCAACTCCATCTGGGGCAAGATGCTGGCCGACATCTCCGCCAGCCGCAACATCTCCGTGGAACAGCTCAATGCCGTGGCCGACAGCATGCTCATCCTCAAGGATGTCAACAATGCAATCGGAATGGGCCTTGTGGATGCCTTCTCCTATCCCACCGACTACCGCAACACCCTGAAAAAGCAGCTCGGAGTCAAGGACGAAGACGCGCTGAACCTCGTTTCACTGGCCACCTACCGCAAGTCCTTCAAGGTGGACCTGGGCAAAGGCTCCGACAAAATCGCCATCATCTATGCCGTGGGTGAAATCAACGACGGCAAAGGCAGCGACAACACCATCGGCGACGTGACACTCTGCAAGGAGATCCGCCGCGCCTACAAAGACAAGGACGTGAAGGCCATCGTGCTGCGTGTCAACTCGCCCGGCGGCAGCGCCCTCGCCTCCGAAATCATCTGGAACGAGTTGGAGAACGCCAAAGCAGCCGGCAAGAAAGTCGTCACCTCCATGGGCGACTATGCAGCTTCCGGCGGTTACTATATCTCCTGCAACTCCGATGCCATCGTGGCCCAGCCCAACACGCTCACCGGCTCCATCGGTGTCTTCGGCATGATCCCGAGCGTGCAGCGCTGCCTCGAAACCAAACTCGGCGTCACCGTCGATGTGGTGAAAACCAATGCCCATTCCGATGCCATCAGCGGCATGCGTCCCATGACCGAAGAGGAGTACAACCTCATGCAGGGCAGTGTGGACAAGACCTACGACACCTTCCTCACACGCGTTTCCGACGGCCGCAGCCTCACCAAGGCGCAGGTCGATTCCATCGGACAGGGCCGTGTGTGGGCCGGCACCGAAGCCCTCCAGCTCGGCCTCGTCGATAAGCTCGGCAACCTGAAGGACGCCATCGCCCTCGCCGCCGAACTCGCCGGCACCGACAGCTACAAGCTCGTCTATTACCCCGAGAAAAAGGAGTGGTTTGAAACCCTCTTCAACAAGGACCAAGAAGAAAAAGAGATCTCCGCCGCCATCCGCAGCGAACTCGGCGACCTCTACCCGGCCTATAATGGACTGCAGCAGATTATTAAGGCAAAAGGCGTGCAGGCCAGAATGCCGCTGGAAATCACCATCGAATAGCAAATCATGTTCTACATATATTTATATGTGATGATAGCGATTGCTGTCGTCGTGTTCATTGCCTTGTATTTTGTGGAGGCCGGCTACGGCATGCTGGTCTCCTCCCGTTGGGGCAAGCTCATCAACAACAAGGTGGCGTGGTTCTTTATGGAATTTCCCATCTTCGCGGCCATGGCGGGACTGTGGCTGTTCTCGCCGCACCGGTTCGCCATCGTGCCGCTCACATTCTTCGTCATCTTTGAAACCCACTATTTCCAGCGGGTCTTCATCTTCCCTTTCCTGATGAAAGGCAACAGCAAGATGCCTGTCGGAATCATGCTCATGGGGATGGCGTTCAACATCCTCAACGCCGCCATGCAGGGCTACTGGATATTCTACGAGTCCTACAACGTGAACTATTCCGCTTTTGGGCTGACCTACAACGACATCGAGTGGCTTTGGTCGCCATGGTTCCTCATAGGGCTGTGTTTGTTCATCGGAGGTTTCATCACGAACCTGCACTCCGACTACATCATCCGGCACTTGCGCAAGGACCCGTCCGACACGCGGCACTACCTTCCGAAGGGCGGAATGTTCAACTACGTCACCTCCGCCAACTACTTCGGCGAGCTGATGGAATGGCTGGGCTTTGCCGTCCTCACGTGGTCGCTGTCGGGCCTCGTCTTCTTCATTTGGACTGCCGCGAACCTCGTTCCCCGAGCCAACACACTGTACCACAAGTACCAGATCGAGTTCGGTGACGAGATGAAAGGCCGCCGTCTGAAGCGGGTGATTCCGCTGCTGTATTAACAGGATAGGGACGTTTGACAGGAGAGGGGATCCTTAGTCAAGCAAAAAAGTGTGCCCTTTTTTATGTAGAAGTTTTAGAATGCGTATCTTTGCGCCCTCATTTCAAGAAACCGTATGAACCTCTATACACAGAAAAAACGATGGAAATGGCTGCTGTTCGTGTCGGCCCTCGTTGTGTTCCTCGTCATGATTTACTATTCCAACGTGCTGTTTAACAGCATCGCCCGCGAGGAACGGCAGAAGGTGAACCTGTGGGCGGAAGCGGTGACGCAGAAAGCACAGTTGGTGAACTACACCAACCACTTCTTCGACGAGGTGAAGGCGGAGGAGGCGAAACGCGCCACGCAGATGGCGAAGGTCATCAAGAAAGTGTTTGACGCGCCCCTCGATGAGGACCTCACCTTCTACGTTGATATGTTGCAGGAAAACAAGACCATCCCGCTGATCATGGTGCAGATGGACGGCAGCATCAGCTACACCGCCAACGTGCCGGAGGAAATCGGCAAGATGAAAAACATCTCTGAACTTGGTGACGAAATCAACTCGTTCGAGCAGCTCAAGGTCTATTACGACCGCCCCAAATACGTGGTGATGTACTACCGTGAATCGAAAATCTACACCGATCTCCGCGAGTACATGGAAAACCTGCAGGAGTCGTTTTTCGAGGAGGTGGTCATCAACACGGCCTCCATCCCCGTCATCATCACCGACAGCACCGAACAGCGCGTGGTCATCTCCGGCAATGTCGATTCCACGCAAATCGCCACGCCCGAAGGGTTGCGCCAGCTGGTTGCAAAGATGAAGTCATCGAACAAGCCCATTGAAATCGACCTTCCCGACCAGGGGCACTGCTACGTCTTCTATGAGGAGTCGCCCATCCTGACGAGATTGCGCTATTTCCCGTACATCCAATTCTTTATTGTCCTCGTTTTTGTCATCGTGGCGTACCTGCTGTTCAGTTTTGCCCGCCGCTCCGAACAGAACCGTGTGTGGGTGGGCATGTCGAAGGAGACGGCGCACCAGCTGGGCACACCCATCTCGTCGCTGATGGCATGGACGGAAATCCTGCGCGAGAGCGACGTCGATCCCTCCATTGTGGGCGAAATCGACAAGGATGTCCACCGGCTGGAAACCATCGCGCAGCGGTTCTCCAAAATCGGCTCCGTCCCGGAACTCAAGGACGAAAACATCGTGGAGGTGATCGACCAATTCACCAATTATCTCCGCACCCGCATTTCATCGAAAACCACCCTCATCTTCAACGCTGCCGACTATCCCGAGATTGTTCTGCCCATCAACCGTTATCTTTTTGAGTGGGTCATCGAGAACCTGTGCAAAAACTCCGTGGATGCGATGGAGGGCGACGGGGTCATCGCCATCAACCTGATCGATGACAAGACGCACGTCCACATCGACATCACCGACACGGGCAAGGGCATCCCGCCGCAGAAGCAGAAGACGATTTTCAAACCGGGCTACACCTCCAAAAGCCGCGGCTGGGGCCTGGGGTTGACACTCGCCCGCCGTATTATCAAGGAGTACCACAAAGGCAACCTGTTTGTCAAATCCTCCATCGTGGGCAAAGGCACTACCATGCGGATCACGCTGAAACGGTAAATGTTTCCCTTCTATGTAGAAGGGGTGGCCGTAGGCCGCGGTAGTAGAAAAAAGTAAGAGGTATAAAGTATAAGGTAGAAGGTAGGAAGTAGGAGGGGAATGGGGTTTCTGTCGCGACAGAATTTGCAAGGCGGCGCGGGTTCAATCCCCCGAAATGTTCGCGCAAGCGAACCCCAATGCGAACGTCAGTGAGCTAAAATGCGAACGCAGTGAGCCCAAATGCGAGCGATAGCGAGCCCTAATACTCCTCGTTGAAGAAAAGCTGGTAGTAGTTCATCCCCGTCTCCGGATCCACACCTTTCTTGATCATCTTGGTGTCGCCGTGGACGTACACATGGAAGTTTTTGTCCAACTTGATGACACTCTTGAAGTTGCGTGACTGCTTCTTCAACGCGCTGTTGGAAATGCCGAATGAGTCGGGCACCTGCACGTCGTGTTCCAGCTGGTACTCCTGCTTGTAGTCGTTGAATTTCTCAATCACGTTCGGGTCGCCGATGACCTCCTGCTGGAAGTCGTCCATCTCGAAGGTCTTGTTTTCCTTGAAGAAGGAAACCGACTTGTTCAAGATTTCGGCCTGGTCGGCACGCGACACTTCGAATTCTTCCGGCATGCACTCGGTGACGAAACTTTTGCACATGTTCAGAACATGCTGGGTGTTGTAGAATTCGTCCTTGCGCTGGCGGATGTGGAGGAAGTCGTCAGTCCAGTACTGTGCCTCGGCATTCCGGTTCGTATTGTCCACAATGGCCACCACATAGCCCTTTTCCTGCTCGGTGTTGAAAATCAAGCAGCCTTTATCCAGTTTGTTGAGCCCGAAGCCAAAGTCGCTCTCCACCACAAAACGGTCGTCCTCTTGATGCACCTTGAGAAAGGTGTCTTTCGTTTCCGCCTTGAAAAGCCCCACTGCATCCACCATCTCGTCGTCAATCACACAGTTCTTGAAATAAACCACGTAGAACTCACCGTCCTTGATTTTCGGGTGAGTACACTGGTTGTACAGGTGCTGCGCCAGATAGAGCGACTGCTCCAGCAGATTGTCCTGATTTTCAAAAATTTCTGTAACCGACTTGTAAACAACATTTTCCTCCACTCCATTCTCGTCATAGAGTTGGAAATATTCATCCGTCTTGAACGGGAAGAGGAAGTAGGTTTTCAGCATGTTCTTCACCTCCTCGCTGACGTGCAAAAGCTCGTGCGACAGGTTCAGCGGTTCTTCTAACTGTTTGTTGCCGACCGCATGGAGGGCAATGGATTCAACGGTGGTTTCTGCTAAATGCATATTAGGGGATAGGGTTTAGGGGTTAGGGTATAGGTTTTAGGGTATAGGGGTTAGGTTTTAGGGAATAGTTTTTATCGGGGTTTGTAGAGACGTTTCATGAAACGTCTCTACAGGGTTTTGTTTTTATTCAATGTTTTATCCAATCGAATTCTTTAATGAAATGGACAACAATTCCTGGGCCTCGGCGGCGAATTCAAGGGGTAATTTTTCCAAGACCCCTTTGGCATAGCCGTTGACGATGAGGCTGACGGCCTTTTCCATGCTGATGCCGCGTTGCTGGCAGTAGAAGAGCTGTTCTTCGGAAATCTTGCCGGTGGAGGCCTCGTGTTCCATGATGGAGCTGTTGTTGTGGCAGTCCACGTAGGGCCAGGTGTGGGCACCGCAGGTGTCGCCCATCAGGAGGGAGTCGCACTGCGAGAAGTTGCGGGAATGTTCCGCACCCTTGGTGATTTTGACGAGGCCGCGGTAGCTGTTCTGGCTGTGTCCCGCTGATATTCCCTTGCTCACGATGAGGCTTCGGGTGTTCTTCCCGATGTGGATCATCTTGGTGCCGGTGTCGGCCTGCTGGTAGTTGTTGGTGACGGCCACGGAGTAGAATTCGCCCACGGAGTCGTCGCCCTGCAGCACGCAGCCTGGGTACTTCCATGTGACGGCGGAACCCGTCTCCACCTGTGTCCACGAGATTTTGGAGCGGGTACCTTTGCACAAGCCGCGCTTGGTCACGAAGTTGTAGATGCCGCCCTTGCCGTCCTTGTCGCCGGGGAACCAGTTCTGGACGGTGGAGTACTTCACTTCGGCATCGTCGAGGGCGATGATCTCCACGATGGCTGCGTGGAGCTGGTTTTCGTCGCGCTGGGGGGCGGTGCAGCCCTCAAGGTAGCTTACGTACGCGCCTTCGTCGGCGATGAGGAGGGTGCGCTCGAACTGGCCGGTGTTCTTGGCGTTGATGCGGAAATAGGTGCTCAGGTCGATGGGACAGCGCACTCCTTTGGGGATGTAGCAGAAGGAGCCCTCGCTGAACACCGCCGAGTTGAGGGCGGCGAAAAAGTTGTCGGAGGCGGGCACCACCGAGCCGAGGTATTTCTTCACAAGGTCGGGGTATTTCTTCACCGCCTCACCGAAGGAGCAGAAGAGGATGCCCTTCTTTTCCAGCATGTCGGAATACATCGTCTTCACCGAAACGGAGTCGATGACGGCGTCCACGGCCACCATCGAGTCGGAACTTTTGCCGGACTCCTTGTCGGAGAAGGCTTTCTCGTTCTCATCCAGGGAGATGCCGAGTTTGTCGAACGTCTTGACCACTTCCGAAAACTCCTTTTTCTTGGGGATGGAGAGGTAGATGATGTTCTGGTAGTCGGGTTTTTCGTAATGGAGGTGCGCCCAGTCGGGTTCCTTCATCGTCTGCCAGAGGCGGAACGCTTTGAGGCGGAACTCCAAAAGCCATTCGGGCTCCTCTTTTCGCGCCGAAATCATCCGGATGATCTCCTCGTTCAAACCGCGCGGAAACTCCTCGTTTTCAATCTTCGACTCGAATCCATGCTTGTATTCCTCTGTGCTTATGTTTTTTATGATATCTTCTTCCATTCTTAAAAAATGATTTCCCTCTAAAAAAATGCCGATAGAGGGTTGCTGTTTTGAGGCGGCAAAAGTAGCAAAAAAAGACGTAAGTTTGCCACCCGAAATCTCGTTTTCGGAACATCAAAAACCGACCCGCTATGTTCTACATTTTCGATCTCGACGGAACGCTTCTCAACTCATTGGAAGACTTGTGCAACAGCTGCAACCACACGCTCGCGGCGCACGGTTTCCCCACCCATCCGTTGGACGCCTACCGCTATTTTGTGGGCGACGGGATGGCGATGCTCATTGAGCGGGTACTGCCCGAGCACGCCCGCACGGAGGAAGTGAAAGCGGTGATTTACAGAGAATTCCTTGACCATTACCAGATTCACAAGATGGACCGGACCGCCCCGTACGCAGGCATTGTGGAGGTATTGGAAACGCTCCAGCGGCGCGGCGACCAGCTGGCCGTAGCCTCCAACAAGGCGCAGGAGGCGATGGGGGAACTGATGCGGCACTATTTCCCGACTGTCACCTTTGCGGCGGCGCTGGGCAAGCGTCCCGGCGTGCCCGTGAAACCCGCCCCCGACATCGTGCGGGACATTATGGAAATCGCCGCCGCCACCCCGGAGCAGACGTGGTACATCGGCGACACCGCCACCGACATGCGCACGGCGGCCAACGCGGGCTTGCGGAAGGTGGGGGTTCTCTGGGGTTTCCGGGACCGCGCCGAACTGGAGGCCGCCGGCGCCGACGTCATCATCAGCGAGCCTCGGGAGATACTGGGGCTGTAACAACTCCCTTTTTGCCATCCCAAAATAATGTGGTACTTTTGCCGCCCGGTTCGGGTTCCCGAAAAAAAGATACATCTATTTGTAAAACAACATTTTCTAAAATAAAACTATGGCAGATTTCAGCATTTGGGAAGTACTTTTTCTGCTCTGCTTCGCGGTCAGCTGGCCCGTTTCCATCGCAAAGTCGCTGCGCACCAAGGTGGTGATTGGGAAAAGTCCGTTTTTCATGTCCTTGGTCATACTGGGCTACATCTTCGGCATCATCCATAAGTCGCTGTACAGCCACGACATCGTGATATGGCTTTATGTGTTCAATGCCACGTTGGTGGCCACCGACCTTGTTCTCTATTGCACCTACATCGGGCGTAACCGCCGCGACCTGATGAACCAAAAGCAGCAGAAGTAAAAAAAGCGGGTCGCCTTTCGGAGACCCGCTTTTTTATTATGTGAAACAAAAGCTTATTTCGATTCCTTCGTGCCGGTGAAGGTGGCAATCACAATATCGGCTTCCACTCCAAGGATGGTGGCCTTGTAGTAGATCTTCATTGTAACGGAAGAACCGTCGAACGTGGCCTTGGCCAAAATCTTGTCGATGGTCTGATCGGTGTACTCGTCAATGTTGATGAGGCTGGTGGCAGCCTTGATCATCTCCGTGGTGAAGGAGTTCTCAGAGGTTTCGAAAACGCCGGAGGAAGTTTTTTGCATATCAATGCAGTATTCCCAAAGGAGGTTTTCCTTGTTGGCGGGATTCTGGGTGAAGTGCAGCTTGCCCTGTTTAGTGGAGGTGCTGCTGTCGGACTGTTTCACGATGTTGAAGGTGCCGGCATAGGTGCCCACGTAGTTGGCGGATTCATAGGTGTCATCCTTGCAACCGCAGAATGCGAGTGCAACCACAAATAACATTAAAAATACTTTTTTCATTTTGATAAAATTTAAGTTGTTAATATTCAATTATTTTTGAAGTTCTTGGTCAATAGTTTGCTTGATGAGACTGACAAAATCGGCCACAGGCATCGTGCCTTTGTCGCCCGCGCCGTGCTGACGCACGGAAACGGTGCCGTCGTTCTCCTCTTTTTCGCCCACGATGACCATGAAGGGCACCTTGCTGACCTCGGCGTCGCGGATCTTGCGACCCGCCTTCTCGTTGCGTTCATCGACGATGGCGCGGATGTCCTGATCATCAAGCATTTCACGCACCTTCTGGGCATAACCGAGGAACTTTTCGCTGATGGGCAGGATAATGACCTGGTCGGGGGTGAGCCAGAGCGGGAAGTTGCCGCCGGTGTGCTCGAGCAACACGGCTACGAAACGCTCCATGGAGCCGAACGGGGCGCGGTGGATCATCACCGGGCGCTGTTTGCTCTGGTCGGGAGCGGTGTATTCCAATTGGAAGCGCTCCGGCAGGTTGTAGTCAACCTGGACGGTACCCAACTGCCACTTGCGGCCGAGGGCGTCCTTCACCATAAAGTCGAGCTTCGGGCCGTAGAAAGCGGCTTCGCCGTATTCCACCACCGTGTTCAGCCCCTTTTCGGCAGCCGCCTCGATGATGGCGCTTTCGGCTTTGTGCCAGTTCTCGTCCGAACCGATGTATTTCTCCTTGTTGTTGGGGTCGCGGAGGGAAACCTGTGCCACGTAATCCTTGAAATCCAACGTTTTGAAGATGTAAAGGATGATGTCGATCACCTTGCAGAACTCTTCCTTGATCTGGTCGGAGGTGCAGAAGAGGTGGGCGTCGTCCTGGGTGAAGCTGCGCACGCGGGTGAGGCCGTGGAGTTCACCGCTCTGCTCGTAGCGATAGACGGTGCCGAATTCGGCCAGACGGAGCGGGAGGTCGCGGTACGAACGCGGCTTCGAGGCGTAGATTTCGCAGTGGTGGGGACAGTTCATCGGTTTGAGGAAGTAGGCCTCGCCCTCCTGCGGAGTGGTGATCGGGCGGAAGGAGTCCGCACCGTACTTGGCATAGTGACCGGAGGTTTTGTACAGCTCCACATTTCCGATATGGGGCGTGATCACCTGCTGATAACCATATTTTTTCTGCACTTTCGTCAGGAAGTTTTCCAGACGTTTGCGCAGGTCGGTGCCTTTGGGGAGCCACAACGGCAAGCCCTGTCCCACCTTCTGGGAGAAGGTGAAGAGTTCCATCTCCTTGCCGAGTTTGCGGTGGTCGCGTTTTTTCGCCTCCTCCAGCATCACAAGGTATTCATCCAGCTCTTTTTTCTTGGGGAAGGTGATACCGTAGATACGGGTGAGCTGTTTGCGCTTCTCGTCGCCGCGCCAGTAGGCACCGGCGGTGTTGATGAGCTTGATGGCTTTGATGGGGGCCGTGTTGAAGAGGTGCGGTCCACGGCAGAGGTCGGTGAAAGCACCGCTCTCGTAGAAGGTGATGGTGCCGTCTTCCAAGTCGTTGATCAACTCGACTTTGTAAACCTCGCCTTTCTTGGTGAAATAGTCCAAAGCCTCTTTTTTGGAGACTTCCTTACGGACGAACTGGACCTTTTGGGCGGCGATTTCCTGCATCTTTGCTTCGATGGCGGGGAAATTGTCGGAGGAGATGGTCTCGTCCATGAAATCGATGTCGTAGTAGAAACCGTTTTCGATGCTCGGACCGATTCCGAACTTGGCATTCGGATAAAGTTCGGAGATTGCCGCCGCCATCAAGTGGGCGGAGGAGTGCCAGTAAACGGCCTTCCCTTCGGGGTCGTTCCACGTCAGCAGGGTGACGGAAGCATCGTCGTTGATTTCATAGTTCAAGGCAACCACTTTGTCGTTCACTTTGGCTGCCAACACGTTACGGGCAAGTCCCTCGCTGATTGACAGCGCAATCTGATAGGGGGTCGTCCCTTTTTCGTATTCTTTTACAGAACCGTCAGGTAAAGTAATTTTAATCATCTTATAGAGTTTTTTATAATTTCAAAAACAGGCGGCAAAGATACAACAAAAAGTAAAAAGTAGAAAGTAAAAAGTAGAGGGTAAAAATTGTATCTTTGCACCCCTATTTGGAGAATTATTAAAACACTGGTTATATGACTTTACAAGAATTTCAACAAGACATTATGCAGGGCATCCCTTCAAAACTGCCCGCTTTGAAACCCTATGACACCACGGTGAACCACGCCCCGAAGCGCAAGGACATCCTCACTCCCGCAGAGAAGAAGCTGGCCCTTCGCAACGCGCTCCGCTACTTCGACCCCTCCCTCCACGCCGCCCTCGCGCCGGAATTTATGGAAGAGCTGCACAAATACGGCAGAATCTACATGTACCGCTACCGTCCCGACTACGAGATGTACGCCCGCCCCATCGACCAGTACCCCGCCAAGTGCCGGCAGGCTGCCGCCATCATGCTGATGATCCAGAACAACCTGGATCCCGCCGTGGCCCAGCACCCGCACGAACTGATCACCTACGGCGGCAACGGCGCCGTCTTCCAGAACTGGGCACAGTACCGCCTCGTGATGAAGTATTTGTCGGAGATGACCGACGAGCAGACCCTCGTGATGTACTCCGGTCACCCGCTGGGACTGTTCCCGTCGCACAAGGAGGCTCCCCGCGTGGTCGTCACCAACGGCATGATGATCCCCAACTACAGCAAGCCCGACGACTGGGAGCGTTACAACGCCCTCGGCGTGACGCAGTACGGCCAGATGACCGCCGGCAGCTACATGTACATCGGACCGCAGGGCATCGTGCACGGCACCACCATCACGGTGCTGAACGCCGCCCGCAAGCTCGGCGGCGGCACCGCCGGCAAACTGTTCGTCACCGCCGGCCTCGGCGGCATGAGCGGCGCCCAGCCCAAAGCCGGTGACATCGCCGGAGTGGTCTCTATCACCGCCGAAATCAACCCCAGCGCCACGCAGAAACGTTTCACCCAGGGCTGGGTGGACGAGGTGCACGAAAACCTCGACGAGCTGTTCGTCGCTGTGAACGAAGCCCGCGCCAAGAAGCTGGCCAAGAGCTTCGCCTACCAGGGCAACGTGGTGGACCTTTGGGAATACTGCGCCGAAAAAGGCATCCAGGTCGATCTCGGTTCCGACCAGACCTCCCTCCACAACCCGTGGGCGGGCGGTTACTATCCCGTGGGCATCTCCTTCGAGGATGCCAAGGTGATGATGGCGGAAGAACCCGAGAAGTTCAAAGCCGCCGTTCAGGAGAGTCTGCGTCGCCATGTAGCCGCCATCAACAAGCTGACTGCCAAGGGAATGTACTTCTTCGACTACGGCAACGCCTTCCTGTTGGAAAGCAGCCGCGCCGGTGCCGACATCTGGAATGCCGACAAGAGTGCCTTCCGCTATCCCTCCTATGTTCAGGATATTATGGGACCCATGTGCTTCGACTACGGTTTCGGTCCGTTCCGTTGGGTCTGCACCAGCGGTAAACCCGAAGACCTCGACAAGAGCGACCATATCGCGATGGAGGTTCTGGCGGAAATCGCCGCCACCGCGCCTGCCGAAATCCAGCAGCAGATGCACGACAACATCCAGTGGATCAAGGGCGCCAAGGAGAACCACCTCGTGGTGGGCAGCCAGGCGCGCATTCTCTATGCCGACTGCGAAGGCCGTACCAAGATTGCCGCCCGTTTCAACGAGGCCATCCGCAAGGGCGAAATCAGCGCGCCCATCGTGCTCGGCCGTGACCACCACGATGTGAGCGGCACCGACAGCCCGTTCCGTGAAACCAGCAACATCTACGACGGCAGTAACCGCTGTGCCGACATGGCGGTGCAGAACGTCATCGGCGACAGCTTCCGGGGTGCCACGTGGGTGAGCATCCACAACGGCGGCGGTGTCGGCTGGGGCGAGGTGATGAACGGCGGCTTCGGCATGGTGCTGGACGGCAGTGCCGAGTGCGACCGCCGGCTCAGGATGATGCTGCACTGGGATGTCAACAATGGCATTTCGCGCCGCAGCTGGGCCCGCAACGAAGGCGCCATGTTCGCCATCAAACGCGCCATGGCCGTCTGCCCGGAACTGAAAGTTACCCTGCCTAACCTCGTGGATGACAGTATTATAGAGAGCGTGAAGTAATCACAATCTATGGTATGAAAAATCCGCCAGCTGGAAAGTTGGCGGATTTTTGTTGTTACGATTTGGAGGGAGCAAACAAGTCCGCCAGTGTAATCTGTTTCTGAACTTGTCCGCTATATTTGTTCTTTTTGACTCCAAAGGAGGTTATCAATGTCAGCATCAGGGATTTTCTGGTATTGGTCTGCCGAATGAAAGTCTCCAACTTATTGTCGAAATCATCCGCATCTGTTCGGGTGATTTCATATTCGGCGCGTGAGAATTTCATTTCGCACACATTGATGGTCTGGTCGGCGCGATCAATGAGGAGGTCTATTTGTGCACCATTGCCACCGTCGTCTGCTTTGGCGAGCCAACTGCACACACGGCTCTGTACGCCGGCAATACCCAATGCCTGTTTGATTTGGGCGATATGATTCAGACAGAGCATCTCAAACGCATAACCGCTCCACGCCCGATATCGTGGACTGTTGAGCGAATTAGTCCAAAAAGTCTCGTCTTGATAGGCGTTTTCGTTGGCAAAATGAAAATGGAAAAGTGTGAATGCGTCCATCAGCTGGTAGAGCACATCGCGTTTGGTCTTTCCAAAGGGAACATACTGACGGATAAAGCCGCATTTTTCCAATTCATCCAATGTCTTTGTGAATTTTTGGTTGTTGTTCAAGTCTGTTTGTTGCAGTATTTCTTTCCTTGTCAGCCCTTTCGTCTTGGTTGCCAGTGCCGTCACAATTGCGATATGGTCTCCCGCCTGTTTGTAGAGTGAACGATACAAGTTTTCAAACTCCCCTTTCAGTTCACCGTTACTTGCAAAAAATAGCCGGTCGATATTTTGGGCCACACTCTCGTCAGGTCTCATCAATGAATAGTAGTAGGCCACTCCCCCCATTGTCATATAACATTCTGCAATCTCCTCTTGGCGGAAAGAAAATCCGAAGGCTTTAAAATACTGTTCACTTTCGTGAAGAGTGAAGGGAGCAACATATATCTGATGTGTTTTGCGGTTATGCAATCCTCCTCTATTGTTGATGATATTGTCAATCATCCAAGAAGTTGCAGAACCACAAACAATGAGCTTGATGTCATTGCGGGAGGATGCCCAAGCATTCCAAAAATGCTCCAAAGCCCCAATAAAATTGGAACGTACTGTGTCCAACCACGGAAGTTCATCAATAAAAATGATTTTTTTTGTTTTAGAACAAGTTTCCAAATAATTTTCCAGCTCGTCAAAAGCTTCCAGCCAAGATTTGGGATGGGTAGCCTTTGTATAGACTTTTCGCAAAGCGAAGTAAAAATTAGCCAGCTGCTCTTGCAGTCCGGAATTCTCCATTCCCGTCAGTGTGAAACAAGCACTCTCTCCTATTGTTTGCCGTACAAGAAATGTTTTGCCGACACGTCTTCGGCCATAGATTGCAATAAATTCCGACTTGTCATTGTGGAGGTATTCTTGTAATAATTTGATTTCCAAGTATCTGCCAATTATTTTGTCTTTCATATTTACTTAATTATCATTAATGAAATCTGCTGCAAAGATATATAAATATTTCATTTCAGCAACTTTCAGTGTTGAAATCTGCTGAAATAACATTATTGACATCTCATTTGAGCAGATTCTAAATTGCAATGATCATTATCCCTTTGCGAGATGAAACAATAAAAATCCTTAAAACATTACTTTTTGTAATTTATACTTGCTTTTTGTAAAGTTTTGTGTATTTTTGCAGCGTCAAAAACAAAATGTCCAACCCTTAAATTTTTTAACTATGAAAAACACGAAATTCTTATTGCCAAGCAATTACAAAAAAGCAGGATGGTGGATACTGGGAATCACCCTCGCATTGATTGTTGTTTATTTTTCTATGGATGGCGACTTGAGTATCAATTATCTTCGGGAGCTGTTCGGAATGGAGCCTTTGGAGAGCAAGGCGTACTTCTCCTTATTCGGGCCGAACGCCGACCTGCTGCTGACACTGATAGGCATTCTACTCATCGTGGGCGGCATTTTCATCGGCTTTTCCCGCAATAGGGAAGATGACGAATTTATTGAGCAGCTCCGGTACGAGTCTCTGATCTTGTCGCTGTACATCAACAGCGGGCTTATGCTGCTCTGTTTGATTTTTGTGTGGGGCTTTGATTTTCTGACGGTAATGCAGTTCAATGTCTTCTCCACCCTATACGTCTTCATTATATGTTTTTACCTTCGTTTGTATTTTAATAAACGTTCTTTGCGTCATGAAAAATAGACTAAAAGTGGCTCGTGCCGAGATGAATATCACGCAGGGCGAATTGGCAGAAAAAATCGGTGTGACCCGTCAGGCGGTAAACTCCATTGAATTAGGAAAATACGTTCCCAGCACCTTGCTGGCGCTGAAGATGGCGCACTACTTCGGCAAGACGGTGGAGGAACTTTTCATGCTGGAAGAGGGAGATTGATGGATTCTTTGGAATAATTCTACTTTACAATCACCTCGTCGCAGAAGATCCAGCAGGGCTGGCCTACGCCGCGGTGCCATTCCGGATTGGTGCGCAGCGACTCCGCCACCACCCGCACATAACGGCCTTTCTGTTTCAGATTGGAAAATTGGAAACCGACAATTTTGCACTCAATCAAATCCTGTCCGTTTTGGTACGTTTTGCTGGCGACTTCTTTCCAATCTTTTTGATTGTCAGAAATATAACAAGTCACTTTCTTCGGGGCAAAAATCCACGACAGAGGATAGTACAGGAAATCGGCGCTGATTTCGCTGACCTCCTGATCGCTTTCGAGGTCGATGGTGACGTCCATGTCGTGACCCCAAAAGCCGAGCCAGTTGTAGTGGAAGTCCATCAGGCCAAAGTTGCCGTCGGTGAGGGCTTTGGGAACGCCCACGTCGTACTGGATGCTCCACTCGGTGGCGCAGGTGACTTTATGTCCCTTCGAGAGGTTCTTCTCCGTCCCCTTGCGCACATGGTTCTCGATGTTCTCCCACAGCTGTGCCGGGGTGTAGCGGGCTTCGTCCAGCTGTTTGACACCCAGCCGGTCACAGTCTTTGATGAACCGCTTGGCCATCTCCATCATCTCCGGCCGTGCCTCCCGTTCCCCCTTTCCGTTGGTGCGGAAGAAGGAGAGCTCCGGCGACAGTTCGTTGAGGGAGAGGTCGAGGATGGCGAAATCGAGCGACAGTTCCAGGAGCCGGAGGCGGTCGTCGTAAAAACGGCGCTCCCCGGGGGTGCAATCCTCTTCCGGTTCCTCCTTGTAGGCCGCCGCGAACATCGACTGGTAGTACTTGATCTTGTCGGTCGCGAGGTAGCCGTTGCGTGCGTCCATCGGGTAACCGTAGATGTTGAGCACCTGCTTCGAGTCGAGCAGCGCCTGCCGCATCACGTCGAAGTACTGCTTGATGAAGTCGGAGCGGTTTTCGCCGTAGTGCGCGTCGAGGAAGCGGTCGCGGAGTTCCTCCACGTTGGCGTTCACGTCCCACAGCAGGTGGGCGAGGAGGAAGGTGCGCCACTCGCAGTTCTCGGTGATGTTCTGGTTGGAACCCTGCTCAAACACCATCGGGATGCCGTGCTTGTGGAAGTTCTGGAGGTTGGGCTGGAGCACGTGCAGGTTCGGGAACGGATCCATAAAGTTGCGGAACTGCACCACATAATCCCACAGGAAGATGTTGTGGGTCAGCGCCGTCCAGCCTTCCATATCGTGCTGGAATCCCTTATCCACCTCGGCGATGGGCCGCTGCCGCGGACATTCGATGGAGCAGAACATGATGTTGACGTTGTCGGCGGGCTTGATGTTTTGGGGTGGACGGCGCGTTTGCTGGTAGGCCAGCGTCGAAATCACCTTGTCGGGGAAGCGGGCCGCCACTTGGTTGACGAAGTATAGCATGGTGCCGGAAGGGCCGCCGTATAGCGAGTCGAGGTGGCGGCAGCGGGCGCAGGTGCATGACGATTCGTTGTCATTCTGCGACACCGACCACACCTTTTTGTCGGGTTCGGCTTTCATCCTCTTTTCCAGATTCTTGCAAAGCTCCTCCAACACGGCGGGGTTGCTGAGACACAGCTGTCCGTCGCGCACCCGCTGCCCGTGGATTTCGGAGAACCATTCGGGGTGTTTGTCGAAGTAGGTCTCCACGGGAATCAGGTCGCGGAAGGTGTGGACGAACATTCCCCACTCGCGGTTGAAGTCGCTGCGGTTGTGGAGTTTGTGCCAGTCGGCGTACAGCTGGTCCTGGTTCGGGATGAGGTGCAGCGTTTCGCGGTACTGGAACGAGGGGTTCTGAAGCTCGTGGATGCTGAGCACCACCTCATCGGGAAGTTTCTCATAATGAATGTGGTTCTGGCAGGTGTAGGTGCAGCCGAGGTGGTTTTCCAGCAGGTGATAAACGCCGTACAGGTTCGACTTGGCGGAGTCGTTGCCGATGATGTAGAGGTGACTGCCGTCGGTGTGGAGGAGGAAGCCGTCGTCATGTAGCTGTGGTGCGTACTTGCGGTACAGCTTCTCCGACAGTTTGTTGCGGCCGACGGAGATGGCATGCGGTCCTTTGAAGGTGGCATCGGTGACGATCTCGTACTCCCGCTCGAACAGTTTTTCCATAAAGGATTTCAGTTCGGCGGCGGCGGCGGCCTCGGCGGGGGTGCGGTTTTCCGCCACCAGAATCACGTAGTCGTCTTTCTCTTTGGAGAAAGCTATCGGTTTCTGTGCCAAAGCATTAAGAATGAAGCACAGGATAAGGGCAAGGGTAATGGTTAGGTTTTTCATACGGGGGCAAAGGTACAATAATTTCGTAATGCTTGTGCCAAACTCTTCCGATTCAGTTATAAAAATCCCGTGTGATGGGACTTCTCAGAAGGCTGCCCGTAAAAAAGCACGTTTTTGAATTCTATACAGTAGCCGTACTCCCCAAAAAGTAGTATCTTTGCCGCCCGTTTGAAACAAAACCAAAACAGTATAAAAAGTATGAAAAAGTTATTATTAATCCTCGTGTGCGCCACTCTTGCAAGCTGCGGCCACACCTCAAAAGCACAAAACGAAATGAAAGAGATGACCGACGACCAGAAAATGAGCTACGCCCTCGGCGTGAACAGCGGCGACCAGTTCCGTAACCTTGGCCTGAACATTGACGTTGACATGTTCCTCAAGGGTATCAAAGACGGCATTGCCAACAGCAACCAATTCTCCCAGGAAGAGATGCAGGCTGCTTTCGAATACCTCGAAAAACAGGCCCGCGCCAACCAGAACAAGGCCATGAACGATGAAAAAGCCGCCGGTGCCGCCTTCCTCGCCAAGAACAAAAACGAAGCTGGCGTGAAGGAAACCGAATCCGGCCTCCAGTACAAAGTGATTACGGAAGGCAAGGGCAAGAAACCCCTCGCCACCGACAAGGTGAAAGTCCACTACAAAGGCACCCTCCTCGACGGCACCGTCTTCGACTCCTCCTACGACCGCGGCGAACCCATCACCTTCCCGCTCAACGGCGTGATCAAGGGCTGGACCGAAGGCCTCCAGCTGATGAGCGAAGGCTCCAAGTACATCCTTTACATCCCCTCCGACCTCGCTTACGGCGACAGAGGTGCCGGCGCCCAGATCAAACCCGGTGCTACCCTCATTTTTGAAGTTGAATTATTAGAAGTCAATCCTGCCAACTAACTGTGAAAAAACTACTTATTACCCTTATATCCATTCTGCTGCTGGTGTCGTGCCAGCAGCAGAATTCGTCTGTGGCCGACCACAACTTCTACACCGGCACGGACGCCTACGACCGCACCGTCGTCCTGAAGGAGGAGCCACAGCGCATCATCTCCCTCTCGTCATCCATCACCGAAATCACCTTCCTGCTCAATGCGGGCGACAAGCTGGTCGGCGTGTCCGACTTCTGCGAATACCCGCCGGAAGTGGAAAAAATTCCAAAGGTCGGCAAGTTGCTGAACATCAATGTGGAGACCCTGCTGGCACTGAATCCCGACCTTGTCCTCATCACCTCGCATGTCACCAAGGAGGATGTGGCCAAAATCGAAAATGCCGGCATCCCCGTCTTCTCTGTGAAAGCGGAAGACAACATTGAGGGCCTTTTCTACACCATCGACAAGATGGGTGAGATTCTGAACCGGCAAAAGGAGGCAACCGCACTCGCCACCGACTACCGGCACAAGATTGACTCGCTGCAGCAGCACAGGCCGGAAGCCACCAAAAGCGTCTATTACGTCGTCGGCTTCGGCAAAACCGGCGACTTCACCGCGCCGGGCAACAGCTACATCCACGACATCATCACGCTGGCGGGCGGCCGCAACATCGGCGAAGACCTCACCACGTGGAGCGTCAACCGCGAACACCTCTTCGAGCAGGATCCCGACCTCATCTTCATCCGCGAAGAGGATCTGGAAACCTTCTGCCAGACCTATCCCTACACCCTCCTCACCGCCGTGAAGGAGCACCGCGTCTATCCCATCAATTCCGGCTGGATCGACACACCCTCGCCGCGCAACATGTTGGCAATCGATTATATCAATCAGGTCATAGGGGATAGGGAATAGGGTATAGTAGAGACGTGGTGTACCGCGTCTCTATTGGTGTACCGCGTCTCCATCAATATATCGTGTCCCCATGTTCGGTTGTTTTTTGTAAAAGGTATGAGGTAGAATGTATGAAGGGTGAACGTAAATTCCCCTTCTATGTAGAAGGGGTGGCCGCAGGCCGGGGTAGTAGAAATTGTAAATCGACAACAATGAAATTCCGATGGTTTTTATGGTTGATATTGTTTCCCGTGGCGTTATGTCACGGGCAGGCGAACCTGTACCTGGAGCCGGCGTACCGCATGGGGCGGGTGATTCCCAACGCCTCCAACACCAGCTTCCTGTCGCATGTCTCCACCTACGGGGCGGAGCTTCGGCTGGGGCATCAGACCACCGGAAAGCATGACTGGGAACGGCTTTTCAACTATCCTGAGTACGGATTGTGTCTCCGCTACGCCCACTTCGACACGATGATGTTTTCGGAAACCGCCGCCCTGTTCGCCTACTACAACGGCACCATTTGGCGCAACCACCGCTGGACGTTCCACTACCAGTTCGGGGTCGGCGTCTCCTATTGGTCGAACCCGTACAACGAGGTGACGAATCCGGGGAACCGCTTCATCGGCTCGCACCTCAACGCCCACATCGACCTGGCCGTCGGCATCGACTGCCGCATCGCGCCGCAGGTGGACCTCACCCTCCGCGCCAATTTCTCCCATTCGTCGAACGCGGCGATAAAACTTCCCAACATGGGCATCAACCCGCTGTCGGGTGCGGTGGGGGTGAAGTGCTACCTCCACAAGCAGGACACCCTGGGCTTTTCGTGGCGGCACCGCGATACCAGCTTTGTGAAAAAGAACAGTTTTTACGTGATGGTGAGTGCCGGCACGCGGCAGTCGAAGAAGGACGCGGCGGTGAAAAACGGTGCGGCGGGCCCCTACTACCTTGGCACATCGCTGCAGATCGGCTACATGCGGCAGCCGCACCCGAAGTTCCGGTATGGCGGCGGCCTCGACATCAACTACAGCGGTGAACTGGCACGTCACCTGCCGGAGGAGCAGCGGCGCACGGGCAAGTACTTCAACGAGGCCGCCTTCGTCGCCTTCGAGGTGCTGTACGGGCGGGTGGCGCTGCACCTGAGCGGAGCGGTCTATCTCCACCGCGCCTTCGATTACTACACCCCGTTTTACGAGCGGGCGGGACTGCGTGTCCTGTTGGGTAAGAACCGCAACCATTTCGTGGGGGCATCCGTCAAGGCGCACGCCGGCTCCGTCGACTACCTCGAATGGAGCTACGGCTGCCACTTCGTCACCTTCGGCGACAAATCCGCACGCAAACGGTGACACAAGTTTCCATAATTTTCTGTTTGTAAAATTTGTTTCTTCCATTGTCGGAAAAGAAATAATTGCCGTACCTTTGCGACCTTGAATTTCTAAATATAATATTGTATGGAAGAAAGAGATTTTCGCATCGGCACCCGCATCGACCACGAGAAATATGGGGAAGGCATCATCAGTGAGAATGGCAATTTGACGTACAAGGCCGTTTTCGTGCGCGGCGGCGAGATGGAATTTTCCAAGATGAACGCCGCCTTCACCGTCGTAACACCCAATGAGGACGGGGATGACGACCAACGACCGAAGCTGGACGTGAAGGAGTTCGAACGCACCCTCACCTTCATCCTCGGCAAGTACAACGCCATCGAAAACCGCGTGGCACTCGGCAAGAAATGGGAGGGCGGCACCATGGTGCTGCAGCCTGCAAACCCCGAACTCAAACCCAAGGAGATTCCTATCGAGACCTTTTTCCACAAGATCGTGATGATGCGCGACCGGCTCCGCGTCCTCGAGCAGAACATCAACAGCAGCGACTCGCTCACCGACGAGGAGAAAGTGAACCTTCAGCAGTACATCACCCGCATCTACGGCTCCATGACCTCCTTCAACATCCTCTTCGACGACAAAAACGACTATTTCGTGGGGAGCAAGATGTAAGCCCCGAAAAATAAAAAAGTGGTACCTTTGCAGCCCATTTTTTAAGATGAGTTTTCTGAAAAAAACATTCCTGTTTATGACTGCCCTTCTGCTTTTCGCCGCCTGTTCACAGAAGCGCGGCGAACGTCCCGAGGATTTTGCCAACGACACCTTCGAGTTCGTGGTGGACCGCTTTGCCGACATCGAAATCATGCGCTACCGCGTGGACGGCTGGGAAGACCTCTCCCTTCAGCAGAAAGAGCTGATCTACTATCTTTCCGAAGCCGCGCGCGCCGGACGGGACATCATCTTTGACCAGAATTGCAAATACAACTTGCAGATTCGCAGTGCTTTGGATACCATTGTGGCACAATACGACGGGGACAAAAACTGCGACAACTGGCAGAAATTCATCGTGTATGCCAAACGTTTCTGGTTCTCCAACGGAATGCACCACCACTACTCCAACGAGAAGTTTTTCCCGAAGTGCCCGAAAGAGTATTTCGGCAAGCTGATGGACAGCACGATGCACCTTGACAAAGCCGCCCGCACCCAACTTCTGGACATCATCTACAATCCGAAGGTCGCGCCCACCCGCCTCTCGCAGGACACCCGGAAGGACCTCGTCACCGCCTCCGCCGTCAACTTCTACGACGGCGTCACCCAGAAGGAGGTCGAAAGGTACTATGCCGACCTGAAAGCCGCCGACACCGGCGCGGATCCGGAACGCCCCGTCGCCTACGGCCTCAACACCAAGGTGGTGAAACAGGACGGAAAAGTGACGGAAGTGCCCGTTAACGTACTTTACGAAAAGCAGATACAACGCATCATCCACTGGCTGAAAAAAGCCGCGGAGGTGGCTGAAAACGACAAGCAGAAAGCCCACATCCTGAAACTGGTCGAGTTCTACCAAACCGGCAGTTTGAAAACGTGGGACGACTACAACATCCTATGGGCGGAAGACACGCAGTCGGAGGTGGACTATGTGAACGGCTTCATCGAAGTCTATACCGACCCCCTCGGACAGAAGGCGACGTGGGAGGGACTGGCCAACTTCAAGGACCAGGTCAGCTCCGAAAGGTCCGCCATCATCAGCCAGAACGCCCAGTGGTTTGAGGATAATTCCCCCATTGACGATATGTTCAAGAAGAAATCGGTGAAGGGTGTGGAGGCGAAGGCCATCGTGGTGGCGCAGCTCGGCGGCGACTGCTACCCCGCCACCCCCATCGGCATCAACCTGCCCAATTCCAACTGGATTCGGAAAGAACACGGCTCCAAGTCGGTGACAATCGAGAACCTGATGTACGCCTACCACAAGGCGGGCATGAAGAACGGCGTGATGCAGGAGTTCTACTACTCGGAAGAGGAGATCAAGCGGGCCGAAAAGTACGGCTACCAGACTGATAAGCTGCAAGTCGATCTCCACGAGTGCCTTGGACACGGCTCCGGCCAGATGCTGTACGGCATCGACGAGGGCGAGCTGAAAAACTACCACTCCGTCATCGAGGAGGCCAGAGCCGACCTCTTCTCACTCTACTATATCGGCGACCCGAAGATGGTGGAACTGGGACTGCTGCCCGACACGGCCGCGTACAAAGCCTGCTACTACAAGTACATCCTCAACGGCCGGATGCTGCAAACCAACCGCATAGAGCTGGGCGGCAGCTTCACGGAGGCGCACATGCAGAACCGCGCCCTCATCACCAACTGGTGCCTCGACAACGACTACGACGGTGAAATCTTTGAGGTGGAGACGCGGGACGGCAAGACCTTTATCCGCATCAAGGACTATGAGAAACTGCGCAAATTGTTCGGCAAACTGCTGGCAGAAGTGCAGAAAATCAAGTCCACCGGCAACTACGAGGAGGCGAAGGTACTGGTGGAACAGTACGGCGTGAAAATCGACAAGAAACTCCACAAGGAGGTCAAAAGCCGTTACGAGAAACTTGACGTGGCACCCTATGGCGGCTTCCTCAACCCCGAGTTCATCATTGAAAAAGACGGAGAAAACATTAAAGACATAAAACTTTCGTACCCAACGGATTATATCAAACAAATGTTACAATACGACCAAATGAATTAAAAATTAAAAGCTAAAAGTTAAAAATGCGAGCGTAGCGAGCAAAATAAAAAAATGCAGGCGCAAGCCTGCCAAATGCGAACGCAGTGAGCAAAATGGTGAGCGCAAGCGAACCCAAATCTATAAATCTAAAATTTTTTAAATTCAAATTCTAAACCAAAACCAGTTATGATTCAAAGAGTTCAATCCCTGTTATTGTTGGTAGCCGCGGCGGTGGCGATTGCCGTTCTTTTTATTCCCATTGGAAACATCATTGATGCGACCGGATTTTCACTTTACCAATACGATGCCTTTTCATTGAAAAAAGAGGGAGTCGGAGTAATGAGCACGCTATACATTGCCCTTTTGTGGGGCGTTTCCGCCATCCTTTCGTTGGTAACCATCTTCATGTTCAAAAACCGTGCGCTACAGGTTCGGCTGAACGGGATCAACATGCTGGTGATGCTGGCAGCGCTGGTCACGATGCTGTACATCTATCCGAACTTTGTTTTTGAAAAAAGACAGTTTGTTACCAGCTCCGCAGTTCTTAACTTCAACCGTCTCATCCTCATCTCTTTGGTGCCGGCGGTATCGCTTTATTTGGCCAATATGTTCATCAAGAAGGACGAAAAGAAGGTGCGTGCCGCCGACCGTCTCCGCTAACTTGCAAGGGTAATCTTTTTATAAAAAATGATAGACTTTATACATTTCGGGATTGCGGATATCGTTGACATACTGTTGTTTGCGATAATCTTATACCAGTTGTACCGCTTGTTGAAAGGCACGGCGGCATTGCGCATCGTCTGGACCATCTTCATCGTGTTCCTGTTGTGGAAGTTGGCGGGTGCGGCGCACTTGCGGCTTATCACGGCGATTATGGGGCAGGTCATCAGTGTGGGTGTCATCGCGCTGATTGTCGTGTTCCAGCCGGAAATCCGCAAGTTCCTCCTGATGATCGGCAACACGCACATTGTGCGGCTTTTCAGCGGCCGTTTCAGGAAGAATGTGACGACCACCGCCTTTAAGAACGAAATCAACACGGTGGTGCGTGCATGCCGCCGTATGTCGGACTCGAAGACAGGCGCCCTCATTGTTTTTGAAAAAGACACCCCGTTGGACGAGATCATCGCCACGGGCGACAAGATTGACGCGGCCATCTCCCGCGAGCTGATTGAGAACATCTTTTTCAAAAACAGTCCATTGCACGATGGCGCCCTGATTATCCGCAACCACCGTCTGATGGCGGCGCGGTGCATCCTGCCCGTCTCCGACCGTGAGGATATCTCGCCCGACCTCGGTCTGCGCCACCGTTCCGCCATCGGTGTCACCGTCCTCTGCGACGCCATTGCCGTGGTGGTTTCGGAACAAACCGGCAGTATCTCGTTGTGCCAGGGCGGCAACATCACCCACAACATATCCCCCGTTGTCCTCGAGAAGATGCTGAACGACATCTTCGTCTCGGAGGAGAAGGGTGAGGATAAAAAACAGAGTTAGTTATGCAAATCATAGAGAAAATAACAAAAGAGGAATTGAGGAAAATTGCCGACCGCACTTTCGGTGATATGGTTAAAGCCGTGGTTGACATAGCTAAAAAAACCGTAATGATTGATGCCGAACTCCATGCGGATATTGAGCAAACCATGTTGGAAAACGGCTCAAATCAGGAAGATTTGTGGGGAATAAATATCTATCCTGACGGATTTGATGACAATGGCGTTGTTGAATTTGATTCTTTGATCAATATTCGTCCCTGGCAAAATAACCGGAGCCGATATGTGAATGATGAAAATATTCGCAAGCAGATTGTTGAAATAGTGGAAAATAAAATCACAGAATAATGTTGCATCAAAGTTTGGCAGCCGGGCGTTGGGCGGACATGAGCTTCCTGAACCAGATGGGAAACATCGGGAGTGAGGTTTCCCGTACACTTAACTGGAAGAAAAAAGGAAATGAGGAACGCTCAAATTCCGCTTTTGAAAGGACTTTGGAACTAATGGATTTAACCATCCAAAACCACAAAGAATATGCTGTCTTGCGGGAGTTGTGCAGAATGAGGGACTGCTTTTGTGAATCCTATTTGAACAACGACATTGACGACCTTGAAAAAATAAACAAGTACTTTTTCTTTTTTGGACTTGCTTATTCAATGCAAAACAGAAATAAATGAACGACAACCTCAATCCATCGAAACAGCGGCTTTCCGCAGCGGAAAAGGAGTTCGAGCGCGCCATCCGGCCGGCGGACTTCCACAACTTCTACGGGCAGGAGCAGGTGATTGAGAACATCATCGTGTTCGTGCAGGCGGCGAAGGCGCGGAAAGAGGCCCTCGACCATGTGCTGCTGCACGGGCCTCCAGGCCTCGGCAAGACCACCCTCTCGCACATCATCGCCAACGAGATGGGCGTGAACGTGCGTGTCACCTCCGGCCCCGTCATCGACAAGCCGGGCGAGCTGGCGGGCCTGCTCACCAACCTCGAGCCCAACGACGTCCTCTTCATCGACGAGATCCACCGCCTTTCGCCGGTGGTGGAAGAGTACCTCTACTCCGCCATGGAGGACTACAAAATCGACATCATGATTGAGACGGGTCCGAACGCCCGCAGCGTGCAGATTGCCCTCAACCCGTTCACGCTCGTGGGGGCCACCACCCGCAGCGGTCTGCTCACGGCTCCACTCCGCTCCCGCTTCGGCATCAACCTGCGCCTCCAGTACTACAATGCCGAAACGCTGGCCAAAATCCTGAAGCGGTCGGCGAGCATCATCAAGATTGAAATCACCGACGATGCGGCCTACGAGATTGCCCGACGCAGCCGCGGAACCCCGCGTATCGCCAACCTGCTGCTGCGCCGCGTCCGCGACTTCGCCCAAATCAAGGGCAACGGCACCATCGACTACGCCATCACCCAAATCGCCCTCGCCGCCCTCAATGTGGACAAGGACGGCCTCGACGAGATGGACAACCGCATCCTCGGCACCATCATCGACAAGTTCAAGGGCGGGCCCGTCGGCCTTACCACCATCGCCACGGCGGTGGGCGAGGATGCCGGCACCGTGGAGGAGGTGTATGAGCCGTTCCTCATCCAGGAGGGCTACCTGATGCGCACCCTGCGCGGCCGCGAAGTCACCGAACTGGCTTACAAGCACCTTGGGAAAAGCCGCTTCGTCATCAACGGACAGACGGAACTTTTCTGATCGGTTCTTTTTATAGAAAATCATAACATTATGATACGAAATGTTTTAGAAATCATCGGCGAATACTTCCTCTTTCTGAAGAAAGTGTTTACCAAACCGTCAAAAGCTTCCGAGTTCTTCCGGAAACTGGTGGACGAGATGAACGCGATGGGCGTCGGTTCCCTGCTAATTGTCTGCATTGTGGCGGTCTGCATGGGCAGTGTCATCACCACGCAGACGGCGTTGCAGATTGAAAGTCCGTGGATTCCGAAATGGACGCTCGGCTTCACGGTGCGCACCTCGGTGGTAATGGAACTGTGCCCGACCATCATCACGCTGCTTTTGGTCGGTAATCTCGGTTCGCGCATCACCTCTGAAATTGGCAGTATGCGAGTTACGGAACAAATTGATGCTTTGGAAGTTATGGGCATCAACTCCGCTTCCTACCTCATCCTTCCCAAGATTGTTTCGGCGGTCATCGTCATCCCTATTCTCATCATCATCGCCATCTTCTTCGCGCTCATCGGCGGCTACATCACCGTCATCATCACGCACGTGTCATCACCCTACGAGTTCATTGACGGCCTTACCTCCTTCTTCCGGATGTACGACTTGGTATATGTGCTCACGAAAACAACCATCTTCGCTTTTATACTTTCTTCTGTATCATCATTTTACGGATACAGAATTGAAGGTGGCGCACTCGAACTTGGTAAAGCCAACGTGAACGGCATCGTCGTTTCGTCGTTCATCATTCTTGTATTGAATTTGGTCATCACTTCCATAATGCTGTAAGCCATGATAGAACTGATCAATGTATCGAAATACTTCGGGGAGCGTCAGGTGCTGAAGAGCATCAACACCTGCTTCGAGGACGGCAAGGTGAACCTCATCATCGGACGGTCCGGCTCCGGCAAGACCGTGATGATGAAGAATCTCATCGGCCTTTTGGCTCCGGAGGAGGGCGAAATCCTATATAACGGACGGAATTTTCACCAGTTCACCGACAAGGAGAAGGAGTCCATCCGTTCCGAAATGGGGATGGTGTTCCAAGGGTCGGCGCTGTTCGACTCCATGACCATCGAGGAGAACGTGATGTTCCCGCTCACGATGCTCACCTCCCAAAGCTGGAGCGAGAAAATAGACCGGGTGAACTTCTGCCTCAAACGGGTGGATTTGGAAGGCTCCAACCAGCTGTACCCCGCCGAGCTGAGTGGTGGTATGAAGAAGCGCGCCGCCATCGCCCGCGCCATCGCCTGCAACCCCAAGTACCTCTTCTGCGACGAGCCCAACTCCGGCCTCGACCCCAAAACCTCCCTCCTCATCGACGAGCTGATTTTTGAAATCACCCACGAGTTCAACATCACCACCGTGGTCAACACCCACGACATCAACTCCGTCATCACCATCGGAGAGACGATTTCCTTCATCTACCAGGGCAACCTCGAATGGCGCGGCAGCAAGGACAACGTGCTCACCTCCGACAACGAACGACTCAACGACTTCATCTTTGCCCAACCCCTTACCCAACGAATCAGAGATTTAAGCTAATGATATTGAACGGTTTGGATTACTTACTTTTGGTTCCTCTTTTATGGGCTGTTTTCAAAGGTTTTAAAAACGGTCTCATCAAGGAGGTGTTTTCATTGCTTGCTCTCATCCTCGGTATCTTTATCACCTATAAGTTCTCCTATTTTGTGGAAGAAAAACTGGACGGGATGTTCGCCGCCCACTACATCGCCTTTGTCATCACCTTTTTTGCCGTCCTCATCGGAGTACACTTTGTCGGCGTGCTGGTGGAAAAAGCGGTGAAACTGGCGGTCCCCAACTTCCTCAACCGTCTATTAGGTATCTGCTTTGGAATAGCTAAATGGCTGTTTATCTGTAGCATCCTCCTCATCATGCTGAAAACCATCGACACCAAACAGAAAATATTGACTCCGAAACTTACGGAAAACTCCCTCTTTTATCCTTATGTGGAGAAATCCACCCATTTCATCGCCCATTGGGCTGGAAAAAACGACAACGACAATGAAAAAAACGACTCTTCTGATCCTGACGATACTGATGTGTCTGACGGCGGCTGCCCAGCGCATTGAAGTCCGCTTCGACAAGGACTTCTCCACCGACTCCCTTCTCAACAAGACGTTAGGGGGCGGTGCTTCTTTCATCATCGACGGATGGCACCCAAACCTCGACTTCCAGATCAATGTCGATTACGCAGGGCACCGCGGGGAGATTGATTACTGGGGTATCGCACAGAGAATCAACAAGGTAAAAGCAGGTGTTTCGGCACTGTACACCCACCCTTTAGGCAAGTACTTCCACATTCGTGTGGGTGGTGACGTGTCCTACAACCTTATCAAAAAGGTAGTTTCCGACCATAACGACACGCTGAACATCTCCAGAAGCGGCATCATCAGCACCACCTACCGGGCACACATGCTCGGCATCGGCGCCATCGTGCAGGTGCAGGCGCAGTTGGGAAAACTTTTCCGTGTCGGAGTCGGAATTACGCCCACCTATCTCATTCCGCTTACGCAAACGGTGAGTGTCCCCGACAAGCAGCCCTGCTTCAACAAAAAAGGCATTTTCGACTTTCAATTGCATATAGGATTGGAAATTAAACTAAACAATAACGATAACTAACTATGGCATTAATCAAATCCATCTCCGGCATTCGCGGAACCATCGGCGGGAAAGCGGGCGACAACCTCACCCCGCTTGATGTGGTGCAGTTCGTTTCCGCATTCATTACTTTATTGAAAAACGGCGAGGAAAAACCGCTCACCATCATTATCGGGCGCGATGCCCGTGTTTCGGGTGAAATCATCAATAAACTGGCTTGCAGCACGCTGCAGTCGCTTGGAGTGAACGTGGTTGACCTCGGTCTTTCCACCACCCCCACCGTGGAAATGGCCGTCATCCAGCACAAGGCCGACGGCGGCATCATCCTCACCGCCTCGCACAACCCGATGCAGTGGAATGCCCTGAAACTGCTCAACGCGAAGGGCGAGTTCATCTCCGCCGCCGACGGTGCCAAGGTTTTGGACATCATTGAAAAACAGGATTACCAGTTTGCCGAAATCAACCAGCTCGGTTCGTACAGCACCTACGACCGCGCCATCGAAGACCATATCGACGCCATCCTGAAGCTCGATTTGGTGAACGTGGACGCCATCAAGAAGGCGCACTTTGCCGTCGCCCTCGACTGTGTCAACTCCACCGGCGGCCTCGCGCTTCCGAAGCTGCTGGAGGCACTGGGGGTCACGAATGTCACCGTCCTGAACGGCGAACCGACGGGCATTTTCGCCCACAACCCCGAACCGCTGCCGCAGCACCTGCACGACCTGTCGAACCTCATCGCACGGGGCCGCTTCGATGTGGGCTTCGTCGTGGATCCCGACGTGGACCGGCTCGCCATCGTCCGTGAGGACGGCGAGATGTTTGTGGAGGAATATACCCTCGTGGCCGTCGCCGACTACATCCTGCAGCACACCAAAGGGAACACGGTCTCCAACCTTTCGTCCACCCGCGCCCTTCGCGACGTGAGTGCGCGTTACGGGGTAGAGTACAACGCTTCGGCGGTGGGCGAGGTGAACGTGGTGGAGAAGATGAAGGCCACGAATGCCGTCATCGGCGGCGAAGGCAACGGCGGTGTCATCTATCCCGCCCTGCACTACGGCCGCGACGCGCTGGTCGGCATTGCGCTGTTCCTCAGCTATATGGCCACCTCTGGCAAAAGCTGCACCGAAATCCGCCGTCAGTACCCCGCCTACGTCATATCCAAGAACAAGATCGAGCTTCGTCCGGGCATGGACGTGAAGGCGATTTTGGCGCACATCGCCGACAAATATTCCGACAAGCAGGTGAACACCATCGACGGTGTGAAGATCGACTTCGACAACGGCTGGGTACACCTGCGCCCGTCGAACACGGAGCCCATCATCCGCATCTACGCCGAGGGCGAGAACGAGAACCTCGCCGACAACATGGCGACTAAGATTATCGGGGACATACGGGAGTTTTTGAGAGGGTAATGTAGAATCTTTTCTTGTGAATAATAGACTTATTTTCACAAGGACTTTTTCATTATTCTATACTACTACCCCGCCCTTCGGGCACCCCTTCTACATAGAAGGGGAATTACCGCGCCACATTTCTGTTTTACCGGTCCCTGTCCCGGAGGGACGATATCTTATTAACCCCAGATAAGTCCGCGAGAAGCGGACGCAATCTGGGGTGGGCGATGGCCTGTGCGCCTGTCCGCGGCACGTGCGATAGATACGGAAGAACACCGCAGGCGATGCCGCGGAAAAGAGAAAGGAACTACATCATTACTCTATCAAAAATAACTTTGATAAAAGCACTTCCATCAAAGCAACTATATTTCATTGAATCATAAAATCTTATCCGCTATTTCACCAACTACTTTTGTCTATTACACCGGAATTTTCTCCCGCGAATTATTCGGAAATACCACCAGCCCACGAAAAAAGCCCCGACCACACTGAGGAACACCGACAGCCATCCCAAGGGAGTTGTCACTTTTCGGTCGCGTTCCTTGCAAAAATCCTGTACTGACATCAACTTGCTCTTGTCCATACCGGCGCCCCCCCATTTACACTCGCCCGTATGCAGGTCGAGGGAGAAACCCTCCACCCATGGTTTTGCCAGATCATCGAAAGCATATCCATGTAGGATGTGTCCCTCCATATACAGACGGTCCACCTCTTGTACCACAACACCATTACGGCCATTCAACACATCGCACTTCCCCATCGAGGCATAAGTTATCACCGTATAGCGATGCTTCAGCGGTGCTTCATAGTCACCCAAAGGGTCAATTCCAATCATGATCATAAACAGGCTGTTCAATACCACAAAAAGGGTGACAAAAGAGCCAATGGCAACTGCTGGAACCATCACGGCGGCATAACGTTTCCAGCGGGTTTCCGGCTTGCCATAAGACGACAGAAGCCGGGCAAGGCCGAACAGGAGGCCGGCGACACCGGAAAGAACTACAATTACCAGCAGGAAGAGCCCCAACCACGCTATCATAGAAAGTCCCATGTTGTTTCGAATTTTATGTGGGCAAAGGTACAGCTTTAATCTCATTTATTACATAATGTTTCCCGTAGAATGGAATGATTTCATTATTTTTCTATTTTTGCGCCTGAAAAATAACTACTGTGACGATGCAAACCAAACTTTTCATAAAAATCATCTTGGGGATGATGTTGCCGCTTGCCATCAATTCTGTTACTGCCCAATCCGGTATGGTCGGTACCTACTGGCATGACGGAAAATATTTTTATCCCGTTGAAACAGAGGATGACACGGCAATATGGGTCAACATGTTAAGCCTGCACGAAGGTGGAGGAGCAGATCCGTGGGCGAAGACCCAAAATCCGAATGTATTTAAATGCTGTTACGAAGGCGGCGATGAAAAAGAATCATGTGACAGCGTTTCAAAGATAAACATTAATGGACTGGATTTGATGCTTTTGTACGGGCCTGACAAGAAACTCAACAATATTCTGAAGCGTTATGATGGACAATCAAAGAATAAGTATTATGCCTTTTCGCATGGCTTTGACACTATCCAGGAAAAAGACAACCGTACACGTATCAAAGGGCGATATGCCATCCCCAAAACGGATATGGTTTGGATAATCACCGATGACAGTATATTGGTTTCGGGTACTTCAATCTCCTCTCTGATCAATAAAAACACAAACTATTCCATCTTTTGGGAAATGGATTACACCACGCCAGTTTTACAACTTGGCAACAAACGATATATTTACTACGAATTTACAATCAATGGATTAGATATCTTTGAAGGTGTGCTTAACATAGAAGCCGATGGATTTGAGTGGGTGGTTAAGGGTCGTTTTCGTTATCATTTGTACAAGCAAGACGTGGATAATATTGTGCCGGGTCACTGGCCGGAGGCTTCCACTATGATTCTCACACGAGGATATTTGGATCCCTACCCCTCAGCAGTTCTTCGATATATGCGAAATGAGATTTACGCACGAAAAGGATATAAATATGAAAATGAGAGTCTTGCATCGTTCTTCTGCCAAAATGGGAATTGGTATCATCCTTCCGATAGTCAGGAAAAAGTCCCGCTATCCCTTGTTGAGGAGTTGAACATCCAATTGATCCAATCCATTGAAAGGGAGAGGAAAAACAAAAAGACTTCGCAAAATTGAGAATATTTTGAAAAAAGTTGTATTTTTGCCGCCGTTATGATAGTAACGTTTGAAAAAGAATATCTACAGGAATTATATGTTAAAGGAAAGGCATCGGATAAGAAGCACCGTTTTCAACCAGATGTGATTTCACGGTACATAAAAGTGGTGAACATAATGAAAAATGTGGCCGATGTGTTGGAATTAGTACGATTTAACGGCTTACATTATGAGCATTTACAAGGAGATAAAAGCGGATATTCTTCAGTAAGAGTGAATGACAAGTATAGAATAGAATTTGTGGAAAGAATTGTCAACGACGAAACAATTGCAACGGTATGCAATATTACAGAATTAACGAACCACTATAAGTAAATGATTATGATGCATATAGAAGGAATTAAGGACAATATGATAGCAAACAATCTTACGCCTTTTTTCCCCACCCATCCCGGTGAGGTAATTAAAGACGAGATCATAGCGCGTGGCATAACCCAACGACAACTGTCTGAGGTTACAGGCATTGCCTATTCCGTTGTGAATGAAGTTCTAAATGGCAAGAGACCTGTCACTGTTGAATATGCATTGTTGATAGCCAAGGCCCTAGACATTGAAGCGGCCACGTTCATTCGGATGCAGGCAGAATACGACTTGCAAACGACTAAGAGTGATAATTCTTTTATCCGCCGACTCACCGCCGTCCGCAAGATTGCTTCAGTTCTATAGTTTTTACTCAAAAAATCCCTTATAAAACCCTCCCTTTTTACAGTCCTCTTTTTCCTTCTGCTAACCTTCCATGCGGCAGGGCAGCAGACGGTTGATGCGAGAGATTTCGCTGTGGCGGAAGGACTGGGACTTTGTCAAGGCATTCCCGCATGGGCGATACAAGGGGACACCAATCTTTCGTGGATAAGCGATAAGATGCTGTTAGACAGTAAGGCGCGACGTACGTGTACGGGTGGATGCCATTGTGAGGAATGAAGGCTAGGTCTTCACGCACTGCATGATGCTGTGGCCAAGGCCGAGGTTGTCGTGGATGATTTCGATTTTCAAACCTGATGTTTCCACGCAGCGAGCCATGTCCTCCGAATAGTACATCTTGCTGTTTCCGTTGGCTAACGCCGTGAAATAGAGGCTGATCTGTGCCAGACAATAGGAGGCCGTCTCGAAACGCTGGCGGTCCCAGAAGGTTTCCATGATGTACAGTTTGCTGCCGGCCTTCATCGATTTGGCGGCGCGGCGCAGGATGCTGCACACCTGCTCTTCCGAGAAGCAGTCGAGGAACTGGCTCATCCAGATGGCGTCGAAGCCTTCGGGGAAGGCCGTGGCCTCGTCCAGCAAGTTGCAGCCGTGCCCGTGAATGCGGTCGGAGCCCTCAAGACCGGCGGTGGCGTGGCGCATCATCTCCAGCTGCTGCGGCAGGTCCATGATGGTGACCTCCACTTCCTGATTGTACGATACGCACCGTGTGGCCCAGCGACCGGTGTTGCCGCCCACGTCCAACAGCGTCTTCGGCCCGTTCTTGAAGACAATCTCCAGCGCCTGGTCGAACGAGTTGTCGGAATAGAAGTGGTCGAAACCGAACCAGCTTTTCTGCACCTGCGGCGGCAGCTGCGAAAGCCCCTCGTAAATGGTGGGCCAGCTGCCGAACACCTTCAACCCTTCGGGTTTCCCGTTGAGGATGGCCTCCTCCAGGTTGAAAAGTCCGAGGTAGTTGACGTCGTGGTTGAAGTCCATGTTCACCCGCGCCATCTGGTCGTTAAGCAGGAACCAGCCGGCTTTGGCCAAGTGGAACTTGCCGTCTTTCAACAAGATAGTGCCGATGGTGAGCGACGATTCCAGCAGCACCTGCGCCCCATAGTGCGACAAATGTGCCTTTTCCGCCACCTCGTCTATCGTCAGACCCTCCTTGTGGTCGCCCAGCATTTGGAAGATGCCCCACTTCACCATCAGGCGCGACACCTGAAAGACCACGGGTCCGAATGCGATTTCCTGTGCCAGACGTTGCGCCTGCAACGCCGTAAAACGCTCTTTTGAATATATCTCGTGCATAGTCGTATGTTTTTTCAATTTGGGTTCACTTCGTGAACATTTTTTGATTCTGGTTCGCTATCGCGAACATTTGGGCTCGCTGGCGCGAGCATTCCATAACTCTATAACTCCATAACTCAAACCCCATCCCAAAAGTCAAAATAGTTGAACCATTGTTCGGGGTGCTTCCGCAAGACGGATTCAAGAGACTTCGCGTAGGCAGCAGCAATCTGCTCGCTTTGCTTGCGGATGGGAAGCGACGGGTCGGGCGAGGGGAGGAGTTGCACGGTGCTGTGGTAGTGCCGTCCGCGCACCTTGGTGTTGACGATGGAAACGACCGGCACCTGCATCTGCGCCGCCAGAAGGAAGGTGCCCAGCGGGAACTTCGCCTCTTTCCCGAGGAAGTTGACCGTCAGGGTTTTGTTGCTGCCCCAGATGCGGTCGCACAGGATGGTGACGATTTCGCCGTGTTCCAAAGCATCCTTGATGATGAACAGGTGGGAAAGGTCCTCCTCCACGGGAACCAATCGTATGTTGTTTTGTGTGAACGAGTTGCTGCGCCGTTGCTTGATGACTGCTGCTTCTCCGCCGTAGATGACGGCATTGATCCGTTTCTTGCTTTGGCGGATACAGTGCCCCGTCAACTCGAAGTGGCCGATGTGCGACCCCGCGATGATGAAGCCGCCGGGCTGGTCCAACAGCTGCCGGATGACCTCCTCGTTCTCAATATCGAGTTGAAACTGTTCTGTGTTGCCCGCCAGCACCGCGAACCGGTCCAGCACCACCTGTCCGAAAATCAGATGGTTCTGGATGGTCTTCCAGAAGGATTTCCATCCTGAATAATGGTGTATTTCTTTGAAATAACGGTAGATGCAGCCGAAAGCCTTGTGGTTGACCACACAATAGACGGGCACGACCAACGGCAGGACGGGGTATAGCACCGTCACTTTCACGGATTTCAGACAGCCTAAAACGAAACGCTGCCCGAAATTGCCGCCGCCGGTTTTCCCGGTCCACTGCACTTCCGTCTGCTGCGCCATTAGGCCATCTTGTTTTCAACGTAATCGTAGAACTGCGCCAGCGTCTTCACACCCTTCATGTCCTCGGGCTTGATCTTGATCTTGAAATGCTTCTCCACAATCACGGCAATGTCCACAAAATCAAGGCTGTCGATTTTGAGGTCTTCCTTCAAAAGCGCATCGTCCTTCAGCTTGTCGGCATCAATTTCCAATTCCTCAATCAAAAAGTCGTTGACAATTTTAATGATTTCTGTTCTTTCCATAAATTAGTTATAAGGTTTATAAAGTTTATCAGGTTTATCAAGTTAAGAAGTTATGCGTGAATAGAGAGTTCGTCTATTTTTAGTTTCTTCGTTTCTTAATTTCTTCGTTTTCAATTTTCAGTTTTCAATTTTCCATTTTCCGAATGACCAGCGCGCTGTTCGTCCCGCCGAAGCCGAAGGAGTTGGACAGGTACGTCTTGATGGTTTTGGTCATGGTTTTGGGTACGATGTTGAGGTTCTGTGAATGTTCATCGGGATTTTCGAAGTTGATGTTTGGGGCGATGAAGTCGTTGAGCATCATGAGGTTGGAATAGACGATTTCGCTGCCGCCCGCCATCCAGCACTCGTGGCCGGTCATCGACTTGGTGGAGGAAATCGGGGTTTTCAGTTCCCCGAAGAGGTGGTTGAGCGCGTCGGCTTCGAACGCATCGCCCTGCAGCGTGGAGGTGGCGTGGGCGTTGATGTAGTCGATGTCAGTCGGTTGCACGCCCGCGTCCTTCATGGCCCGCTCCATGGCGATGCAGGAGCCGAGGTCGCTGGGCTGCGAAATGTTGGCGCCGTTGGACGAGAACCCGTAGCCGATCACCTCGGCAATGATGGGAGCGCCGCGTTTCACGGCGTGTTCGTACTCTTCCAGAATCACCGTTGCTGCGCCGCCGCTCGGCACCAAGCCGTCGCGGTCGCGATCGAACGGGCGGGAGGCCTTGGTGGGGTCGTCCACGCGGGTGGAAAAGGCGCTGATGGCATCGAAGCTGCTCATCGACAGGTAGTTGACCTCCTGTGCGCCGCCGCAAATCACCATGTCCTGCAGCCCCTGACGGATGAACATCAGTCCCAGTCCGATGGCGTGCGAGCCACTGGCGCAGGCGGCGCTGATGGTCATGTTGATGCCTTTCAGTTTGAAGATGGTGGAGAGGTTCATCGTCACGGTGGAGTTCATCGACTGGAAGATGGCGCCGGAGCCCTGCAGGGTGGTGTCCTTCGTCTCCAGCGTGTGCATGTGGGCCTCAATCACCGACTTCGCCGACGAGTCGTTGCCGTAGAGGACACCGACTTCGTTCTGCTCGAGGTAGTCGAGGTCGATGCCGGCGTTGCGGAGTGCCTCCGCGGTGGCCATATAGGCGTACTCACCCTCTTCGGCAAGGCAGATGCGGGCGCGGCGGTCGAGCAGTCCCTTCAGTGCCGGGCGTTCCACGATTCCCGTGAGCGGCGAGCGGTAACCGTACGCAATACGCTCCGGATCAATGCCGATGCCCGACTTCCCGTCATATAACGATTGCCGCACCTCCTCCAGGTTCTTCCCGAGGCACGACCATATTCCCATTCCTGTGATGACAACTCTTCGCATGTTCTGTAATTCTACATTTGGGCTCACTGCGTGAGCATTCAATGATTATTTATTTGGGTTCACTTCGTGAACATTTTTCTTTTTTATGAGACGGTGCACGCACCGTCTCTACTAATTTAATCGCGGATGCAACGCACCGATTTACCAATTACCTTTGGATAGTAATCTATGTGAATGGTAGCAGCATCCTGGGTGATATAGCGGGCGTATGCATTTTCATCATCGTATTCAGTAGCGGTCCAAAGGGCGGCAGAGTCGTGGAAATTGATGGTTGTGTTGACACTGTACGTTCCGGCGGGCATGGCACCGAAGCCAGTGGCATTATTGGCCTCAGGGTTGTTGCCGACGGCACAATTGTGGTTGTCGCTGTTCCATCCTGTGGTAGAGGCCAGTGCTTTGCTAATGTTTGCTGGGGCGTTTCCGCAGACATAGGTGCTTTGACTGCTCACATAGTCAGCGAGTTGTATCCATTCTTCATGACTGGGCATGTGCCATCCTAAAGGACAGATGCCCTGTAGCCCATCGGTAGGGTTGGGAGCAAATGTTCCGCCACGCATCGCTGCCGCCCAGTTGTACAAAAGCCCGTATGTAGGCTTGGTTGTGGCATCTCCATCGGCATAAAACCAAAACGGAGTGTTGTAAAAGCCGGAGCTTCCCTGCTCGATGACGGTATTGTCGGCATACCTGGTAGTGCGCAGGTTCTCCGCCATCCAGCATTGATTGCCGATTTGGACAGTGGAATAGCTGTTGCCTTCAATGTCAGTGAGCATTGAAGTTCCGCAATTAAATTGCGGTGGTGTTACCGAAAACTGCAGTACAAAAGTTTGTGAAGTCCCCTGCTCCTGCGTTATACGCTGACTTTCATATTCATTGCCGTCAATGATGGCATACCCCACATACTCCATTCTGTCACCGAAGGTGAACGGGTTGGAAGTGCCTCCGCGGGATTTTTGGGTGCTATTATGTAAAGCTGCTATTTCAATAAGACCCATATATTCAATTCTATTGGCTTCACCGATCCCGTTGCACGCCATTTTAACAGACGACACATTGCCATTCTGCTTGGCCGTCATCACATAAAGACCTGTTTGGGAAAGGGTGACACGGAATTGATGATTGCCCACTTGCAAGGATGTGGCATACAGCGTCTCAACACAACGTCCGGTTACATCCGAAATTTCCAATGTCACCGTACCTGCATCCGCCACCATAAGGTTCACATCTGTAGCACCCTCAAAAGGATTCGGGTTATTCTGAAACAATTGTAGGGATGCCTGATTCTCCATTTCTGCAATGCCTGTGCCGTTCTGCATCGTCAAAACAGTGTCGGGCCAATATAGGGTCTCACTCCATCCTTTTGTCAGGTTGGTAATGGTTATTCTGTCCAACTGAATATATTGGTCGGCACTGCCCCTCCCTGAGAAGGTCAAAGAAACCGTTTGGGCCATAAGCACTAACGGCAAAAAAATAATTAATATGGATGTCAATATCTTTTGTCTCATAACAATAAAAATTTTTTCTACTATAACCCTGTCCTCCGATCCCTACGTGTACAAGCCTCCATTAATCGACACCACCTCGCCGTTGATGTAGGCGGCGTTTTCGGAGGCGAGGAAACCCACGAGGGCGGCCACCTCCTCCGGTTTTCCGAACCGGCCGCACGGAATCTGTTTCTTGAGGGTGTCCTCGTCGAGGTCTTTGGTCATGTCGGTGGCAATGAACCCCGGCGCCACGGCGTTGACCGTCACCTTGCGGGGAGCCACCTCCTGCGCCAGCGCTTTCGTCGCCCCGATGAGGGCCGCCTTCGCCGTCGAGTAGTTCACCTGCCCGGGCAGTCCCTTGATGCCCGACAGCGACACCACGTTGACGATACGTCCGTAACGCTTGGTGAGCATGTTTTTCAGCAGCCGCCTCGTGATGTAGAAGAATCCGTTAAGGGTGGTGTCCAACACATTGTGCCACTGCTCGTTCGACATAAAGACCATCATCGTGTCCTCGCGGATGCCGGCGTTGTTGACCAACACGGAGATGTAGTCGTCGGGATGGGCGTTCTGCCATGCTTCAATGGCGGCTTCGGCAGCGGCGCCGTCGGCAACGTCAAACGGCATCAGCTCCGCTTGCACGCCTTTCTCTTCCACCAGCTTCTTGGTCTCTTCGGCAGCCTCGGCGTTGCGGGCGTAGTTGATGACTACGTTGTAGCCCATTTCGGCCAATTGCAGGCATACGGCTCTCCCGATGCCCCGCGAACCGCCGGTTACAAGTGCATATTTTGTCATTTCAATTAATTGTTTTTCAAATAGTTGATAATATTTTCAATCTCCTCGTACTTGGTCGTGTCCTCCACGAAAACCGGCACGATGGCGCGCACCTCGTCGTAAATCTTGCGGGTGGTGGCCGACAGCTTATTCTTGAGTTTCAGGCAGTCAACCGCCTGCACCAGACTGATGTAGTGGATGGCCATCACTTGGAAGGCGTTGTCGATGACGCGTTTGGCAAGGATGGCGGAGTTGGTGCCCATGCTCACCACGTCCTGATTGTCGTTGTTGTTGGGGATGCTGTGGACGTACATCGGGTTCGACAGTGTCTGGCATTCGGCGGTGGTGGAGGTGGCGGTGAACTGCATCGCCTGCACGCCGTAGTTGAGACCGAGTTTGCCGAGGTTGAGGAACGGCGGCAGCGTCTCGTTGATCTTGTCGTGGCACAGGTAGTTGAGCTGGCGTTCCATCAGCATCGTCAGTTTGGTGACGGCGATTTTCAGCTTGTCCATCTCGAAACTGACGTAGTCGCCGTGGAAGTTGCCGCCGTGATAGACGGTCTGGGTGTCGATATCCACGATCGGGTTGTCGTCGGCGGCGTTGAGTTCCTCCTGGAGGATTTTCTCGGTGAAGTTCAACGTATCGAGCACGGGACCAAGGATTTGCGGGGTGCAGCGGAGCGAGTAGAACGGCTGTACCTTATGTTTGAAGACGGTCTCTTTGTGCTTGTGGTACATCTCCACCTCGCGTTTCAGGAGGCATTTGGAACTCTTGGCGATTTCCGTCATCTGGCGGGCGATTTCGCTCTGGCCGTTGTGGTTTTTCAGGTCGTTGAGTTCGGGGGCGAGGAAGTCGTCGTAGGAGGCGACCACCTCATTGGCGAGGACGGAGGCGACGATGGCGTGGCGCAGCAGCACCTTGGCGTAGTGCAGGTTCACGATGCCGACGCCGGTCATCATGGCGGTGCCGTTGGTGAGGGCGAGCCCTTCGCGGAGGTGCGGGCGGATGGGGGTGAGTTTCAGTTCTTTCAGGACGTCGGCGGTGGGACGGAGTTCGCCTTTGTAGAACACCTGCCCCTCTCCGATGAGGGTGAGGGCGAGGTGGGCGAGCTGCACGAGGTCGCCGCTGGAGCCGACGCTGCCGTGCTGCGGGATGTACGGCGTGATGCCGTAGTTGATGAAGTCGCGGAGCAGTTCCATCGAGTCGATGTGGACACCGGACTTGCCGTTGGCGAAGGTCAGGTAGCGGGAAAGCATGGCCGCCTTCACATAGACGGGGGCGAACGGTTCACCGGCACCGGTGGAGTGGCTGCGGATGATGTTGTACTGCAAAGCCAGCAGGTCCTCGTCGCTCACACGGTACTGCGCCATCGGGCCGAAACCTGTGTTGATGCCGTATATGACTTTATCTTTGGAAAATTCCTTTAAAAACTGGTAACTGTTTTCGATGCGCTGGCGTTGGCTTGCCGTAATCTTCAGCTTCTCGCCGCCAAAAATGATTTTTTCAGCATCCTGAATTTTCATATCGGATTGTAGTTTGTTTATTCTCAATACATTGCATTTTTCATAAAATAATATGAAAAACGGGCAAAGTTAAGAAAAAAAGTCACTTATCCAATTATGGAACGACTCAACAAAAGAAGTATAAGGTTTTTACAAGCCGCCAGTTACCGTGCTTGGACTATTTCAACAGATTCTTTAAGGTTTCTTCATCTATTATTTCAAAAACCTTCTTTCCGGAAGGGGAAATAGTGGGCATAAGGCAGCTGAAAAGCTGCTGCAAGAGACTGTCGGCTTCTTCCATGGTGGTGATGGGCTTGAGGAAGGAACGCCGCTGCCGCGCCATGCACAAGGCCAGGTTTTTCTCCGTTTCCAATGTGTGGTTCATGCGGTTGGAGCGGTAGTCATCGATGAGGTTTTCCACCAGTGTCTGTATGTCGGACACCTCCTCATTGACAGGTGTGCCGTTGACCGCAAAGTTGCCGCCGGACATCGGCTCGATGTCGTACCCGAGCCGGAACAGGTCGCCCTTTAGCTCGTTCAGGATTTCGGCCTGCGCCGCCGTCAGGGTGACGGTTTCCGGGAACAGCGACTGCTGTACCACGACGGGCGTTTCCTTCAATGCCGCGATGTAGCTCTCGTAGATAATGCGTTCGTGGGCACGATATAGGTTGATGAGTAGGAGTTGCCCCTTCGCCTTGACAATCAGATATTTCTTGTATATCGGGAGGAAGACTTCGGCGGAAATCGGCTCCTCGGCCGGTTCTTCGTCCGCAATTTTCATCTGCGAGGGCTGCGGTGCGGGTGAAGGGGCCACCTCTGTTTCCTTGATGTCCCTGAGGAAGCTGTCCCAGTCCTGGCTCATCCCGGAGGGCTGTTTCGGGGCGCTGTAGCCACTGCCTCCGCCAAACGTAACCTTGTGCGTGCTTCCGGTACTGCGGAACGGGTTGTAGTTCGGATCCAGTGTCACCGTCGGCGGCTTGATGGGCATTCCGTCAGGCACATTGCCCGGATCCAGGTCCTTGTCGTAGTCGAAGTCCAGCTGCGGCACCAGCGAGAACTCGCCGATGGCCTTCTTGACGGCGGCGTTGAGGAAGCCAAAAACGAGCCGGTCGTCCTGCAGCTTCACCTCCACTTTCGTGGGGCTGATGTTGACATCCACTGTGGCGGGGTTGATCTCGATGTAGACGAAATAGGGGGGATGGTGCCCCTCCGGAACTAACTGTGTATAGGCGCTTTCTATGGCGAAATTGAGGGAACTGCTCTTCACGAAGCGGTGGTTGATGAATAGGTACTGTTCGCTCCGCTTCTTCTTGGCGTGTTCGGGTTTGCCGAGAAATCCGCCGATTTTCATAAAGTCGGTTTCCTGCTCAATGGGGAAGATGCGGTCGTTGAAGGCGGTGCCGAAAATGCCGGTAATCCGTTGCTTGAGGTTGCCTGCCGTCAGTTGGAGCACCATCTTTCCGTTATGGTACAGCGTGAAGGCGATGTCGGGGTGGACGAGCACCACACGGTTGAATTCCTCCTCGATATTGGCGAACTCGGTCGCGTCGGATTTGAGGAAGTTGCGGCGGGCGGGCACATTGAAAAAGAGGTTGTTGACCGCGATGGAGGTGCCGGCCGGTGCAACGGTAAGGCCATGTTCCTTGATTTGGGAACCCTCGATCACGACGCGGGTGGCGGTTTCGTCTTCCGCACGGCGGGTCTTGAGTTCCACCTGTGCAATGGCGGCGATGGAGGCCAATGCTTCGCCGCGGAAGCCCTTCGTCCGGATGGCGAAAAGGTCGTCGGCGCAGGAGATCTTGGAGGTGGCGTGCCGCTCGAAACAGAGCCGCGCGTCGTTGAACGACATTCCCTTGCCGTCGTCCACCACCTGGATGAGCGTACGGCCCGCATCCTTGATGATCAGCTGGATGTGGCGTGCACCGGCATCCACCGCATTCTCAAGGAGCTCCTTGACGGCAGAGGCAGGACGCTGCACCACCTCGCCCGCCGCGATTTGGTTCGCGACAGCATCGGGTAACAGATGGATAATGTCGTTCATGATATTACGGTTAATAATTCCCCTTCTATGTAGAGGGGGTGGCCGTAGGCCGGGGTAGTAGAAAATTTTATTTTACAAGGTATTCTATATTTTTATACATCTACCCCGCACTTCGTGCACCCCTTCTTCAAAAAGAAGGGGAAATAAGGCCGGGCAATAGAAACGGCCTACGCCAGTCCGCCGTCGCCTCCGATGGGCAGACGGGCCGTGGTGTTTGCGTTGATGGCCCCGTGGGTTTCCTCGAATTTGCGGATGTTGTCGGAAAGGGCAGCCAGCAGACGTTTGGCGTTCTGCGGGGTCATGATCACGCGGGAGCGGACGTTGCTTTTCTGCAAGCCGGGCAGCATGGCCACGAAGTCAAGGATGAATTCGTTGTCGGAGTGGGTGATGACGGCGAGGTTGGAGTAGATGCCCTGCGCCACTTCTTCGGTCAGGTTAAGGTCTAATTTTTGTTCTGGCATGGATTCTTGTTTTAAAAAATGGGTGAAAAAAAAAGGGGATGTTTTCGCATCCCCTTCATTTGTTATTGTTCGTACTTGGATGCCATCAGGCTTTCGTACTCTTCCATGGAGCTTACCTCCATATTTTGGTATCGTTTCAAACCGGTACCGGCGGGGATAAGGTGACCGACGATGACGTTCTCCTTCAAGCCGAGCAGGCTGTCGGATTGGGCATTGACGGCGGCGTTGGTGAGTACTTTCGTCGTTTCCTGGAAGGAGGCGGCGGAGATGAAGCTGCGGATCTGGAGGGCGGCGCGGGTGATACCCTGCAGCACTTGCTTACCGGTGGCGGGACGTGCGTCACGCACCTGAAGGAGCGGCATGTCACGGCGTTTGAGCAGCGAGTTCTCGTCACGCAGCTGTTTCATCGTGATGATCTGGCCGGGCACATAGGTCTCGGAACCGCCGGCATCCTCCACATATTTCATTTCCCAGATATAGTCGTTCTCTTCCTGGAAGTCGATCTTGTTGATCAGGTCGCCGGGCAGGAACTTGGTGTCACCGGGCTCGATGATCTCCACCTTGCGCATCATCTGGCGGATGATGACCTCAAAGTGCTTGTCGTTGATGGCCACACCCTGCAGACGGTAAACGTCCTGAATCTCGTTGATGAGGTATTCCTGAACCTCGCGGGCACCCTTGATGTTGAGGATGTCGGCGGGGGTGACGGCACCGTCGGACAGCATGGTACCGGCCTTGACGAAGTCGTTGCGGTCCACAAGGATCTGCTTGGAGGTGGGGATGAGGTAGGTCTTGGCCTCGCCGGAATCGCCCGAACGCGGGGTGATGGTGAGCACCTTGTTGCCACGTTTCATCTTTTCCTCGATGGAAACCACACCGTCGATTTCGGCAAGGATAGCGGGGTCGGAGGGATTACGGGCCTCAAACAGCTCCGTGACACGCGGCAGACCACCGGTGATATCGCCCGACTTACCCACGGCACGCGGGGTCTTGGCGAAGACCGTACCGGCCTCGATCTTGTCGCCCTCGTTCACAGAGATACGGGCACCGACCGGCAGCGCGTAGGCTTCCAGAACGGCGTCGTTCTCGTTGACGATGGTGATGGTCGGGATCTTGTTCTTCAAACGGCTCTCGATGATGACCTTTTCCTGCGTACCGGCCTGTTCGTTGGTCTCGGTGAAGCAGGTCACGCCTTCCACAATGTCGGTGAACTTGATGGTACCGGCAAATTCGGAAATGGTGGGGGAGTTGTACTGGTCCCAAGTGGCGATGATGTCGTTCTCCTTCACCTTGTCGCCCGTCTTGAAATAGAGGGCGGAACCGTAACGGACGGGTTCGGAGTAAAGGGTGATGCCGCTCTTCTCGTCCACAATCTTCATTTCAGCCATACGGCCGATGACCAACTGGTACGGGTTGCCCATGTTGTCGATCTTGTCGAGGGACTTGAGGTCGTCGATGACGAAAGTACCGCCGAGCGGGGCGCTGATACTGTTTTCAGCGTTGATACCACCGGCCACACCACCGACGTGGAAGGTACGGAGGGTCAGCTGTGTACCAGGCTCACCGATGGACTGGGCGGCGATGACACCGACCGCCTCACCGATCTGGACCAGACGGCCCGTGGCGAGGTTGCGGCCATAGCACTTCTGGCAGACGCCGTGCTTCGATTCGCACGTCAGCACCGAACGGACTTCCACCTCCTTGATGCCGGCATCCTCGATCTTCTTGCAGAAGTCTTCGGTAAGCTCTTCGCCGGCGGCGATGATCAGTTCGTTGGTTTCCGGATGATAGACATCGTGCAGGGTGACACGGCCGAGCAGGCGGTTGGCCAGCTTCTCGACCACTTTACCCTTCTTCTTCAGGTCGGTGACGGAAATGCCGCGGAGGGTGCCGCAGTCGGCCTCGGTGATGATCACGTCGTGGGCCACATCGACCAGACGACGGGTCAGATAACCAGCGTCAGCGGTCTTCAAAGCGGTATCGGCCAAACCCTTACGGGCACCGTGGGTGGAGATGAAGTACTCCAGCACGGACAAACCTTCCTTGAAGTTGGACAAAATAGGTGTTTCAATGGTGTTGGCACCGGCAGAACCTGACTTGGTGGGCTTGGCCATCAAACCACGCATACCGGCGAGCTGACGGATCTGGGTCTCAGATCCACGAGCTCCGGAATCCAACATCATATAAACAGAATTGAAGCCTTTCTTGTCGGCAGCAATCTTCTTGATCAAAATCTTACTCAACTGGGCGTTGGTGTTGGTCCAGATGTCGATGATCTGGTTGGAACGCTCGGTGTTGGTGATGAAACCCATCTCGAACTGTCCCTGAATCTCTTCCACCGCAGCATTTGACTTGGCGATGAGGTCCTTCTTCTCTTCAGGAATGAGCACATCGCCCAAGTTGAAGGACAGACCGCCGACGAAAGCCATGCGATAGCCCATGTTCTTGATATCGTCGAGGAAGTTGACGGTGGCGACGTTGCCGCACTTGTAGAGAACGCCGCTGATGATGTTGCGCAGCGCCTTCTTGGTCAGCAGCTGGTTGACGTAACCGTAACCCTTCGGAACAACCTGGTTGAACAGCACGCGGCCAACGGTGGTTTCCGTCAGCACCATCTTGCCGTCGCCTTCCAGATCCACCTTGCAGTAGATGCAGGCGTTGAGATGGACTTTGCCCTCGTTGTATGCGATGATGACCTCTTCGGGGGAATAGAACTTCATTCCTTCACCCATCACTTTTTGGTTCTCATCCGACTTCAACGGTTTGGTGATGTAGTAAAGACCGAGGACCATATCCTGTGACGGAACGGTGATCGGGGAGCCGTTGGCGGGGGAGAGGATGTTGTGGGAGGAGAGCATCAGCATCTGTGCCTCGAGGATGGCGGCGTTGCCCAGCGGTACGTGGACAGCCATCTGGTCACCGTCGAAGTCAGCGTTGAAAGCGGCGCAGCAGAGGGGGTGCAGGCGGATGGCCTTGCCCTCGACGAGGCGCGGCTGGAACGCCTGGATACCCAGACGGTGCAAGGTAGGAGCACGGTTCAACAGAATCGGGTGCCCCTTGAGGATATTTTCAAGGATATCCCAGATGATGGGATCCTTGCGATCGACAATCTTCTTGGCGGACTTCACGGTCTTGACGATGCCTCTTTCCAAAATCTTGCGGATGACGAAGGGTTTGAAAAGCTCGGCGGCCATGTCTTTCGGCAGACCGCATTCGTTCATGCGGAGGTCGGGACCGACCACGATGACCGAACGGCCGGAGTAGTCCACACGTTTACCGAGCAAGTTCTGACGGAAACGTCCCTGCTTGCCTTTCAAGCTGTCGGAAAGGGACTTGAGGGCGCGGTTGGACTCGGTCTTCACGGAGTTCGTCTTCTTGGAGTTGTCGAAGAGGGAATCGACGGCTTCCTGCAACATACGTTTTTCGTTACGCATGATGACGTCGGGAGCCTTGATTTCGATGAGTCGGTTCAGACGGTTGTTGCGGATGATGACACGACGGTAGAGGTCGTTGAGGTCGGAGGTGGCGAAACGTCCGCCGTCGAGCGGCACCAACGGGCGCAGGTCGGGGGGCGTGACGGGGATGATCTTCACGATCATCCACTCCGGCTTGTTCTCGGCGCGTTTGCGGGAGTCGCGGAAGGCCTCGAACACCTGAAGGCGTTTCAGGATTTCCTGTTTTCTCTGCTGGGAGTGTTCCGAAGCTGCCTTCTCGCGGAGTTCGGCGGCCTCCTTGTCGAGGTCGATTTTCACCAGAAGGTCATAGAGCGCCTCGGCACCCATCTTGGCGATGAACTTGTTGGGGTCGTTGTCGTCAAGCAGCTTGTTCTCCGCCGGAATCTGGTCGAGAATCTCGAAGTACTGCTCCTCGTTGAGGAAGGTCAGGCGCTGCACGCCTTCCTTGTCCTTCTCATCCAACTTGATGCCTTCGGCGGCGCCGGGCTGGATGACGATGAAATTCTCGTAATAGACAATCTTGTTGATGGCATTGGCGGGGATGCCGATCAGGGCGGCAATCTTCTTGAAGAACCAGATGTGGGCGACGGGGACGACGAGTTTGATGTGCCCCATGCGTTCGCGACGCACCTTGCGTTCGGTCACTTCCACACCGCAACGGTCGCAAACGATGCCTTTGTACCGGATTCTCTTGTATTTACCGCAATGGCATTCCCAGTCCTTGGTGGGACCGAAAATTCTTTCGCAGAAAAGACCATCGCGCTCAGGTTTGTAGGTTCTGTAATTGATGGTTTCCGGCTTGATCACCTCGCCGTGCGACTGGTCGAGGATGTCTTCCGGAGAAGTGAGGCTGATGGTGATGGTCGAAAATTCTTTCCGAGTATTCGTTTCTTTTCTAAAAGCCATAGTTCTATATCAAAAAATGTTACTAATCAAATTTAACGTTCAGGGAGAGGCCGCGCAACTCGTTGACTAACACGTTGAACGATTCGGGCAGGTTGGGAATCGGCATCACGTCGCCCTTGACGATGGCTTCGTAGGCCTTGGAACGGCCCACCACGTCGTCGGACTTCACCGTGAGGATTTCCTGAAGCACGTTGGCCGCACCGAAGGCTTCGATGGCCCACACCTCCATTTCACCGAAACGCTGGCCACCAAATTGCGCCTTACCGCCGAGCGGCTGCTGCGTAATCATGGAGTAGGGTCCGATGGAACGGGCGTGCATCTTGTCGTCCACCATGTGGTGCAGCTTGATCATATAGATGTAGCCGACCGTTACTTTCTGGTGGAACTTCTCGCCGGTGCCGCCGTCATAGACGTCCACGCTTCCGTTTTCGGGAAGACCGGCCTTGCGCATCAGTTCGTTAATTTGATCAATACTTGCACCGTCGAAGATCGGGGTGGCAAACCTCATTCCGAGTTCCTTGCCGGCCCAGCCGAGGACGGTTTCATAAATCTGTCCCAAGTTCATACGGGAAGGCACGCCCAGCGGGTTGAGCACGATGTCAACCGGCGTACCGTCCGCGAGGAACGGCATATCCTCCTCCTTGACGATCTTGGCGACGATACCCTTGTTGCCGTGACGACCTGCCATCTTGTCGCCCACACGCAGTTTGCGCTTGTTGGCGATATAGACCTTGGCCATCTGCACGATGCCGTTGGGGAGCTCGTTGCCGATGGTGGCATCGAACTTCTCGCGCATCATCTTGGCGAAGAGGGCGCGCTCCTCGATCAGGTAGTTGCGGATGATTTCCGTCACCAACGCATTCAGCTTGGCGTCGTTCGTCCATTTCGAGACCGCCACGTTGGAGTAGTTGATCTCGCCCAGGAGCTTCTTGGAGAACTTGGCACCCTTGGCCACCACCACGTTCTTCGCGTTGTCGTAGATGTTGTGGGAAATCTTGCCGTTGAGCAGCTCGTACAGCTTGTTGACAATGCGCTCGCGCAGGGCGGACATATCCTTTTCGAAGGCGGCGTCAATCTCTTTCAGCACGTCTTTGTCCTTGGCTTTGCCCTTGCGGTCCTTCACCATGCGGGAGAGGGACTTGGCGTCGATGACCACACCCTTCATTGACGGCGGTGCCTTCAGGGAGGCGTCTTTCACATCGCCGGCCTTGTCGCCGAAGATGGCGCGGAGCAGCTTCTCCTCGGGAGTCGGGTAGGACTCGCCCTTCGGGGTCGTCTTACCGATGAGGATGTCGCCCTCGTTCACTTCGGCGCCGATACGGATCAGACCGTCCTCGCCGAGGTCCTTGGTGGCTTCCGTGGAAACGTTGGGAATATCGTTGGTCAGTTCCTCGACGCCGCGCTTGGTATCGCGCACCTCGAGGGTGAACTCTTCAATGTGGATGGAGGTGAAGATGTCTTCCTTCACCACTCTTTCGGAGATGACGATGGCATCCTCGAAGTTGTACCCCTTCCACGGCATGAAGGCGACCTTCATGTTGCGGCCGAGTGCCAGCTCGCCGTCCTTGGTGGCGTAGCCTTCGGTGAGCACCTGCCCCTTCACCACCTTGTCGCCCTTGCGTACGATGGGCTTGATGTTGATGCAGGAGTTCTGGTTGGTTCTTCTGAACTTCTGGAGGTTGTATGTCTTCTCGGCAGAGTCGAAGCGCACGAGGTTCTCGGCCTCGGTGCGGTCGTACTTGATGACGATCTTGGTGGCGTCGGAATAGAGGACGACGCCGCTGTTCTCGGCGCGCAGCAGGGCGCGGGAGTCGATGGCGACCTGACGCTCGAGGCCGGTGCCCACGATGGGGGCTTCCGGGTTCAGCAGCGGCACGGCCTGACGCATCATGTTCGAGCCCATCAGGGCACGGTTAGCATCGTCGTTCTCCAAGAAAGGAATCAGGGAGGCCGCGATGGAGGCGATCTGGTTCGGAGCCACGTCGATCAGGTCGATTTTCTCTTTCTGCACGATCGGGAAGTCGGCCAGGTTACGGGCCTTCACCATTCCCTGGAGCTCGCCGTTCTCGTCCATGGGCGTGCGGGCCTGGGCGATGGTCTTGTTCTCTTCCTCTTCGGCGCTGAGGTAGATGGGGGGCTCGTTGAACTGGACGACGCCGTTCACCACCTTGCGGTAGGGGGTCTCGATGAAACCGAGGTTGTTGATCTTTGCAAAGACGCAGAGCGAGGAGATAAGACCGATGTTCGGACCTTCCGGGGTCTCGATGGTGCAGAGACGTCCATAGTGCGTGTAGTGCACGTCACGCACCTCGAAGCCTGCTCTTTCGCGGGACAGACCTCCGGGACCGAGGGCGGAGATACGGCGCTTGTGCGTCAGCTCCGACAACGGGTTGGTCTGGTCCATGAACTGCGACAGCTGGTTGGTGCCGAAGAAGCTGTTGATGACCGACGAAAGGGTCTTGGCGTTGATGAGGTCGATCGGGGTGAAGACCTCGTTGTCGCGCACGTTCATCTTGTCGCGGATGGTGCGGGACATGCGGGCGAGGCCCACGCCGAACTGGTTGTATAATTGCTCACCCACGGTGCGGATGCGACGGTTGCTGAGGTGGTCGATATCATCGACTTCCGTCTTGGAGTTGATCAGCTCGATCAGGTGTTTGATGATTTCGATGATGTCCTCCTTGGTCAGCACGCAGACATCCATCGGCGTGGTGAGGTTCAGTTTCTTGTTGATGCGGTAGCGGCCCACTTCGCCGAGGTCGTACCGTTTGTCGGAGAAGAAGAGCTTCTCGAAGGTGGAGCGGGCGGTTTCTTCATCCGGCGGGGCTGCGGAGCGCAGCTGGAGATAGATATATTCGATGGCCTGCTTTTCGGTGTTGGTCGGGTCCTTCTGCAGGGTGTTGGTGATGATCGAATAGTCCTGCGTGTCGTCTTCCTTGTGGAAAAGGACGGTTTTGATGCCGGCGTCGGCGATCATGTTGATGTGCCGTTCCTCAAGGCAGGTTTCGCGTTCGACGATCAGCTCGGTTCTTTCGATGTTGACCACTTCGCCGGTGGCGGGGTCAACGAAGTCCTCATACCAGTTGTGGACAACGCGGGCGGCGAGCTTGCGGCCCACGCATTTTTTCAGGTTCACCTTGGTGGCCTTCACTTCCTCGGCGATTTCGAAGATGTCAAGGATGTCCTTGTCCGACTCGTAGCCGATGGCGCGGAGCAGGGTGGTGACCGGCAGTTTCTTCTTGCGGTCGATGAGGGCGTACATCACGTTGTTGATGTCGGTGGTGAACTCCATCCACGAGCCCTTGAGGGGGATGATGCGGGCGGAGTAGAGCTGCGTGCCGTTGGTGTGGAACGAGGTTCCGAAGAACACGCCCGGCGAGCGGTGCAGCTGGGAGACGACCACGCGTTCCGCACCGTTGATGATGAAGGTGCCGCGGGGGGTCATGTACGGGATGGTGCCCAAATAAACGTCTTGGATCACGGTCTCGAAATCCTCATGCTCGACGTCGTTGCAGGAGAGTTTCATCTTGGCTTTCAGCGGCACGCTGTAGGTGAGGCCGCGCTCGATGCACTCGTCCATCGTGTAGCGGGGACCGTCGATGTAGTAGTCGAGGAACTCGAGGACGAAGCTGTTCCGCTGGTCGGTGATGGGGAAGTTCTCGGAGAAGACCTTGTAGAGGCCCTCGTCGCGGCGTTTTTCCGCATCGGTGTCGATCTGGAAGAATTCCTGGAACGACTTCAGCTGGATGTCCAGCAGGTCGGGATACTCGATCGGCCGTGTGGTCGCAAAACTGTGTCTGGTGGGGACGGTATTACTTTTTGTTGCCAATGTCATTAACTTTTTAAGGGTTGTTAAAAAAGCGTTTCGGTAAGTAGTGGAGTCACCGGAGGCATGTAATAAGTAAAAAGGATAGGGGAGTTGGGGGAAGGTTAGGAGTGGATTAGAAAAAAATAGCAATAAGCACAAGGGTCCCGGCGGGACACCTTGCGCTTATTGCTTGACGCAAAATGAATTATTTCACTTCGATTTCGGCGCCGGCTTCTTCGAGGGATTTCTTCAAGCCCTCAGCCTCATCTTTGGTAACGCCTTCCTTGACCGGTTTCGGGCAGGAGTCAACGAGTTCCTTAGCCTCTTTCAGTCCGAGGCCGGTGAGTTCCTTCACCAGTTTCACGACGGCCAGTTTGCTGGCGCCGGCGGATTTCAGGATAACGTCGAAGGAGGTCTTCTCTTCGGCGGCTTCGGCGGCACCACCAGCGGCGGGACCAGCGGCGACGGCCACTGCTGCGGCTGCGGGTTCGATACCGTACTCTTCCTTCAAAATTTGAGCCAGTTCGTTAACTTCCTTAACGGTCAAATTCACTAATTGTTCTGCGAATGCTTTCAGATCTGCCATGATTCTATTTTTTTAAATGGTTTTTACTAAATTGATTTTGTTTTTTTGATTTTTTTTATTCTCTCTCGGAGAGAGTTTTCACGATGCCGGCTAACTTGCCGCCGCCAGACTGAAGGGCGGAGATGACGTTCTTGGCCGGTGATTGCAACAGACCGACGATGTCGCCGATAAGTTCCTCTCTGGACTTGATGTTGCAAAGTGCATCTAATTGATCATCGCCGAAGTAGGTGGCACTCTCGATGAATGCGGCCTTGATGAGGGGCTTCTTGTTCTTCGCACGGAAATCCTTGATCAGTTTCGCCGGTGCGTTGCCCGTCGTGGACAGCATGATGGAGGTGACGCCTTTCAGGGCGGGATAGATCTCGGAATAGTCAACTTCGGACTGCTCCATGGCGCGTTTCAGCAGGGTGTTCTTCACAACCTTGAGCTTGATGTTGCGTTTGAAGCACTGTCTTCTCAGCTGGTTCACAGTCTCGACCGTGAATCCGGAGATATCCGTCACATACACATTCGGGTAATCAGCTAAATCCTTCGCAATCGCGTCAATAATAACACTTTTCTGTTCTTGTTTCATAGTAATTTAGCTTTTTAAAATTAGATGGTTACCGATTTCACATCGACTTGCACGCCGGGGCTCATCGTCGAGGAGATGTAGATGCTCTTGATGTAGGTACCCTTGGCGGCGGTCGGTTTCAGCTTGATGATGGTGGCCATCATTTCGCGGGCGTTGTCCACGAGCTTTTCGGCGGGGAAGTTAATCTTGCCGATGCCGGTGTGGATGATACCGTACTTGTCCACCTTGAAGTCGATCTTACCGGCCTTCACTTCAGCGACGGCCTTGCCGATCTCCATGGTGACGGTGCCAGCTTTCGGGTTCGGCATCAGTCCGCGGGGACCGAGGATCTTACCCAGGGCACCAATCTTCGGCATCACGCTCGGCATGGTGATGATGACGTCGACGTCGGTCCAGCCTTTCTTGATCTTGTCGACGTATTCCTCCAAGCCTACATAATCAGCGCCGGCTGCCTTTGCCTCTTCCTCCTTGTCGGGGGTGCAGAGGACCAGGACGCGCACTACCTTACCTGTGCCGTGCGGGAGGGTCACAATACCTCTCACCATCTGGTTGGCCTTGCGGGGGTCAACACCCAGACGGACGTCAATATCGAAGGATGCATCGAACTTGGTGTAGGTGATGCCTTTTACGATATTTACGGCTTCAGCGAGCGGGTAGGCCTGGTTCTTATCAAACTTGGCAAGCGCTTCTTTGCGTTTCTTTGATATTTTAGCCATGGTTCTGTTTTTTTAATTGATTAATTGTTTTCAAACGGGTTGGTGCCGCCTTTGACGACGATACCCATGCTGCGTGCCGTACCGGCCACCATGGACATGGCGGACTCGGTGGTGAAGCAGTTGAGGTCGGGCATCTTCACTTCGGCGATTTCCCTCACCTGGTCCCACGAGATGGTGGCAACCTTGTCGCGGTTCGGTTCCTTCGAACCCTTTTGAACTTTCGTCGCTTCCAGCAACTGTACGGCGACCGGAGGAGTCTTGATGATGAAGTCGAACGACTTGTCCTTGTAAACAGTGATGATGACGGGCACAACCTTGCCAGCCTTGTCCTGCGTACGGGCGTTGAACTGCTTACAGAACTCCATGATGTTGACGCCCTTCGAACCCAGTGCGGGGCCTACCGGCGGCGATGGATTAGCGGCACCTCCTTTGATTTGTAACTTAATAAGTCCAGCTACTTCTTTTGCCATTTTCTGTGTAGATTAATAAATTGATTGATAATTGTTTGCGCTGCACATTATACCTTTTCAACCTGCATGAAACCCAGCTCAAGCGGGGTCTTCCGCCCGAAGATTTTCACCGTAACCTTCAGTTTCTTCTTCTCCGCGTTGATCTCCTCGATCACCCCGGTGAAGGAGTTGAAAGGCCCGTCAGTCACCTTGATTTCCTCGCCGACGATGAAGGGGATCACGAGCGACTCGTCTTGACTCATCCTCGTATCCTCGTCACCGAGCATGCGCTGAACCTCGTCAGCATGGAGCGGAGGCGGCGTGTCGGTCTTGTGCTTGCAGCCAACGAACCCCAGCACGCCCGGAATGCTCAGCAGCAGGTGCATCACCTTGTCCAGCCCGGCCGCCTCCACGAAGAGGTAGCCCGGATAGAGGGTGTTCTCCTTGCTCACTTTCTTTCCGTTGCGGATCTGGTAAACCTTCTCGGTCGGGATCAGGATGCGTGTCACAAACTCGCCAAGATGGGAAGCCTCAACCTCGTTCTCGATGTTCTGCTTCACCTTCTTCTCGGTGCTCGACGCAACCCTGAGCGCATACCATTTCTTTTCAATCTCTGCCATACTGCGATAGGTTTTGACTAATGTACAACTGATTACTCAAGAAACTACTAAAGTTTCGGCATCGGGAACAATGAGGTCATCCCCAAGTTGAAGATCCAGTCCATCAAACACACCACTAACGCGATGATAAGGGAAGCAATGGACACGACCACAACACTACTTTGCAGATCCTTTGCCGACGGCCAGGTCACCTTGTTCGCCAGCTCGTCGTACGTCTCCTTAAAATAATTGACTATCTTTTTCATTTCTGAATAATTTTCGGTGTTATATACTTTTCTCTTTTACTTCAACACTTTCGTTTTGGAAATTTTCGGAGTTTTTTCTGCCATTCTCACGCAAATAATTATAAACAACAAGAATGTTGATTACTTTTAAAACGTATTGTAACTCAACACATTATTGCCTATAAAAAATCATACCCCCCGCCGCTTTCTCCTATTATCCAATAAGCCTGCAAATATACAACTATTTTTATTCCACCGACAATGTTGAAAATTTTATTGAAAAATTTTTTTCGGAGCGGATTTTGGCACGGTTTGGGTCATTTTCCTTGACTTTTATGCAACAAAGTACATGCAAAGTATTCTCTCGTGTGGGAAAAGGCAACAAGTGCAAAAATAGAAGGACTCTTCATTTTACTCCCCGCAGTAATTTTTGACACATCGGATGCTCAACCCGTAGTTTTTCTGCTGCGGGTCGGTTTCCATATCGCAGAACGCGGGCATGACGACGGACGTGGATGCGGGGTTGCGGGTGATGTCCACAGCCCAGAAGGCGGCGCTGGTCATCAGGCTCTCGTAGCGGCCAAGGGCGGCATTATAGATGCCTCCGCCCCGGGCGTTGAACCCGGAGTTGGGAGTCGCGCCTTCTGTGTCCGGAACCCAGAAGCGGGTGTCGGCCTCCTTGACTAGGGCCAGCCTTTCGCCGGCGTTGAAATAGAGTATCTCGAAGTCTTCAACGGTGGGCACGCCCCAACCCTCGGGGCAGATGCCCTGCACGAAAGTCCGTGCACCGTCGGTCGAGAGCAGCGGCACGGCAAGGTCGTCGTTCTCAGGCACGCGGGCGGCGGAATACCAGCTGTAGAGGTATCCGTACAGGTCGCGGAGCGAGTCGCTGCCGTTGTAGGAGCTGTAACTGGCGACGGGGGTTCCGTCGGAGTAGAAGGCACTGCGGATGTTGGTCTGCGTCCAGCACTGGCATCCGATGCGGATGGCGGGATAGACGTTGCCTTCAAAATCGACGGCGTCGTTGCAAGGGGGCAGCACTCTCACGCACTGCGTGCAGGTGACGGTGTCGCCGCACTCGTTGACGGCCGACCACGTGACGGTGTGGTCGCCGAGCGGGTACCTGCCGTCCGAAGGGGCGTTGTTGAAGAGGGTGTCCGGCGTGAACGAGGTTGTCGGTATGCCGAGTTCGGAGGCGGTGATGAGGACGTGGGTTTCGCCGTCCGCCAGCCCGCGCACCACGGTGTCGGGGCAGGAAAGCCCGGTGGAGGGGGCGGTAACGGTGAGCAGCAGGCGGACGACGCTGTCGCAGCCGTTGGCAGCGGTGAACACGGAGTCGATTACATACTCTCCGGGCACGGAAATGTCGATGTTGTTGAACCCTTCGTAGGAGAGGAGGACGGTGTCGGGGCAGGTGCTGTACACGAACAGCGTGGTGTCCAAAGCAGGCTGTACGTACACGGAGGCTTTCGCCGGTGTGAGGTTGGCTTCAACATCGGTCGTAATGCTTCCGCTCCATCCGTCCCTTCGATAGTAAGTTCCAGAATTGAAATACACATGCAATTTACCCGATGTGGAGGTGAATGTACGGGGCGCGGTGAAACCTTGGCTAAAGTAACCCAGCGAACGAGCACGCCAACTATCACCGTCATAGACAGCGAATGTGCCAATCCCGGTGTAGACATTGAGATAATCCATGGTCAGCACCACCTGCGCTCCCTCTTCTGCCACAAAAGTGTGATGATAGGTTTTATAGGCGGTATACACACCGTCAGGTCCGCCGTCGTCATAAAACGGAATGGAGTCCATATACGCCACGATGGTGGTTTGGTCGTTTTTTGAGTCGTTGAGAAGGAAATCTCCGGTCACGTTCTTGCGGAAAGCCTCCTTCCGGTAGGGGCAGGTCGTCCGGTTTGAAACGGAAACATAGAGTGTGGTGTCCGTTGTCAGGCTGGCAAAATTCAGAAGGGATATGTTTCCCGAGGATACGGTGTCGCAAAGAAGCACGCTGTCAAGCGAGGCGTTCCACCACTCGTAATACTGCGGGAGTTCAATGTCCGAAGAGGCAGAGATGGTGGCAGATTTCCCGAAGCAGATGGAGTCGTTGGTGGTGGTCACAAGAGGCAGATACGGCATCGTATATACCACTTTGACGGGTGTGGTCTCAGGAAGGCAGTTGCTGTCATTGTCCACCTTCACATAATAAGTGAAGGTGTTCAAAACATTAGGCAGGGAGAGCCGTGCCATCTCCGCTGCTGTATGAAGTGTGTCCGACTGAATGAGATGGTTGTGGGTGTCGTCGTACCAATTGAAATATTGTGGGAAGGATATTCCTGCGATGGGGTTTGCCGACAGGGTTGCCGTCTGCATATAGCAGACGGTGTCGGGAATAACGGTCGGTTGCGCGTAGGAGTAAGGGAAAGAGAAGAATTGTGCCGTGTCCTCGTCTGCCTGCCGTGGGTTTCCGTTCCAGTCCCAGTCGCCATAGACCACATCCGTTGCGGCATCCCCATACAGGCACGACCAGATCTGTGCTTTGGGAATGTAGGTGGTGTATGATGTAGGTAGCGAGGAAAGTTTCATATTGAAGGGGAAGGTGACGCTGTCGCCGGGAGCGATATTGCTGATGTTGTATATGCCGCGATAGGTGTCATTGAAGGCACAGTTCTGCGGAAGCCGCAATCGGACAGACACTTCGCTTGCGGCTCCGGTGCCAGCGTTGCGGACAGTGAGCTTGCCAGTATAGATTTCGCTGCAGTGTTGGGGCGGATCCATTTCAAGTGTCAGCGAGAGACGTATGTCGGAAACGGGAATGTAGTAGTATGCGGTATCTTTCTCATTGCAAGCGTCGGGCGAACGGTCGGCAACGGCCACGCGTACATACAAGCTTTCTGTGAGAGGATCGAGCCGGAGTTCGGAGGTGTCGGTGGCTTCCGTGAGTGCAGGAATCCAGTTCGTTTCATCGGTGGATGTTTCCCATGTGTATTGATAGAGGACACCCCGCCCGCCCGAAGCGGCGGCCTGCAGGGTGACATCCCCGTTGTAGCGGAAAGGTGCAGGAGTGAGGGAAGTAATTGCCACTTTAACACTGTCCAATGCCTTTGCTATCGCATTGACTGTTTCAAAGTCACTTCCGATTTGCGCGTCCCATCCCGCTGAAGTACTATATAGATTGGAGAGGAACCACAGGGTCATGCTGCTCCCGTTGGATACGATGGGCGCGGGCAGACGGGTGTTCAGATTTCCCGTCAGTTCGGCAATCAGTGAGTCGGGATGAGTGGTGTCGCCTGAATAGACCAGCAGCTTGTCAGGAGATTCTACTGAAAAACTACTGAATATCAATGTAATAGGAGTGTTATCTGTGGAAAAGAAGGTATGTTTGACACTCTCATTGTTGCGATATTCACCCTCGTTGCCGCCAGAGTCGCGGAACAATATCGATTTGCCGCATTCAATCGAAGTGTTTCCGGCTGCCATGTTCATTTGCGAGAAAATGGTCTGGGGATGGGATTCGCAGTATTCACTGTTCTCGGCGGTGACATAAACTGCAGTGTCTTCTGTAAGGCCGAAGAAATGGAAGTCTGCATAATCGGTGGCTGACGAGATGATATCCGACCGCAATAACTGTTGGTGATTATTGTCTCTGTACCAGTGCAATGTATAAGGAGGTGTCAGGGAGGAGCGGGCATGGACGGTCGCGTCATCCCCTTGGCAGACAGTGTCGTGAAGGGCGGAAACCATACAAGAGGAGGCATACCTTGTGCGCAGTGTAATATGCACCGTGTCTTCCGGGATGGTATAGGTGCAGTTGTCGTCCTGCACACTATGGACCCAGAAGATTCCTTCAGAGTAGGGAACGTAGGAGTGTCCGCTGCTGTTGGTATAGTTCTGGAAGGTGGTTCCCGAAGGCTGCTGGTGTCCGATGGTGTAGTGTACATCCCCGACCCCGCTGGACGTGTAGGTGAGCGATACTGTGTCGCCGGGGCATATTATGGCATCATCGGCGATATGCACGGACGGAGCGGGTTTGACTTGGATCGAAATGCTGTCTTCGACGATACCGCACCCTGTGCCTGAAAACTGCACCTTGTAGGTGCCGCCGGATGCGCCCCTCTGCAAAAACAAGGAGGTGTCGCGTGCCGCGCTGGCAAAGCCGTCAGGCCCTTCCCACCGATAGATCACGTCATCCCCGAAATTCAGGGAATTCAGGTGGACAAGAGTGCCTTCACATTCTTCAGATGCATACACCCCTCCACCAAGCCAGCACTTGTGTAGGTTCTCCAAGTCATGGACAGTAGTGTTGACATGGAAACTGGCGAGGCACTGGTCAATGCTCTCCACGCTTACCACCTGGCCGCTGCGGACGGGCACGTTGTCGAACCGTCCGGTCTGGTTGGAAGCGAGCAGGGTGCCTGTCTTGTCGGGACCGGAATAGAGGTTGTAGGTGTAGGGGGCGGTTCCGTTGATACTCTTGACACGCACGAAACCCTCGGTCGATGCTGCATTGCAGGTATAGGCGATGTCGTATTCGTGTTCAACGGTTCCGCCGGAAAAGTAGATAGTATCGTCTATGTGGTAAGAGTCACTCGACGGGCACTCATCGGCATACATCCTTACCACATAGGTTCCAGGACGAGTCAAGGTAACAATATTATGCGCAAAAAAGCGACCTGAAGGATATCCTCCTGGAGGTCCTGAAACGATTTTGTACAGTGCCCCATACCGACTAATATAGTCAACAGAGTCCCTGTGTACGTTTTCGGTGCCATTAAACAGGACGGGCTCGCGGATGATGAATTCACCCGAAAGGGGGCGGAGAATCAGTTCACTGCATTGGTTAGTCAGTTCATAGCTGGGCATTTCCGACGGGATTATACGGATACCATAATCGTTAAGATAACGGAATGTGTCCACTACAGACTCTGTGCAGCCAGGGAAGGAGCTGCGGAACACATAGAAGCCTGAAGGAAGTCCGTAGTCTCTGAGTATAATTGTACGGTTTGAAAGGTTGGTTATAATCTCGGAAAGGCACTCCGGATGCTCCTTTGCAATGGTCCAGCTTCGTGCAGCGTGGCTGTATTGTGCCGTGAAATTGTAAAAATTGTCATACGGACTCTCAATCAGTTCTAACATATAACCGTCGTTATATTGCATAGGAACTGTAATTATGGGATCTATCGTCATAGCTTTGATGGAATTATAGCAAGAATATCGCATCCCTGCATAAACAGGACTGAATTTCATAGCTCCCCTCGCCGACATCTCTCCTCCGGTTGTCGTAATCCTTTGGTTGAAATCAAAACGAATGCTGTCGCGTGCCACGGGGCAGTTCTTGCTATCCACAAGCTGAAAGTAGAGGTACGGGGTCATATTCTCTGCAGTATCAAGGAATGCCAGTGCTTCTTCGCGGGTGACTATCAAAGGATAATATTCACGGGTACTGATCCTTTTATCATAGTAGGTCCCCGTTTTAACGGTGTCCCCGTCAGCGGTTGTACATAGCCAGCTGAGGGCGCCTGTGTAATATTCTCTGCGGTAAGAACTGGCACCAGCGGTGCAACTGTTGGACGGTGCAACGATATGTGTCAAACCATTGGTTGTACCGGCACGTACCGCCTGCATGCTCACATAGGATACCGTTCCCGCAGCTTTTTCAATAAAGCAGTCTTGATAACTGTCAACAGCAATGGTGGAATCTGTTCCGTAAACATCTTCTTTCATTTGGCGCAGAGACTCTATGTTGTTCTGGAATGAATGGGTCATCTGGTGGGTGTATCCATTGCATCCGACCGTTCTTGTCTCTAATGTTATTGTACCTCTGAGGTCGCAATAGCTGCGCGCACGCCATACGGTGTCGTACACATCACACGACACAGTTTGAATGTGTTGGCTGTATGTGTAGCGATCTCTATAACGATATGGCCCGCCGGGGTGCTTCCATTCCGTGGTGTCGACAACACCGTCGATTTCAGGATAGATGAAGCGGTATTCTATATTTTGCGGAATACGGGTTGAATAAAACCCGGGGTCAGCATAGATTTCCAGATATATCCTGATCACGTTTGAATCTGCACTGTTGCCCGTATAGTTGTACCAGCACACTTTTTCCACATAGGGATAATCAACGGTAGTGATACGCCCATTGACTATAGGCATTACATAACCGCAGCCGTCCGACACAATGAAAGAGTACTGGCCTGCACCTAACCCGTCAATGGAATAGTAGTCCTTATAGTCATATCTCTGTTCATTACTTCCTGTGTACATCCTTTCTGTGAATACCACCGTGTCGATGGGATTCAACCCCGCATCGCAGATGACTACCTGATAGGGGAGTGCACCGTTTCTGATGAGCAATTGTACACGCCCTGTGTTTTCGCATGCGAACGTGGGTACAGTGCCAAAGGCTGTTTCATTCTTCGGAATGTTGGTTAAGAATGACGCAGAGGGTGTCACGTAAGTGGTGGTGGTGGTCACGGTGGTGGCGGTGTCGATACGGGTGTAAATCGTGTCTCCTACCCCCTGGACATACTTGCAGACGGCCTGTACACCCGCCTTATAGGTGCTTGCTCTCACGAAAAATTCATTTGAGAAGGAAAGGCTGGTGTCCGAAGAGTGCTCTTCAATGACGTAGTATTTCACGTCTTCCAAATCCGTGCTGGAGATGTCCAGTGGCTGTCCCGCGCTGTCCACAAGATTGATTTGGATTTTGCAGTTGTTGTAGCAAGTACCCTGTTCGGTAATCGCATTGATACGAAACTGACAATTGTTCTGTGCATTCAGTGTAAGAATGCACAGAACAAAAAGAAAGAAAAGCGAATACTTTTTCATCAATAATTCATTTTAGTATGGAAGTATCTTGCCTCTTAGAATTTATTGCTTCTAATTTGTATATAATTCATAGTGTCTCCACATAGCTCCTCCACTTCTATGTCCGCAACCCGTCCTCACAATCCCTATCTATACCCATTCACAAAATTCCGGTTTCTCGCTGGTAGGAGGCTCTGCAAAACCTATTATGACGAGAATACCGGAATATTTATAGCTGTTGGCCATGGTTGTTGCAGATGCGTTATGCGAACGTATCTGCAACATTTTCATATCTGATTTTCCCCCATCCCGCTAATCTCGCACACAACGGACGGATAACCCGAAGTCCTTGGGGTTGGAGTTCCGGGCCATGCCTGCGTTGTTGTAGTTCAAGCCCCGCATCCACACGCTGCCACTGGTGTTGGTGTACTGCGAGGAAGACCAGAAGTAGGCGCCGTTGCCCGCGTAGCCGAAGAAGGTGGTGAAGATGCCAGCAGGCACGGCGGAAAAACCGGATTCATTGCGTTCCGCATTGGCATAGTTGCCGGCAGCATTCTCCGTGCTGCTGCTTGACCAGTCACAGCCCGTGGAGAGCTTGCCCGCATGACTGCCGCGATAGGTAACACTTGCTGTTTCATAGCTTGCCTGCCAATCCGAACCGCTCACTTGACTCTCCATCGCGTTCCACTCCACATCGGTGGGCACATGCCAACCAATAGGACAGACACCTTGATGGTTGCCGGAAGGATTGAAGTTAAAAGAATTGTTGTTGTATGAACCATAGGCCACTTCCACATAGGCTCCCGGGTTGGCCGTGTCCATGGCCGCACACCAGTTGTAGAAGAGACCGTAACGTTTGGCCTCGTAGGTGGACTGGTCGTTACTGTACCACGCGGCCATCTTGCTGCCGTAGGAATTAACAGCAGTGACCACAAGGTTGCTCCCTGTCTTGGGCGAGTGCGACACCCGCAGGTTCTCGGCCAGCCAGCACTGGCTGCCAATCTGAACAACGGGATAAGCGTTTCCGTCGTAGTCCGTCACCGAGGTGATTTTGCCGGAACCGTTGACGGTCTCCAAGCCGTGGTTTGCGCCGCTATGGCCGTTGCCCGTGTAGGCACTGCCGGTTTGTGCCGCGTGGCTGCCGACATCGCAGGGCTTCACCGTGCGGTCGGCCGCCGTGGAGCCGGGAACGTTCACCGGCATCGTCACTTTGGCCCTGCAGCCGGAAGAGTTGGTGGCGACAATGTCGTAGATGCCGCTGGCGGTGTAAGTGTTGCTGGTGCTGTTTGCGGTCACCGTGCCGCTGTATGGCATGCTTCCGTCACCCCAGTCAATGCTGTTGGGGCTGCCGCCCACGGTCCTCACGGTCACAACACCGTCCTTCTCGCACAGGCCGAGAGACACGGCCGTGCCGCCGCTGGCTATGGTTACGGAAGCCGTGCCCGTCACCGTATAGCCTTCGGTGGTGTGCGTGGCAGTAACGGTAATGGTATGGGTGCCCGCCGCAAGTGCCACAGTGTCCTTGCTGGTGGTGCTGGTGCCGTTGCTCCACGCATAGGTGAAGTCGCTGGCGTTGTCGCCAGTAATTGTGGCGGTGAAAGTCACATCCGCCGTGGAGTCTCCGCAGAGGCTCACCGTAGCGGTGGAGGGGTCTCTCGTGACCGTCATCGTGACATCCGCGCCGGTGGTCACGGTATAGGGTCCATAGATGGTGGTGCTGTCGCCGTTGCTCACCTTCACAATGGCGCAATATTCGGTGGAGGGGGTAAGGCCAGAGATAGTCTGTATATTCTCGGTTTCAGTAGGTGTTGCCACAACTTGCGGAGCGGCGCAGGTGTAGCTGGAGGATTCCTTGTCGGGGCACTCGCCCGAACCTTTCGCCACGTAGCACACCTGTACGGTGGTGTTGTCCGTCTTCTCTTTCGGGTCGATGTTGGTCACATCCACTTTGAAACCGGCGGGCTTGGTGGGAGTGAGGGGAGCCACATCGGCGGTGGGAGCGTGCGCGGGCGTGCGCTGCTGGACTGACGGGGAGGTAGCGGTACCCGCCACGTTGGTGGCCTTGTACTGCACATAGTAGATGGTATTGCCCGTGAGACCCGTGAAGGTGTAGTTGTCGGCATCAGAGGCCGGCACAGTCTGGCAGGTGCTACCGCTCATATCACTGTTGGTGGAAATGCAGAACTCATAGGAGGTGATGGGTGCACCTTCGGAAGTGGCATTGGCTTTCACGTTCATAGAGGTGGCTGTTACATTGCTCACCGTAGGTGCGTTGGCCGTGGGCGGTACGGCGGACTTGAGGGCTGTGACTTCGTTGAAAAGTTCCTGTATGCTGCGACTCAGGCTGTCGAACACGACGAAGAGGTCACACAGGCTTACAGCATTCTGTGTGCAGCTGTCAGCCAATGCCGTGGCGAGGTCGGACGAGATGGCGTTGGGTACGGTGATGGAGCCTCCCGTGAAATTATTGGCGCCCGTAAAATCATTGTCGCCATTCTTCAGTACCACATTGGTGCAGTTGGTCTCAATAGTAGTGCAAAGATCGGTGGTGGATACATAGTTGGCATCGTTATTGAAATCGCTCACATTCGTCGGAATGTTGTTGAGCACCACGGTGTCGATGGCGCGGTTGATTTCAGAGTTGCCGTCTGCAATGGCCGTGGCCACACAGTCGTTCACATCGTCGCAGTTCTGGATTTCCAAGCCACTCAGCGCATTCGCAAGGCTGTCGTGGATCTGCTCGCTGATATTGTTATTGATGATGTAAACGATGCTGTCGTGGACGATGTTCGCCACCACGGTATCTATGGCGCGGTTGATGCCGGAGTTGCCGTCTGCTATGGCATCGCCGATGTTGTTGAGCACCACCGTGTCGATGGCGCGGTTGATCTCGGAGTTGCCGTCCGCGATGGCCGTGGCCACACAGTCGTTCACATCGTCGCAGTTCTGGATTTCCAAATCA